>Ga0335076_10005140_pt1 | contig 13245 bp, 14 predicted proteins | sample Lox_Sample_25_FD_206717 | JGI IMG/M metagenome (GOLD analysis project Ga0335076, IMG submission 206717) | Soil microbial communities from Loxahatchee National Wildlife Refuge, Florida, United States - Lox_Sample_2.5 | ecosystem: Environmental > Terrestrial > Soil > Wetlands | place: USA...
CGGCCATTCACGCCGATGGCAATATCGTCGGCCCGACCACGCTGTACGCCAATAACAGCACGCCGGCCCAGGCCGGTGAAACCATCGCGCTCTACGGAACCGGGTTCGGCACCTCCAACCCGTCCATTACCGCGAATACGTCGGTGGTGGCGGCGCCGGTGGCCGGGTCGACCAGCGGCGTGACGGTGTCTTTCGGCGGGACCTCGGCGCAGGTCGTATATTTCGGCCTGGTGGGTTCGGGAATCTACCAGATCAACGTCGTGGTTCCGGCGACGCTGGCTGCGGGGAATGCCGCGGTGACCGCCACGGTGAATGGCGTGAGCACGGCATCCAACGCCGTGATCAACGTACAATAGAACATCCGGATCGCCCGTTGCCCGGGCACTCGTGCCGATGGGCACTTGAGTGCAGTTAGCAGGCACAAGCGCCGGGATGAGTCCCGGCGCGGCAAGCATGAGTGCTTGCGCCACTGCACAATCGGTTCACTTTGGCGGGTCGACGTCGAGTTTCTGCTTCACCGGCAGCAGGATGCGCAGGGTGAACAGATTCAGCGCCGACAGCACCACCGCCAGCACGAAGTGGTTTTGCGCGACGCAGGCGCCCACGACGCCGAAAGTCCAGATGCTGGCCGCGGTCGCGGTGCCGTGCACCAATGTTCCCGGCTTGGATCCGTCCGATTTGAGAATGGCTCCGCCGCCGATGAATCCGATGCCGGCCACGAGCCCCTGAATGATCCGCGACGGCGCGGCCATGTCCAGCGGCGACGCCAGCATGACGTATCCGCAACTGGCCATGGCGACCAGGGGAAACGTCCGCACGCCGATGCTGTGCTCTTCTCTTTCGCGGTACCATCCCACCGGCAGCGCCAGGCAGAACGCTCCCAGGAGTTTCAAACCGTCTTGCAGTTCGGTGTTCCAGTTGAACGGCAAAGCCATAGGTGCGTTATACCACCCCTCAACGATGCGGCCCGGCGCGGCGAAAAGCGGCGGTCCCCGATTACCCTTTTCACAATAAAACATTTCCTGTACATTATGTTTATGCAGAGCAGCCGTGATTCCTCCATCTGGCGGAGCCTGGCCGTCGCCTTTGGGGACGGCGTGGCTTTTGGCGTGGGTGTAAAACTGGCCCAAGGCGCCAACCGCCCGGCAGACAGCGCTCCGGCGCCCGCCGCGGCGCCCGTGCTCAACGCGGTTACCGGCCGGCTGGAGCAGATCGAGCAGCGCCTCTTCAGCATCGAAAAAACCCCGCCCCTCGTGGCGGCGCCGGAACCCGCTCCCTTCGACCAGAAAGTTCTCGAAGCCGTGGTCAACGCCCTGGATGCCCGGCTTAAGGAACAGGCCGGCCAGGTGGAGCGACGCATCACCGAACTTGAAGCTAAACTGGCCATCGATCTGAAGGCTTTGGAACGGCAGGATAGCGCCATCGGCGCCCGTTTGCAGAAGCGCCTCGAAGAAGTCCACGGCGAATACAACGAGCATGTCACCGCCATCCGCGACGCCGTGGCGCAGGATATGGACATTCTGTACAGCCAGGTGGCGAAAACCCGCGAGGAATCGGCCGAGACCGCGCGTGAGACGGTGAAGGCAGGTTTGCACGAGGTTTTGGGCCCGTCCCTGGAGGAGCGAATCGCGGCGGCGGTGACCCAACTGGTTTCCGGGCAGATCGAATCGCACGTGCAGTCGCTGGAAGACCGGATGCATGTCCACGTGCTGGAAGCGGCCGAGCGCGCAGGCCTGGCCGCGACGGTCCAGACCACGCGACTGGATGAAGAGATGGCCGCGGTGCGCGCCGCGCTTGCCGAAAAGGACCACGAAATCGCCGACCTACGCCAACGCATCACCGACGCCGATCAATCGGTGCTGGATCTGATTCTGGCGATGGGCCAGATGTGCCGCCAGGTCGCCGAACGGATCTCCGGTCCGGCCCTGATCGCGGAATCCGAGCCGGTAAACCGATCCACACCGGGGGGTGAGCCTCCCGCGGATGCCGCGCCTCCAACCGCGACATTGTCGGCGCCCGAGGCAAAAGAAGCGCCGCCTGCAGTGGACGCTCCGCCCTCGGATTCTTTCGCTGCTCTACCCGAACCGGTTGCCGTCGCCTTCGCTCCCGGCAACGGGTTGAATGGGCACGCCAACATCGAGCCCTTGCCTCCCGCACAGGCCGAGGATGCTGTCCCCGGATTTGCTTCCGGAGAGCGCTCCAGCCGCCTGTGGCGAATCCCGCTGGTCTCCTCGCTCCTGATTCTCGCCGCCGGAAGCCTGCATCTGCTGCGGTAGTTCCCGGCTGTCCTGCGCCGCGGGCAGAAGTTTGGCCCACAGTGTAAGCTGAGGACAGATCAAATGAAGATCGCGTCCGTTCGTTCCTACCTTCTTTCCTATCCCTTCGCCGATCCCATCCGCCTCCCGTTCTGGGGCGGAGAGCGGACCATCCTCAAGCGCGATGCGATGTTCATTCGCGTGGCGGCGGACAACGGCCTGGTGGGTTACGCGCCCGGCGCCGCCGACGAGCGCGCGCAGAAAGCCATTCAGGAAGTGATTGGGCCGTTCTTGACCGATCGCACACTGGGCGATCCGGATGCGCTGCGGATCATCTTCATGCAAGGTCCCGGGAGCAACCCAGCGCTGGCGCGGGTCTATTGCACGGTCGAAATCGCGATCTACGATCTGGCGGCGCAAGCGCTGGGAGTGCCGCTTTCGGAGTTGATCGGCGGGCGCGTGCGCGACCGCATCCGGCTGTATGGCAGCGCCGGGATGTACATGGAGCCGCCTGCCTATGCGGCCGAAGCCGCGGCCATCAAGGATATGGGCTTTCGCGCGTACAAGATGCGGCCGGCCCTTGGTCCAGAACGCGATCTCGAAACCGTGCGGCTGATGCGTGAAGCCGTGGGGGCCGGCTTCGATCTGATGGTGGACGCCCATACCTGGTGGCGGATGGGCGACCGCAGCTACAGCCAGGAAACCGTCGCCCAACTGGCGGGGGAAATGGGGGGGCTGGATATCGCCTGGTTGGAAGAGCCTATGCCGCCCCACGATCATGCCGCCTACGCGCGCCTGCGCGAGCGCGATCTGGTGCCGCTCGCCAGCGGGGAACACGAGCCCAGCGAAGAGCGCTATCTCGATCTGATCTCTACCGAGAGCGTGGATTACGTGCAAATGGATGTCTGTTGCCAGGGCGGCTACGCCCTGGGCCGTCGGTTGATGACGGAGATCTCGCGCCACACCCTGCGATTCGCCTTCCACAGTTGGGGTACGGCGCTGGAAGTGATGGCCGCTGCGCACCTTGGCGTCTGCTGGCCGGAATATATTGTGGAGTATCTCGAATATCCCTGCTACTCGGCTCCGGGACGGGCCGGCATGTATCCGTTCCCGCTGGCGGAGGAGATTCTCAAGGAACGATTGGATATCCAACGCGGCTACCTGGAGGTCGGCCGGAAGCCGGGTTTGGGTGTGACCGTGGATGAATCGGTGGTCGACCGGTATCCGTGGATACCCGGACCGTGGTCCTATTTCCGCATCGATTCGCCGCCGGAGACGCTGGCCGTGGTCTCGGACCACAGCATTCCCTGGGATTCCCGGTAGCGTCTCGCGCGAAAGACGCTGGACCAGGAACGAGGCTACTGCAGGGACATCACCACGCCCGAGGGCGTCTGAACACCACCGACCGTGGCCTGAAGCGAGACATCGCCGGAACCGAGCCCGGGCGGAATCGTCAGGTTGATTTGATAGAGGCCGGCGCCGGATAATCCGGCAAACGCCGGCGTCACGTTCACGTTGTTGATACGGAGCGTCACCGGATTGGTAGTCGCCGCCGCTCCGGAAAATGCCTGTCCTGCCGCTACTGAAGGGCTCGTCGGTCCGAATCCATTGCCGAAGAGTTCGATCGTATCGCCGGCCTTCGCCGCCACGGTTCGGTATCCCAGCGCCGACCCGGTTGGTCCGATGATGTCGTAGCTCCCTCCGCCGTACGCTCCCGACCCATCCGATCGCAAGATAATGCCCGCCACGTGCTTCGCATCGAGGAGGAAAAAGGAAGGCGCGATTGAAGCCAGGGTGGCGTTGGATGTTGCGGTTCCGAACTCCGTCGTCACCACCACCGCCACGCTGCCGGTAGCCGTATCGGCGGGCGCCTGCACGTTGATCTGCGTGGGGCTCACATACGAGAGATAAGCCGGCTTACCGTCGATCATCACACTGGTCCCCGCCAGCGACACCGGAAAATTTCCAGTCCAGTTCGCGGGGGCGATTGCTAAATTGGCGCCGAAAATCGAGACCCATTCGCCTGGCTGAATTGTACCCACCGGACTGGCTACCGGAACTACGCCGCCTGGAGTAATCGCCGGCGGCGGCTCGCCGATGGCGAGCAACCTGGCGCTTGCCATGCTCATCAGCGCCTGCGCGGTAACCGAAACGGTTCCGCCGCCCTCCACCACTTGCGCGGGAGCATCGGCGTTGGCCGCGGCGTATTGGATGTCCTGCGGATAAATCTGCAAATAATTGAGCGGTGCGGCGCCTTGCGCTCCTCCGAACGAGGTTGCGGCCGCGGTTCCGTCAAAGAAGATATTCAGCAGATTGTATTCGGCCTGCTCCGGAGAAATCAGATCGGTGGCAGGCACGTTTCCGGTGGTCTTGTATTTGGCGATACTTGCCGGGGTGACTCCTGGAGCGAGGCAGGCCTGCGGAATGCATTCGACTGGAACGCAGTTGTTGGCATTGCAACTCGATGGGATGACACATCCCGCGGGCGTATCGCTGGAGTTCGGTGGAAACACGGCGGTGCAACCCTCGGTCAGGGTCGCAACCGAAAAGGTCGTGCTGAATTGCGACCCGCCCAGCACTTGGGCGGAAACCGGCGTCAACTGCGCGGTCATCTGCGAGAGTTGCTTCACGCCGGGCACTCCCAGGTCGTTGGACACGCGCGCTGCCGCGAACCCGCTATCCTGCGTGGCTTTGGCGTTAGCCCCTCCCACGCCTGGTTGCATGAAATATTGAAGAATCGCGGTGGCGGTGGCGCAAGCCACGCTTGGATTGTTCGCGCAGTCGGCCGCGAATGCCGGCGGGGGCGTTTGCGAAGCGCCTTGGAAGTTTGGAAATCCGTTGCCGGTGGTCACCACCAGGGTGATGCCGCTGAAAATCTGTCCGAACAGGACGATCGCGTTCTCCCACTCATCGATGAACGCCTGATTGGTCCTCTGGTACGCCGGCTGCCCCGGATAGTGGAAAGTCTGCAGTTGAATCCACATGTTGCTCGGAGTAATCGGGGTTCCGAACTGGGTCTGCGGGTTGTTCGAGTTCCCGTCGTTGGGCAGGTTCATCTCCGCCGACGCCGCCGTCGGTCCCGTAACCGCGATCGACACAAACAGCGGATTCGACCCATAGCGCGCGTTGAGCGCGGTCAAGAAGGCTTGCCACGCCGTTTTATACGCGGGATTCCACGGGAGGGGCAGCACGTCGCCACTGCCGCCCTCCGTAAAACCGGTGAAGGTCGCGGCGCCGCACGTGCCCGGCGGTGTCACAGGCGGTGTCTGAAACAGGCCGTCGCAACTGGGAATCTGATTCAACAGCCATTGCGGCGACCCAAATCCCGGCGTCACGATCAGTTGAATCGTCTTCGGGGCCTGCGCGGGATTCTGGGCGTTCCAGGCCGCCGCCTGGGTGAACCCATCGTCCACTAAATTCCAGGAATATGTGTTCGCCGCTCCCGGCGGATTCGGATTCAGCGTAGCCCAGGACGACCGGATCGCCAGTCCCGCGACTGCCGGATTGCTCAGTAAGCCCTGGTAGAAACTGTCGAACCCGGCGTCCAGTTGCGCGAGAGTAATCGAAGGATTAGCTGACAGAAGGGCGGCAAGTTCATTCTCCACATCGACGACGGCATAGATCCCCCTGGGTCGGACCTGCGCGACAAGGGCCGGCGCCAGCAGGGGTATGCTCACCGCGGCGATGCGAACCGCTTGCCTGAGGCGAACAGGACAGCCCCAATGCCGCATGTGTCATTGTGGACCGGTTGCGTCTGAATTCGCAATTCGTGGCGCAGACACTTTGCGCGTCTTGGTATGCCGGCGACCACAAGCGCCGGGTTGAGTCCCGCGTGCGGCAAGCATGAGCGCCCAATGCCTCGATAAGTCATGCAACCGCAGCAGGACCCGGTCGAGGAAAACTGTGCAGCAGGTAAGAGTGCCAGGTAAAGTCCGGCGCCACGACTGGCATACAATCGAAGGCATGGAGCCGCGACCGCTGCTAACCAGAATCCGCCTCGATCGTGAGACCCTTGGTAGTTTTTTGCGAGAGAAGGTAACCCCCACCATCCCCGAACGAACCCGTGCCGCGCATGCCGGTGCGATTCAGGAGCTCGAAATCCTGGTTGGAAGGGATGGGGGAGTCATGGAAGTCAGCCCGGCAGTCGGGCGAGTGCCCTTGCCGGCTGAACTCTTAGAGCCGGTGATGGAAGCCGTTCGCCAGTGGCGGTACCGCCCGGTGAAGCTCAATGGACAGCCAATCGAAGTGGTTTCCAGGCTGGAAATCGAGATAAAGAGCGCCGCCTAGCCCGCCGAATGCCGCCAGTCGCTCTCACCATCGCTGGTTCCGACCCATCGGGCGGCGCGGGAATTCAGGCCGACCTCAAAACTTTCCATCAATTCGGCGTCTATGGCGAAGCCGTGGTCACGCTGCTGACGGTGCAAAATAGCACCTGCATTTCGCGCGTGGACGTCATGCCTGCAGACCTGGTGTTCCAGCAGATCGACGCCGTGCTGCGGGATATTCCCCCGTCGGCGGCGAAGACCGGAGCCCTTGGATCGGCCGAGGTTGTCGAGGCAGTGGCGCGGGCGCTGGAGAACTCCGGGTTTCCGCTGGTGGTCGATCCCGTGACGATCAGCAAGCATGGCGCGGCCCTGTTGGACGATCGCGCGCTGGACGCGATGCGCCACCTGCTGCTGCCGTGCGCGGCGCTGTTCACGCCGAATCTTGCGGAAGCGGCGGCATTCAGCGGGATTTCGATCGAATCGCTCGACGATGCCCGGCGCGCCGCCGATCGCTTGCATGAAATGGGCGCGCGAGCGGTTCTGGTCAAGGGCGGACACCTTCCCGGCGACGCCACTGACCTGCTGTCGGACGGCGAGAGTTTTCAAGAGTTCCCGGCGCCGCGGATTGCGACCCGCCACACGCACGGGGTCGGCTGCACCTATTCGGCCGCGATCGTTGCCGGGCTGGCGCGCGGTTTGGGGCTTGCCGACGCGGTCGCCCGAGCCAAACGCTATATACACGAGGCCATCCGCACCGCTCCCGGCCTGGGATGCGGCGCGGGGCCCGTCAATCATCATTCGGAGGTGGTATGAAATTCATCGATTTGCTGTACGCCGCCATTTCACGGTCGGAGATTCCCTTGCGTTTCGAGCCTGGCGCCGAGGAGGCAATGGCCAAACCGATCGTGGATGCGCTGGTGATATGGATCAAGGCGCACATTCCGGCCGGTGGGAACAGCGAATTCGACGCCGGAGGCCGAGCGCTGGCAACGCGGCTGCTCGCGGAACTCGAAGGCACAGCCGATCTGCCCGAATAGCGTCGGTTCCGTTGTTATGCTGTAGAGGAGATGACCAAGGTTCAAATGCACTTCCGGCTGCAGCGCCCGCTCGATGACGCGATGCTGGAGCAACTCCCCTCCACTCACACGCTCTACGGCATCCAGAAGGTGAAGATCAATAACGACGGTACGCTGACCGTGGAATACGATGCCACGCGTCTGCGCCCCGCCGAAGTGGAAGCGGCATTTTCGTCAGCCGGAATTCCGGTGATTGGGTGAAGGACGGCGAGGCGGTCCTCTCCAGGCTCGCGCGGGATGAATCCGTCTCCTATTCCGGGCGATCGATACGATCGATCACCAGAATTTCCAGCGGCACCTTCTGCGATTCCACCTTCAGCCCAAGCTGTTCCCGTAATGCCGTGACCAGCGAAGGCGCCGATGAATCGGTCGCCTGATCCGGCGCCCATTCGACTTTGAAATCGTACACGCCGCTCAAACCGGTCTGATCCACCACGATCCGGCCGAGACGGTTTCCGACGTAGCTCGCCAGCAGGCGCATCGACGTTGCGGTGGCCATCAATTGGGATGTGTCGCGCGCCGTGCTGGTCTTCATGCCATTGACCTCATTTTCGGCTGCCGGCTGCAGCTTCGACCCGCCGCTCGCCACAACCAGCGCGAATGCGTTCATCTCCCGCTTCTCGCGATGGAATTTCAAATGGAAACGGTCTTCGAGCAGGTTCCGCATCATCGGGCTCAACTGCTCGGGTCCAGGCTTTTCCCTAAGGCCCGCTTTGGCCTCGATGTCGTACGGTTCGGAATCCAGCCATGCGGGGCCGCCGACGATCTGCGAATTCTGGAGCTGAAACGCCACGCGGATCAGGAGCTTGACCGGTTCGTTGGTGATTCGGACGCGCCCGCCTTCGAACGTCTCGAAGCTAGTGCCCGATCCCGGCGCGGCCGTGCTTGGCCGGATGGCAGCCACCTCGAACTGCAAAGACTGGGCGGCGGCGCAACTCAGCAGTATCGCGGCGAGTCCGGCTTTCCGATTCATATAGGTGATACGTCCACGAGCCGCCCGCGGTTGGCAATTAGTGCTTGACGAACAGCGAAACGGCCATAATCAAGCCGACACCGATGACAACGCGGCGCACGAACACCTTTCCGAGCCTTCGCGCCACGCCGGCTGCCAAATAGCCACCGAGGATGGCGGCTACGGCCATGATCAGCACGTAGGGCCAGTAGACCATGCCGGTCACGATGAAATAAACTGCCGCGATGCCGTTCACCGAACCGCCCAGAACCACTTTCAGGCTGTTCATTTCGTGGATATCGGTGAGCCCCATAATGCTGAGGGCGGCCAGCATGAGAATGCCGATGCCGGCGCCGAAATAGCCGCCGTACAATCCCACCAGAAGCTGGAAGAACATACCACCGGCGAACCACGCGTTGGACTGATGCTTGGCGGCTTCGCCGGTGCCCAACAGACGTTGAACCGGGTCCTGCGCCATGAACAGCAGCGTGGCGAAAAGGATCAGAAATGGCACCAGGCGATCGAAAACGCTGCCCGGGGTCAGTTTGAGCAGCCAGGCTCCGGTGAGGCCGCCCGCCAGGCTGGGGATCACCATCAGCCATAAGCGCCGCGACACTTTTCGCGCCTCCCTCCGATATCCCCATGCGCTGCCGACGGTTCCCGGCCAAATGGCCACGGTGCTGGTGGCGTTGGCGGTTACCGATCCGAGGCCGAGCCAGATGAGCGTCGGGAAGGAGACCAGCGTGCCTCCGCCGGCGACGGAATTGATTGCTCCCGCCAGAAATGCGGCTCCGAAAGCGGCTGAAGATTGAAGGAGATTCAATGCGGGCAACCTGCCAGCATAACAGGCCAGGCGTTAACAGGGGTGGCGTGGTACAAATTGCGTATGCCTACGTTTCGCGTGGAGACACCACAGGGCAGCTATCCGGTCGTGGTGGAGCGCGGTATCGTCGCCCAGACGGCGCAGTATCTTCCGCCGTGGGGCGGCAAAGTCTTTGTGGTGACCACTGAGGATGTCTGGGAGCACGTCGGGTCCAGGCTGGAGGCAGCGTTGGCGGAGACGCCGTATGGCATGCTGCGGCTGCCGGGCGGTGAAGACAACAAGCGGCTGGCGCCCCTGGAAACACTGGCCGAGGAGATGGCCGTTGCGGGAGGCGACCGCACCAGCGTCATCATCGCCTTCGGCGGCGGCATCGTCAACGATATGGGAGGATTTCTGGCCGCCATTTTTATGCGCGGCATCCCGGTAGTGCAAGTTCCGACTACGCTGCTGGCGCAGGTGGACGCGGCCATCGGCGGCAAGACCGGTGTGAACCTGGTGAGCGGGAAAAACCTGGTCGGCAGCTTCCATCAGCCGCTGGCGGTTCTCATCGACCCCGGGCTGCTGGACACGCTCCCCGATCGTGAATATCGCGCGGGACTGTGGGAGATCGTCAAAGCGGGGATCATCCGCGAACCGGAGTTGTTCCGCTACCTGGACGAGCACGGCGACGAAGTTCTGGCGCGCCGCCATCACGCCGTGGATCACATCATCGCCGAATCTGTTCGCATGAAATGCGAAGTCGTATCGGCCGACGAAAAGGAGGGCGACCTGCGCCGGATTCTGAATTTCGGCCACACCTTCGGCCACGCGCTGGAGGCCGAGACGTCCTACACGCGTTTCCTGCACGGCGAGGCGGTGGCGTGGGGAATGCGCGCCGCCGTCCATCTGGGGCAAATGACCGGCCATATTTCGGCCGAAGATTGCGTGGAGATTCTGGGGATGCTGCGTTACTACGGCCCGATCCCGCCGGTGGACGGCATCGAGGTGGAACGGCTGTTCGCGCGGCTGGTTCACGATAAAAAGACGATTCAGGGCAAGGTGCACTTCGTGCTTCCGGTGCGCATCGGCGAGGTGAAGGTGGTGTCGGGAGTGGACGACGCGGCGGTGCGCGAGGCCATGCGGCTGGCTCTTGCATGAGCGCGTTCGCCAGGGGGACGACGCCGGAAGGCGCGGGAACGGAGCAGGAAGCGGCGCTATTCGTCCGCGGCATGTTCGGAAGGATCGCGCGGCGCTACGATCTCGCGAATCATCTGCTTTCCGGCAATCTGGATCCGTGGTGGCGCGCCCAAACCGTCCGGCGCGTCCGCCATGTGCTGCAGCGGGATGGCGCGCGCGTGCTGGACATCTGCTGCGGAACTGGCGATTTGACGCTGGCGCTGGAACGAGGGGCGAAACCGGCGGCGACCATCATGGGCTCGGACTTCTGCCATCCGATGCTGGTGTCGGCGCGGGACAAAATCGCCAGGCGAAGCATTCGGGCGCCGCTGTTCGAATCCGATGCTTTGCGGCTTCCCGTGCGCGATGGCGCGCTCGATCTTCTGACGGTGGCGTTCGGGTTCCGCAATCTGACAAACTACCGTGCCGGATTGGAGGAGATTCGCCGTGTGCTGAAGCCCGGCGGAACGTGCGCCATCCTGGAGTTTTCGCAGCCGCGGAATCGGGCATTTGGCGCGCTGTACAACCTCTATTCGCGGCGGATCTTGCCGGTTATCGGCGGGCTGGTAACAGGGGAGAGCAGGGCCTACCGGTATCTGCCGGAATCGGTTCGTAAGTTTCCGGGCGCGATAGAATTAGCCGAAGAGATGCGCGCTGCCGGGTTCGTCGACGTGCGATTTGAGTTGATGACCGGAGGGGTTGTGGCGCTGCATCTGGGGCGCTCCGACGCATGATGCGTCCGGTTCGTCGCCTATGTGCTTTAAGGTCAATGTTGTTTCGTTCCAGCCCGCGCACGTGCGCCGGGCTGGCAGCCTGCGGCGGGTTGGTAACCCGCCTTTCGATGCGCACACGGCAGCCGGTTAAACGGAGGGAAATCTTCATTTCTCGCGCCCGGGCGGACTGCCGGTCCGCCGCGGGTTAGCAACCTGCCCCACATTTTTCGAGGGCTTTTTCCAATTCCTGTTGGCTCATTGCGGTGCTGATGAACAGCTCCTGACGGGCGCCGCCGCTGAGGGCGATGGCCTTCCAGCCGTTCTGCGTCGGCACCGTTACGCGGATTCTCACCTTGCCTTTGGCGTCGCGCACCGGCCGAATCACGCCGGGAATGATGGAGCGAATTTCGGGATTCGATTCAAGCAGCTCTTCCAGAATCGCCCGCACACCATCGATGATGCTGTGCTCCACCTTGAGCCGGTCCTTGGCCGTGCGAAGACGCATCAGTTCCAACCTTCTCCGCCGCGCAAGGGGACGAACCGGCAGTAAGTCGACATGCGATGTTCGATCCTGCCTTCCTGCTTGCGAATGATGCGCAATTGCTGATCGTCGAGTTCTCCTACCGGAATGACCAGCACGCCGGGGTCGGCAAGCTGGTTGAGGAGCGGCGTTGGGACGTGCGGCGCTCCGGCGGCGACGGAGATGGCGTCGTATGGCGCCAGTGCCGCGTAGCCCAGCGACCCGTCGCCTTCGACGATCTGCACGTTGCCGTCGCGGCCGGTGCGGCGTAGATTATCCCTTGCCATGGCCACCAGCGCGGGCACGATCTCGATCGAGATCACGGTTCGGGCGAGCGCGCCCAGGACCGCCGCGGCATAGCCGCAACCGGCGCCGACCTCGAGCACGGTTTCGAAACCTTTCAGTTCCAGTTCCTGCATCATCAGCGCCGTCATGTAGGGCTGGGATATGGTCTGCCCGTAGCCGATGGGTACGGGGTCGTCGCCGTAGGTGAGCAGGCGATGATCGGCCGGCACGAATTCCTCGCGCGGAATGGCTCCCATGGCATCGAGCACGCGCGCATCGCGGATGGCCCGTCCAAACAATTGATCCCTTATCATCTTTCGGCGTTCTTCGGGCCAATCGGGAATCACGGGCGACCTCACTCTTATAATAACGGTGATGGCGCATCAGGTAACGCTGATTCCCGGTGATGGAATCGGACCAGAAGTAGCCGAGGCTACAATCAGGGCGGTGGACGCGACTGGGGCGGTAATCGAGTGGGAACGCGTGGATGCCGGCGCGCAGGCGCTGGAAGAGACCGGGCAACTGCTGCCGGACGACGTCTTCGCATCCCTCGAAGTGACGCACACCGGGCTCAAGGGTCCGACTGCCACGCCTATTGGCGGCGGACACCAAAGCATCAACGTGGCGCTGCGGAAAAAGCTGGGACTGTATACGAATTTCCGCCCGGTCCGCATGTTGCCGGGGCTCAAGACGCGATACCAGGATTTGGCTCTCGATCTGGCCATTTTTCGCGAGAATACCGAAGACCTCTACTCGGGGCTGGAGCATGAAGTCGTCCCGGGCGTCGTGGAGAGCTTGAAAATCATCTCGGTGAATGCGTCGGTGCGCATCGCGCGCGCGGCCTTCACCTGGGCGGTCCGCGAGAGCCGCAAAAAAGTCACGGCCATTCATAAGGCCAACATCATGAAGCTGGGCGATGGCCTGTTCCTGAAGTGCGCGCGGCAAGTGGCGTCGCAGTTCCCCGAAATTCAGTACAACGAATTGATTGTGGACAACGCCTGCATGCAACTGGTGATGCGGCCGGAAACGTTTGATGTTCTGCTGCTGCCGAATCTCTATGGCGACATCATTTCCGATCTCGCGGCGGGCCTGGTCGGCGGACTCGGCATTGTGCCCGGAGCCAACCTGGGCGATCACCACGCGATCTTCGAAGCTGTACACGGCACCGCTCCGGATATCGCCGGCAAGGGGTTGGCCAATC
>Ga0335076_10005141_pt1 | contig 13245 bp, 12 predicted proteins | sample Lox_Sample_25_FD_206717 | JGI IMG/M metagenome (GOLD analysis project Ga0335076, IMG submission 206717) | Soil microbial communities from Loxahatchee National Wildlife Refuge, Florida, United States - Lox_Sample_2.5 | ecosystem: Environmental > Terrestrial > Soil > Wetlands | place: USA...
CGCAACGCCATTCCAAGGCGGTCAAAGTCGTAACGCGGCGTGCAGAATTGCATCATTTCGACCGCGCAACAGGCGAGGCCGAAGCTCATCAGATGCAGGGAGCCGGTGCGCCCCCATTGGATGACTTCGTCGAGGTTGGTGACGAGAAAACCCCTGTCGGCCAGTTCGTCGCTGAACGAGCTCAACGGAGTTAGGTTGGCGACCGGCGCGCGGGCGACGATCGAATCGGCGGTCCAAGCCATTTTCTGAACGCTCCGACCTTCAATATAAGCGCGCCGGTGCGCGCGCGCGAGAGGCGCGTGAAAGGACCCGCCCGCCCGCCGCGGCGCAACCGAGCGACGGTGAGGAAAGCCGCATCGCCGAAAATCGAGGCTTTTCGCTTCACCGTTTCTAGAGGTTCGGGGGCGAGGCTGACTGGCCGCTCCGCCTGAAGCGCCGGCGCCGTTTCCCCTCGGTCAGCAGAGAGGCTCGACTTTGCGCAAAGCGCCGTGAAAGACGATCTTCCCGACTGGCGCGCGCGCATCGACAGACGCTTCACCGCGCTGCGCGGGTGCGCGGCGCTGATCGTGATGCTCGCGCACTATCAATATATCGGCTTTCTGCCTGGCATGCCGGCGTTCAAATATTCCGGCCAGTGCGGGCTCATGGTGTTCTTCTTTCTTTCGTCGTTCTTGCTCAGCCATTCGCTCGCCGCCGACTCCAATTGGCCCGCGCGCCCGCATCTCTCCCTCGTCGCCTTTGCGATCAACCGGATCTTCCGCATCTTTCCGCTGCTATCTGTCGTGATCGCTCTGACGTACTGGAACCGGGCGTCGTTCTTTCCTCCGTCGACCCCCTATTGGCAGGCGCTGAGATCGGCCGCGACGCTCGGCCAGGCGCCGAGCGTTCTCTGGACGATCCCCGTCGAGCTGACATTCTATCTCTACCTGCCCTTCGTCCTGGCGATTGCGTTGGCGGCGACGCGAACGCGCGCGGGCGCGGCGATGCTGGCGTTAGCCTATCTCGCGTGGTGCGTCGCCATCGCAGCCGCGCGGCATGAGGGCGCGCCGGCCGCGCCGTGGATGACGCTCGGGCTCCACCATTACGCCAATTCGTTCGTCGGCGGCGTCCTACTCTATGCCCTCATCGCCAACGGCCGCGTCCGCTTCCCCCGCGCCGCCGCTTGGCTCGCCGCGGCCGCTCCGGCCGCCTTCCTTCTCGCCATGCCCTTCTTCGGGTTCGCCCTCCTCCGCCACGATCCCTTTATGGCGGAACTGGCGGCGCCCGGCGCTTGGCAGTCCTACTACGATGCTGTCTTCCCGTTCGCGCCGCTCGTCGTCGGCGGAATGCTTTACGGCCTTCTCCACCCATCGGAATCGCTGCTATCGCGTGTCATGAGGCTTGGCTTTCTGGGCAAGACCGGCGAGGTGAGCTTCGGCGTCTATCTCGTCCACATGCCGATGATCCTCTTCTTCGGATCCAGGTATGGATATGGCCCGCCGCAGTTCTGCGCCGCCATCGCGGCGACCTTCGGCGCGGCGGCTTTGCTTTCGGCGCTGATCGAAAGGCCAGGAATCGTTTTCGGCCGCAAGCTCGGCCATTGGTTTGTCGACCGCTATCCGCGCCCGACGATCCGGGCGACCCCGACCCGGTCCGGCGATGGGGCCGGCTGCCGGCGTCCAACCCTGCTCATCTCGATGTTGTCGAGGAACTGGCGCGCGCTCTCCCTCCAGGTGAAACGGAGCGAATGTTCGCGCGCCTTTTCCTGCGGGATCGACAGCGCCTTGAGGCAGGCAGCCCTCAGGTCTTCGTCGAGCACGCCGGCGCCGGGGGCGACGACGTCGATCGGCCCGGGCGCGGGAAACGCGGCGACGGGCAGGCCGCTCGCCATCGCCTCGATCAGCACGATCCCAAACGTGTCGGTGCGCGAGGGGAAGGCGAACACGTCGGCGCTGGCATAGATGTCGGCGAGTGCTTCGCCGTGCTTGGCGCCGAGAAAATGGGCGTGCGGATAGCGGCGCGCGAGGCTTCGGCGCGCCGGCCCGTCGCCGACGATGACGGTCGAGCCCGGCAGGTCAAGGCCGAGCAGAGCTTCGAGGTTCTTTTCCACCGCCACCCGGCCGACCGAGAGAAAGATCGGTCGCGGCAAGTCGAGCGCGCGCTTGGTCCGGGGATGATAGAGGGTGTGGTCAACGCCGCGCGTCCAAAGCCTGACCCGGGCAAAGCCGCGGCGGGAGAGATCGGCGGCGATCGTCGGCGTCGGCGCCATGACCGCAGCCGAGGGCGCATGAAAGTGGCGCAACCCTGCGTAGGTGAGCCGCTCGGGAACGCCAAACCGAGCGGACACGTATTCGGGAAAGCGGGTGTGGTAGCTGGTCGTGAACGTCCGTTCGCGCCGGAGGCAATAGTAGCGCGTCAGCCAGCCGATCGGGCCTTCGGTGGCGATGTGGATATGGTCGGGCGCCGCCGCCTCGATTTGGCGGCCGATCCTCCACCAGTTTGGGATCGCGAGCCGAATTTCGGGGTAGGAGGGCAATGGCGCAGTCCACATGCCCTGGGGAGTCAGGAACTCGAACTGCGCGCCGAATTCGGCCGCGGCCTGCGTCATCCGCTCGAGGGTCGAGACAACGCCGTTGACTTGCGGTCGCCAGGCGTCGGTCGCGATCAGGATCCGCATCAGGCCGCTTCCGCCTGCGTCTCTTCTGCTCGTCCGTTCGCCGCCTCCTCTTCGAACGAGACGGACTCCTCGACCCGTGGGGCGAGCGGCAAGGGGGCCTTCCAGCGCAGAACCTCGAATCGGCCGTCCCAGTGCTCGACGACCAGCGAGCACGATTCGACGAAGTCGCCGGTGTTCACGTAGGTCACGCCTTCCATCTGCCGGATGACCGGGTGATGGATATGACCGCAGACGACGCCGTCGACGCCCCGCTTCTTGGCTTCGCCCGCGAGCTCGTGTTCGAACGAGCCAATAAAATTGACCGCGTTCTTGACCTTGAGCTTCGCCCAGGCGGAAAACGACCAATACGGCAGGCCTAGCGCCCGCCGCGCGGCGTTGAAATGGGTATTGACGAACAAGGCGAGATCGTAGGCCCAGTCGCCAAAAAAGGCGAGCCACTTCGAGTGGCGGACGACCACGTCGAATTCGTCGCCGTGAATGACGAGGTAGCGCTTGCCGTCAGCCGCGTCATGGATCGCCTGCCGCCTGATCTCGATGCCCCCGAAGGTCAGGCCGAAGAATTGGCGGGCGAACTCGTCATGGTTGCCGGGAACGAACACCATCCGCGCGCCGCGACGGACCTTGCGCAAGAGTTTCTGGACCACGTCGTTGTGCGTCTGCGGCCAGTACCAGCCGGAGCGGAGACGCCAGCCGTCGATGATGTCGCCGACCAGATAGATCGTGTCAGCCTCGACATGGCGAAGCATGTCCAAGATCAGATGGGCTTGGCAGCCGCGCGTTCCCAGGTGCAAATCCGACAGGAATAGCGTCCGGTACCGGTAGATCTCGTGGGGCTTGGACAAAGGGGGCGGCCTCCTCGCAAGGGGGCGAACAAACAAGACCTCTCTGCACAGATTCTCGTGTCGCTTCGATGACGCGGCGCACTCGACGCGCTTATAATTGTCGTGTTTGGGAGTGTCGAGAGCGGGGGAGTTAAGCAATGGACCTCGGAATCGCAGGCCGCAAGGCGATTGTCTGCGCGTCGAGCAAGGGCCTCGGCCGCGCCTGTGCGCACGCTCTGGCCGAAGCCGGATGCGCGATCGTCCTCAATGGGCGCGACGCAGAGACGCTGGCCCGGACCGGGCGCGAGCTGCGGCAGGCGACCGGCGTCAAGGCTCAGGAAATCCTCGGCGATCTGGACAATCCGGCGACTCGCGCCGAGCTAATCGCCGCCTGCCCCGACGCCGACATTCTGGTCAACAACAACGGCGGGCCGCCACGGCAGGACTTTGCTCAGATCGGCCGCGAGGACATTCTCAAGGGGATCGAATCCAATATGCTGACGCCGATCGCGCTGATCCAGGCGCTCGCGCCGGGGATGGCCGAACGCAAATTCGGCCGCATCGTCAACATTACATCGAGTTCGGTCCGGGCGCCGATCGCCGGCCTCGACGTCTCGTCCGGCGCGCGCGCCGGTTTGACCGCCTTTCTCGCCTCGGCGGCGCGGCTCTTCGCCCGTCACAACGTGACGATCAACGCGATCCAGCCCGGGTCGTTCGACACCGACCGGCTGAAGGCGGGTATCGCGCGCGCGGCGGCGGCTGGCGGGGTCAGCGTGGATGAGGCGCGCGCTGAATCGAAGGCGAGAATCCCGGCCGGCCGTTTTGGCGATCCGGCCGAGTTTGGCGAACTCTGCGCCTTCCTCGCCGGCGCGCACGCCGGTTTCATCACCGGCCAGAACATCCTGATTGACGGGGGCGCCTTCAACGGAGCGTTCTGAAATGATTTGACCTTGCGAACGCCAGCGTTCGATATTCCGAACGATTTGTCTATGATGTGCGCAGAGGGCGAGGCGCGCGATGGGCGTTGAAGGCAGGGACAGGGCCAAAGTTCTCGAGGCCGGAGCGGCCTTGCTGTCGAATCAGCTCGGACAGGCGGTGCTGCGGCTGCGCAAGGGCTACGGACTTTCGCTCGCCGACCTGTCGCAGCAGTCCGGCGTCGCCAAGTCGATCATCTCGCAGATCGAGCGCAACGAGACCAACCCGACGCTGACGACCATCTGGCGGCTCGCCCACGCGCTCGACGCGTCGATCGAATCCATGCTCCAGGGCGCCGAAGAAGGGCCGTTCATCGAGCATTTGCGTCGCGGGACGACGCCGATCTTCGTTTCCGACGACGGCCTGTGCCGGCTCGCGGTGATCGGCTGGCTGAAGACCGTCGACTGGCTGCAATGGTATGATTTCCAGGCCGATCCTGGCGGCGTGCTCGAATCGACCGCCCATCTTCGCGGCTCGGTCGAGTGCCTGTCGGTCGTGGACGGCGAGCTCGAGGTCGAGGTCGGTGCATCGTCGGCGAAAGTCTGCGCCGGCGAGACGCTGCGCTATCGGTGCGACATGCCCCACCGCATCCGCAACCTGAGCGATCGGCCGGCGCGCGCGACGATGGTCTGCATCCTGAAAGCGGCGTTGATGGATTGAGGCGCCTCGCCAAGATCCCAAATTTAACCGTTTGGCCACCATGTCTGGACTTGGCGCTACGGCCCGCCCGGATAGGCAGTTGCTTTTCCCGCGCCGAATCGGCCGAGGCGCCCCGTCCCTGATTCTGGCGCCGTTTGTCCCCGATCTCTTCGCCTGATCCCGGAATGGGCCAGGGACGCTCGGGGGGAGGCAAGGTTTCAACAACCAGACTTGACGCCGTGGGGTGCGAGCGACAAAGCTTGGGAGCGGCCGGCGATTCGGCAAGTGACTGATTCGCCGAGGCTTTGGGCGTGCGGCGAACCCAGGCTCGCTTCCAGCCGGGGCGGGGAAGGAAGGGGCGGCGACGGAGCGACGATCCAGCGGGCCAGCGCCTCGATCTGCACAAAGATTCGACTCGCTTTGTTCGCGAAATTGAGTCCCTGTGGCGTGGGCTCCGATTCGTACTTGGTTTGTTGTCGCCCTGATCCCCGCCCGGACGGCGCTTCCCGCGTCGGCTCGACAAAGCGCCGGGTCGCGCGATATGAGCGCCGTTTCTACCTGGCCGGAGCGTTTGGTGACCACGACGCCTTCCGTAATTCGTCAAGTCGGGCAGGACGGTGTCATCCTGGCGCTGGCTGGGGCGTGGATCGTCGCCGCCGGACGCGAGCTGGAGACCGCGGGGGCTTCGCTCGTGACGTCAGTCAAAGATGCGAAGCGCGTGATCCTCGATCTTTCCGCTCTTGAGCGCATGGACACGGCGGGCGCCTGGTTCATCGATCGCGCCCGCGTTGAGCTGACGGCCGCTGGAGCGACCGTCAATTATCGCGGCGACCGACCCGAGCAGGCGACCCTGCTTCAGGACGCCGGCTATCACCCGCCCGAGGCGCCCACGCGCGTTCCGCCGCCGCATGGCATCGCATTGCTCTCGGCGGTCGGCGAGACCGTGTACGAGTCCGGCGTCGATTTCATCGACATCGTCGACTACCTCGGCGAAGTCGTCGTCATGTTCCTGCGCCTTGCCCTGCGGCCGCTGCGCTGGCGCTGGACCTCGATGGTGCATCACCTCGAGATGTTCGGTCTGCGCAGCGTGCCGATCATCATGCTGATCAATTTCCTCGTCGGGGCGATCGTCACCCAACAGGGCATTTTCCAGCTCGCCCGCTTCGGCGCCTCGAACTACGCGGTCGATCTTGTCGGAGTCCTCGGTTTGCGCGAGCTCGGCGTGCTCATGACCTCGATCATGATCGCGGGACGCACCGGATCGGCGATCACCGCCGAGATCGGCTCGATGAAAATGCGCGAGGAGATCGATGCGCTCAAGGTGATGGCGCTCGATCCGCTCGAAGTGCTGATCATTCCGCGGCTGGTGGCGTTGACAATCGCCCTGCCGGTCTTGACCTTCCTTGCCGACCTGGCGCAGATCGGGGGCGGCCTTATCGTGAGTTGGCTCTACGCCGGCCTGACGCCGCAGAGCTTCTTGCTGCGGCTCCAGAACGCAATAGGCACCAATACGTTCGCCGTCGGCCTCATCAAGGCGCCATTCATGGCGGTGGTGATCGGCCTTATCGCTTCAACCGAAGGCATGGAAGTGCGCGGGTCCGCCGAGTCGCTCGGGCGCTGCGTCACTTCGTCGGTGGTCAAGTCGATCTTCATGGTCATCGTCATGGATGGGCTGTTCGCAATGTTTTTCGCCGCGGTGAGCTATTGAGCGTCAGCGCCCTCGATCCCGGCTCGCGCTCGCATGACGTCGTCATCAGGGTGCGCGGCCTCAAGGTCGGCTTCGGCGACCACTTGGTGATGGACGGGCTTGATCTCGATCTCTATCGCGGCGAGGTGCTCGGTTTTGTCGGCGCATCCGGCGCCGGCAAGTCGGTGCTGACCCGCACGATCCTGGGGCTCATACACAAACAGGCGGGAACGATCGAGGTCTTCGGCCACAATATCGACCACCTGACGCCGCGCGAGCATCTCGAGGTCGGCGAGCGATGGGGCGTGCTCTTCCAGGAGGGAGCGCTGTTCTCCAGCCTGACCGTGCGCCAGAACATCCAGGCGCCGATGCGTGAACATCTGCGCTTATCTCAGTCAACGCTCGACGGCCTGGCGGCGCAAAAGCTGGCGCTCGTCGGCTTGCCGCCGGAAACGGCCGACAAGCTTCCTTCCGAACTCTCCGGCGGCATGACCAAGCGGGTATCGCTGGCGAGGGCGCTCGCGCTCGACCCCGAGATTGTGTTCCTCGATGAGCCGACCTCGGGGCTCGATCCGATTTCGGCCGGCGATTTCGACGATCTCATCGGCACGCTTCAGAAGACACTGGGCCTGACCGTGTTCATGGTCACCCACGATCTCGACAGCCTGTTCGCGATCTGCGACCGGGTCGCGGTGCTCGGGCATGGCAAGGTGATCGCGGTCGGTCCAATCAGCGAGCTCCTGGTTTCCGACGACCCTTGGCTCAGGTCCTATTTCCACGGTAAGAGGGGCGTGATCCGCCTCTCGGCGGGCGCGGAGCGGCCCGCTATCACGGCCGGGGACGACCGGCCGAAAAACGCGGGGCGCTGACGAGACATGGAGACGAGGGCCAACTATGTCGCGATCGGCGCCTTCACCCTGGCGGCGGTCGTGGGCGCGTTTCTGTTCGTGATGTGGATCGCCGGCTACGCGACGCCGGGCGGGCACAAGTCCTTTCAAGTTGTCTTCAACGGCTCGGTCTCCGGCCTTTCGAACGGCGCCAACGTTCTCTTCAACGGGATCAAGGTCGGCGAGGTCACGCATCTCACCTTTTCCCGGAGCGATCCCCATCAGGTCGTAGCCGATATCGACGTCAGCGCGGACGCCCCGATTGACCGCAACACCAAGGCGCGGCTCGAGACGGCGGGAATCACCGGGGCTGCGGCGGTCTCTCTGCTCGGCGGGTCAACGCCTGGGGCGCCCCTGGTGGGCGAGAATGGCCAGGGGGCGACCATCTACGCCGAACAGTCGATGCAGCTTCAGGACATTCTCGACAATGTCGGAGCGCTCTCGGTCAGAGCCACGTCGGTTCTGGACGACGCCGAGAAAGTCATCACCGACAATTCCGCGCCGATTCATTCGGCGATCGAAAACGTCAATGTGTTCTCCAAGGCGCTGGCTGACAATGCGCCGGGCGTCGACGCCGCGCTGAAGAGCGTGGGCGAACTCGGCAAGCAGATCGGCCCGCTCGCCGCCCGTCTGCAGACCCTGTCCGACGACGCCGACCGGGTCGTCCAATCGATCGACCCCGCTGAGGTTCGAGCAATCGTCGACAACGTCCAGAACCTGTCGGCGAAAGGCGTCTCGGTCGTCGGTCGCGCCGACAAGTTGCTGGCCGACAATTCGGATTCCATCCACTCGACGCTTCAGAGCGCCGATGTCTTCGCCAAGACCCTTGCCGACAATGCGCCGAACGTCGATACGACGCTCAAAAACCTCGCCGAGATCAGCAAGACGGTTCAGCCGGTCGTGGCGCAAATCCAGACACTGTCCGAGAACGCCAATCGGTTGATCGCGGCGATCGACCCCGACAAGGTCCGCGACGTCGTCGGCAACGTACAGACATTCAGCCAGTCGCTGGCGGCGAGTTCCGACAATTTCAAAGGCCTCGTGCGTGACGGCGCCGCGCTCGCCAGCCATCTCAACGATTCGGCGACGAAGCTCGACACCGCTCTTGCGGACGTTGATCAGCTTCTCAAGGCGGTCGATTCGCAAAAGATCGCCACCATCGTCGACAGGGTGGACCAGGTCGTGGCGACAGTGCAGGAGAACAGGCCCAACGTCGACATTGCGATCAAGAACTTTGCTGAGCTATCGGGTAAGCTCAACAAATCGGCTGACAAGGTCGACGGCGTACTGACGAGCGCGCAGAGCTTCCTCGGCTCGCCCAGCACAAAGGGGGCGATCGACCGCATCAGCGAGGCGGCGCTGTCGGTCAAGAGGCTCGCCGACGACACCGACGCAAAGGTGAAGGACATCGGCGGCGGCCTAAGCCGGTTTGTGAATACGGGCCTGCGGGAATATGAGTCGCTGGCGGTCGAGGGGAGGCGGACGATCGACGACATCGATCGGGCAGTGCGCTCGTTCGAGCGTAACCCAAACCAGCTCATCTTCGGCTCGAAGCCGTCGCTGCCCGAATATCAGGGCGGGCAATGATGGGGCGAAGAGGGGGCAGACGAAGAAGCGGATCGAGGTTCGCGGCAGCGACGGCGCTCGCGCTTGCGCTCGCCGCCTGCGCGAGCGGGCCCGCGCCGACAATGTATGATCTAGGCGCCGCGACGCCGCCCCACACGCGCTCGGTCAGGGCGCAGTTCCGGGTGGGCCAACCGACCGCGACTGCGGACCTCGATAGCGACCGCATCCTCGTGCGCGATTCGGGGACGCTGGCCACGCTCTCCGGTGCGCGCTGGCCGCAGCCGCTGCCCGCGCTGTTCCGCGCCCGGCTCGCCCAGAGTTTCCAGAATGCCGGCTTGGGCCACTCGATCGATGGTCCAGTAGCGACCGCGGACTACGAGGTCGACCTCGACATTCGCGCCTTCGAGCTCGACGCGCAGACGAAGGAGGTCCATCTCGACATCGCCGCTTGGATCGTCTCGCTCGGGAGCGGCCGGATCAGGGCGGACCAGATTTTCACCTTGCGCGAACCGGTCGCGTCGACCGACCCCGCGGCGGTGGCGGCGGCGATGGACCAGGCGGCTTCGACCGTCATGACCGAAATCGTCAAATTCGTCGCCAGGACGTTGTAGCGCGGCGTCGATAGCCCCCCGACAGACGGGCGTCCTGATGGAGGCCCTATGATCCCCCGGGCCCGATCAGCGACCCGGCCCGATAGCGGCTTGGGCATAGAAGTCCTTGGTGCGCGCGACGTCGGCCTGGGTCAGGTCATGGCCGGCGGGCAATTCGACGCGCTCGACCCGCGCCCCGGCGGCGCCGAGCGCGAGCGCGAGCTTCTCGGCGCCGGAGCGGGGAATGACGGGATCTTTCAGTCCCGACAGGATCATGACCGGAAGGCCTGAAAGATCGGGCCGCGGCGGTTCGGCGAGCGGCGTCGTGGCGCGGAGGAGGATGGCGCCCGCCAGCGTTTGCGGGTGCAGAAGCAGAACGGCCGCGGCGATATTCGCGCCGTTCGAATAGCCGAGCGCCACCGGCGCGTGGATCCTATAGGCGCGGCGGGCCTCAGCGACGAAATGGCTAAGCTCGCCGGCGCGGTGGCGGACGTCGTCCTCGTCGAACACGCCTTCACGATAGCGCTTGAAGAAGCGCGGCGCCGAGCCCTCGAGCACGTTGCCGCGCGGCGAGAGGAGGGCGGCTCCCGGCGCGACCATGCGGCCAAGCGGCAGGAGGTCGGTTTCGTCGCCTCCGGTTCCATGGAGAAGAAGAACCGGCGGAAGGCTCGGGTCGTGGCCTGGCTCGAAGCGATGGATATAGGCGAACTGGGGCGGCATCGACCGGCTCGGCTCCGGCTAGTCGAGCTTCGGCAGCGCGGCCTCGATCGCGGCGCGCAGCCCTTCGAGAAACGGCGGCAGCTTGAGCGCTTTCCCAAGCGAATCGGTGGGCTCGTCGACCGTGAAGCCCGGCGGATCGGTGGCGATTTCGAACAGCACCCGCCCGGGCTCACGGAAGTAGACCGAGCGGAAATAGGTGCGGTCCTTCTGCTCGGTCGTTCGCAAATGATGATCCTTGACGAGCTTCGCCGCCATCGTCGCTTGCGCAGCGTCGTCGGCCGCCCGAAACGCGATGTGGTGAACCGAGCCCGCGCCTTGGCGCGCGCCCAGGAATTCACCCGCCGTCCTAAGGTCGACGAGACCGCCGAACTCGACGCCGGGGGCGCGATACCGTTCCGTTGAGCCCTCGCGGCCATCGGCGACAAAGCCGAAAACGTCGGTGAGGATGGCGGCGGTCGGGGCGGCTTCGGCCAATAGGAGACTCACGCTGTGGAACCCGCGGATGGCGTGTTCCGCGGGGACGTTCGTACCGCGCCAAGCGGAGGCGCGCTCGGAGCCTCTGACGCCGGTTAGCGCGAGCCGGGTCCCGTCGGGATCCCTGAAGGCGAGCGTCGATTCGCCGAAGCGCTTTGCCGGCGCTTCATGAGCGACGCCTTTGTCGACGAAGCGCTGGGTCCAGTAGCCGATCGAACCCTCGGGAATGCGGAAGACGGTCTCCTGCGCCTCGCCGATTCCGAGCCGGCCGCGCGGCGCGCCCTCCCAGGGAAAAAATGTGAGGATCGTGCCCGGATGGCCCGCCCCGTCGCCGTAATAGAAATGATAGGTCGTGGGATCGTCGAAATTCACCGTCTTCTTCAGCAAGCGCAGGCCAAGGACGCCGAGGTAGAAATCGAGGTTGCGCTGCGCCGAACTCGCGATGCTTGTGACATGGTGGATGCCGCTCGGCATGGGCCTCTCTGCCTTTGTTCGCCCCGAAGCGCAGAGCTATCTTTATTCCCGACCGCGTCCGGGGCCAACTTCGGTCGAAACCGGATTGCGATCCACCGTCGGCGCAGTTCCGCCGAAGCCGTCCCCGGGCCCGACGCCAATTCTCGAAGGGTGCGACGATCAGCGCCATGGATTGGCGGCGCCAAACGTGCGGCAATCGCTGTCATAACCGCGGCGCCGAGGTCATGCCGGCGGCTCCGAGGGGCGAGGTGGAGTTGGAGCCGACATCAAAGGACTTGTTTGCCTCGATCGTCGATCATGGCGAGGAATCGCTCTATTCCGGCGCCCATTTCGACCGGCCATATCCCCATCTCACGTTCGAGAAATTCTTCGCCGACGACATCTACCGCCGGCTCACCGCCCGCTGGCCCGACCTCGACCGCTATGTCGATCTCAACGGCGCCCGGACCCGCAAACAGTTCACCCTCTACGACCGAAAGGCCGACGCAGGGGATCCCGAGCGCACGCAACTGTGGCGGACGGTTTGCGACGCCTTGTCGGCGCCGGCGATTGAGGCGGCGCTGCGCGAGCGCCTGCGCCGGGGATTCGAGATCCGCGCCAAAGGCACCGACGAGGACTGGCCGATCCCGATGTTTCCCCAGCCGGTTCTCTACGCCGACCTCGATGGCTACGCCATCAAGCCGCATCCCGACACGCGACGCAAAGTGCTGACGATGCTGATTTATATGCCGGACGACGACAGCCAACGCGAACTCGGAACCACAGTCTACAAGATTTCGCCGATGGGCGTATTCGCCTGGAAGACCTACGGTCTCGTCGAGGACAAGACGTTTCCATTCCTGCCCAACACCGGCTGCGCGTTCGTGGTCATCAGTCCGGCGCACAGCCTCCTGCATGCGAGTTGGCAGGGTCGCGCCGCAATCTCGGTCGATGACAAGAGGCCGAGGATGACGATCCTCAACGCCTACTACTCCAAGCCGCCGGAAGACGGGTCGTGACGGAGGGGAATACGCCCGGTCAGTGCGGCTCGCGACGAGGAGAATCAACTCGACGAGGGGAAGCCCCGCCGTTCCCGCTCACTCTGGCCCGTCGAGCACATCGCGAATTCTCTCCGCAAGCTCTTGGGCGGTGTAAGGCTTTTTGAGCCAGGCCCCAGCCCGCAGCCGCCGCCGCGCGACGGCCGGCTCGGCATATCCGGACGTGAACAGGATCTTGATCTCCGGCCTCGCCACGAGAGCAGCCTCCGCCAGTTCGTCGCCGTTCATTCCGCCGGGCATGACAAAGTCGGTGAAGATCATTGCAATTTCGGGATGAGCCGTGAGCAAGCTCAGGGCACTGGCCGCATTCTCGGCCTCGATGACCTGATAACCAAGACTCCTGAGGCGCCTGTTGACGACTCTGCGCAGGCGGGGATCGTCCTCGACCACCAAAATCGCTTCTGGTCCGCCCGGCATGGCGTCAACTTCCACACTGGTTGCCGTGGACTCCGCCCCATTCAGGGCAGACTCCGCCAATGGCAGGAAAACGCGTACGCTTGTCCCTCGACCCAGCTCGCTGTAGAGCTGAACGTGGCCCCCGGATTGCTTGACGAAGCCATATACCATGCTGAGGCCCAGACCAGTACCTGCGCCGGTCGGTTTGGTGGTGAAGAAAGGCTCAAAGGCCCGGCGGCGCACGTCCTCGGACATCCCTTCCCCGGTGTCGGTGACGGAGATCAAGACGTAGCGGCCGGTGCGGACCTCCGGGTACATTTGGG
>Ga0335076_10005142_pt1 | contig 13244 bp, 10 predicted proteins | sample Lox_Sample_25_FD_206717 | JGI IMG/M metagenome (GOLD analysis project Ga0335076, IMG submission 206717) | Soil microbial communities from Loxahatchee National Wildlife Refuge, Florida, United States - Lox_Sample_2.5 | ecosystem: Environmental > Terrestrial > Soil > Wetlands | place: USA...
TTTTGCGACATCCCGGTCATGTCCAGGGCCGAGATCCCCTTGCCTTCCAGATGGGACGCCATGCCGATCAGGGCGCCAATGGTGATCACTCCCGTGCCGCCGATCCCAGTGATGAGAATGTTGTAAGTGTCATGCAGCGCAAGCGCAGACGGCTCCGGGAGATCAAATGCGCCGGCCTGCACTGGATCGCTCGCACGCGCTTTCCTGAGAGCCCCCCCTTCTACCGTCACAAAGCTGGGGCAGAATCCCTGAACGCAGGAGTAGTCCTGGTTGCAGGAGGATTGGTCGATGGCGCGCTTGCGGCCGAACTCAGTCTCGACCGGGACAATCGAAGTGCAGTTGGATTGCACTCCGCAATCGCCGCAACCCTCGCAAACAGCCTCATTGATGAAGACGCGCTGGGTTGCCTTCGGATACTCGCCCTTCTTGCGGCGACGGCGTTTTTCCGCCGCGCAAGTCTGATCGTAGATGAGGACCGATACACCCTGGAAATCCCTCAGTTCCTTCTGCACCGCATCCATATTCTTTCTGTCGTGCAGGGTGACGGTTTGCGGCAGCTGCGACCGGTCCTCGTAGCGGCTCAGGTCTTCCGAGACCAGCGCGATGCGCTTGACGCCTTCGGCTGCCATCTGCTGCGCAATCATCGGAACAGAGATGGCGCCGTCTATCGGCTGTCCGCCGGTCATCGCAACCGCGTCGTTGTACAGGATCTTGTAGGTGATGTTTACATTGGCCGCGACAGCAGCCCGAATCGCGAGGGAGCCGGAGTGGAAGTACGTGCCGTCGCCCAGATTGGCGAACACGTGGGGCAGCTTCGAGAATGGCGCCTGTCCGATCCACGGGACGCCTTCGCCTCCCATGTGCGTCGTCGCGCGTGTGTGCTCCGGGTAGATCGACATCGCCATAACGTGACAACCGATTCCGGCTAACGCGAGGCTGCCGTCGGGAACTTTGGTCGAAGTGTTGTGCGGACAGCCAGAGCAGTAATAGGCCGGGCGCGGCGGTGTGTTGACCGCTTTTTTGAGCACAGCCTCCTTCGCCTCCAGGAAGGTCAAGCGGGCCTTGATCAGATCGCTGGCGTGAAAACGCGCGATGCGAGCGGCGATGACGCGGGCGATCTGTGCAACCGAGAAGTCGGCCTTGGGCGGAAGCAGCCATTCGCCGCGCGGATGCACCCACTCGCCTTGCTCGTCGAACTTGCCGATCACGCGCGGGCGCACGTCGGCGCGCCAGTTATAGAGCTGCTCCTTGAGCTGGTACTCGACCATCTGGCGTTTCTCTTCGACCACCAGAATCTCGTCGAGTCCGCGCGCGAATTCGCGCACTCCGTCCGGCTCCAGCGGCCAAGGCATAGATACCTTGAACAGGCGTATGCCGATCTCCGCTGCGTTCTGTTCTGTGATGCCGAGCTCCTCCAGCGCCTCCAGCACATCCATATACGACTTGCCCGAAGCGATGATCCCGAGGCGGGCGTTGGGCGAGTCGATCATGGTCCGGTTGAGTCTGTTGGCGCGCGCGTAGGCGAGGGCCGCATAGATCTTGTAGTCCTGCATGAGCGCTTCCTGCTTGCGCGCCTGCAAGCCGATCGGATCGTGCAGTGGGCGGCAGTTGAGCCCGCCTTCCGGCATGACAAAATCCTCCGGCAGCACGACCTTGACGCGGAACGGATCTGCCTCGACCGAAGCCGAAGATTCCACCGTATCGGCCAGTGCCTTGAACGCGACCGCACACCCCGAAAAGCGGGACATGGCCCATCCGTGCAACCCAAGCTCGAGGTACTCCTGCACGTTGCACGGGTAGAGAACCGGAATCATGGAAGCCGAGAATAGGTGATCACTCTGGTGCGGCAATGTCGACGAATACGCCGCGTGATCGTCACCAGCGACGAGCAGGACGCCACCGTGTCGAGCCGTCCCGGCAAAGTTCATGTGTTTGAACACGTCGCCGCAACGATCTACGCCCGGCCCTTTGCCGTACCACATTGCGAAGACGCCGTCGTAGTCGGAGCCGCCTAGCAGATCCACCTGCTGCGTGCCCCAAACCGCAGTGGCGGCCAATTCTTCGTTGATTCCAGGCTGGAATTTGACGCGGTGCGAGTCGAGATGCGGGCGGGCCTTCCACAGCGCTTCGTCCAGACCCCCAAGGGGTGAGCCGCGATAGCCGGAAATGAAGCCGGCGGTATTGAGGCCGGCGGCCAGATCGCGCCGGCGTTGAATCAGGGCCAGGCGGACGAGAGCCTGGATGCCGGTAAGATAGATTCGACCGCTGTCGGATACGTATTTGTCGTCCAATGTGACTGCCTGCATGTCTCACTCCTCATAGGATTCGACGTGGGGCTTGTCGCCTTGGGTTCGGCGAAGCCCTGCTCAAGCGCGAGGACGGGCTTGTCGCGCGCTCGATTGGCGCCATGGTCTGGTTCTATAGTTCAGTCGTATTGAAGGATCCTTGCGTCTGCCAATTTGTTGCAGCCTGCGACCTTACCGCAAGCAAACCGGTTTGCCCGAGAAAGCAATCTGCGCACCAAACTCCTCAGCTGACGGACTCGCCGGCGACACTGGTGGCCCGCTGCGCGTCGGTTATAAATGCTAAGACTAACGTCGAAGAAAATGTGTTCTTTCTTTCTGCTCAAAGCCGGGCGCGTTAGTATGTATTCCTGCATTTATGGCTTAATGCGGAATAATTTACTGGAGCCATCCGAATGGCACTCGACAAGTTCGACATGGCCATCCTCGCGGTGCTGCAGGAGGATGCCCGGGCCAGTTTGCAGGAAATCAGCGCGCGCGTGGGCTTGACCAGCACGCCGTGCTGGACTCGGATCAAGAAGATGGAAAGCGACGGGGTGATCCAGGGCTACACCGTGCGGCTGGACCCCGCAGCCATCGGCTTTACCGAAACGGTGATCGTACAAATTACTCTGGACAACCACCACGAGGAGACATTGGAGGAATTTGGCAAGGCTCTGGAGGAAATTCCCGAAGTCCTCGAGGCCTACCTCGTTTCAGGTGAATACGACTATCACATTCGCATCGCCGTCCGGGACACGCGGGACTATGAGCGCCTGCTGCGCGAGCGCCTGTACCGGATTCCGGGAATCAGGCACAGCAAATCCAGCTTCGTCCTCGGGCGCCTCAAAGAGAGCTTGCTGCCCCTCTCTGCACCTCCCATCGTCGCCGGCGGCAACGCCGGGAAGAACGCAAGGTCGCGCGCGGGGACGGCTAAGAAGACACAGCGCGCGCCCGCACGAGGCACGGCAGCTCGACGGCGCTAGTTGCTGATGGATTGCTGGAACGGATCTCCACGGGGCACTAGAATAGTCTGAGCGCGTATGCCCGAACATCGAGTATGTCACTCACCTCCATCAACGAGCGCCAGCTGACCGACGCGCTCGGAACGCACCACCAGGTCGCGGGGGCGCAGGCACGCATCGTTTCCCTCGTGCCCAGCATCACCGAGCTGCTGTTCGATCTCGGCCTCGCGCCGCAGATCGTAGGTCGCACCGGGTTCTGCATTCATCCCAAAGACCGCGTCAAACGTGTGGCCAAAGTGGGCGGTACGAAAAGCATCGAGATGGGGCGTATCAAACGCCTGGCCCCGACGCATCTGATCGTCAACATCGACGAGAACCCGCGCACAACCGTCGAAGCGTTGGCCCGCTTCGTCCCGCACGTGATCGTTACCCATCCGCTCGAGCCGAGAGACAATCTCATGCTCTACCGGCTGCTGGGAGGGATCTTCTCCCGCGAGGAGCAAGCGGAGGAACTGTGCCGGCGCTTCGAACGCGGTTACGAGGAGACGATGGCCGCCACCGTCGGGTTGCCACGGCGGCGCGTTCTCTACCTGATCTGGAAGTCGCCGTGGATGACGGTGGCGCGGGATACCTACATCTCGCGCATGTTGGCCACGATCGGATGGGATACCTACGAGGCGAAGGGTGCCGCCCGTTACCCCGCCATTAACCTTACCAGCGAGCGGCTGAGGGAAGTCGACTTCGTGCTGCTCTCGAGCGAGCCCTATAGCTTTCGCGAGCGGCACTGCGTCGAGATCCTCGACATGCTGCATGCGGGTAGCCGCACCCGGGTGGCGCTGATCGACGGTTCGATGACATCTTGGTACGGTAGCCGCGCCATCCAGGGGTTGACCTACCTGCGCGATTTCCGGCGCAATCTGGGTTAGGGAAGAGGTTAAGCAGGATCCAAACGCAATTTCACGTAGGACCCCGGTGCATCTTCGATCGCCTTGAGTTTTCCTTGGCCTGGAACACGCGCCGGTATCCGATCGCCACCGAACTGACCGATCCACGCTGACCACTCCGGCCACCAGGAGCCCTCGTGGCGCTGAGCGGTGGCCAGCCATTCGTCAGCGGAACCAGGTAAATCCGGATTGGTCCAGTGGCAATATTTCGGAGGGGCAGGTGGATTCACCACGCCGGCAATATGACCCGAGCCGGCCAATAGAAACTTCACCGGCCCGCTCAACAGCTTCGCGCCCATATAGGTGCTCTTCCAAGGCGCGATGTGGTCCTCGATCGCGGATACGAAGCAGGCCGGAGCAGTAATCTTCGCGATGTCGATCGGTACGCCGGCCAGGCTGATGCCCCCCGGCTTCGTCAGCAGATTCTTGATGTACATATTCCGCAGATAGAACGTATGCATCTTCGCTGGCATGCGCGTGGCATCCGAGTTCCAGTACAGGAGGTCGAACGGAAACGGATCTTTGCCGAGCAGATAGTTGTTGACGACGAACGACCAGATCAGGTCGTTTGCACGCAGCAGATTGAAGGTATTCGCCATCTCGGAGCCTTCGAGAAAGCCGCGCTCCTCCATTTTTTTCTCCAGGCTCGAGAGCGCGACCTCATCCGTGAATACCCCTAGCTCGCCCGGTTCGGTGAAGTCGATCAGAGCCGTGAAGAAGGTCGCGCTCTTCACTCGCTGCTCGCCCTTTGCGGCAAGCCACGCCAGGAGGCACGCGAACAGCGTTCCGCCGAGGCAGTAGCCGATCACGTTGGTTTCGCGCTCGCCCGTCGCCTGCTCGATCGCGTCGAGCGCGGCGAGCGGCCCCTCCAACATATAGTCGTCGAAGCCTTTGTGGGCAAACCGCTGATCTGGATTGACCCAGGAGATGACGAATACGGTGTGCCCCTGGCCGACGGCCCAGCGGATGAACGAGTTCTTCTCGCGTAAATCCAGGATGTAATACTTGTTGATCCAGGGTGGAATGATCAGCAACGGCGTTCGCCACACTTCTGTGGTGGACGGGCTGTACTGGATGAGCTGTATCAGATCGTTCTGAAACACGATCTTGCCTGGGCTGGTCGCAACGTTCTCGCCCAGCTTGAAGGCTTTGTAGTCGGTCATGCTGATGGCGAGCTTGCCGCCACCGCGCTCGAGATCCCCCAGGAGGTTGTGCAAGCCGTCAACCAGGTTCTTGCCGCCGCTCTCGACCGTGGCCTTGAGCACCTCCGGATTGGTAAAGACGAAGTTGGTCGGGGCCAGCGCGTCCACGAACTGACGGGTGAAGAAGCGCACCTTGCGCGCGGTCTGGGGGTCGAGGCCCTGGGCGTCCCCGACCATCTTCTGAATGTTCTGCGATGCGATCAGGTACGACTGCTTGATGTAGTCGAACAGGAAATTGTTCTGCCAAAGCTCGCTTTTGAAGCGATTGTCGGATTTTGCAGGCTCGGCTACCGGCGCGGGCTCCTCACCCAGGAAGCGCTGCATCGCTCCCTGCCAGAGCCGGAAGTAGACCTGCCACATCTGCATCTGCACCTCGGCCAACTTCCAGGGATTCGCCAGCAGTGCGGCGCCCAGATCCATGAATGCATGGCTCAGGCCCAGCTCGTCGCTGACAGCAGGCACGCCGTCCTCGCCGTGCCGCTCCAGGTAATCGTTGACGAGTTTCTGACTGCGTTCGGCGATCTGCGCGAACGACTTCGCGATTTCTTGCGGATCGAGTGCCTGCGGCTGCGGAGTATCCGGGGAAGTGGCCATGGTCGTCAGCGCGTTCTGCGAAACCGCAGTACTCCGTCGGCGTCGGCCTCGCGCAAGACGCGGCGCTGGTAAAGCAGATGGTTCAAATGCGCTATGGCCTCGCCCATGGCGAAAACGATCTGATGGTTGTCGAGCTGGCGGCGAAACAGGACTGGCACGATTTCAGCTGCGCTGACCGGACGCTGACAGGCTGTCAGAACCTCTTCGAGCCGCAATCGATGATGCTCCTGGAGTGCGTTGGCGCGTTGCCGAAGCCCGTAAAAAGGCAGACCGTGCGAGGGCAGCACAAAAGTTTGCTCCGGCAGCGCCGCATAGCGGTTGACTGAGCGCAGAAACAGATCGAGTGGATCGCCCTCCGGCTCGGACGCCCATACCGATACATTGGTGCTGATCTTGGGCAGTACCATGTCGCCCGAGATCAAAACGCCCAGCTCCTCGCAGTACAGAGCGGCGTGCTCGGGTGCGTGTCCATAGCCCATCATGACCAGCCAGCTGCGCCCATCGATCTCCAGACGGTCGCCGTCGAGCATCCGGCGGAAGCTGGCGGGGGGTTCGCTGATGGCGTGTCGATAAGAATGCTTGCGCGTACGAACCGCCTCCTGTCGCGCCTCGTCGAGACCGTGACGGGCGAACAGCGCGGCCGAGGCAGCGTTGGTGTGTCCCGGCAACTGCGCGAATGCGACCTGCGCAGTGACGTACTCGGACTCGGTCATCCAGAGCTCGACACCGAAACGCTCCGTGAGCCAACCGGCCAATCCGAAATGGTCGGGGTGATAGTGCGTTACCACGACGCGGCGTACCGGATCATTGCCCAGACTGCCCGCAACGATCTGGTTCCATAATCCCCTCGTCACCTCCGAGTTCAGGCCGGTGTCCACCAGCGTCCATCCGGCACCGTCGCGCAAAACCCAGAGATTAATGTGGTCGAGCGCGAAGGGCAGAGGCATGCGCAGCCAGTACACCCCCGACGCGACCTCGTGCCAGGTACCGCCGGCAGGTGCCTGCGGGAGTGGAAACGTCAGACTGGGATCGCCGCTGAGGGGAACGGCGGCCGGAACACGCTGGTTCATGGGGATCGCGACGTGGAAATGGCAGCGCTGCGGCCGCGTCTCCGGCCTCCCGCCAAGGATTGCCCATCTTAACAAATCCCAAAGTCGTCAGACAGGCGGTGCCGGTCGCCCGCTTGTCTCGGCCAGTCATGCCGTGCTTGATGTCGAGCAGAAACCCGATGGCGAACGACGTTCTCGCCTGGGCAGGCTCGGGGCGCCACGCAGCCAGCGACTATAATGCGGGATCACCTCGAAGTGAGGACCGGCAAATGAAACTCACCGACGCTCACAACATCCGTCCGATTCCCGGCCTCGATTTCGGACTCGGCGAGACCGTCGACATGCTGCGCGAGACGGTGCGCAGCTTTGCCGCCGCGGAGATCGCTCCGCGTGCGGCGGCGATCGATCGTGACAACGCTTTCCCGATGGATCTTTGGTGCAAGTTCGGCGGGCTCGGTCTGCTTGGCATCACGGTAGAGGAAGAATATGGCGGAACCGACATGGGGTATCTCGCGCACGTCGTGGCGGTGGAAGAGATCAGCCGCGCTTCTGCCGCGGTAGGTCTGTCGTATGGCGCGCATTCGAATCTGGCCGTCAACCAGATCAGGCGCAACGGCAGCGCAGCTCAGCGGCGCAAATACCTGCCCAGACTCATTTCGGGTGAGCACGTTGGCGCGCTGGCAATGAGCGAGTCCAACTCGGGTTCGGACGTGGTCAGCATGAAACTTCGCGCCGAGCGTAGGGGCGATCGTTACATCCTCAATGGAACCAAAATGTGGATCACCAATGGCCCCGACGCCGACGTGCTGGTGGTCTATGCCAAGACCGAGCCGAACGCGGGTCCGAAAGGGATCACCGCGTTCATCATCGAAAGCGGCTTCAAGGGATTTTCCACCGCACAGAAATTGGACAAGCTCGGCATGCGCGGCTCCAACACGTGCGAGCTCGTTTTCGAGGACTGCGAGGTGCCCGAGGACAATGTGCTGGGCGAGGCGGGGAAGGGCGTGCACGTGCTGATGAGCGGTTTGGACTTCGAGCGCGCGGTCCTGGCGGGCGGACCTCTCGGTCTCATGCAGAGCTGCATGGATGTAGCAGTGCCCTATGTCCACGAGCGCAAGCAATTCGGACAATCCATCGGCGAGTTCCAGCTCATGCAGGGCAAGCTGGCCGACATGTACACGACAATGAATGCGTGCAAGGCGTATGTCTACGCCGTAGGCAAGGCGTGCGACCGCGGTCAAGTGACGCGCAAGGACGCGGCAGGTGCGATCCTGTATGCCGGGGAGAAAGCAACGTGGATGGCTGGCGAAGCCCTGCAGTGTCTGGGCGGCAATGGCTATATCAACGAATACCCGACCGGCCGTCTATGGCGCGATGCGAAGCTATATGAGATCGGCGCCGGCACCTCCGAGATCCGCCGCTGGCTGATCGGCCGGGAGTTGTTTGACGAGACGAAGTGAGAGCAGGGCCAGTCGCCGAGTGTAACCGGAGAGAGATGACAGAGCCTTTCACCCGGGCGACATAGGGGAGTCGTGTTTGCCCCTTTTTCGCGTTTCGCCGGACGAAGCGCGCTTTCGCCGCGGCGTACGATCGGCATGAGCCATGAACGGCGGCTTATTCCCGCTCCGGCTCATCCGGTTCCAGTTTCGAGGAGGTTGACGTATGAATGTCGATCCAGTTGTCATCGTTGGCGCCGCCCGCACGCCGATGGGCGCGTTCCAGGGCGAGCTCAAAGACTTCACGGCACCCGAGCTCGGTGCTGTCGCGATCCGTGCGGCGGTCGAGCGGGCGCGCCTGCAGTCCAGCGATATCCAGGAGGTGGTCATGGGCTGCGTGTTGTCGGCCGGACAAGGCCAGGCGCCCGCCCGCCAGGCGAGCCTCGGCGCTGGCTTGCCGCTGGTCGCCGGCTGCACGACGATCAATAAGATGTGCGGCTCGGGGATGAAAGCTGCGATGCTGGCCCATGACCTGTTGCTGGCCGGCAGCAATGACATCTTGGTTGCGGGAGGCATGGAGAGCATGACCAACGCACCGTATCTGCTGCCGAAGGCGCGCTCAGGCTACCGCATGGGTCACCAGCAGGTGGTCGATCACATGTTCCTCGACGGGCTGGAGGACGCCTACGACAAGGGTCGGTTGATGGGCGCGTTCGCTGAGGACTGTTCGGCCAAGTTCGGCTTTACGCGTGCCGAGCAGGATCGGTTCGCGGTGAGCTCGCTCGAGCGTGCACAGAAAGCCAACAACGAGGGCTGGTTTGCGTGGGAAACGGTGCCGGTCGCTCTCAAGGCGGGCAAAGGCGATCGCTTCATGGACAAAGACGAGCAACCATTCAAGGCCAGCTTCGAGAAAATCCCGCAGCTGAAACCGGCTTTCCGCAAGGACGGCACCGTAACAGCGGCCAATTCGAGCTCCATTTCCGACGGCGCAGCGGCGCTGGTGCTCATGCGCAGTTCCGTCGCGCAGAAGCGCGGGCTGACGGTACTGGCCCGCATCGTCGCACACACTACGCATGCGCAGGAGCCCGGCTGGTTCACCACGGCGCCGGTGGGCGCAATCCGGAAATTGTTCGACCTTACCGGCTGGGCGGCGGACAGCGTGGACCTCTACGAGATCAACGAAGCATTCGCCGTCGTCACCCTGGCCGCGATGCGGGAGCACCGGCTGCCGCACGAGAGGGTGAATGTGCACGGCGGCGCATGCGCGCTTGGACATCCGATCGGTGCCTCGGGGGCGCGGATCCTGGTGACGCTGATCGGGGCGCTGCGCCATCACGGTCTCAGACGAGGCATCGCCGCTTTATGCATCGGCGGCGGAGAGGCAACGGCCATGGCCGTCGAGATTGCGTAGTTGGCGCGACAGGAGGTGGAGGAAGTTGGAATGAGCAAGCGCATCGGCTTCATCGGCGTCGGGCTGATGGGGCACGGCATGGCGAAGAATCTGGTCGAGAAGGGCTTCCCGCTGACGATACTAGGGCATCGGAACCGGCAGCCCGTTGAGGACTTGGTGGGGCGTGGCGCGAAGGAGGCCAGGAATATTGCCGGCCTCGTCGGCGACGCGGATGTCGTCGTGCTCTGCGTCACCGGCTCCCCGCAGGTCGAGGATCTGGTCTATCGCAAGGGTGGGATACTCGAGTCTTGTCGCGGCGGCCAAATAGTGATCGATACCTCCACCAGCCAACCTGCCTCGACGCTGCGCATCGCCGAGGATCTGGCGCTCAAGGGTGTACGCGTGGTGGACGCGCCGCTTACCCGCACCCCGGTCGAAGCGGAGCAAGGTCGGTTGAATACGATGGTCGGTGCCGACGATGCCACGTTCAAGGAGATCGAGCCTGTGCTAAATGCGTTCTGTGAGAATGTTTTCCACGTGGGCGCGACGGGTGCAGGTCATAAGATCAAGTTGATCAACAATTTCGCCGCCATCGGCCAGATGGCTCTCACCGCCGAGGCCCTCGCGGCGTGCGTCAAGCTCGGTGTCGATCCGAAGAAATACTTTCAGCTCGTCAGTACCGGTGCGGCGAACTCCGGCATTTTCCAGATGCTTGCGGGTCAGGCAGTCGAAGGCAACTTCAAGGGTATGAAGTTCGGTCTTGCGAACGCGGCAAAGGACGTCCGGTACTACGCCCAGATGGCGATGGAGAATGGGCTGTCCGGCCCGATGGCTCCAGCCGTGATGCAGACGCTGCTCGCCGCAATCAATCTCGGCTACGGCGGCCCGGAGCACATGGTTCCGTCGCTGGTCGAGGCGCAGGCGAAAATCAACGGCGTGTCGATCCCGCCCAAGGGGTGAGCGCCATGTCGGATCGCAAGCTGATTTCGTCCGGCTCGACATTCGAGAAAGTCGCGGGCTACAGCCGAGCCGTCGTGGACGGCGAGTGGGTGTTCGTCGCCGGCACGACCGGATACGACTACTCGACCATGACCCTTGCCGCGGACCTGGAGAGCCAGATCCGCCAGGCGTTTCGCAACATATCCGGCGCGCTGCAGCAGGCGGGTTGCGCACTGAACGATATTGTGCGGGTTCGCTACTATCTCACGAGACCCGACGATTTCAAGATCGCCGCACCGATCTTCGGGGAATTCCTAGGGGAGGCCCGACCCGCCGCAACCGCCATCATCTGCGGGCTGGTCGAGCCGGAGATGAAGATCGAGATCGAGGTCACCGCGCGGCGTCGCGGAGCGGGGGTCAGCGGGCGTGGTGCTCGAGATTCCTATCCACCCGGACGGAGCTGATCGCAGAAACCGAGAGGACAGATGCCCGCACCGATAGAGTTCTATTTCGATTTCTCTTCGCCCTATGGTTATTTCGCCGCGACCAGGATTGCGCCGCTCGCTGCGCAGTACGGGCGATCCGTCGTGTGGCGACCTTTTCTGCTCGGCGCCGTCTTCAAGGTGACGGGCAGCGGGCCGTTGCCCTCTCTGCCGCTGAAGGGACCGTACAGCAAGCGCGACATGTCTCGAACCGCGCGCTTCCTCGGCGAACCGTTCAACTTCCCGGATCCCTTTCCGATCAGCACGCAGGCGCCAGCGCGGGCGATCTACTGGGTGGAAACGCACGCCGCGGGCCGGATCGAGGCTGCGGTTCTGGCGCTTTACCGGGCTTATTTTGTCGCAGGGAGAGACATTTCCAGTCCTGAGATCACGGCCGAAGTGCTGGCGAGCCTGGGTTTGGATCGCGCACAGCTGCTGGCTGCAGTAGGCGAGCCTGCGCTCAAGGAACGGTTGCGCAGCGAGACGCAAGGCGCCATTGACCGCGGCGCGTTCGGCTCACCGTACGTTATCGTGGATGGCGAGCCATTCTGGGGACATGATCGATTGGATCAAATCGAGCACTGGTTGAAAACTGGAGGGTTCTGAGGTGTGGCGTTGAAGTCCTTTTCCGCGCTGTGCGTATTCTGTGGCTCCAACTCCGGAGCTGATCCAGCCTACGCCTACGGCGCTCGCGCTATGGGCCAGTTGCTCGCCTGCCGCGGCATAACCGTAGTTTTCGGAGGCGGCCGAGCGGGTCTCATGGGCGCGCTGGCAGATGCGGCGCTCGCGGCCGGGGGAAGAGTCATAGGAGTCATACCGGAAGGGCTAAGACGGCGGGAAGTCGCCCACGAAGGCTTGAGCGAGTTGCATGTGGTTCACACCATGCACGAGCGCAAGCAGCTGATGGCCGATCTTTCCGACGGCTTCATCGCCATGCCTGGCGGCTTCGGCACATTCGAGGAGTTTTGCGAGGTGCTGACCTGGTCCCAGCTCGGCTTGCACGCCAAGCCGTGCGGACTGCTCAACCTGAAGGGCTACTACGCAGGCCTGCTCGCCCTGTTCGATCACGCGGTGGCCGAGGAGCTCTTGCACAGGCCAAATCGCGCTATGGTGATCGCGGAGGCTGAACCCAAGGCTCTGCTCGACGCCATGGCGCAGTATCGAGCGCCCGCGGTCGAAAAGTGGCTGACGCCAGAGACGACCTGACGATGCCGGTCATCGCCTCCAAGCTCGACCCGCGCGGCGCGCAGTACCGGGCCAGCGCCGATGCCATGGCGAAGATGGTCGGTGACCTGCGCGAGAAAGTGGCGATTGTCGCGCAAGGCGGCGGCGAAGCGGCACGCGAAAAGCATCTGGCCCGAGGTAAGCTGCTCCCGCGCGAACGCGTGCGTACCTTGCTCGACGTGGGTTCGCCGTTCCTGGAGCTATCGCAGCTCGCGGCGTGGGGCATGTATGACAACCAGGTTCCGGCGGCTGGTATTGTCACTGGCATCGGCAGGGTGAGCGGCAGGGAATGCGTGGTCGTCGCCAATGACGCCACGGTCAAGGGCGGAACCTACTTTCCCATCACCGTGAAGAAGCACTTGCGGGCGCAGGAGATCGCGCAGCAGAATCACCTGCCGTGCATCTATCTGGTCGACTCGGGCGGTGCCAATCTACCGAACCAGGATGAAGTCTTTCCGGATCGCGAACACTTCGGTCGCATCTTCTATAACCAGGCCAATCTGTCGGCCAAAGGCATTCCCCAAATAGCTGTGGTGATGGGCTCGTGTACCGCCGGCGGTGCCTACGTACCGGCGATGTCCGACGAAACTGTCATCGTTCGCAATCAAGGCACAATATTTCTCGGTGGTCCGCCTCTGGTGAAAGCGGCCATCGGCGAGATCGTGACTGCGGAAGAGCTGGGTGGAGCCGATGTCCATGCGCGCGTTTCCGGCGTAGCCGATCACTACGCGACGAAC
>Ga0335076_10005143_pt1 | contig 13242 bp, 9 predicted proteins | sample Lox_Sample_25_FD_206717 | JGI IMG/M metagenome (GOLD analysis project Ga0335076, IMG submission 206717) | Soil microbial communities from Loxahatchee National Wildlife Refuge, Florida, United States - Lox_Sample_2.5 | ecosystem: Environmental > Terrestrial > Soil > Wetlands | place: USA: Florida...
GCCGGCGGAGGCGCTTGTGCGAGCGAAAGGCCAGAAAAAAGTAACACGCATACAGAAAGTTGCGCGTGGTGTCTAAAGCGCATTCGAAAGCCCGCGGCGTCCGTCAGACGCGCGACCAGACGCGCAACTGCGTGCCGTCCTTTAGCTCGACGATCGCGCCGCGCATCGTCTTCGCGCCCGAGCGCGCGGGCGCGCCGGTGCAAGTGATCGTGTCGCCGACGTTCACGGTGTCCTTCGACCAGCCGTAGCGGCGCAGGAGCACGGGCGGGTCGAGCTCCATCGACCAGTCGACGCTCTGGCCGTTCTCGTCGGCCGCGAAGTAGACGAACACGTGCGGGCTCGTCCACTCGATCTTCGTGACGACGCCTTTGACCGTCGCGAGGTTGTCCGTGTCGTAGAGAGCGACCGAATGGTGCGCGAGCGCGGGCCCCGCGAACGCGGCTAGAAGACAGGCTGCGAGCATTCGTAACCGGCGGACCATCGGCGCTTCCTCCGGCCGCGAATTATACATGCCGCGCGCGGGCGCTTTGCCTAGGGGCCGGGACTGCGAGAGGATGCGCCGACTCACGCCGTGGGCCCCAAGCCTCAGATGCTCGACCTCGACGCCTACTTGCGCCGCATCGGCTACGCCGGCGACCGTGTGCCGACGCTGGAGACGCTTGCCGCGCTGCACGCGCTGCACCCCACCGCGATCCCGTTCGAGAACCTCGACACGCTGCGCGGCGCGCCGATCCGGCTCGACGTCGACTCTCTGCAGCGCAAGCTCGTCCTCGAGCGCCGCGGCGGTTACTGCTTCGAGCAGAACTTGCTGTTCACGCACGTGCTCACGGCCCTCGGCTTTCGCGTGATCGGCCTGTCCGCCCGTGTGCTTTGGGAGCGCAGCGACGACGCGCCGCGGCCGCGCACGCACATGGCGCTGCTCGTGCCGCTGGATGGCGACTACTACGTCTGCGACGTCGGTTTCGGCGGCCTCACGATGACCGGCCCGTTGCTACTCACGACGGAAGCGGAGCAGCGCACGCCGCACGAAACGTTCCGAATGGCGCGTGACGGCGCCGAGCACGTGCCGGAGGTGCGCGTGCGCGGGGAGTGGCGCTCGCTCTACAGCTTCGATCTTCAGCGGCAGCTCCAAACGGACATCGAGGTGCTGAACTTCTATGTCTCCCAGCATCCCGAGTCGCCGTTCAAGAGCCGGCTGATGGCCGCGCGGCGCGACGGTAACCGCACGCTCAAGCTCCGCGACGCCGAGCTCACGATCCAGCCGCTCGAAGGCGCTCGGGTGCAGCGCACGCTGCGCAGCGTGCGCGAGCTGCGCGGGGTGCTCGGCGACCTGTTTCGAATCGACGTGCCCGCCGACGCCGCGCTCGACGCCGCGCTCGAGAAGCTAATCGAGTAGCACGCTCCCTCAACCCGCCGCGGGACGGCGCAGCCGGTGCGAAAAGTAACGGGTCTGCCCGGCCTCGAAGCGCCGGTACGCGCGATAGCCGACGACGCCGCCCCAGTCCTTGTATTCCTCGCGCAGCTTGCGATCCTCGAGCGCGTCGAAGATCGCCTCCCGGCGGCGGCTGTCGCGCTTGAGCGCGCGCAAGACGTTCGTCGTGATCTCGCGGCGCTCGAGCAAGTCGAAGCCCGCGGCAAGCAAGTCCTCGCTGCAGTCGTCGTCAGCCCAGCACCCGTCCGTGTACAGAAAATGCCCGCCCGGGCGCAGCACGCGCAGGGCCTCGGCGAAGAAGCGCGTGCGATCGTCGTAGAGGTGCGACGACCCGATGTTCAGCACGACGTCGAACGTCGCGTCGGCGAACTCGAGCCGCTCGGCATCGCCGACCCGAAACTCGAGACCGCGTTCGGCGCGACTGCGTGCGAGGCGTACGTTCTCGCTGCTCACGTCGACACCGACGAGACGGCTCGGCCGATAGGTGCGCGCGATGAACGACGCGCCGCCGCCGCGCCCGCAACTGACCTCGAGCAGCTCGCTGGCCGCGAGCGGCGTGCCGCGCAGCGTGTGCTCGTAGAGCCGCAAGCAGTAGAACTCGGGCTCGTCGCGCGACAGTACGCTGTCCTCGGGCTCGCTGCTGAACCCGTAGTTCAGGACCGTAAAGCCTGGGACGATCTTCGCGGCGCGGTCGTAATACGCGCCGTGAGCTGTGCTCTTGCCAGTCGCCTGCACAGAACCTCCCCCCGAGAAGGTCTGACGTCGTTGTTCTTCTTGTCCGGACGAGTGTGCACGGCCCGTCCGGCCGTACCAAATCTTCTAGTCGCTGGCCCGGGCTCTGTCAAGCGCATGACACGGGCCGCCCCGCGCCCGACGACTACCGCTCATGCGTCGCTATACTGGCGATCAAGCGAACGGCGAAGCCCCGGTCGCGAACGAGAAGACGAGCGGGCGAGGGGGAGCAGAATGACAGGGCACCGACGCGGACCAGCGGTCGAACTGTACGAGCGCAAGCAAGGCCGCGGCCGGCTCGTCCGCGCGTGCCATGCGCTTGGTCTCGCCGCGTTGCTGGCTCCGGGCGTGCTCGTTGCCCAGCGAGGCCAAGCGGACGAGTTCGCGCCCGCGCAGCTCGTGCCGCCGCCGCGCGACGCGTGGCGGACCAACGGCGGCAACCTCTACAACCAGCGCTATTCCGCGACCCGCACGCTCGATCCGAGCAACGTTGCGGGTCTCAAGGGCGTCTGGCGCACGCATCTGCGCGGCTCCGGGCTGCCTCCGCAGTACTCGGGCGAGGCTCAGCCGCTCGTGCACGACGGGCGGATCCTCGTGATCACGGGAGCGGACGACGTGTTCGCGCTCAGCGTCGAGACCGGGGAGATCCTCTGGCAGCATGCGGCCGAGCTCGATCCGAAGATCGCAAGCATCTGCTGCGGCTGGACGAGCCGAGGTGTGGGCCTCGGCGCGGGCAAGGTGTTCGTGGGCCAGCTCGACGGCAAGCTACTCGCGCTCGACGAGAAGACCGGAAAGCAAATCTGGTCCGTCCAGGCCGAGCGCTGGGAGCAGGGCTTCTCGCTCACGAACGCGCCGCTCTACTACGCCGGACTCGTGATCACCGGGTTCTCGGGCGCGGAGATCGGCGTGCGCGGCCGCGTGAAGGCGTTCGACGCGAAGACCGGCAAGCTCGTCTGGACGTTCTACACCGTCCCCGGCCCGGGTGAGCGCGGACACGAGACCTGGCCGAAGGACAGCGAGGTCTGGAAGCACGGCGGCGCGACGGTGTGGCAGACGCCGGCTGTTGATCCCGAGCTCGGGCTTCTCTACTTTTCGACCGGCAACCCCGGCCCCGACTTCAACGGCGCCGTCCGCGCCGGCGACAACCTCTACTCGGATTCGATCGTCGCGCTCGAGGCGAAGACGGGCAAATACCGCTGGCACTTCCAGCAGGTGCATCACGATCTTTGGGACTACGACGCGCCGAACCCCATCGTGCTGTTCGACGTCGAGATCGGCGGCGTCATCCGCAAGGCGCTCGGTGAGGTGGGCAAAACCGGCTGGGCCTACATCCTCGATCGCGCGACCGGCGAGCCGCTGATCGGCATCGACGAGAGGCCCGTGCCGCAGGAGCCGCGCCAGGCGACGGCGGCCACGCAGCCGTATCCGCGCGGCGACGCGATCGTGCCGCAACAGGTCGACATCCCGCCCGAGGGCTACAAGCTCGTGAACGAGGGCCGCATCTTCACGCCGTTCGTCGGCGCGGACGGCATGATCGTGAACCCGAGCCTCTATGGCGGCGCGAACTGGCCGCCGAGCTCCTACGATCCCGAGCGGCACCTGCTGTTCGTCTGCGCGTCGTCGGTCGTCGGCAACTTCGTCGGCGGCGACCGCGACTTCGAGATTCCGCGCGAAGGAGCGCACTACGAGGGCGGCGTCGTCGGCTTCGCGGCGCTGCCGCGTTCCGGCATCTTCGCGGCGCTCGATGTGACGCTGGACGGATCAGTGCTACAGCGGCTCGGTCGCGACCGCAGGCGGGCTCGTGTTCGTGGGCCGCAACGACGGCCGGCTCACCGCGCTCGAGTCCGCGACCGGCGCGCAGCGCTGGGAGTACCAGACCGGCGCCGGCATGAATGCCCCGGTGACGGTGTTCGAGCGCGCCGGCAAGCCGTACGTCGTCGCGTACTCGGCCGGCAATCTGCTCGTCGGAACCCCGCACGGCGACAGCGTGTGGCTGTTCGGCCTCGACGGCACGCTGCCGCAGGCGACGCCGCGCGATTCCGAGACGCCGACCACCTCGACTTCCGTGCCGGCGCCGTCGTCGACCGCTCCGGCCCAGCCCGTCGCGGCGGCGAGCGGCCACGAGGTCTTCACGCAAGTCTGCGTCGCGTGCCACGGCGAGGACGGCAAGGGCGGACACGGCGGCGGCATGCCGCTCACGTCCGTGCCGACCGTCGACTTCGCGGTGGAGACCGTCACATACGGGCGCAACAACATGCCGCCGTTCGGCTCGTCGCTCAGCACGGCGCAAATCCGCGCCGTGAGCGAGTACGTCGTCGCGGAGCTCGTGAAACCCAAATGATCGCAGGTGCGTTCCGATGATCATCGACTGCCACGGCCACTACACCACCGCGCCGAAGGCGCTCGGCGATTATCGCGACCAGCAGAAAGCGGACCTGAAGAAAGATCCGCGGCACCAGGCTGTGAAAGGCGAGGTCAAGATCAGCGACGACCAGCTGCGCGACAGCGTCGAGGGCGCTCAGCTGAAGCTGCAGCGCGAGCGTGGCACGGATGTCACGATCTTCAGCCCCCGCGCGAGCTGGATGGGACACCATCTCGGCAACGCGTCGACGAGCAAGGCGTGGACGGAGCATTGCAACGACCTGATCTACCGGCTCACGAAGCTCTATCCGAAGAACTTCGTCGGCGTCGCGCAGCTGCCGCAATCGCCCGGCGTCGCGATCGACCAATCCGTGCGCGAGCTCGTGCGCTGCGTCGAGGAGCTCGCGTTCGTCGGCTGCAATCTGAACCCGGACACGAGCGGCGGCTTCTTCAACGGCCCGGGCCTCGCCGACCGCTACTGGTATCCGCTCTACGAGAAGATGGTCGAGCTCGGCGTGCCCGCGATGGTGCACGTGAGCGAGGCGTGCAATACGCCGTACTTCCAGACGACGGGGTCGTACTACCTCGCGGCGGACACGGTCGCGTTCATGCAGCTGATGACCTCGGACCTCTTCAAGGACTTCCCGGACCTGAAGCTCATCATTCCGCACGGCGGCGGCGCGGTGCCGTTCCACTGGGGGCGGTTCCGCGGGCTCGCCGACATGTTGAAGCGGCCGCCGCTCAAGGAGTCGGTGCTGAACAACGTCTACTTCGACACCTGCGTCTATCACCAGCCCGGCATCGACCTGCTGCTCGACGTGATCCCGATCGACAACATCCTGTTCGCATCGGAGATGGTCGGCGCGGTGCGTGGCATCGACCCGGAGACCGGGCATTACTTCGACGACACGAAGCGCTACATCGACGGCAACAAGAAAGTCTCGGCCGCTGAGCGCGCGAAGATCTTCGAAGGCAACGCGCGCAAGGTGTTCAAGCGCTTCCCGAAGACGCTCTGAGGCGGGCGAGGCGACCGTGACTTCGGAGCGCACGAGCACGGCGGACCGCGCGAGGCGCGGCGGCGGTCGTCGGCGCGCGTGCGCTTCGCTCGCCGCGCTCCGATGGTTCGCGGCGCGCACGTTCGTCGCGTTCGCGGCCGTGGTCCTGACAAGCAGTCTCGCTTCGGCGCAGCCCCGCGCGGTTTCGACCTCCGCCTCGTCTCCGACGCGGATCGTCGCGGTGTCCGACGTGCACGGCGCTTACGACTCGTTCGTCTCGTTGTTGCGGACGGCGCAGCTCGTCGACGACAAGCTCGCCTGGAGCGGCGGTCGCGCGATGCTCGTCGTCGTCGGCGACGTCCTCGATCGAGGCAGCGGCTCGCGCCGCGTGCTCGAGCTCCTGATGCGCCTCGAGGGCGAGGCGATCGCGGCCGGCGGACGCGCGCAGTTCGTGCTCGGCAATCACGAGGTCATGAACCTCACAGGCGAGCTCGATTACGTCGCGAGCGAGGACTATGCCGTCTACGCGACGGAGGAGTCTGCCGCCGAGCGGGCCGACGCGCTCGCGCGGTTTCGGGCCGCGCACGCGGGCTCGGCGGGGGGTGACGAGGCGCTAGCGGCCGACTTCGCGCGCCGCTACCCGCCCGGCTTCTTCGCGCAGCGCGCCGCGTTCGCGAGCGGCGGACGATTCGGCGCGTGGCTGCTGCGCCAACCCGTGTTGCTCGTGGTCAACGACACCGTGTTCGTGCACGGCGGTCTGCCGCCGGGGCTCGCGGGCATGTCGGTTGCCGACGTGAATGCCGCCTACTCGGCCGCGCTGCACGACTATCTCGCCGCGTTCGACGCGCTCGTCGCGGCCGGCGTGCTGCACGCCGAGGACGCATTCGGTGAGCGGCCGGCGCTCGCCGACCGCTATCTCGCCAACGCCGAGCGCGGAGGGGATCCCGTGCCCGCGCCCGTGAAGGCCGCGGCGGACCGGCTTCGCGACCTCACGCGCTCGGACGCGTTCGGTGTCTCCGCCGTGTATTGGTATCGCGGCACGGTGAGCTGCAGCGAGCCGATCGAGCGCGACCGGCTGTCGGCGATGCTCGCCTCGCTCGGCGCGAAGCGCGTCGTCGTGGGTCACACGCCGACGCCGACCGCGCGCGTGCTGAGCCGCTTCGACGGCATGGTGCTGCGCGTCGACACGGGCATGCAGCAGCGCGGCGGACGCGCGTCCGCGCTCGTGCTCGAGGGCGGCGGCGCCAGCACGATCTACGCGGGCGACCCGGTGGCCGCGCCGATCGCTTCGCAGCTGCGCCTCGTCGGGCCGCGCGCGGGGGGCTACGACGACGCGCGCTTGAAAGACGTCCTCGCGAGCGCTCCGGTCACCGCCCGCACGAAGCGTTCCGACGGCACGACGCAGCTCACGCTCGCGACCGACGGCGGCGCGATCGACGCGCTGTTCGAGCCGGCTGCCGGCCGGCGCGGCGCGCGCTTCTTGCCCGGCGTCGCCGCGTATCGGCTCGACGAGCTCCTCGGCTTCGATCTCGTGCCGGTCGCGGTGCTACGCGAGGTCGATGGCGACGTCGGGGCCGTCTACCTCGACCCGGCCAAGCTGCCGGACGAGACCGCACGGGCGGCCGAGCGCGCCGGGGGCGACGCGTGGTGCCCACTCCGCGACCAGCTCGCGTCGTCGTACGTATTCGACACGCTCGCGGGCAGCGAAGGCCGCTCGGCCGCCGAGCTTCGGTACACGCCTGCGAGCTGGCAGCTCGCGCTGACCGGTAATCGACGCCTGTTCGGCACGTCGACCGGCGTGCCGACCTACCTGCGCTCACAACCGCTCGAGATCTCGCCGCGCCTGCGCGAACGGCTTCAGGCGCTCGATGCAGACGCCACGGCCGCCGCGCTCGGCGACGTGCTCGACCCAAAACGTGTCCAGGCCGTGCTCGCGCGCCGCGACCTGCTTCTCGCGCCGCATCGCGATTGAACGAAGGCCGTGCCGCTCGTTGCTCGGCAAGTTCGCGCCCGACTATGATCTCGCGATTTCGCTTCGTGCCGGGAGGACGCCGAACGATGATTGCCGCGAGCTATTCATGCCGCGTCCGCCGACTGTTCGTCGCGACGGCGCTGCTCACCACGCTGCTTTCGGCGGCCTCGCATGCCGCCGACAACGGACTGTTCGCGACGAGCGAGCCACTCGTTCTACGCCTCGAGGCGCCGTTCAGCTCAATCAAGGGGACGAAAGCAAAGCCGGAGTACATGGAAGGCACGCTCAAGCTCCAGGAAGGCGGCGTCGAGAAGGCGTTCGACGTGCGCCTGCGTCTGCGCGGCCACTCGCGCAAGGAAGTCTGCGACTTCCCGCCACTGCTCTTGAACTTCAAGACGAGCGATCTCAAAGGCTCGGTGCTCGAGGGTCAGAACAAGCTCAAGCTCGTCACTCACTGCAAGGCGACGACCACGTTCGATCAGTATTTGCGGCTCGAATATTTGAGCTATCGCGCGTTGAATCTGCTCACGGACATGAGCCTGCGCGCGCGTCCGTTGACCGTCACGTATTACGACACCGAACGGAAGCGCGAGCTCGACGTGCGGCCCGCTCTGTTCATCGAGGACGTGGAGCGCTTCGCGGACCGCAAGGGACTCACGGAAGTCGAGGTGCCTCGGATCGACCCCAAGCAGTACGACCGCGAGGCTCTCGGGCTCGTCAACATGTTCGAGTACTTCATCGGCAACACCGACTGGGCCGCGACCGCGGGCCCGCAAGGTTCCAATTGCTGTCACAACATCGTGCCTTATCAGCGTCCCGATGGGGTGCTCGTGCCCGTGCCGTACGACTTCGACAGCTCCGGCATCGTCAACACGCCCTACGCGGTGCCGAACGAGCGGTTGAAGATCAATTCCGTCCGCCAGCGCCTGTACCGCGGAACCACCTGCGAAAGCCTGGCGGATCTCGAGCCGCGGTTTGCGAAGTTCGACGCCGTGAAGCCGCAGTTGCTCGAGCTCTTCTCGACGAGCTCGGGGCTCGACAAGCGCATCGCGGCCGGCGCGACGGAATACATCGACGAGTTCTTCGATACGCGAGCGGACCCGAAGAAGGTCGAGCGCGCCTTTCGCCCGGGCTGTAAGAGCTGATCGGCGCGGCCGGACGCCGGAAAGGAGGCGGCGACGCCATGAAAGAGGTACCGGTTCTCGTGGTCGGCGGCGGCGCCGCCGGCACGATGCTGACGCTGGAGCTCGCTCGGCGCGGCGTGAAAGCTCTCACGGTCGATCGTCTGCCGAAGCCATCCGAAACGTCGAACGCGATTACGGTGCACGCGCGCTCGCTCGAGATCTTCGAGCGCATCGACAAGCGACTCGCGGACCGCTTTCTCGAGCGCGGGATCCACAACCTGGGCTATGTGCTGCACTTCGTCGACGGCGCCGGCAAGCGCAGCGAGGTGCGGCCCGGCATCGACTTCCGCGGTCTCGATTCCCGCTACAAGTTCATCCTCGTGAATCGCCAGAGCGAAACCGAGCAATACTTGCGCGAGTACGCGAGCGCCCATTACGGCGCGTCGATCGAATGGGGCACGCAATGCGTCGGAGTTCGACCCGACGCGGACGGCGTGACGGCGACGCTCGAGACGGACGGCAAGCGACGCGACGTCCGCTGCCGCTATCTCGTCGCGTGCGACGGCATCAATTCGTTCGTGCGCCGCACGCTCGACCTCGAGCAGGAGCAGAGCGAGTACAAGGGCACCGTGCTGCAGAACATGGACGCGTTCCTCGAGGGCTTCCCCGACGCGGACGACTGGGTCCACTACTGCGCCGGCACGGACCACTTCATCATGATCGTGAAGCTGCCGGGCGGGTTCTACCGGATGCTGCTCAGCGACCGCGGCGAGGCCGCGCATCCGAACGTGACGCCCGAGCAGGGCTTCATGCGGCTCGTCGACAAGCACTTCGACGACGTGAAGCTCGGCAAGCTCGTCTGGCATTCGAAGTGGCAGAGCTTCGTGCGGCTCGCGAAGACCTACCGATCGGGCAACGTGTTCCTCGCGGGCGATTCCGCGCACGTGCACTCGACGACCGGCGGGCAGGGCATGAACTGCTGCATGCAGGACGCGTACAACTTGGGCTGGAAGCTCGCGCTCGTCGTGCAAGGGAAGGCGCCGGCGAAGCTGCTCGACACCTACGTGACCGAGCGCCGGCCGATCGCGGAGCAGGTGATCTGGGCCGCGTCGTCGCTGCACGAGATCTTCATGGGCCATGGCAAGGACATCGCGGAGCGCGCGACGAAGATCAAGGACCCCGCGTTCCTCGACGCGATCGTGACCCGCTGCTCGGGGCTTTCGTACACGTATCGCGACTACGTGCCGAAGGCCGAGGGCCTCGCCGACATCCCGGGGCCGGCCGTCGGCGACCGCGCGCCGGACGCCGATCTCGCGGGCGGCCGCGCGCTCTACGACTTCACGCGCCACACGCATTTCACGTTGCTGTTGCTCGAGGCGAGCGCCGACCGTCAGCCCGCTCGCGCGGAGCTGCTGCGCCACGTGACCAAGCGCTTCCACGGCCTCGTCGAGGCGCACGTCGTGTCGCCGTCGCCGGCCGTCGCGGCGGAGTACGGCAGCGACTCGCGCGATCGCCTGTTCCTGCTGCGGCCCGACGGCTACGTCGGCTTCCGCTGTCTTGCGAGCGAAGCCGAGCGCCTCGAAGCGCACCTCGCGGACACGCTGTCCGTCTGATCCTCACGCCGAGCCGGGATAGGGCCCGGCTTGCGCGTTGCGGGATGCGCCCGCTCGGCAAGGTCACGCCGCGCCCGCCGCCCCTGTCAAGCTGGCAGCGCGCGTCGCCGCTGATTTATCGTACGCACCCTCACGTTCAGGGCAGGGTATCGGGCAGATGGACTTTCTCTACTTTCTCGGCCGTTTTCACGTCCTCGTCCTCCATCTGCCGATCGGCATCATCTGCGCTCTGTTCGTGCTCGAGTGGCTCGCGCGCAAGGAAAAGTATCGATACCTTGAGGTGGCATCGCCGTTCCTTTGGGGAGCGATGGCGCTCACGGCGCTCGTCACGGTCACGCTAGGCTATCTGCACTTCAGCGAAGGCAACTTCGGCTCCTCCGGGCTCCAGCATCGCAACTTCGGCACGGCGGTCGCGCTGATCGCGACGGCCGTCGCGCTCCTGCGCACGAGCAGCTTTGCCGCGAGCTACAAGCCGGTGTTCTTTCCGGCGTCCGCGGTGTTGCTGCTGCTCGTCGCGATCACGGGGCACTTCGGCGGCAATCTCACGCACGGCTCGACGTATCTCGTCGAATACGCGCCGCAATGGATGCGCTCGCTCGCGGGGCTCGGGCCCCGGCGCGTGGTCACGAGCGTGCACGACGCGGATCCGTTCGAGGACGTCGTCGGCAAGTTCTTTCGAGAGCGCTGCGCCGGTTGCCACAACCCCGACAAGCGCGAGAGCGGCCTCAATCTCACCACTTATCAGACCGCGATGCGTGGCGGCGACAGCGGCAAGGTGATCGTCAAGGGCGACACGGAGCAAAGCGAGCTGCTGCGCCGGATCTCGCTGCCGCACGACGACGACGAGTTCATGCCGGCGGAAGGCAAGGCGCCGCTGACGGCTCGCCAGGTCGCGATCGTGCGCTGGTGGATCGCGGCCGGCGCGCCGACCGGCGTCACGATCGGCTCGCTCGACGTGCCGGCCGAGATGCAGGCACAGCTATCGCAGGAGCTCGGCGTCCCGTACTGATCCCGGCGCGGTGACGCAGCGGAATGGCGGCGGTCATCGAAGGCGTGGCGGACGAGGTCGACGCCGAGGGGGCGCACGGCACGCCGCGCACGGCTTCGACCGCTGAAGCCGTGCACCGCCCGCAAGCAACGCCACCGGGCGGTGCACGGTTCGGGAGCACTCCGAGCGGCGATCGCCGCGAACCCCAATGAAGTCATCGGCGCCCCGTTAGGGCCACCGCCGTTCGGCGTTCGCCCCGTCGCGCGCGGGCCGCCTCGGGTGTGGCATGTAAACTGCACTGATCGACTGTTTACGGCATCCCATCGGCGACGCACCGCCACGTAACCGAATGCTAGCGCCCCGCGACAACCACCTCGACAAGTCCTGGACGCTCGTATTCCAGCTGCTGCACGGCCGGCTCACGCTCGACGACGTCGCGAAGCAGATCGGCGACGCGGCGCTGCCTGCGCTGCAGGCGCGCGTCGACGGGCTGCTTCGCCAGTTGAGCTTCCACGAGGAGCAGGACAACGAGGCGCGGTTGCGCCGCCTGTTCCGCGACCTCGCGCACGACGGGCGCGGGCTCGTCGATTTCGCGGTCTTCGAGCGGCTCCTCGGCACGGAGCTCGCGGGCATCGTCTTCACGGCCCATCCGACGTTTTCGTTGTCGGAAGGCGCGAACGAGATCGCGCTCGACCTCGTGCGTGCGGGCTCCGTCGGCGCGCGCGCGAATGGCGGAGGGCCGCGACCGCCCCGCGTGGCGGTGCATCGTGCCGCCGCGCCGACGCTCCAGCAGGAGGTCGACGCGTCGACGGTCGCGATTCGGAACCTGCGTAGGGCGATGCGCCGCGTGCTGCGCGTCGCGATCGAGGTGGCGGCCGAGCTCTACCCGGACGACTACCGGCGCCTCGTGCCGCGGTTCTTCACCGCCGCGACGTGGGTGGGATTCGACCTGGACGGCCGCACCGACATCGGCTGGAACCGGAGCCTGAGCTGCCGCTACCAGCTCGCGCTCGCGGGTCTCGAGGAGCTGCACGGCGGCCTCCGCGACATGCGGGAGCGCTACGCGGACGCGTCGTTGGGCATTGCTGAGGCGCTCGATGCGATCGCGCGCGCGCTCGGCGCGTTGACCGAGTGCTTCGCGATGGGCGTAGAGGCGCTCGGGCGGGAGACGGAAGACACCGTGCGGCTCGGCAGGCTCAATCGGTTGGCGCTCGAGAAGCGCGCGCTGAAACAAGACGCGATCGGCGCGATCGACGCCGCGCTCGAGGCGCTGCTCGAGTCCGAGTTGAGCCCGAGCCAGTGCCGCGACGTGCTCGTGTTCCGCGCCGAATGGTTGGCGATGGGGCTCGGTCTCGCGCGGCTGCACTTTCGGCTGAACTCGGTGCAGCTGCACAACGCGATCCGGCCCGACATCGCGCTCGACGCGGCGCCCGGCGAGAGCCCATCGCGCCGCCATTTCCTAGCCGCGGTCGCGAGCTTGCTCGACAACGTGAAGCCGGTGAACGTGCACTACGGCACGGTCGCGCGCGAGCAGACCACGGCGAAGCGTGTGTTCATGCTCGCCGCGCAGTTCCAGAAGCACTTCGACGCGCGCACTCCCGTGCGGATGCTGATAGCGGAGTCCGACACACCGTTCACGCTGCTCGCGGCGCTCTACTACGCGCGGCTCTTCGGCGTCGAGAGCCAGGTCGAGATCTCCCCGCTGTTCGAGACGGCGGACGGAATGCATCACGGCGACCGCGTGATCAGCGAGCTACTCGACAACAAGCACTTCCTCGACTACGTGCGAGCACACGGTCGGTTCTGCGTGCAGCTCGGCTTTTCGGACTCCGGCCGCTACATTGGCCAACCCGCCGCCACGCTCGCGATCGAGCGTTTCAAGCTGCGACTCGTCCGGCTTTGGGAGGCTCGCGGCCTTCAAGGCGTGCAGCTGTTGTTCTTCGACACGCACGGCGAATCGATCGGCCGCGGCGCGCATCCGCGCAGCCTCGAGGACCGGTTCCTGTACACGCACTCGAGCGAGGT
>Ga0335076_10005145_pt1 | contig 13240 bp, 11 predicted proteins | sample Lox_Sample_25_FD_206717 | JGI IMG/M metagenome (GOLD analysis project Ga0335076, IMG submission 206717) | Soil microbial communities from Loxahatchee National Wildlife Refuge, Florida, United States - Lox_Sample_2.5 | ecosystem: Environmental > Terrestrial > Soil > Wetlands | place: USA...
CCCGTCGGTAGACCGGATCAATGAGACAATCTACGGTGCGGCAAAGAGACGGGCGACCTGCCGGTCGCCCCTACAAAGGACCGAACGCAGCATGACCGACGCACAGAACGGCCTGTCCGCCATTCGCCGCCAGATCATGTGGAACCGGCTCCTCGCCGTCGTCGAGGAGCAGGCGCAGACGCTGATGCGCACGGCCTTCAGCTACATCGTGCGCGAGTCCGGCGATCTCTCCGCCGGCGTCTTCGATCTCCAGGGCAACATGCTGGCCCAGGCAGTCACGGGCACGCCAGGCCATGTGAACTCCATGGCGGAATCGGTGCGGCATTTCATCGAGGCCTTTCCGACGCAGTCGATGGCCGAGGGCGATGTCTACTGCACCAACAACCCCTGGAAGGGTACGGGCCACCTGAACGACATGGTCGTCACCACGCCCGCCTTCCATCGCGGCCGGCTGGTGGGCCTGTTCTCCTGTACCAGCCATATCGTCGATCTCGGCGGCATCGGCTTCGGGCCCGACGGCACCGACGTGTTCATGGAGGGCATCCACCTGCCCTTCCTGAAGCTGGTCGACCGCGGGCGCGTGAACGACACGCTCATGCAGATCGTCAAGGCCAACACGCGCCTGCCGGTGGAGACCGAGGGCGACATCTATTCCCTGATCAACTGCAACGAGATCGGTTGCCGCCGCCTGAGCGAGATGATGGCGGAGTTCGATCTGTCCACGCTGGACGATCTCTCGACGCATATCCTCGAAAGCTCGCGCGACGCCGTGCTCGCCGAGATCGCCAAGCTGCCGAAGGGCAGCTGGCGTTACGAGATGACCATCGACGGTTACGACGAACCGATCACCCTCGCCGCCACCACCACGATCGCCGAGGACGCCGTGCGCGTCGATTTCGCCGGCACTTCGCCGGCCGCGCGCTTTGGCATCAACAGTCCCCTCGCCTACACGACAGCCTATTCGGTGTTCGGCCTTTCCTGCGCCGTGGCGCCGCGCGTGCCGAACAACGCCGGCTCGCTCTCCGCCTACGGCGTGACGGCGCCACCCAATACCATCGTCAATGCGCTGTCGCCCGCTCCGGTGGCGCTGCGCCACATCATCGGCCAGATGCTGCCGGACGTCGTCTTCGGCTGCCTGCGCCAGGCGATTCCCGACCGCGTGCCGGCTGAGGGCACCTCCTGCATCTATCTCATGACCTTCCGCGGCCGCTCTGCCGAGCCGGAGCGCCGCTTCGCCATCTCCGTCGTCACCAACGGCGGCACCGGCGCGCGTCCGGGCAAGGACGGGCTCTCGGCCACCGCCTATCCGAGCGGCGTCAAGGGCACGCCGGTGGAGATCGTCGAGACCACGACGCCGCTCCTGTTCTGGCGCAAGGAGTTCCGCCCCGATTCCGGGGGTGCCGGCGCGCAGCGCGGCGGCCATGGGCTGGAGCTGGAGATCGAGAACCGGTCGGCAGACCCCATCGAGATCCTGGCGGCCTTCGACCGCACGAAATTCCCGCCGCGCGGGCGCGACGGCGGGCGCGCCGGCAAGCCCGCCTATCTCGGCCTCAGGACCGGCGACAGGCCGCTCGAATGCAAGGGCACGCAGGAGATCCCCTCCGGCGAGCGGCTCATCCTCCGCACGCCCGGCGGCGGCGGCCTCGGCGATCCGCGCCAGCGCGACGCCACTGCGATCGCCGCCGATCTGAAGAACGGCCTGGTCTCGCCCGCCTCCGCCCGCGCCGACTACGGTGTCGAGTGAAGAACGTGCCCTAGCCATAGAGCTTCTTGGCGCGGGTCTCGAAGGCGCTCACCATGCGGCGGACCGCCTCGTTGAAGAGTGCGCCGATGATCCGCTGCAGCACGTGCGAGCGGAACTCGAAATCGACGTAGAAATCGATGCGGCAGTGGCCGTCGGGCATCGGCTCGAACAGCCAGTGATTGTTCAGGTAGCGGAACGGTCCCTCGGCGTAGGCCACGTCGATGCGCAGGCCGGGACGGTCGAGCTTGACGCGGCTCGTGAACCGCTCGCGGATCATCTTGAAGCCGATGATGAGGTCGGCGACCATCGTATCGCCCTTGCGCTCCCGAATGCGCACGCCGACGCACCAGGGGAGAAACTCGGGATAGCGCTCGATATCGGCGACGAGGTCGAACAGCTGCTCCGGGCGGTAGGGCAGCACCCGCCTTTCCGCATGCGTGGGCATCAGCCGCTTCGCTGAATGGGCAGCAACCCGTCGGGATGTTCCGACAAGGAGGATCAGCTGGTCGCGGGAGCGCCGCGCAGCTGCGCCTCCCGCGCGGCCCGCAGCCGCGCGAAGTCGTCGCCGGCGTGATAGGACGAGCGCGTCAGCGGCGAGGCCGAGACCAGCAGGAAGCCTTTGCCGAGGGCATGCTGCTTGTACTCGGCGAACTCGGCCGGCGGCACGAAGCGGTCGACCGGATGATGGCGCGGCGTCGGCTGCAGATACTGCCCGATGGTGAGGAAATCGACATCGGCCGCCCGCATGTCGTCCATGACCTGCAGCACCTCGTCGCGCGTCTCGCCAAGCCCGACCATGATTCCGGACTTGGTGAACATCGATGGATCGATCTCCTTGACGCGCGCCAGGAGCTGCAGCGAGGCGAAATAGCGGGCGCCGGGCCGTACCGGGCGATACAGCCGCGGCACGGTCTCCAGGTTGTGGTTGTAGACGTCGGGCCGCGCTGCGACGACGGTCTCGACGGCGCCACCCTTGCGCAGGAAGTCCGGTGTCAGCACCTCGATCGTCGTGGCCGGCGCACGCTCGCGCACGGCACGGATGACGCGGGCGAAATGCCCGGCGCCGCCGTCATCGAGGTCGTCGCGGTCGACCGAGGTGACGACGACGTGGGCCAGGCCCATTTCGGCGACGGCTTCCGCGACGTGCTCCGGCTCGTGCGGGTCGAGCTGGTCGGGCTTGCCGGTCGCGACGTTGCAGAAGGCGCAGGCACGCGTGCAGACGCTGCCGAGGATCATCACGGTCGCGTGCTTCTGCTTCCAGCACTCGCCGATGTTCGGGCAGGCCGCCTCCTCGCACACGGTATGCAGGTTCAGGCGGCGCATCAGCGCGCGCGTCTCCTGGTACTCGCGCGACATCGGCGCCTTGACGCGCAGCCACTCCGGCTTGCGCGGCGCCGGCTGCACCGGGTTGTTGGCTTTCTCGGGATGCCGCAAGGCGGCGAGGTTGTCAGCGCCGGTCATGGCCTAAATGTGGAGCGCGCGGCCGTAAGCGGCAAGCACCGCCTCGTGCATCATCTCAGAGAGCGTCGGGTGCGGGAAGACCGTATGCATGAGCTCGGCCTCGGTCGATTCCAGGGTGCGGGCGATGCCATAGCCCTGGATCAGCTCGGTCACCTCGGCGCCGACCATATGGGCGCCCAGCAGCTCCCCCGTCTTGGCGTCGAACACCGTCTTGACCAGCCCTTCCGGCTCGCCGAGCGCAATGGCCTTGCCGTTACCGATGAAGGGGAAACGGCCGACCTTGACGTCTTTGCCGGCGGCCTTGGCGGCCTTCTCGGTGAGACCGACGCTCGCCACCTGCGGGCGACAATAGGTGCAGCCGGGGATCTTCGAGGTGTCCATCGGATGCAGGCCCGGCACGCCGGCGATCTTCTCGACGCAGATGACGCCCTCATGCATGGCCTTGTGCGCCAGCCAGGGCGGCCCGACGAGATCGCCGATGGCGTAGACGCCGGGCTCGCCGGTGAAGCCCCAGGGGTCGACGACGACATGCGTCTTCTCGACCTTTATCTTCGTGCCCTCGATGCCGAGGTTCTCGACGTTGCCGACGATGCCGACGGCGAGGATGACGCGGTCGACGGTGATGTCCGTGCTCTTGCCGGCGGCCTCGACCGTCGCAGTGACCGCGTTGTCCGCCTTCTTCAGCGCCTTCACGGTAGCCGACGTCATGATCTTCATGCCCTGCTTCTCGAAGGCCTTGCGGGCGAAGGCCGAGATCTCCTCGTCTTCCACCGGAAGCACGCGATCCAGCACTTCGACCACCGTCACCTCGGCGCCGAGGTCGCGGTAGAAGCTGGCGAATTCGATGCCGATGGCGCCGCTGCCGACGACGAGGAGGGACTTCGGCATCGCCTCCGGGATCATGGCCTCCTTGTAGGTCCACACGAGCTTGCCGTCGGGTTCGAGGCCGGGCAGCGACCGCGCCCGCGCCCCGGTGGCCAGGATGGTGTTCTTGGCCGCGAGGTCGGCAACCGGCTTGCCGTCCTTCTCGACCTTGAGCTTGCCGGCACCGGCGAGACGGCCGTGGCCGTCGAAGACCGTGACCTTGTTCTTCTTCATGAGGTGCCCGACGCCGCGGGACAGCTGTCCCGCCACGTCGCGGCTGCGCTTGACGATCTTCTTGAGGTCGAAGCTGACATCCTTGACGGCGAAACCATAGGCGTCGGCGTGACGCAGCAGGTGCGAGATCTCCGACGTGCGTAGCAGCGCCTTGGTCGGAATGCAGCCCCAGTTGAGGCAGATGCCGCCGAGATGCTCGCGCTCGACCAGCGCGGTCTTGAGGCCGAGCTGCGCGGCGCGGATGGCGGCCACGTAGCCGCCCGGCCCGCCGCCGACGATGACGAGATCGAATGCCTGTTCTGCCATGCTGACTCTCCGCTGTTGCCGCCGGTGCTAGATCAGCAGCGTCAGCGGGTCTTCGACGAGCTTCTTGAAGGCAGCGAGGTACTCGGCGCCGACGGCGCCGTCGACGACGCGGTGATCGACCGACAGGGTGCAGGTCATCATGGTGGCGATGGCGAGGGCGCCGTCCTTGACGATCGGGCGCTGCTCGCCGGCGCCGACCGCGAGGATCGCGCCCTGCGGCGGGTTGATGACGGCGGCGAACTCGCGGATGCCGAACATGCCGAGGTTCGAGACCGAGAAGGTACCGCCCTGGAATTCTTCGGGCTTCAACTTGTTCTCGCGCGCGCGCCCGGCCAGGTCCCTCATCTCGCCCGAGATGGTGCCGATGCTCTTGGTATCGGCGCTGCGCACGATCGGCGTGATGAGGCCGCCCGGCGTCGCCACGGCGACCGAGATGTCGGCACCCTGGTAGAGGCGCGCTGCGGTTTCGGTCCAGGAGGCGTTGGCGGCCGGCACCTGCTTCAGCGCCAGCGCCGCCGCCTTGATAACGAGATCGTTGACGGAGATCTTGTCCTTCTCGCGCTTGGCGTTGATGTCCTGGCGCAGCTTCAGCAAGGCGTCGATGTTGCAGTCGATCGTCAGGTAGAAATGCGGCGCCTCGCGCTTCGACTCGACGAGCCGGCGCGCGATCACCTTGCGCATCGTGCTGTGCGGGACTTCGGTGAAGGCCGGCATGCCCAGCACCAGCGCTGTCGGTGCGGCGGGAGCCGGCTTGGCGGCAGCCGGTGCTGCCGCGGGCGCCGCGGTGGGCACGCCGCGGGCGAGCGCCGCCTCGATGTCGCTCTTCACGATCCGGCCGCGCGGCCCGCTGCCGTTGAGACGGGCGATGTCCAGCCCGGCCTGCTGCGCCATGCGGCGCGCCAGCGGGCTGGCGAACACGCGGTCGCCCTTCGCGGCCGGCGCCGCTGCCGCCTGCGCGGCGGGCGCCTGAGGCGCGGCGGGCGCTGGAGCAGCCGACGGCGCCGGTGTCGGCGCAGCTTTGGCCGCAGGCGCGCCTGTCTTGGCCAGCGCCGCGGCATCTTCGCCCTCGCCCAGCAGCAGCGCGATGACCTGGTTGACCTTCACGCCCTGGCTGCCGGCCGGGACCATGATCTTGCCGACCGTGCCCTCGTCGACGGCCTCGACCTCCATTGTCGCCTTGTCGGTCTCGATCTCGGCGATGACGTCGCCGGGCTTCACGGCATCGCCTTCCTGCTTCAGCCACTTCGCGAGGTTGCCCTCGGTCATCGTCGGCGACAAAGCGGGCATCAGGATTTCAATCGGCATGGGGCTCCCCACTCACTCGCTTGGCGATGGCTCAGGCGCGGTAGCAGACGGCGCGCGCCGCGGCGGCGATCTTGTCGGGATTGGGCAGCGCCAGCTTCTCGAGGTTGGCCGCGTAGGGCAGCGGCACGTCCTCGCCGGCGACGCGCGCGACCGGCGCATCGAGCCAGTCGAAGGCCTGCTCCATCATCAGCGCCGCCAGCTCGGCACCGATGCCGGCGAACGGCCACCCCTCCTCCACCGAGACCAGCCGGTTAGTCTTCTTCACCGACTCCACGATCGTGCCGGTATCGAGCGGGCGCAGCGTGCGCAGATTGATCACCTCGGCATTGATGCCGTCGGCGGCGAGCTTCTCCGCCGCCGCCAGGGCGTGGCTCACCTGCAGCGAGAAGGCCGTGATGGTCACGTCGGTGCCGGGCCGCTCGATCCTGGCGCGGCCGATCGGCGTCACGAAGTCGGCGTCGGTCGGCACCGGGAAGCTCTGGCCGTAGAGGATCTCGTTCTCCAGGAACACGACCGGGTTGGGGTCGCGGATCGCCGCCTTGAGGAGGCCCTTGGCGTCGGCCGCCGACCACGGCGCGATCACCTTGAGCCCGGGGCAATGGGCGTACCAGCTGGCGTAACATTGCGAGTGCTGCGCGGCGACGCGTGCCGCGGCGCCGTTCGGCCCGCGGAAGACGATCGGGCAGCCCATCTGGCCGCCGGACATGTAGAGCGTCTTCGCCGCGGAGTTTATGATGTGGTCGATCGCCTGCATGGCGAAATTGAAGGTCATGAACTCGACGATGGGACGCAGGCCCTGGAAGCCGGCGCCGACGCCGAGGCCGGCGAAACCATATTCGGTGATGGGCGTGTCGATCACACGCTGGGCGCCGAACTCCTGCAGCAACCCCTGGCTCACCTTGTAGGCGCCCTGATATTCCGCGACTTCCTCGCCCATGAGGAACACGGCGGGATCGCGGCGCATCTCCTCGGCCATGGCGTCGCGCAGGGCTTCGCGCACGGTCAGCGTGACCGTCTGCCCCGAGGTCGCGGCCTCGGGCGGCGGCGCCTTGGGCGTCGGGGCCGCCGCAGCAGGCGCGGCGGGCACCGGTGCTGCCGGGGCGGGCGCCTTGGCCGCGGGCGCGGCCTCCACGGCCTCGCCATCGCCGGCGATGACTGCGATGGGCGTATTCACGGCGACGTTCTCAGTTCCCTCGGGCACGAGGATCTGCGCGAGACGTCCCTCGTCGACGGCCTCGACTTCCATGGTCGCCTTGTCCGTCTCGATCTCGGCGATGACGTCGCCGGGCTTCACGTTGTCGCCCTGCGCCTTCAGCCACTTGGCCAGCTTGCCTTCGGTCATCGTCGGCGACAGGGCCGGCATGAGAATCTGGGTGGGCATGCGTTCCTCCCGGCGAGCCGGTTGTTCGTTGCCGCGGCCGCTGAGCGTCGGCCCGGTGCTGATTTACGCGTCGACGAGGATTTCCGTATAGAGCTCGGCCGGATCGGGCTCCGGGCTGCTCTGCGCGAACTCCGTCGCCTGCGAGACGATGTCCTTGATGTCGCGATCGATGTTCTTGAGCGCGTTCTCGTCGGCATGGCCGCCGTCGATCAGCAACTGGCGCAGATGATCGATGGGATCGCGTTCCTGCCGGACGCGGGCGACCTCCTCGCGGCTCCGGTACTTGCCGGGATCCGACATGGAGTGGCCGCGATAGCGGTAGGTCAGCATCTCCAGGATGTACGGACCCTTGCCGGCCCGGATGGAGGCCACGGCCTTGTCGGCCGCCGCCCGCACGGCAAGGACGTCCATGCCGTCCACCTGGACGCCGGGAATGCCGTAGGCCTCGCCACGGGTGTGCAGGTCCGGACGCGCCGAAGCGCGGTCGACGCTGGTGCCCATGCCGTACTTGTTGTTCTCGATGACGTAGAGGACCGGCAGCTTCCAGAGGGCTGCCATGTTGAAGGACTCGTACACCTGGCCCTGGTTGACGGCGCCGTCGCCCAGGTAGGTGACGCTGAGGTTGCCGCTGTTGTTGTACTTGTGCGCGAACGCCAGGCCGGTGCCGAGCGGGACCTGGCCGGCGACGATGCCGTGGCCGCCGAAGAAATTCTTCTCGCGGCTGAACATGTGCATCGAGCCGCCCTTGCCCTTGGAATAGCCGCCGCGGCGTCCGGTGAGCTCGGCCATGACGCCCTTGGCGTCCATGCCGCAGGCCAGCATGTGGCCGTGATCGCGGTAGCCGGTGATGACGGCATCGCCCGGGATGAGGGCGGCCTGGACTCCGACGACGACGGCCTCCTGGCCGATGTAGAGATGGCAGAAGCCCCCGATGAGGCCCATGCCATAGAGCTGGCCCGCCTTCTCCTCGAAGCGGCGGATCAGCAGCATGTCGCGGTAGTATTTCAGCAGCTCGGCCGAATCCGGCTCGGCCTCCGCGTCCGACTTGCCCTTGCGCTTGGCCACCGTCGCCATGGCAATCCTCCCGTCGGGTTCGACGCTTCGTGACTGTCGATTTTTTGGCGGTTGATCGAGCGGCAGATTAACGCCGGTTCCCGGCGAAAACAAGATTTCCTAGTTCGTTGTTCTAACAATACAATTTGTCATTTAACTCGTGTTCGATTAATTGCCCCTCGGTCCGTCCGTTCCAGCGGCCGCCGGAGATTTCGGGAGCATGACGAGACGATCGTCCGGATCCGCGAGATTGAGCATGGCGCGCGCGCGCTCGTCGAGAAGATCCGGATCGAGGCTGTTCGAATTCAGCAGCGCGACGCGGTGTTCGAGCGTCTGCCGCTCCGCCTGGACGTCGGCCAGCACAGTTTGGCTCTCCGCCAGTTCCCGCGTCATGCGGAGCCATGCCATGATGCCGCGATCGCCCTGTACCGCGTGATAGACAAAGTAGCCGAAGACACAGGCGCCGATGATCGGCGGCGCGATGAGTCGCAGGCGTTTGCTGATTTCGTGCGTCAGGGTCATGGCGGCACCGAATCACAGTCGATTCCGCGCCGTCAACAGAAAAGCGATTCGCGGCCGCGATTTCGAGGAGCGCTGGTTGTAGGGGCGGGCCCATGGCTCATGCCCCTGGGCCCCCGCTTTCGCGGGGGAATCACATTAAGGAAGCGCCCGGAGCGAGAGGAATCTATTCAGGCGCGAAACGCGGCACGGCCGAGATAGCGCGCGGATGAGCCCAGTTCCTCCTCGATGCGGAGCAGCTGGTTGTACTTGGCGAGGCGGTCGGAGCGCGACAGCGAGCCGGTCTTGATCTGGCCGCAAGCCGTGGCGACGGCGAGGTCGGCGATCGTGGAGTCTTCGGTCTCGCCAGAGCGATGCGACATGACGGCGCGGTAGCCTGCCTTGTGCGCAGTTTCGACGGCGTCTAGGGTTTCCGTCAGCGTGCCGATCTGGTTGACCTTGACGAGGATGGCGTTGGCGATGTTGCGGGCGATGCCCTGGCGCAGGCGTTCGGTGTTGGTGACAAAAAGGTCGTCGCCGACCAACTGAGCCTTGCTACCGATGGCGCGCGTCAACTCCGCCCAGCCATCCCAATCATCCTCGGCCATGCCGTCCTCGATGGAGACGATCGGGTAGCGGCCGACGAGATCCGCGTAGAATTTGACCATGGCCGAGGAGTCCAGCGTCTTGCCCTCGCCCTCCATCGCGTATTTCCCGCTCTTGAAGAACTCGGTGGAGGCGGCGTCGAGGCCGAGCGCCACCTGCTCGCCCGGACGATAGCCGGCGCCCTCGATCGCCTTCATGACGAAGCCCAGCACCTGGTCGGCACCCTTGAGGTTGGGCGCGAAACCGCCCTCGTCGCCGACGTTTGTGTTGTGCCCGGCCTGCTTGAGCTGGCCCTTGAGATGATGGAAGACCTCGGCGCCCATGCGCAGCCCCTCGGCGAAGGTCTTCGCGCCCACCGGCAGGATCATGAATTCCTGGAAGTCGATCGCATTGTCGGCGTGGGCGCCGCCGTTGACGATGTTCATCATCGGCACTGGCAGCGTCCGCGCGGACGTGCCGCCGACATAGCGGTAGAGCGGCAGGCCGGCCTGCGCCGCCGCCGCCTTGGCCACTGCCAGGCTCGCGCCCAGGATGGCGTTGGCGCCGAGGCGCGCCTTGTTCGCCGTGCCGTCTAACGTGATCATGGTCTGGTCGATCTTCGTCTGGTCTTCGGCATCGAGGCCGGAGAGCACGTCGAAGATCTCGCCGTTCACGGCGTCGACGGCCTTGATGACGCCCTTGCCGCCATAGCGCTTCTTGTCGCCGTCGCGCAGTTCGACCGCCTCGTGCGTTCCGGTGGAGGCGCCGGAAGGGACCGCCGCCCGGCCGAAGGCGCCGCTCTCCAGCCGCACATCGACCTCGACGGTCGGGTTGCCGCGGCTGTCCAGTATCTCGCGCGCATGGATATCGGTGATCGCCGTCATCGCCATGACTCCGTCAGGTTCGCACCCAGGGCGGGCAACACATACAAGCGTGTGCCTAGCCGCACAAGCAGGGGACGCCGATTTTGACAGCGGACCCGATGTCGCCTATGTATCTCCCATGAGTCAGCGTGAGCGCATCGCCCGGACAACGACCACCACGACCCGCAGCGGCGGGCCGCCGGGTGGCGACGTGCATTGATCGCAGCAGCACGCTAAACGCACCAGGCCCCGCCGGCAACGGATGGGGCCTTTTTCGTTGGCATCGCCAGCTCCATCCGCCCGGCCTGCGAATGGAGACCGACATGGATGACAACGACCACCGCGCCATCGGCAATCGGCTCGACCTCTTCCATCAGCAGGAGGAAGGACCTGGCGTCGTCTTCTGGCACCCGCGCGGCTTCACGCTCTACCGCGTGATCGAAGACTACATCCGTCGGCGCATGCGACAGGCCGGCTACCGGGAAGTCCGCACGCCGCAGCTGCTAGCGCGGTCGCTGTGGGAAGCGAGCGGGCACTGGGAGAAGTTCCGCGCCAATATGTTCGTGGTCGAGGACGGCGAGCGCGCGTTCGCGCTCAAGCCCATGAGCTGTCCGGGCCATGTGCAGATCTTCAACAAGGGCGTGCGATCGTTCCGCGACCTGCCGCTGCGGCTCTGCGAGTTCGGCGCCTGCCATCGCAACGAGCCGTCGGGCGCGCTGCACGGCCTGCTGCGCGGCCGCGCCTTCGTGCAGGACGACGCTCATGTGTTCTGCACGCAAGTGCAGGTCGAGGCCGAGGTCGTTCGCTTCTGCGCGCTGCTGCGGTCGATCTATGCCGACTTCGGGTTTCCGGATTTCGTCGCCGGACTGTCGACGCGCCCAGATGTCCGCGCCGGATCCGATGAACTGTGGGATCGAGCGGAGACGATGCTCGCGAGCGCGGCGCGCGCCGCCGGGCTCGATCCACGCGCGCAGCCCGGCGAGGGCACCTTCTATGGCCCCAAGCTCGAATTCGCACTGCGCGACAGGCAGGGCCGCGACTGGCAATGCGGGACGATCCAGCTCGACTTCGTGCTGCCCGAACGCCTCGACGCCGGATTTTTCGACGGCGACGGCCGGCGCGAGCGGCCGGCGCTGCTGCATCATGCCGTGCTCGGCAGCATGGAGCGCTTCATCGGCATGTTGCTCGAGCATCACAAGGGCGATCTGCCACTCTGGCTCGCACCGGAGCAAGTCATCGTCGCCAGCATCGGCGCGGCGCAGGCCGACTATGCGGAGCGCGTGGTCGCGGAATTGGCCGGAGCCGGCCTGCGCGCCGTGGCTGACGCGCGACCGGAGCGGCTGGCGCGCAAGATCGTCGACGCGCGGCGGAACGGCATTCCCGTGCTCGCGGCGGTCGGCGCCAGGGAGGCCGCGTCCGAAACCGTCTCTCTGCGCTGGCGCGACGGGAAGCAGGCGTCGATGCCGATCGGCGAAGCAATGGCCGCGCTGCTGGCCGACGCCACCCGCTGAGGCGGCTCAGCTCGGCCCGATCGGACTGGCCTTCGCCAGCTTGTCGAATGCCATGAGGGTCTGCAGCAGCGCCGGCATGTTGCGCAGCGGCATCATGTTGGGTCCGTCGCTCGGGGCCTTGTCGGGGTCCTGGTGGGTTTCCATGAAGACGGCTGCAACACCGACGGCAACCGCGGCGCGCGCCAGCACCGGAACGAATTCGCGCTGGCCGCCGCTCTTCGTCCCCTGCCCACCCGGCTGTTGCACGGAATGGGTGGCGTCGAAGACGACGGGATAGCCGGTCTCCGCCAGGATCGGCAGGCTGCGCATGTCCGAGACGAGCGTGTTGTAGCCGAAGCTGACGCCGCGCTCGCAGAGCAGGATGTTGTGGTTGCCGGTCTGCGCGATCTTGGACGCCACCTGCTTCATGTCCCAGGGGGCGAGGAACTGCCCCTTCTTGACGTTGATCGCACGGCCGGTCTCGCCGGCGGCGATCAGCAGGTCCGTCTGCCGGCTGAGGAACGCCGGGATCTGCAACACATCGACAGCCTCGGCGACCGCGGCACAGTGCTCGCGCTCGTGCACGTCGGTCAGGACCGGACAGCCGAAGCTTTCGCGCAGCTCGGCGAGGATCGGCAGGCTCTTCTCCATGCCGAGACCGCGCGGGCTGTGGGCGCTCGTCCGGTTGGCCTTGTCGAACGAGGTCTTATAGATGAGACCGATGCCGAGCTTGCCCGTGAGCTCCGTGAGGGCCTGGCACATCTCGCGCGCATGCGCCCGCGACTCCAGTGCGCACGGCCCCGCGATCAGCGCCAGCGGCCGGTCGTTGCCGATGGTGATGTTGCCGACGGTGACGTGACGCGGTGTGCTCATTTGGCCTGTCCAAATGGGGTGATCTAGCCCGTTCGATGCGCCGCCTGCAAGACCCTGCGGATATTGAAGAACAACTCGCCCTGTCCGCGGGCATCATCGAGCGCGACATGGCTGTGGGGCGTCTTGCCGAACCACTCCGCCGGCATGTTGCGCTTCGTCGCATCCCGATAGGCCCGCTGGCCAAGAGCGGCATAGGCCAGCGTCTTGATATCGATTCCGCTATGGCCAAACGGCGATTTGCCGATGAAGCGGATCTGATACCAGTAGATGAACATCATGTCGAAGAGGAGCGGATAGGCGACGAAGACCGGCCGTCCGCGGAGCGACTGCAGCCAGCGATCGTAGTCGGCCATCGCAGCCGCGGGCGTGCGCGGATTCTGTCGGCAGGCCGCCCACGCCTCCGGTTGCGTTCGCCACCATTCCATCGTTCGCGCATCGGGGGTCGCTTCGGGCAGGATCTCGAGATTGGCTGCGAAGCTGCCGAGTTCGCGGCCTCCATCGTCATAGGCGATGCTAGCGAAGCTCAGCATCGAGTTGGCGCCGGGAATGGGCCCGTCGGTTTCGATGTCGGTCGAGACGTACA
>Ga0335076_10005146_pt1 | contig 13238 bp, 12 predicted proteins | sample Lox_Sample_25_FD_206717 | JGI IMG/M metagenome (GOLD analysis project Ga0335076, IMG submission 206717) | Soil microbial communities from Loxahatchee National Wildlife Refuge, Florida, United States - Lox_Sample_2.5 | ecosystem: Environmental > Terrestrial > Soil > Wetlands | place: USA...
CGGCCGCCGGAACCGACTCGACCACGCCGACGGACGCCAGCTCGCACAGCCGGACCAGCTCGGCCACGGCGGCGCGGTCGCGGCCCAGGTAGGAGGTGACGACCAGCGGGGCACGGGCGCCTTCCACCGCGGCCGCGATCTCGTCGGTGACCTCGTCGGCTAGCGCGGCGGGCGCGACCGGGTTCCACCCCTCACCCGCGGGCGGCTGCGGCGGCAGCCGTTCCTCCAGGACCTCGCCCGCGGCGACCAGGTATACCGGCCCGGCCGGCTCGCTCCTGGCGATCTGCATCGCCCGGTGCACCAGCTGCTTGACGTTGCGCCCGGTGCGGATCTCATGGTCGTACTTGGCGTAGCCGCGGAGCAGGCCGCGCTGGTCCGCGGTGTCTTGCAGCCAGTGAATGTGCTCGCTGCGGGTACCGACCAGCTCGCTCTCCTGGGTCACCGGCGACAGGCCGGCGAAGATCAGCACCGGCACCCGCCCCCGGGACGCGTTGTGGACGGCCCCGCCGAGGTTCTGGGTACCGCAGTCGGTGTGCACCATGACCGCCTGCGGCTCTCCGCTCACCTGCGCGCAGCCCAGGGCGGCGCTCAGCGCCACGCTCTCGTGCGGGCAGAGGATCAGCTCGGGCAGCGAGTCCAGCGTTCCCGAGGCCTTCGCGTGCGCGTAGGCCTCCATGATGCCGGTGTGGTCGCTGCCCAGGTTCGCGAACGCGAACCGGGCGCCCGCCTCGCGCATCGCCTCGAGCAGCGCGGTGGACGTGGTGTACGCCGAGCCGGTCATCGTGCCCTTCCCGTCATCTAGATCGACATCCCGCCGTCAACGGTCAGGGTGGCGCCGGTGATAAACGAGCTCTCGTCACTGGCCAGGAACAACATCACGCGGGCGACCTCGTCCGGGGCGGCGTGCCGGGCCAGCGGGATGAGCTCGTCGAAGATCGAGGCAGCGCGGTCGCGATCCGCTCCGGTGGCGGCGACCTCGATACGGTGCTGGAACTCGTTGTCCACCGGGCCGGGGTGGATCGTGTTCACCCGGATGCCGCGCGGCGCCGTCTCCTTGGCCAGCGTCCGCATCAGCCCGACCAGCGCGTGCTTGGCGGTGGCGTAGGCGCAGATCCCGGCGTCTGAGGTGAGGCCGACCACGCTGGAGGTGATCACGATGCTGGCGCCCGGTTCCAGGTAGGGCAGCGCGTGCTTGCACACCAGGAACGAGCCGCGCACGTGCACGGCGAGGACCTGGTCGAACACTTCTTCCGGGTAGTCGGCCACCGGGGCGATCACGCCGCTGATCCCCGCGTTGCTCACCACCACGTCCAGCCGGCCGAACGCCTCCGCCGCCCCCGCGACCGCTGCCTTGACCGCCGTCGAGTCGGTAACGTCCGCGACGGCCCAGCTGGCGGCGTCGCCGAGCGAGGCCGCGCCGGCCCGCAGCTCATCGGCGACCAGGCCGACGAGGCAGACCCTGGCCCCCTCGGCCACGAGCGCGCGGGCCGTCGCCATGCCGATGCTGCCTTCGCCGCCGGTAATGATGGCGGCCTTGTCCTGCAAACGCCGTGAAGGGGCCACAACGCCCATGCTCGCGTGCGGCCCGCCGCCCGTCTTGCACGCCAGCGCACGCCGCTTGACAGCCGGGGTACAAGATCTTGATGGTCAGAACGGGAGGTGACGGCGCTCAGGCGGCTGGCACCACGGCTCGTCCGGGAGGATAACGAGGTCCGGCGGCGGCAGGCTCACGCCCGATGCCCCCGGCAGCGCGATCCCGGCGGCCGGCCCGGCCAGCCCGCAGCTCGCCCGGTAGTCGCGCGGGCCCATCCCGTAGGTCGCCTTGAACAGCCGGCTGAAGTGCGCCGGGTCCGGGTAGCCCCACCGGGCTCCGATCGCGGCGACCGACCGCGTGGCGCAGCGCGGATCGTGCAGGTCGCGGCCGCAGTGCTCGAGGCGGCGCCGCCTGATCCAGCCGGCCACGGTCGTGCCGCTCGCGTGGAACAGCTTGTGCAGCTGGCGGAGCGAGATGTGATGGGCGGCCGCGATCTGGGTGGGCGCCAGGTCCGCCTCGCCCAGATGCTCCTCGATGAACGCGGTGATCTGCAGCATCAGCGCCCGGTGCGCGATATCGGGATCGGCGGGCACGCAGTCCAGCCGCTCGGCGAGGACGGTGCCGAGCAGGTCGACCACGTTACCCGCCAGCCGCAGGCCGACGCCCAGGCCGCTGGTGTCCATCTCGTCCAGCAGGTCGGCCACCTTGACCAGGAACGGGCCGATCAAGGAGGCCATGCCGCCGGCCTCCCCGGGCAGCCGGGTCGCGGTCAGCCCGGCCACCTGGTGCTGCGGCAGGCCGAGCATGTCGCGGGGAAAGATGAGCACAAGCATCCGGTGGTCGCTCAGCGCGAGCGAGTAGGGGCGGTCGGTGTCGTAGACGGCGAAGTCGCCGGGGGTGAGCAGCGCCTCCCGGCCGTCCTGGATCAGCAGCGACGTGCCGCCCAGCTGAACGCCGATCTTGTAGCAGCCGGCCGGCGCCGCCTTGACCAGGCGAGCCGTCCGGCGGGCCGTGTGCGGCTCGGCCTGGACCTCGATGAGCCGCAGGCTGCCGAGCTCGCAGCCGCGAAGCCGCCCCTGGAAGTCGGCGTCGCCGCCGGGGCTGGACACCTCGAGCGGGACGAACGTGTCGGACAGCACGTGCTTCCAGTAGTCGAAACGCTGATCAGGCGGCAGGTCGAGTGTCCGAGCGACATCGGGCATAACTGCCTACCTCCTTCGGTGCCGTCACCAGGAATCACCGGGATGCCCAGATCAGCGTCCCACGGGAGCCTCCGGGCGCGACGCCTGTCTAGCAACGACGATCCGCGGCACACCTGCTCGTTCGGTCACGTAACGACAACACCTCATGATCAGTTGGGAATCACCCGCCTAGCTTGCGGGCGTATGCGCGGATGGTCAAGGGATGTGCCCGGTAGTGCAAGACCGCCGAGGCCGGCCCGGCTGACAATGGCGCGATCAGGGGGCTTAGACCTCACGTGCGGAGCGAACAATGACTGATTCGGCAGATACGAGTAAGCGGAGCCAGCTGAGCAGACGCGGTTTTCTGGGCGCTGCGGGCCTCGCGCTCGGCGGCGGGCTGGCGGGCGTGGCCGGGTGCTCCAGCGGATTGAAAAGCTCGGCCGCGTCGGGTTCTGGGTCAGGCGGCACGATAAAGATTGGATTCATCAGCCCGGAGACCGGTCAGCTTTCGGTGTTCACCCAGTCCAACGGATATGTGCTCGGCCAGGTGCGCTCGGCGCTGTCCAAGGGACTCACGATCGGCGGCAAGAAGTACTCCGTCCAAATCATCTCCGGGGACAGCCAGTCGTCCTCGGCCCGGGCGGCGGCCGTCGCCGCCCAGATGGTGCAGCAGGACTCGGTGGACGTCCTCATCGCCACCGCGACGCCGGAGACCGTCATCCCGGTCTCCGCCCAGGCCGAGGCCTCGGGCGTGCCGTGCGTGCTGACCATCTGCCCCTGGGAGCAGTGGTACTACAAGAGCAACGGCATCGCGAACACGTTCAAATACTCGTACATGTACTTCCTCGGCACCCAGGAGGAGACCAACCTGTTCGCCTCGGTGTGGCAGACGGCGTCCACCAACCACGTGGTGGGCGGCCTGTGGCCGGACGACGTGGACGGCGCCGGATTCCAGAAGTACATGACCGCGAAGATAAACGGCCTTGGCTGGAAGGTCGTGCCGTCGGGGGCCTACACCGACGGGCTGTCGGACTTCACGCCGATCATCTCGAAGTTCAAGAACGCCAACGTAGAGGTCCTGCACGCCGTGCCCATCCCGCCGGACTTCATCACGTTCTGGCGGCAGGCGCACCAGAACGGCTTCACGCCGAAGATCGCGTCCATCTCCAAGGCGCTGCTGTTCCCGAGCGCCGCGGCCGCGCTGGGCCCGCTGGTGCAGAACGTGATGTCGCCGCTATGGTGGACGCCCCAGTTCCCGTACAAATCCTCGCTCGACGGGACCACAGCGTCGGCCTTCGCCGCCAACTACAAGACGGTCTCGGGGAACGAATGGACCCAGCCCATGGGCTTCAACTACGCGGTCTTCGAGATCGCGGTGGCCGCGCTCAAGGCCTCGGGTGACCCGAAGGACGCGAACGCCGTGGCCTACGCGCTGAGCACGCTCAAGGGCGAGGCGATCACCGGGGCCTACGACTTCTCCTCCGGCCCGGTGCCGCACGTGTCCCAGATTCCCGAGCTGCTCGCGCAGTGGCGCCTGGTATCCGGCAGTCCTCAACTGGTGGTTATCAACAACTCGCTGCTGCCGGCCGTGCCCGTCGCGGGCTCGCTCAAGCTGCTGTAAGCGTGAGCGAACGGACAGACTCCCGGAGCCCGCCGGCGCTGGAGGTCGCCGACGTCGCGAAGAGCTACGGGTCGCTGTCCGTGCTCCGCTCGGTCTCGCTCGCGGTCGCGCCGGGCGAGGCCGTCGGCGTGGTCGGCCCGAACGGCGCGGGCAAGACCACCCTGCTCGACCTGTTGTCCGGCACCGGGCGGTGCGACGCCGGCCGGGTGCTGCTGCAGGGCCGGGACGTGACCCGGCTGCCGCCGCCGCTGCGGGCCAGGATGGGGCTCGGCCGCACGTTCCAGGTGCCGCGGCCGCTCGGGGACCTGACCGTGTTCGAGAACGCGCTGGTCGGTGCGATGCGCGCGGCCGGGCTGCGCGGACGGCACGCGTACGGCACCGCGTACGAGGCGCTCGCCCTGACCGGCATGACCGACCATGCCAACGCCCGGGCCGGCTCGTTGCGGCTTTTGGACCGCAAGCGTCTCGAACTGGCCCGGGCGCTGGCCATGCGGCCGCGGGTGCTGCTGCTCGACGAGATCGCCGGCGGGCTGAGCGATCCGGAAACCGACGCGCTGATCGGGACGATCCGCGCCGTGAACTCGGCCGGCACGGCCATCATCTGGGTGGAGCACGTACTGCGGGTTCTCACCGCGGTGGTGACCCGGCTGGTGTGCCTGGCGGGCGGGCAGGTCATCGCCGACGGGCCGCCTTCGGACGTGCTGGCCAGCGACGCGGTCAAGGGGGCCTTCCTCGGCGGCGTCCTGTGAGCGAACCAGAAGCGCTGCTCGACGTCACCGATCTCGACGTGTTCTACGGGGACTTCCAGGCCCTGTTCGGCGTGTCGATGGCGGTGGCGCAGGGCGGCGCGACCGCGCTGGTCGGCGCCAACGGCGCCGGCAAGACCACGCTGCTGCGCACGATCGCCGGGGCCCAGGCCCCCACGTCGGGAATGGTCCGGTACGCCGGCTCGGACGTCACGGCGGCCCCGCCGCACCAGCGGATCTCCCGCGGCATCGCCTTGGTGCCGGAGGGCCGCAAGCTCTTCGGCAGCCTGACCGTTGAGGAGAACATCCAGGTGGGAGCCGCCGCGGCGGCCTCCGATGCGTGGCCGCTGGAGCGGATCTACGCCACGTTCCCTATGATCGCGCGGCGGCGCAGGCAGCGCGCGTCCACCCTGTCCGGCGGCGAGCAGCAGGCGGTGGCGATCGCGCGGGCGCTGGCCGCCGCGCCGTCCCTGCTGCTGCTCGACGAGATCTCGCTCGGCCTGGCGCCGCTGGTGGTCGGGGAGCTTTACGAAACGCTGTCCGCCCTGCGGGCGGCCGGGGCCACGCTGGTGGTCGTGGAGCAGGACCTGCGGCGCGCCATGGACGCGTGCGACGACCTGGTGTGCCTGCTCGAGGGGCGAGTCGCCCTGGCCGCCCCGGTGGCCAGCGTGAGCCGGGACGAGGTCATCGCCGCCTATTTCGGCGAGGGCAGCCCGTGACCTGGGTCAACGCGGTGATCCAGGGCCTGCTGCTCGGCGGCCTGTACGCGCTCATCGCGTGCGGGCTCTCGCTGACCTTCGGCGTCATGCGCATCGTGAACCTGGCGCACGGCGACCTGGCCGTGTGCGGGGCCTACCTCGGGCTGGTCTTGTCCTCGGCGGCAGGCGTGCCCGTGTGGTACACGCTGCCGCTGCTGCTGCCCGCGGCGTTCGCGGCCGGCGTGGGCCTAGAGGTGCTGCTGTTCGGGCGGGCGCTGCGCCACGGGGTGCTCGCGCCGGTGCTCGTCACGTTCGGGCTCTCGGTGATGATCGAGAACCTGCTGCAGGTGGCCGCGACAGCCGACCCGCGCGGGCTGAACGGCGGCGCGCTGGCGCTGGGCAGCTTCCACCTCGGCAGCATCACGGTGTCCTGGCTGTTCCTGACCACGTTCCTGACCGCGTGCGTGGTCCTGGCCGGGCTGCAACTGGCGCTGTCCCGCACGTCGTGGGGCCGCAAGGTCCGCGCCACATCCGACGACCTGGACACCGCCCGGCTGGTGGGCATCAAGGTGCGGCCGGTGTTCGCGTCCGTGGCGGGCATCGCGATCGGCACCGCCGCCCTGGCCGGCGTGTTCATCGGCACGATCGGGACCTTCGACCCGCTGACCGGCACGAACATACTGATCTTCGCGTTCGAGGCGGTCGTGATCGGCGGTATCGGGTCGCTGTGGGGCACCCTCGCCGGCGGCGTGATCATGGGCGTCACCCAGGTGGTGGTCGGCGAGATCAACCAGGCGTACGCGGTGCTCGCCGTCAACCTGGTGTTCCTGGCCGTGCTCACCGTCCGGCCGGGCGGGCTGTTCACCAGCCACCAGACAGCCGGCGAGATCAGGGGCGCCGGGATCGGCGGTGCGCTCGGATGAGGCGCGAGGAGGCGATCGGCTCCCGCGACGCGGAGCCCTCGGTGACACCGGTGGCGGTCAGCCGGTGGAGCCGCACCGCATCGGCCTTCACCGGGGCCTGCGTCGTGGCGGTGGCGATCGGCGTGGCGGTGCCCTACGTCATCGGCGGCCCGGCCGAGCAGCCGCTGATCACCCTGCTCACGTTCATCGCCGTGGCGACCTTGTGGAACCTGCTGGCCGGGTTCAGCGGGCTCACGTCCTTCGGCCAGCAGGCCTACATCGGCGTCGGCGCCTACGCGCTCTACCTGGTCGCGGAGCACGGGATCAACCCGTTCGGCGGCATCATCGCCGCGGCCGCGGTGGCCGCGGTGGTCGCGCTGCCGGTGTCGGCGCTGGTGTTGCGGCTGACCGGCGGGTACTTCGCCGTGGCCACGCTGGTGGTGGCCGCCACGTTCCAGATCATCGCCACGCTGTCGCCGTCGGTGGGCGGGACCACCGGGGTGGCCGTGCCCGGCCTGGCCGGCTACAGCGACGTGCTGCGCGAGGCGCTGACGTACTGGGCGACGCTGGTCGTCGCCGTGTCCAGCGTGGCCGGGGTCTACCTGCTCGTGCGGCGGACGTTCGGGCTGGACGCCCGGGCCGTCGGCAGCGATCCGGTCGGCGCGGCCGCTTCCGGGGTCCGGGTCGGGCGGATCAGGCTGCTGGCCTATCTCGTCGCCGCCGGCGGCGCGGGCGCCGTGGGCGCGCTGATCGCGCTGCAGACGCTGTACGTGGAGCCGACGTCGGCCTTCAGCATCCAGTACAGCGTGGACATGCTCTTCATGGTGCTGATCGGCGGCATGGCGACCATCGAGGGCCCCATCGTGGGCGCGCTGGTGCTGTTCGCGCTGCAGGAGACGCTGTCCGCCTACGGCGCGTGGTACCTGGTCATCGTGGGCGGCCTCGCGGTCGTCACGACGCTGGTCGCCCCGCGCGGGCTGTGGGGGCTGGCCAGCGAGCGGTTCGGCTGGTCGCTGCTGCCGGTCGGCTACCTGGTGCGCCAGCCGCGCACCGGCACTGGGCGGCGGGGCCACGATCGCGAGTAGCCTGCCGTTGCACCGACCACCAGGAGAGCCACCATGACCAGCGCCGTGCCGCCGCCCGGGGTCAGCATCGCCGACGCGTGGCTGGAGGAGGTCGCGGACGGCATCTACGCCTACCTCCAGCCGGACGGCTCCTGGTGGATCAATAACACCGGCTTCCTGGTCGGCCGGCGAGGCGTGGTGAGCGTGGACACGTGCTCGACCGAGCGCCGCACCCGCGCCTACCTGGACGCGATCGCCTCGGTGACCGACCAGCCGGTGCGCACCCTGATCAACACCCACCATCACGGCGACCACACGTTCGGGAACTACCTGCTGCCCGGGGCCACGATCGTGGCGCACGAGAAGTGCCGCCAGGAGATGCTGGCCTTCGGCCCGCCGGGGGCGATGCCGTTTTGGACCGAGATCGACTGGGGCGGCGTCGAGCTGGCTCCCCCGTTCCTCACCTACGAGACCGCGGTCCGGGTGTACGTCGACGATCTCGCCTGCGAGGTGCGGCACACCGGAGCCCCGGCGCACACCACCAACGACTCGATCGTCTGGATTCCCGACCGCTCCGTGCTGTTCTCCGGCGACCTGCTGTTCCGCGGCGGCACCCCGTTCCTGCTGATGGGATCGGTGGCCGGGGCGATCGGCGTGCTGGAGGAGCTGAAGCAGCTGCCCGCGACCACGATCGTCCCCGGGCACGGCGGCGTGGCCGGGCCGGAACTGATCGACGAGGTCCTCGGCTACCTGGCCTTCGTGATGGACGCCGCGGTCGCGGCCCGGGCCGCCGGGCTGTCTCCGCTGGACGCGGCGCGCGAGCTCGACCTCGGGCCGTACGCGGACCTGCTGGACCCGGAGCGGATCGTGGGCAACCTGCACCGCGCCTACGCCGAGCTCGACGGGGCCCCGGCCGGAGCCCGCATCGACGTCGTGGCCGCGTTCGCGGACATGGTGACCTACAACGGCGACCAGCCGCTCGCCTGCTACGCCTGACCGCCACCGGGACGGTCAGCCGACCAGCCGCGAGCGAGCTGCTGGAGTCTCGCCGCCGTTTCCTCCAGCGGTTCTCCGCGGCCGACCGCGACGCCCAGGACGTAGGCGGTCAGCGGCGCGGCCGGCCGGTCTACCGTATGGGCTGCAACCCTGGCCAGGTTGAGCACCGTCTTCTGGTTAACATCCTTCGGGTCAAGGCCGAGCTCGGCGCACAGTGCGTCGGTCCAGTCATCCAGCGTGCTCATCGTCCTCCGTTCGGTCCCGGCGAGCCCGGCGGCTCGCGCGTGTGCTCATCATCCTGCCGGCCGGCTCCCGGTCGGGACGGCCTGGACGGCGGCGCCGTCCCTGTCCACCTCCAGGACGCGGACCTGCCACGCGGTACCCGTGCCGTCCGCGATCGGCCGCACGGCCTCCGGGCCCGGGTGCAGGCCGGCCACGGTGAGCGCGAGCACCGACGGGCCCGCGCCGGACACGACCGCCGGGATCCCGGCCGCCCGGAGCCGGCCGACCAGGTCGGCGGTGGCGGGCGCGGCCGGGGCGCGGTAGGGCTGATGCAGGTAATCCTCGGTCCCGGCCATGAGCAGGGCCGGGTCGCTGGTCAGCGCGGCGATCAGCAGCGCCGCCCGGGCGGAGTTCGCCACCGCGTCCGCGTGCGGCACCGCCGCCGGAAGCAGCCCACGGGCGTGCGCCGTGGACAGCGGAATTTCCGGAACGCACAGCACCGGCGTCAGCCCGGCCACCGGCGTCAGCCGGGCCGCCCGGGCCCCGCGGTCCGACGCCCACGCGATCGTGAGGCCGCCGGCCAGGCACGCCGCCACGTTGTCCGGATGCCCCTCCAGCCGGGTTGCGAGCTGCAGCAATTCGGCGTCGGTCAGTCCCGGGCCGTCCCGGCCGGGACCGGCCCGCTGAGCGCAGGCGCGGCCGACGGCGCCGGCCGCGAGAGCCCGCGCGGCCAGCAGGCCCGCCACGATCGCGCCCGCCGAGGAGCCGAGCCCGTACCCCTGCGGGATCGCGTTGGCGCAGCGCAGGCCGATCCCGGGCGGCTGGCCGCCCAGCACGCCGAACGCGGCCCGCATGGCCCGGATCACCAGATGATCTTCCCCGGCCGCCGCCGTAGCCTCGCCGGCGCCGGAGACCTCGATCGCGACCCCGTCGGGAATGATCCGGGCCTCGACCGCGTCGTACAGCCCCAGCGCCAGGCCCACGGCGTCGTAGCCGGGTCCTAGGTTCGCGCTGGTCGCCGGGACGCGGACGGCGACCGGCCGGGCGGGCCAGCTCACGGCGACGGCCTCAGACCAGGCCGAGCTCGGCCGCGGCGGCGGGCGCGTCGGCCCGGATGGTCACCGGCTTGGGCGCCGCCGACACCGCCCAGTCCGGCTCCTTCAGGCCGTGCCCCGTGATCGTGCAGACCACCCGGGACCCGGCCGCCACCTGGCCGTTCTCACAGGCCTGGAGCAGGCCGGCCACCCCGGCCGCGGAGGCGAGCTCGGCGAACACGCCCTCCTTGCGGGCCAGCAGCCGGTAGGCGGCCAGGATCTGCCGGTCGGTGACCGAGTCGATCAGGCCGCCGGACTCGTCGCGGGCCGCCTCGGCCAGGCCCCAGGAGGCCGGGTTGCCGATCCGGATCGCGGTGGCGATCGTGGCGGGCGCCGCCACCGGCCGGCCCGCGACGATCGGCGCCGCCCCGCTGGCCTGGAAGCCGAGCATCCGGGGCGCGTGCGTGGCCCGCCGCAGCGTGACGTACTCGGTGTAGCCCTTCCAGTAGGCGGAGATGTTCCCGGCGTTGCCGACCGGCAGGCAGTGCGCGTCCGGGGCGTCGCCCAGAGCGTCCACGATCTCGAACGCCGCGGTCTTCTGGCCCTCGAGCCGGTCCGGGTTCACCGAGTTGACCAGCGCGACCGGGTAGTCCACCGCGAGCTTGCGCACGAGTTCCAGGCAGTCGTCGAAGTTCCCGTCGACCTGCAGCAGCCGCGCGCCGTGCACCAGGGCCTGGGCCAGCTTGCCGAGCGCGATGTTGCCGCGCGGCACGAGCACGGCGCAGATCAGGCCCGCCTTGGCCGCGTAGGCCGCGGCACTCGCGCTGGTGTTGCCGGTCGAGGCGCAGATCACCGCGGTGGCGCCGCGGCCGAGCGCCGCGCTGACCGCCACCGTCATGCCGCGGTCCTTGAACGACCCGGTCGGGTTGCCCGCGTCGACCTTAAGGTAGACCTCGCATCCGGTCATCTCCGACAGCGTGGCCGCCGAGACCAGCGGCGTGCCGCCCTCGCCGAGCGTGACCACCGGGGTGGCCGCGGTCACCGGCAGCAGGTCACGGTATTCGGCGATGACGCCTTGCCACGGGGCCTTCCGCTCGGCGCCGAGGCCGGCGGAGGCACCGCCTAGCTTCATCGCCGGGTCGCGGGCGGCCTCCCCGCCACCCGTCACTGGCGGCGCCGCGGCCCTTCGGCTCATTCCCCTTCCTCGCCTTCCACGCGCATCACGCTGTCGACCGCGCGCACCGCCTCCATCGCGGACAGGTCGGCCACGGTCGCGGCGAGCGCGGACTCGCGAGCCGTGTGCGTGACGATCACCAGGTAGGCCTCGGCGCCGCGGCCTTCCTGGCGCACCGCCTTGATCGACACATCGTGCCGGGCGAACGCCTCGGCGACCGGGGCGAGCACGCCCGGCCGGTCGGCCACGTCCAGCGCGACGTGATACCGGGTCAGCGCGTCGGCCATCGGCAGCACCGGAAGCTCAGCGTAGCTGGGCGCGTCCGGGCCGCGGATCCCGGCGACGCGGTTGCGCGCGACCACCACGAGATCGCCGAGCACGGCGCTGGCGGTGGGCCCGCCGCCCGCGCCCGCGCCGTAGAACATCAGCCGGCCCGCCGACTCGGCCTCGACGAACACCGCGTTGTACGCCTCCCGCACCGAGGCGAGCGGGTGCTCCCGGGGGATCATCGCCGGATGCACCCGGACCGAGATCCCGCCGTCATACCGCTCGCAGATCGCGAGCAGCTTGACCACGCAGCCGAGCGCCCGGGCGCTGGCGATGTCGGCGGCCGTCACCGCCGTGATCCCCTGCCGGTAGACGTCGTCGGCGGTGACCCTGGTGTGGAAGGCCAGGCTGGCCAGGATCGCGGCCTTGGCCGCGGCGTCGAAGCCGGCCACGTCGGCGGTCGGGTCCGCCTCCGCGTAGCCGAGCGCCTGCGCCTGGCTCAAGGCGTCGCCGAACTCCGCGCCCGAGGAGTCCATCTTGTCGAGTATGTAGTTCGTGGTCCCGTTGACGATGCCGAGCACGCGGCGCACCGCGTCGCCCGCCAGCGACTCGCGCAGCGGCCGCAGCAGGGGGATCGCCCCGGCCACCGCCGCCTCGTAGAACAGGTCCGCGCCGTGCTCGCGGGCCGCGGCGTGCATCACCGCGCCGTCCGCGCCCAGCAGGGCCTTGTTCGCGGTCACCACCGACTTGCCGGCCTGCATCGCGGCCAGCAGCAGCGAGCGGGGCGGCTCGATGCCGCCGATCATCTCGACCACGATGTCCACGTCGGGACGCATCACCAAGCCCATGGCATCGGTCGTGATCAGCTCGTCCGGGACCCCGGCGGCACGGGCCCGGCCGGCCGGATCGCGGACCGCCACGCCCGCGACCTGCAGCGGCGCGCCGACCCGCGCGGCCAGGTCGGCCGCCTGATCGCCGAGCAGCCGGAACACCTGCGAGCCCACCGCGCCGCAGCCCAGCAGTGCCACCCGCAGTTCTGCCATAACGGTCCTCCTGCCGCCTGGTGTGTTCCGACCAGGCTATCCAGCGGCGGGACGGCTCGGGCCGGGCGCGGCGCGGCCGCGTCAGCGCAGCCGCCGGGCGCCGTCCGAGGGCTGCGCGTCGAGGAACCGCGGCGGCGGCCAGCCGCGGGTGGCGAATGCGGCGCTGACGTCGTCCCGGACGCCCTCGGCCTGCCCGGCCTCGGCCAGCGCGATCACCGACCCGCCGAACCCGCCGCCGGTCATCCGCGCGCCGAGCGCGCCGCCCGCCAGCGCCGCCTCGACCGCCACGTCAGCCTGCGGCCAGGAAACCTCGAAGTCATCGCGGAGCGAGACGTGGGAGGCGGTCAGCAGCGGGCCGCAGCGGCCGGTCTGGCCCGCGCGCAGCAGCCTGGCCGTCTCCAGGACACGGGCGTTCTCGGTGACCACGTGCCTGGCCCGGCGCCGCAGCAGCGGTTCCGCGATCTGCTCGACCGCGGCCGGATCGTCCGTTACGTCGCGCAGGGAGGTTACGCCGAGCACCCGGGCGGCGTCCTCGCAGGCGCGGCGCCGGGCCGCGTACCGCCCGTCGGCCAGGGCGTGCTGGACCCGGGTGTCGATGACCAGCAGCACGAGCCCGGCCGCCTCGAGGTCGAGCGGGACATCGCTGGCCTGGCCACTGCGGCAGTCGAGCAGCAGGGCGTGACCGGCCCGGCAGAGCAGGGACGCGGACTGGTCCATGATCCCCGTCGGGACGCCGACGAACTCGTTCTCCGCCCG
>Ga0335076_10005147_pt1 | contig 13237 bp, 12 predicted proteins | sample Lox_Sample_25_FD_206717 | JGI IMG/M metagenome (GOLD analysis project Ga0335076, IMG submission 206717) | Soil microbial communities from Loxahatchee National Wildlife Refuge, Florida, United States - Lox_Sample_2.5 | ecosystem: Environmental > Terrestrial > Soil > Wetlands | place: USA...
GACGTGCACGATGCCGCGCTGCGCGTGGCGCAGCGCGAACAGCTCGACGCCGAAATCGGCGCAGTTGCGCTCGAGCTCCGCCACCTGTCGGGCCGCCGAATCGATGGCGATCGGCGCCCCGCCGAATACCTGCGCGGTGTGCGTCGGTGTCGAGTGGTCCATGGTGGCGAGGGTGCGCTCGGGACGCCGCACGCGCAGGCTTCGCTCACGCAGCAGCGCGAACGCCTGCGGTGAGGTCACCTCGTGCACCAGGTGCAGGTCGATGTACAGCACCGCGGGCGTGGCGGCGCTCTCGGCGCTCACCTCGTGACGCTGCCAGACCTTGTCGAAAAGCGTTTGGGGGCTGTGCGCCATCAACCGGACGCGGCGACGCGTGGCGCCGACATGTCGATGTGATCGAGCCAGCCCCACTTGTCCGCGGTCTTGCCGGAGAACAGGCCATAGAACGCCTGCTGCAGCGTCTCGGTGATCGGGCCGGCGTGCTTGCCACTGCCGATCGGGATGCGGTCCACGGAGCGGATCGCGGTGATCTCGACGGCCGTGCCGGTGAAGAACGCCTCGTCGGCGATATAGAGCAGCTCGCGCGGAATAGCGCATTCGCGCACCTCGAGTCCGCGCTCGCGCGCCAGCCGCATGACGGTGTCGCGCGTGAGCCCGCCGAGCACCGAGTGCGCCAGCGCCGGGGTGAGCAGCACCCCGTCCTTCACCACGAACAGGTTCTCCCCCGAACCCTCACTCAGCGTGCCATCGGGGGCGAGGCCGATGCCCTCGGCGAATCCGAGCCGCCGCGCCTCCGCGGCGATCAGCTGGCTCGAGAGGTAGTTGCCGGCAGCCTTCGCGAGCGCCGGCAGCGTGTTGGGGGCAACACGATTCCACGACGAGATGCACACATCGACGCCCGCTTCCTCCTCGGAGTGGCTCAGGTACTTGCCCCATTCCCACGCCGCCACGGCAACGTCGGTCGGCGGATCGTTCCTCGGGCTCACCCCGATCTCCCCGTAGCCCTTGAAGACCACCGGACGGATGTAGGCACCGCGCGCGAGGCCGTTGGCGCTGATGACCTGGCGGCAGGCCTCGTTCATCTGCTCGCCCGTGTAGGGCACGTGGATGCGGTAGATCTTCGCCGAGTCGAACAGGCGGCGGGTGTGGTCACGCAGGCGGAAGATGGCGACGCCGCGCGGCGTCTGGTAGGCACGCACGCCCTCGAAGACCGAAGAGCCGTAGTGCAGCGCGTGCGACAGCACGTGCACGGTGGCCTTCTCCCACGGCACCAGCTTGCCGTTGAACCAGATGAATTGCGTCGCCGGAATGGGCATGGAGGCTCCTTCAGCAGGATGTCGCGGCCGCGCGCTCCTCGCGCGAGCGACTGCCGGCCTGTGCCAGCTCGATGCGGTTGATCACCTCGAGGAACGCCCGCGTGCCCGACTCGATGATGTTCGTGCTCACGCTCGCGCCCCGGTAAGTCCTGTGATTGTACTCCACGTAGACCCGCGCCTCGCCCTGCGCATCCTCGCCCTCGGACACCGCCTGCACCTCGAACTTGCGCAGCACCACGCTGATGCCGGTGGCCGCCTCGATCGCCTTGAACGCCGCATCCACCGGGCCGTCGCCGCCCGCGGTGCGCTCGACGCTGCGGCCGTCGCTGTGCCCGAGACGCACGCTGGCGCGCGCCACTCCGCCGCTCTTCGCCTCGGTGGTGAGCTCGAGGAGCTGCCAGGGCCCGGTGGCCGAGCCTTCGGCGCGCAGCACCAGCGCCTCGATGTCGCCGTCGAACAGCTCCTTCTTGCGGTCGGCGAGCGCCTTGAACTCCTCGAACACGCGGTTGAGCTCGAGCTCATCGAGCTCAAAGCCGAGTGCCTCGACGCGCTCGCGGAACGCGTGGCGGCCGCTGTGCTTGCCGAGCACCAGGTGGCTGCGCGACAGCCCGACGTCCTCCGGGCGCAGGATCTCGTAGGTGGAGTGATGGCGCAGCATGCCGTGCTGGTGAATGCCGCTCTCGTGGGCGAAAGCGTTCTCGCCGACCACCGCCTTGTTACGTGGGATCGGCATGCCGGTGATGCTCGAGACGAGACGCGAGGTCGGGTAGAGGCGGTGGGTGTGAATGTCGGTGCTGACGTTGAAGAAGGCTGCGCGTGTCTTGAGCGCCATCACCACCTCCTCGAGCGAGCAGTTGCCGGCGCGCTCACCGATGCCGTTGATGGTGCATTCGATCTGCCGCGCCCCGGCGACCACCGCCGTCAGGCTGTTGGCCACCGCCATTCCGAGATCGTCGTGACAGTGCACCGAGAGCCGCACCCCCTCGATGCCGCGGACGTTCTTGCGCAGGTAGCGGAACAGCTCCGCGAACTCATCCGGCACCGTGTAGCCGACGGTGTCGGGGATGTTGACCGTGGTGGCGCCGGCGCCGATCGCCACCTCGACCACCTGGGCGAGGAACTCGAGCTCGGTGCGCGAGGCGTCCTCGGGCGAGAACTCGACGTCCTCGCACAGCTCGCGCGCGCGGCTGACACCGGCGGCGGCGAGTCGCAGGATCTCCTCCTGCGCCATGTTGAGCTTGTGCTGGCGATGAATGGCACTCGTGGCGAGGAACACGTGGATGCGCCGGCGGGCGGCGGCCTCGAGCGCGCGCGCGACCAGATCGATATCCTCGAAGTTGCAGCGCGCCAGTCCGCAGATGACCGGTCCCTGCACGGCCTGCGCCACCGCGGCGACGCTCTCGAAGTCGCCGCGCGAGGCGGCGGGGAAGCCCGCCTCGATGACATCGACGCCGAGCTCGGCGAGGGCATGGGCGACGCGCAGCTTCTCCGGCCGGGTCATACTGCAACCGGGCGACTGCTCGCCATCGCGCAGCGTCGTGTCGAAGATCAGTACTCGGTCGTCTTGGGGCGTCATAAGCAGTTCCTCGGCGCCGATCCTCGTCAGGCGCGTTTCTCGTTGAGCCAGGGCATGCGTGAGCGCAGATCCGCGCCGACCTTCTCGATCTGGCGGTCGATGTCCGCTGCGAGCAGCTTCTGGTAGTTCTCGCGTCCCTGCGCGTTCTCGCGCAGCCATTGCCGCGCGAACTTGCCGCTCTGCACTTCCTTGAGCACTTTGCGCATCTCGTTCTTCACGCGCTCGTTGACGATGCGCGGCCCGCGCGTGAGATCGCCGTACTTGGCGGTCTCGCTGATGAACTGGTGCATCTTGGCGAGCCCGCCCTCGTGCAGCAGATCGACGATCAGCTTCAGCTCGTGCAGGCACTCGTAGTAGGCGACCTCGGGCTGATAACCCGCCTCGACCAGTGTCTCGAAGCCCTTGACGACGAGCTCCGTGGCACCGCCGCACAGCACCGCCTGCTCGCCGAAGAGGTCGGTCTCGGTCTCCTCGGCGAAGGTGGTCTCGAGCACACCGCCGCGGGTGCCGCCGATCGCGTGCGCGTAGGCGAGCGCCCGCGCGTGTGCACGGCCGGTCGCGTCCTGCGCCACCGCCAGCAGGCACGGCACGCCGCGCCCCTGTTGATACTGGCGGCGCACGAGGTCACCGGGCCCCTTGGGCGCAATCAGCACCACGTCGAGGTCCTTGCGCGGGCGGATCTGGCGGAAATGGATGTTGAAGCCGTGAGCGAAGAGGAGCGTCGCCCCCGTTTTGAGGCCCTTGCGGACACTCTCGTACAGCGCCTTCTGCGCGGTGTCCGGGATCAGCATGGCGACGAGGTCCGCGCCCGCGACTGCGGCGGGGGGTTCGGCCACCTCGAGTCCGTCGCGGCGCGCCTGTTTCCAGCCCTTGCCGCCCCTGCGCACCCCGACCACGACGTCGCAGCCGCTGTCCTTGAGATTGAGCGCGTGCGCGCGCCCCTGACTGCCGTAGCCGAGGACGGCGATACGCGCGCCCTTCAGGGCCTTGCGGTCGACGTCTTTCTGCGAGTAGAGCCTCATCGGGTCACTCCGTGGGGAGCCGCAGCTCCCGTCATGCAACATAAAAAACCCCGCAGCGGCGCTCATCGCCGGTGCGGGGTTTTCAGCTGTCCTACTTTCGCTCGTGCCTGGTTGCTTATCAGGCGTTCGCGTGTGGCCCGCACCGCTTGACTCCACTAAGGAGCAGCAGTGCCGGCAGCATGGCCAGCAGCCCATCCTGGCGCAGTCGAAGCGCGTCGCGGCGGGCCGTTGTCGTGCGGGTCGTCATGAGTGCGAACCAAGCCTGATCGGTCGATGGGAGCATACCGGGCGCGGCATTGTCAAACGCACGCACATCCACAAGCGCCCGCCCACCGATTAAGCTTCCCGCCCGGACCCAATTACGCTTTATCGGCCCGATCAGCCTCCCGCCCGTGCCCGAAGGCAGCCCCGTCAAACCCCTCAAACCCCTCAAACCCGTCAAGCCGAGCCTGCTCGCGGAAGGCATCTTCCGGCGGGAGATCCTGCCCTGGGGGCTGTTGGGTCTCCCGCTCGGGCTGGTCGAGGGCGCGACCGCGGCCGTCCTCGTCAAGCAGCACTTCGGCGGCGTCGCACCCGCTTTCGTGGTGAATCTCTCGGTGGCACTGGTCTCCGGCGCCCCGGCGTTCTCGAACGTCGTGAGCTTCGTGTGGGCGAACGTCGCGCACGGGCGCGCGCGGGTGCAGCTCATGGTGGCCCTGCAGGCACTCTTTGCGCTGCTGGTCGGGTGCGTGTCGTTTGCCTCGCGCGCCGCGGGGGGGCTGCTGCTCACGGTGCTCTCGGTCATCGCGGCGCGCGGCGTCTGGGCCGGGATCCTCACGGTGCGCGCCGCGGTGTGGAGCGCCAACTATCCGCGCAACGTGCTGGCCCGCATCACCGGGCGCATCGTGATCGTGAGCTCGCTCGCGGTGGCGACTTCGGCAGCTCTGGTGGGATGGGCGCTCGAGGCCCGGGTCGTCGATGCGCGCTGGCTCTACGGCGGCGGCGCGCTCGCCGGGCTCGCCGGTGCCTGGCTCTACCGCGCCATGCGCGTGCGGCGCGAGTTCCGCCTGCTCGCCGCCGAAACCGCGAGCTCAGCGCGCAGCGAGCCCTTCAGCTTATCGATGCTCACGCAAATCCTGCGCGAGGATCCGGCTTACCGCGAATACATGCTGTGGATGGGTATCTTCGGCGGCGGCACGCTGATGCTGACCGCGCAACTGGTGCTGCTGTTCTCCGAGCAGCTGCACCTCTCGGGCGCGACGCAGATCGGGATGCTCTCGGTCGTGCCGCTCATCACGCAACCGCTCTTCCTGCCGTGGTGGGCACGGCTATTTGACGGCACGCACGTGGTGCGTTACCGCTCGCGCCAGGGGTGGGCCATCGTGCTCGCGAGCGCCGCCATGTGCGCCGGCGTCTTCAGCGGGGTGCTGCCGCTGCTGTGGCTGGGAGCGGTGTTGCTCGGCGCGGCCCAGGCCGGTGCTAATCTTGGCTGGAATCTCGGTCACAACGACTTCGCCTCTCTCGGACGCGCGCAGCAGTACATGGGCGTGCACGTCACGCTCACCGGCGTGCGCGGCGGACTGGCGCCCCCCGCCGGCGTGCTGGTCTACATGGGGCTCGAGGCGTGGCGCCGTGGCGCCGGGGAGTTCGCGCTGCTGCTGCCGCTCGCCATGACGGCGGCCGGGGCGCTCGGCTTCAATCGGATGCAGCTGACGTTGTCGAGGAGTGAGAATGTTGCGTGACAAGAAGCCGAGTGATCCGCGTGGCTACTCGCGCGTGGTGGTCGATGGCGCCAAGCAGGCACCGTCGCGGGCCATGCTGCGGGCGGTGGGCTTTCGCGATGAGGACTTCGCCAAGCCGCAGATCGGCGTGGCCTCGACGTGGGGCAACGTCACCCCCTGCAACATGCACATCGGTGAGCTCGCGCGCGAGGCCTGCGCCGGGGTCGACGCCGCCGGCGGCAAGAGCGTGCTGTTCAACACCATCACCGTGTCGGACGGCATTTCCATGGGTACGCCCGGCATGCGCTATTCGATGGTCTCACGCGAGCTGATCGCCGACTCCATCGAGACGGTGGTGGGTGCCGCGGGCTTCGACGGCTTCGTCGCGATCGGCGGCTGCGACAAGAACATGCCCGGCTGCGCGATGGCCATGGCGCGCCTCAACCGCCCGGCCGTATTCGTGTACGGCGGCACGATTCGTCCGGGAACGAAGCGACGCGACATCATTTCTGTATTCGAGGCGGTCGGTGCCCACGCGGCGGGCACGTTGTCGGACGAGGGACTTCTGGAGATCGAGCGCACCGCCATTCCGGGCGCGGGCAGCTGTGGCGGGATGTACACGGCCAACACCATGGCGTCGGCGATCGAGGCCTTGGGCTTGTCCTTGCCAGGCAGCTCGGCGCAGGAGGCGGTCGGTGAGGAGAAGCGCTCGGATTCTCACCGTGCCGGTGAAGCCGTGGTGCAGCTCGTGCGTCAGGGCTTGAAGCCGCGCGACATTCTGACGCGCCGTGCCTTCGAGAACGCCATCGCGGTCGTCATCGCCCTCGGTGGCTCGACCAATGCGGTCCTGCATCTGCTCGCGATCGCGCACGAGGCACGGGTACGTCTCACGCTGGATGATTTCACGCGGGTCGGTCGGCGCGTGCCCGTGCTCGCCGACCTCAAGCCGAGCGGGCGCTACCTCATGTCGGAGCTCATCGCGATCGGGGGCATTCAGCCGCTGATGAAGATGCTGCTCGCCGGCGGGCTGCTGCACGGCGAGTGCCTGACGGTCACCGGCAAGACCCTGCAGGAGAATCTCGAAAACGCACCGATGTATATGAGCGGACAGGACATTGTTCATCCCCTCGCCGCGCCGCTGAAGAAGGAGAGTCACCTCGTGGTGCTGTACGGCAATCTCGCCCCCGAGGGCGCAGTGGCCAAGATCACGGGCAAGGAGGGCGAGCGCTTCAGCGGCCGGGCGCGCGTCTTCGAGGGCGAGGAGCGTGCGACGCAGGCGATTCTCGCCGGGCGCGTGCGGGCCGGGGATGTGGTCGTGATCCGCGGCGAGGGGCCGCGCGGCGGCCCGGGCATGCGCGAGATGTTGAGCCCAACCAGCGCCATTACCGGGCGGGGCCTCGGCGATAAGGTCGCATTGATCACCGATGGGCGCTTCTCGGGCGGCAGCCACGGCTTCGTCGTCGGACATATTTCACCGGAAGCCGCGGTCGGCGGCCCGATCGGGTTGCTGCGTACCGGGGACCGCATCAGCATCGATGCCATCAAGCGCGAGATTCGGGTCGAGCTGCCGGCGGCAGAGCTGCGGCGGCGCCGGCGCGCGTGGAAGGCCGCCCGGCCGTATGCACTCACCGGCGCGCTCGCCAAGTACGCAAGCCTCGTCGGCAGTGCCTCGCAGGGTGCCGTGACACGGCCGGCACAACGACCGTGACTTCCGCGATACAGCAGGCCGTTACGCAGCCGATACAGCCACGTCGCAGCAGTTCTTGAGGTTGCGCCGGAGTTGTCAGTGCGGAGGGCAGCGGTTACAGTTCGCGCAGCATTCGTCGCTGCGTGCAAGCTGCGAACACCGTCCAGGGGGATTACGAAGACTGACGCGCCCGTCGGCCCGAATGCGTGGCGCGTCGATTAGTGTTGTGCAAGGAGTAAGGAGTACGGCGGTCACGGCTGCCGCGCTTCGGTTCCGGGTCCTTCGGGGTGAGGGCAACGAACAAGACGACTGGATTGCTGCGGCTCACCGGCCTGGTGTGTTCAGACATGCTCGCGATCGAAAACCCATGGTAGCCCTAGAACACGATTCCCAATTTCTGACACGCCGCGGCGCGGTGCTGATCGTAATCGTCGCACTGCACATCTTCATCTTCTGGGCGCTGGCGACGGGCCTGGCCCGCAAGGCGATCGAGGTACTCGCCCCGCCCATTCAGACCGACATCGTCCAGGAAGAGCAGAAGAAATTCGAACCGCCGCCGCCCCCGCCGCCGACCTTCGAGAAGCCGCCCGTCGAGGTGCCACCGCCGGATGTCACCATCGATATGCCGGTGGAGACCACCCAGAGCACGGCGATCACCAACGTCACGACAAAGCACGTCGAGGCGGCGCCCGCGCCGAAAGCTCCCGGTGTCAAGACGCCGGCCGGACCCGGCAAGGGCTTCCCGAACAGCGAGGACTACTACCCCCAGGCATCGAAGCGACTCGGCGAGGAGGGCATGGCGGTCGTCGGCGTATGCGTCGACCCGTCCGGCAAGCTCACCGGGGCCCCGACGATCGCCAAATCCTCAGGCAGTCCGCGCCTCGACGAGGGCGCGCTCAAGCTCGCCACCGCTGCGTCCGGCCGCTACAAGCCGGCCACCGAGGACGGCAAACCTGTCTCCGCGTGCAACTCGATAGGCATCCGATTCCAGCTGAGGTGACCGATTGCCGCCGTAAGCCGGCCGGCTCTTAATTCTTTCGCGTCGAGGACAACTATGGAAAACCAACCCGCACCCGCTGCCACCACAACCGTATCGAATCCTTACGGGCTCGCCGCGCTCTGGGCCGGCGGCGACATCATCGCGCGCTCGGTGCTGATCCTCCTTCTGATCATGTCGCTCGCCTCCTGGTACGTCATGCTCACGAAGCTGTGGGACCAGCGCAAGCTCAAGCAGTCGGCGCGCGTCGTCGAGAAGCAGTTCTGGACCGCCCCTTCGGTCAAGGACGGCGTCGATCGCCTCAAGAAGGGCGATGACTTCCGCGGCATCGCCGAGGATGGCCTGCGCGCCGCCTCGCATCACGATGGCCGGCTCACCGACCGCATCGACCTCAACGAGTGGATCACGATGTCGCTGCAGCGCTCGACCGACCAGGTGAACAGCAAGCTCAACACCGGCCTGGGGCTGCTTGCCACGGTCGGCTCGACCGCACCGTTCGTCGGCCTCTTCGGTACGGTGTGGGGCATTCTGAACGCGCTGGTCGGCATCGGCATCGCCGGTCAGGCGAGCATCGACAAGGTAGCCGGACCCGTCGGTGAGGCGCTCATCATGACCGCCATCGGCCTGTTCGTGGCCGTGCCGGCGGTGATGGGCTACAACTGGCTGCTCGGGCGCAACAAGGTGCTGCAGGAGGCGCTGCGAAACTTCTCCTCCGACCTGCATGCCTATCTCGTCAGTGGCGCGCGCATGGATACCGGGTCGCGGGTGGATGTCGGTGCCGGAGCGCGGCCGGTCGGTGCCAAGGCGGCGCCGCTCGGCAAGTAGGTTGTCTACGCGCCGGGCGGCTGCAGCCCCCGGCCCTTCATGACGGCGCGGCACGGGGTGTGCCGCGTCTTTGATTCAGGAGTTGCTGACCATGGCCATGAGCGTTGGGGGTTCGGAAGAGGGCGGTGCGATCGCGACCATCAACACGACGCCGCTGGTGGACGTGATGCTGGTGATGCTGATCATTTTCCTCATCACGATCCCGGTCATCACCAAGACCGTCAAGGTCGATCTGCCGCGGGCGGTGAACATCCCGACGCAGACCAAGCCCGAGAACATCACCATCGCGGTGGACAAGAACGGCAACATCTACTGGAACGACAAGATGGTGGCCAACCGCGGTGAGCTGCTCGGCCTCATCGAGGCGGCGGCGGTGCGCAAGCCGCAGCCGGAAATTCACATCCGCGGCGACAAGGAGACCCGTTACGAGTCGATCGGCCGGGTCATGTATGCAATCCAGCGCGGCGGCATCGTCAAGGTCGGGTTCCTCACCGAGCCCGACCATGGCGTGCGCGGCTTCCGCTGAGCGGCTTGAGGAGCTCGAGTCATGTCAATACCCGTCGGTGGCGGTTCGAGTGAAGCATTCTGTGACATCAACACGACACCGCTGATCGATGTCATGCTGGTGCTGCTCGTTACGCTCATCGTGACGCTGCCCATCATGACGCACGCGGTCAAGCTCGACATGCCGAACGTCAACAATCCACCGCCGCCCCCGGATCAACAGCCCGAGGTCATCAACCTCGAGATCGACGGTGACGGCACGGTGGTGTGGAACGGCAACCCGGTGGCGAGCATCGATCAGCTCGAGGGCTACTTCCACGCCGAGCGCGACAAGGAGCCGCAGCCCGAGATTCACCTGCGCCCCGACCGGCGCGCCAAGTACGACATGGTGGCGAGGGTGCTGGCCGCGGCACAGCGCAACCACATGAAGAAGATCGGCTTCGTCAACGTCGCCGAATTCAAGGACTAACTTCCGAATAGGTCAGGCGAAATCACGTTATGAAGGTCAGAGTATTGCGGGCGCTCCTCGCGAGCATCGTCCTGGTTACCGCCGTCGCGCTTGCTCCGACGCAGCTGGCATCGGCAGCCGACAAGGGGCAGCAGCCCAGTGCCAAGCTGGCGAAGCCGCTGCACGAGGCGCAGGAGGACCTCAAGGCGAAGAAGTACAACGACGCGATCGCGAAGTTGAAGCAGGCCCAGGGAATGGACGGCAAGACGGCGTACGACCAGCATGTCATCAATGAGTTTCTCGTCGTTGCCTACGCCAACACGCAGAACTACGCTGAAGCCGCCAAGGCAATGGAGGCGGAACTCGACGACGGCTTCACGCCCGAGGCCGAGAAGCCCAAGATGCTGCGCTCCATCATCGGGCTGAACAACAACCTCAAGAACTGGGACAAGGTGGTCGAGTACGGTAACCGCGCCATCAAGGGTGGTAGCGCCGACGACGAAACGCGCATCCTCGTGGGCCAGGCGTATTACCTCAAGGGCGACTACAAGGACTCACTCAAAGTGATCGACGCGACTGTCGACGGTCAGATCAAGGCCGGGCAGACGCCGAAGAAGGACACGCTGCTGCTGCTCTACAGCTCCTGCCAGAAGCTCAACGACGACACCTGCTCGACGCACGCCATGGAGAAGCTGGTGGCGTACTACCCGCAGCCCGATTACTGGAGTCAGCTCCTCTTTTCGTTACGCTCGCAGACCTCCAACAACGACGCCGACCTGCTGCAGACCTACCGCCTGATGACGGAAGTGGACGTCCTCAAGACGCCGGGCGACTACAACGAGATGGCGCAGCTCGCGCTCGAGGCGGGCTCGCCCGGTGAGGCGCAGAGCGTCCTCGAGAAGGGCTTCCAGAAGGACGTCTTCAACGACAAGCTCACCAAGGACCGCAACCAACGCCTGCTCGACAACGCCAAGAAGGCCGCGGCCAGTGACCAGGCGTCGCTCCCGAGCCAGGTCAAGGAGGCGGAGGCTTCGCCCACCGGGCAGAAGAACGTGGGTGTGGGAATTGCCTACCTCGGCTACGGTCAGTACGACAAGGCGGTGGACGAGCTGTCGAAGGGCCTCTCCAAGGGCGGCGTGAAGGACGAGGCGCAGGCGCGGCTGCTGCTCGGGATCGCCCAGCTCAAGGCCGGTCACAAGGACGAGGCCGTGAAGGCCTTCAAGGCGGTCAAGGGCGATCCGAACCTCGAGCGCCTCGCCAACCTTTGGACTCTGCACGCCAGGCAGGCCTGATCCGTTCGGGCCTCAATTGTTTCAAGGAGACGCGTATGACGATCAAGGCAGGCGAGCGCATGCCCACGGGCACGTTCAAGCGCATGACCCAGGAAGGGCCCAAGGACATCAGCACCGATGAGCTCTTCAAGGGCAAGCTCGTGGTGCTCTTCTCAGTGCCTGGCGCCTTCACCCCGACCTGCGATGCGAAGCACCTGCCGGGCTTCGTGCAGCTCGCCGACCAGCTGCGGGCCAGGGGCGTCGACACCATCGCCTGCATGGCGGTCAACGACGTGTTCGTCATGAACGCCTGGGGCAAGTCCTCGGGCGTCGGCGACAAGATCGTGATGCTCGCCGATGGCAACGGCGAGTACGCCAGGGCGCTCGGCCTCGAGCTCGACGCCAGCAAGTTCGGCATGGGCACGCGCGGCCAGCGCTTTGCGATCATCGTCAAGGACGGCGTCGCCACGCGGGTCGAGATCGAAGCGCCCGGACAGTTCAAGGTGTCCGCGGCCGAGCACGTCCTCAGCCAGCTGTAAGCGCGCGGTCGGGCGCGATCGCTACACGGTCGGGTCTGCGGAAAGCGCCGCGGGCCCTGTCACGCAGCCGCGATTTCCACGCAGCCGCGATTTCCACGCAGCCGCGACTTCCACGCAGCCGCGACTTCCACGCAGCCCGCTACAACAGCCGCTCGATCTCCGGAACGATCTGGAACAGGTCGCCGACGAGTCCGAGATCGGCGACCTCGAAGATCGGCGCCTCGCCGTCCTTGTTGATGGCGACAATGGTGCGCGCATCCTTGATCCCGGTGAGGTGCTGGATCGCGCCGGAGATTCCAATGGCCATGTAGAGCTCCGGCGCGATGATCTTGCCGGTCTGTCCCACCTGCATCTCGTTCGGCGCATAGCCGGCGTCCACGGCGGCGCGCGAGGCGCCGACTGCGGCGCCGAGCTTGTCGGCGAGACGGTAGAGGATCTTGAAGCCCTCGGCGCTGCCGAGCGCGCGGCCGCCGGAGACCACGCGCGCGGCGGTCTGCAGGTCCGGCCGGTCGTTCTTCGCGGCCGACACCGAGACAAAGCGCGTGTGTGTCGGCAGCGGCACGTCGGCCGCGGCCTTCTCGATCGCTGCCGAGCCGCCGCCGCCCGTCGCCTCGAACGAGGCGATGCGCACCGTACCCACGACCTTCGGGGCGCTCGATTCCACGGTGAGGATGGCGTTGCCGGCGTAGATGGGGCGACGGAAGCGCGTGGCGCTCTCGATCGCCATGATGTCGCTCACCTGCGGAGCGTCGAGGAGCCCGGCGATGCGCGCCATGAGGTCCTTACCAAAGGTGGTCGAGGGTCCGAGCAGATGCGTGAAGGGCGCAGCCAGCGCCACCACCTGCGGGGCGAGCACCGCGGCCAGTGCGTGGGCGTTGGCCGGGTTCTCGACGGTGAGCACGCGGCTGACACCGGCGAGCTGCGCGGCCTGGGCGGCGACCGCTGCCGCATCCGCGGCGCACACCACCACGGTGATCTCCGCGTCTGCGAGGGTGCGCGCGCAGCTGACGCACTTGGCAGTAGCGGGGTTGAGACGCGCGCCGTCGTGCTCGGCAACGATGAGAATGCTGGCACTCACAGCAGGCCCTTCCGTTTGAGCGCGTCGACGAGCTCCGCGGCGTCTTTCACCCGCACGCCCTTGTGCCGCTGCGGGGGCGGCTCGAAGCGCAGCAGCTTCAGCTGCTGGCGCTGCTCGACGCCGAGTGAGCTCAGGGTGAGGGTGTCGAGCGGCTTCTTCTTCGCCTTCATGATGTCCGGCAGCTTCACGTAGCGCGGCTCGTTCAGCCGCAGATCGGTGGTGATCACCGCGGGCAGATCGACTTCGAGCGTCTCGAGCCCCGCGTCCACCTCGC
>Ga0335076_10005148_pt1 | contig 13237 bp, 10 predicted proteins | sample Lox_Sample_25_FD_206717 | JGI IMG/M metagenome (GOLD analysis project Ga0335076, IMG submission 206717) | Soil microbial communities from Loxahatchee National Wildlife Refuge, Florida, United States - Lox_Sample_2.5 | ecosystem: Environmental > Terrestrial > Soil > Wetlands | place: USA...
CCGGGACCGTCTTATTCCACTCCTGTACCGCGCGATCCCAGTGAACCGCTGCCTGCTTGAGGCGTCCGGTCTTTTGATAGAGGTCGCCCAGATGCTCCTGCACTGTGGGATCGGTCCCCATGTGCACGGCCGCCTTGGTGAGACTTTCTTCCGCCAGATCGTATTTGCCCAACTTGAAATAAACCCACCCGAGCGAATCCAGATACGCACCGTTGTTCGGCTCGAATGTGAGGGCCTGCTTGATATAGTTCAACGACTCGTCAAGCTTCACGCCACGGTCGGCGTTCATATATCCGAGGTAGTTCAGCGTTGCGGCGCTTGACGGATCGGCGGGAGAGGTCGCTGCAAGGACCTTCTTGAATTCGGCTTCCGCCTGGTCAAACATTTTTTGCCGCTGATAGAGATCTCCCCGCAGGAAGTAAATGTAAGCTTTGTCCTCGGCCTTGGTCGACATCTGCTCTGCCTTGGCCAGAGCGTCTTCCGCCTCCTTGTACCGCTTGGCACGCGTGTACATGATGCCGAGGCGGAGGTAAACCTCGCGATCTTCGGCACCACCCTTAAGCATCGAACGCGTATCCGACAGCGCCTTGTCGACTTCGCCCGTGTCCGCCAGCTGAGAATCGAGCACCATGCGCATGTCGCGATCATTCGGCAGCTTCTCGACAGCTTCTTTGGCTGCGGCTGTAGCTTGCGGCCATTCCTTCGCTTCGCGGTACGTATCGATAATTTCCTGATACCCGGAGCGCGCGTTTTCCTCGCCCAGAGAAAGCATCTTGCGGAACGTGTCAATCGCGGCGCTATAGTTCTCCTGATCGCGATAGATCATTCCTAGCCGCTCGACAAAAATTGCGCGATTGTTGCGCTCGGCCTGGTTCGTATTGCTCTCGCTCTTGTCGGTCTTCTTCAGCAGATCCTGCAAAAGCTTGATCGCGTCGTCGTAGCGTCCCTGCGCTTGGTACACTGCCGCCATGTTGTACGGAACTTCCATCGAGTCCGGCACCATGGTGTCTGCTTTTTTCAGGTTCTCAAGCGCCAGATCGTATTTGCCCTGCCGGCGATAAATCTCAGCGATCCGCAAATAAGTCTGCGCATCCTCAGGGTTCGCGTCAGCAATAACCTTGTATTGCTCGAGAGCAGCGTCTGTCTGACCATCATTCAGCAGATTCTCAGCCAGCCCGCGGATCGCATCCAGGTTGTCGCGGTCCAGCACGATTGCGTGGCGATAGGCATCAATCGCGCTCTTATATTCTTTGCGCTGCTCGTAGGCTGCTCCCAGGGCCGAATAGAGCTTTGCCGAACGCGCGGCATCAGGCACGGCGCTCAACACCTTAAGAGCATGAGCCGTGTCGCCTTTATCGGTGTAGAGCATTGCCAGAGTCGTGACTGCCTCTTCTGAGCCAGGATCCAGCTTTACCGCAGTCTTCAGTTCGCTTTCGGCTTTTTGTAAGTCATTATTCAGACGGTATAAGCGGCCCAGGAGAAGATGATTGTCAACACTCTCGGGTTCGATCTTCACGATCTGTTCATACTGATCGATCGCAAGCTTCAAGACGTTGTCGGCGCCATTCCCACCCGGCATGTCCCCAAGGGAGCGCAGATAGATTCGTCCCAGCAGCTTGTGGGCTTCAAGATTGTTAGGATCGCGCTTGATGATGTCCTGGGCTTCCAGAACAGCGTCACGGATCCGTCCCGTCTTCACGTAAAGCTCTGCCAGACCAGACGTCAGGAACTCGCTCGACGGATCGGCCTCGATGGCGATCCGGTATTCTTCAATGGCTTTGTTCGCCAGATCGCTGCGCCCATACGCCGTAACCATCTCCTCGTACATGTGCGCGAGCGTGTAGTGGTAATAGGCCGAAGCACGGTCGACTTTCCGCGCGCTGGGCTGAACGGGCTTGGAGTCGGGTTGGATCGATTCAGACTGAGTCTGGCTGGCTTGCCCGAGGGCCGTGGCTGCGGCCACCACAGTCATCAAAAAGAGGCGAAAAATTCTGTTCATCATCTACCTGACCGGTAAGCATTACCACTGCCAACCTTGATATGCTCTGGCGCGTTTCCGACTCAGCTAGTTGGATGCAAAGCTGCTGGGGGAAAGGTGCTTTTATTCTACCCTGAGGACCTGAGACAACGGGAAAAAAGCAAGCCTGCCGGAAGGACAGGGACGAGCGGGGAACGCAGGTTCCATGTCAAACTTCGTAAACGAATGTGGGTCGATTTTTGCGGCACCAATGTTCTGTCTTTCTCTTTCCCGCGGTTTGAAATCAGCGGCATTCCTCCCGTCGCTTAGTGGCGGAAGTGACGAATTCCTGTAAAGACCATCGCGAGTCCAAGTCGGTCGGCGGCCTCGATCACTTCCGGATCGCGCTGCGAGCCCCCGGGCTGAATGATCGCAGTCGCGCCAGCTTTCGCGATTTCTTCGACTCCGTCGGGAAACGGGAAAAATGCATCCGAAGCTGCGACCGTGCCCTTCAGGGGTAGCTGCGCTTTCATCGCACCTATCTTCGCGGCGTCGACTCGCGACATCTGCCCGGCCCCGACTCCAACCGTTTGCCCGTCTCTCGCGTAAACAATCGCGTTGGACTTCACGTGTTTGCAAACCTTCCACGCAAAAAGCAGCGCCCGGTTTTCTTCCGGCGTCGGAGGGCGTTTCGTAACCACCTTCAAGTCGACGTCGTTGAGCGGTCGAATATCCACATCCTGCACGAGCATGCCGCCCGAGACGTTCTTGAGCACCCATTTCTGATTTGCCGGCTTCACCTCTACCAGGCGCAGGTTCTTCTTGGAGGCGAACTTCCCCCTCGCCGCGTCGTCGAAACCCGGGGCGGCAATTACCTCGAGAAAAAGCTTGTGCATCTCTTCGGCAGCTTCGAGATCGACCATGCGATTCACCCCGATTACACCACCGAAGGCTGAGACCGGGTCACATTCCAGTGCTCGCGAGTATGCCTCAGCCAAGTTGTTCCCCGTCGCTGTGCCGCAAGGATTTGTGTGCTTGATGATCGCAACCACCGGTTGGTCGAATTCCTGGGCCAGATCCCATGCTGCTTGCAGATCAACAATATTGTTGTAAGAAAGTTCCTTGCCTTGCAGCTGGAGCGCGTTCGCAACGCCAGCCCCCGAGCCATCGGAGTACATCGCAGCTTTCTGATGCGGATTTTCTCCATAGCGAAGGTCGAGGACCTTCTGGAACTGGAAGCGGAGCGTGGTTGGAAATCCCGCGTCCGATTGCAGGTCAACTTTTTCCGGGCTGATCCGCTCGAACGTCGTTGCAATCGCGGAATCGTACGCCGCCGTGGTCGCGAATGCCTTCTGTGCGAGACGCCACTTCGTCACCAGTGACAGCTTCCCTTCGCCCTGTTCCAGTTCAGCGGCAACCGCTTCGTAGTCTGTGGGAGAAGTGACGACTGCAACATCATGAAAATTCTTTGCAGCCGACCGAATCATCGACGGTCCACCGATGTCTACGTTTTCAACCAGTTCCTCAAACGCAACTCCCGGCTTGGCCGCTGTCTTCTCAAACGCGTAGAGATTTACGACCACCATGTCGATCGGCTGAATGCCATGCTCTTGCACCGCAGCGATATGCTTGGGATCTTCGCGCCGGTGCAGAATTCCGCCGTGAACCTTGGGATGAAGCGTCTTCACGCGCCCGTCGAGCATCTCGGGAAATCCCGTCAGGTCGGAGATGTCTCTGACGGCGATGCCAGAGTCTCGCAGCAGCTTGGCCGTACCCCCGGTAGAAACCAGCTCAACTCCCATAGCAGCGAGCCGGCGCGCAAAGTCGATGAGTCCGGTTTTATCGGTAACAGAAAGAATGGCGCGATGGATTCTGTGACTGGATGACATGATATGGTTCCTTACGCGCTTTCGTTTGCCACGGATTGATGCGAATCGTCGGGATCGCGAAATTGAAAAACGGCAGGTCCGGAACGAGACGGCTCGGCTTGCGGTATCGTGACCGAAAATTCTATCAACAAAGAAGCCTGCCGCGTTGGCGGCAGTCGTTAGAAAGTAAAAGAAGGCGCATCGAAGGGGAACTGAGGCTCGGAGACGAACTCTTCTGTGAAGCTCTGTGAAGGCTCTGCGAAACTCTGTGTACTCGGTGGTCTATGTTTTGGCTTTGGCCTTCAGCTTCACTTGGCCATTCGCAAGTTCCACAGAGTACTCGACTTCTTCGCAGTGGTACTGCTTGCGGATTTGCTCTGTCTTCTTCTGCACGAACGCAGCAAAGGAGTCGACGCTGCCCGTGACGTTCTCTCCCGCCTTTTTCTTGGCTGCCACCAGCGTGTTGTAGAGGCGTTCGACCTGCTCCCGCTCATTCTGATCGACGCTGTGTAGCGTGAAGTGCGGCGCTGAGGCGGCTCCTGCGCCAGCAGCAGCAGTTGCGGCGGCGCTCACCCCGTACACCGGATGATGCTGTGGCTTGAGTTCTTCCTCGGTGGTGCGCACGCCCTGGACCGAAAGCAGCGCATCTTGCGGACGCCGGTATCCCTCTTCCCGAATGCGCGACTTTTTCCGCCATAGATCGCTATAGATGGCGTAGCGCTGGGCCATCTCGTTGTAGCGGTAGCGCTGCGAAAAGTTCATCCGGCCGCCGTCGGAAAATTTCCGCAGCAGACTCAGCACCTTCCACTCGATATCAGTCGGCGGGCGCTTGCTCGGATTGCTGAAGAAGATCTCGTACTCGATTTTCAGACGCCGCAGTTGCGAGTCGAGAAGATTAAGTTCCTCGTCCGTAGTCACGCGTTTCTCCAACCACAGTTTAGTGGTCAGAAATGCCCAAGGCGAGGTACCCCTCGGTCACCAATGGTCATGGTACGAAAGTAAGGGCGCTAGGGGTTTCGGGACTCAGGACTCGGGACTCAGGACTCGAAACTACTTCGAATTCGACGCCATCTTCTTAACCATGGCCAGGACTAGCTTGCGGTCGCTATCATTCAAATTCGTCGCATAGCGCCGGATCTGGCTCAGAAAGCGAACCTCGTCGTCCGAGAGCTGCGGCAGTCCCTTCGATCCGTTACTGTGCCCGGGCTCTGCGAAGAATTGCGACAACGGAAGTTCCATGGCTCCGGCGATCTTCGAGAGCGTATCCAGTGACGGAATCGTGTGTCCGTTTTCGACGCGCGACAGATAGCAACGAAGAAGACCGGTACGCTTTTCAATGTCACCTTGCGACATACCTTTTTGTAGCCGGTAGTTGCGTATCGTTTCGCCGATATTCATGGTAGGGAGCATTTCAGGATGCGTCATGGTAACCAGAGCGCCAACTTCTGGCAAGTGGAAATTCGTGCCATCTGCCGGACATTCGTGCCATATCGCAGACCGCTCGCTGCATCAGTCAACCAAGACGCTGGCTAGCGAAGATACGAGACTCAAACTTCATCCCAAACTATTATTTGGACTGCGTTTAAGTAATCGGAAGCGATTCTGTTTCCGTTCCATCACTTCATTTCTTCAAAGTAGTCGCTAGAAATTCGATGGTCCGTTTCCACGCGTCCTCTGCATCGGCTGCTCGGTATCCGTCTTTATTGTTCGGATTCTCGAATGCATGTCCGGCATCGTCATAAATCTTGATTTCGATTTTCTTGCCGAATTGTTTCAACTGCTGCTCAAATTTACGCACATCCTCGGGAGGGATTCCGTGATCCTGCGCACCAAACAATCCCAGGATCGGCGCATTAATCTTCTTGAGCGCGTCCGAATCGGTGGCGAGATGACCGTAGTTGATGACATCGGCGGCGAGTGACGGTTCCTGCAACGCAATGTCCAGCGAATACCCTCCGCCCATGCACCATCCTATGGCGCCGATCCGGTCTTTCTTCACGCTCGGCTGCGCCGCCAGGAATTCGAAGGCGGCGTGGAGGTCGCGCTTGGCACGGTCTTCCGGCACGCCCCGCATAATCTCGTGCGCCATGTCGGGCGTGGTGGCGACTTTGCCGCGATAGAGATCGATTGCCAGTGCAACGTATCCCTGGTCAGCGAGTTTAGACGCCTGATCTTTCACCCAGTCGTTCAGACCCCACCACTCGTGAATCACAATCAGTGCAGGAAACGGTCCCTTGCCGGCCGGAGTATAAACAATGCCCTGCACCGTCTCGTCTCCGCTCTTATACGAAACGGATTTGCTGTCTGCGGCGAAAACTGTGGTGGCGACGAGCAGGGCAGTTGCGAGCGTGAGACCTTTTTTCATGGAAGGATCCTTTCCTGAGTCTGGCCGACATTGTGGAGGAAAAAGGGGCCGACCTACAAGAGCAGTTCCATATATAGCGCGCCTGCGATGGGGTTCTCGCAGTACGGCTCGATTTCGCGGAAGCCCAGCCTGCGATACATGGCGACCGCATCTTTCATGACAGGTTCCACGGTATCGAGGCGCATGCGCCGGTAGCCGATGCCGCGAGCTTCGGCGATGATTTGATCGGCGAGAACGCGGCCAAGTCCCATGCCGCGGAATTGCGGCCGCAAATACAGGCGCTTCATCTCGCAGATCTCGTCGCTGAGCTTGTGTAATGCGACACAACCGGCGGCTTGGTTTTCATATTGAGCCAATAGCAGGCGGCCTGTAGGCGTCACGTAGTCGCCCGGAAGGTCAGCGAGTTCCTGTTCGAAATTCTGAAAGCACAGCGAGAAACCGAGCGACTGCGCGTATTCCAGAAAAAGCTCGCGCGCCCGTGCAATTTGAATTGGAGACTCGGCTTGCAGCAGACAAAAATTCTTTACCACCAAGCCCGCCGAAGAGGTCACTCTCTCTTTTGCAGATTCAGATCCCATTCTTGCGCCCTCTGCGTACTCGGCGGTAAATGGTCTGCCTATCCCATCAACATTCCGCCATTCACGCTCAGCACGTGACCGGTGATGTAAGCAGCATCATCGGACGCAAGGAAAGCCACCGCTCCCGCCACATCCTCCGGCATCCCCACGCGCCCCAGCGGAATCTGCTTTACCGCAGTCTGCTTGAACTCATCCCCGAGCCCAGCGGTCATAGCAGTTTCGATGAACCCGGGCGCAACGGCGTTACAAGTAATGTTGCGCGATCCAACTTCGCGCGCAATCGCCATCGTCAAGCCGATCAGCCCCGCTTTCGATGCGGCATAATTCGCCTGCCCAGCCTGCCCCATCTGCCCGAAAACGCTGGTGATGTTGATGATTCGCCCCCAGCGCTGCTTCAGCATCGATCCAATCACTTGCTGGATGCAGACATAAGCCGAGGTGAGATTGGTTTGCATCACCGCGTCCCAGTCGGCACGCTTCATCCTCATCACAAGTTGATCACGGGTGATGCCGGCGTTATTGACGAGGATGTCGATCTTTCCGAACTGGGCGATGACAGCTTTGACCGTCGACTTAACCTGCTCTTCGTCGGCGACGTCGAGCCCGAACGCGGCCGCCTGGCCGCCGGCTGCGGTGATCTTCGCAACGAGCTCGCTCAGTTTTTCCTGATTGCGCGCCGCGGCCGCGACCACGGCGCCCTCTTTGGCGAGACGGAGTGCGATGGTACGTCCGATGCCTTGCGATGCGCCCGTGACCAAAGCCACGCGGCTGTGAAGCGACATGAGCGTTCTCCCGAGCAGCAGGAATCAGAGTAGAACGCAGAATTATACGCGGAAGCGACATTCACATTGCGAATCCACAAGTCCGCCGAGTACTATGCGAAACAATCCCATGTCATCATCCGCATCGAACGTTGTCATCATGCCCAAGCCATCCGACAAGAACTCCTCTGACTCCGGTGCGGCCGGTCATCGTTCGACGCAGCGGGCGTCAGCCGTCGAGAAGCCATTCGTGGCGACCACAAACGACTCGTCGCTCGAGGGCGGCCACGCCACCGAGCCTTCCACCGACGTTTTTGCCGTGTTTGGCGTCGAGCCCGAGATTCAGGCCTACGCCATGGCGAAATACTCGCGCTCGGCGTTGTCGATGAAGGAGTCCCTGCGCGAGATCAGCACCCAGAAGGCTGAGAAGTTTCTCAACACTTTTTATTTTCAGTACGGGCACCGCTCGATCGCCGACCTGGCACACATTGCGCTCGCGATTGAACGTCTGTCCATCCTCGCGGCGATTGAGCTGGCCGACGAGCAGCGATGGGATGGCCAGGAGCGCTCCACGCGCTACCAGGATTTCCGCAAGAGCGGCTACTACACGCCCGACTTCGGCACCGACGACGACACCCGCAACCTTTATTGCGAGACGCTTGATTTCCTGTTCACCGAGTACGAAGCCCTCTCGGCGGTGATGACCGACTACCTGATCAGCATCACACCCAAGCCGGCGGACCTGAAGCAGGACTCGTATGAGCGCACGCTGAAGGCGCGCGCCTTCGACATTACGCGCTATCTCCTGCCCCTGGCGACCAATACATCGCTGGGCGAAATCGTGAATGCCCGCACGCTCGAAACTCAGGTCGCGCACTTGCTTTCCCACACTCACAAAGAAGTGCGTGGCTTGGGCGAGTCGCTAAAAAAAGCGGCGACGGGCGCTGCCTATAACGTGAATTCGGAATCGCTGTCCGCGCTGGTCGAGCAGATTCGCGCGCTCGATCCCGTCCTCGGCGCGCGCGCCGAGCAGGAATTGCTGCGCGAGGTGCGCGTGGCGCCAACGCTGGTGAAGTATGCGGATCCGAATTCCTATGAGATGGAGACCCGCCGCGAATTACGGCAGGCCGCGCGCGAATTGATGGCACACGAGCAACTGGCACCCTCAAAGGCCATCGTCGATTTGCTCGACGAGGAACCGCTCGAGGTCGAGATCGCCACCACGTTGCTCTATGAGCATTCGCATCATTCCTATCGGCAGATCCGGCAGGCGGTGCAGGTAGCTGGCGAGCGTCGGCGTCGGGAAATTATTGATCTGGGGTTGCGCCATCGCGGTAAGCACGACGAGATGCTGCGCGGCTTTCGTGCCGGGCAGCAATTCCGCTTCGACATTCTCATGGATACGGGCGGCTTCCGCGATATGCATCGCCACCGGCGCTGCATCCAGGTGATGCAGGCCGCGACCACGCGGCACGGCTACGAAATGCTCATGGATCTCGACGACGCAGGCGTGCGCTCGCGCTTCGATGCAGCCATGCGGCGGACGCAGTCCGCGGTCGAGAATCTGGCGGCGCGCAAGTCACCCGAGTCAGAAGAGAATTCGCAGTACGCTATCCCGCTCGCATTCCGCAAGCGCGCGCTGTTCAAGATGGATTTCGCCGAAGCCGTCTACATCACCGAGTTGCGCACAACCCCGGCCGGACACGTGTCCTACCGCAACGTCGCCTACGCTATGTACGAAGCGGTAGCCAGAAAATATCCAGCCCTGGCCAAGTACTTCCGAGTCCATGACGTAACCGCCCCGGTAGACTTGCTACAGAGGTAAGCCAAGTTAGAGGGGCAGGGCTCCCCCAGCCCTCCCATTTCGGAACCTTTTCCACCGTTATCTTCTTGATTCGCCTTTTCTTCGCTTTCAATCCTATGTATAATCCGGCCAGACTTAGAGAGTACTTATTCTTCTCGCACTCTTCTAAAGGAGCTCCCATGGCGGACGAACGCGGCAAGGCTATCGACCTTGCGGTTTCTCAAATCGAAAAGCAGTTTGGCAAAGGCTCGATCATGCGGTTAGGGTCGAAAGAGGCGATCGTCCCCATCTCGGTGATCTCCACGGGCTCGATCTCGTTCGACGCTGCCTTGGGTGTCGGCGGATTTCCCCGCGGCCGTGTAGTAGAAGTATTCGGCCCGGAATCCTCCGGCAAGACCACAATCACACTGCAGGTCATCGCCGAGGCGCAGAAGACCGGCGGCATGGCCGCCTTCGTCGACGCCGAACATGCGCTCGATCCTTCCTACGCAAAAAAATTAGGCGTCAATGTCGATGATCTCCTCGTCTCCCAGCCCGACTACGGCGAGCAAGCCCTTGAAATCACGGAAGCGCTCGTGCGCTCGAATGCCATCGACGTACTCGTGGTCGACTCCGTTGCAGCTCTGGTGCCCAAGGCCGAACTCGATGGCGAGATGGGCGACAGCCACATGGGACTCCAGGCCCGCCTGATGTCCCAGGCCCTGCGCAAGCTGACCGGCACGGTCTCGAAGTCGCGCACCTGCCTCATCTTTATTAACCAGATCCGCGAAAAAATCGGCGTAATGTTCGGCAATCCCGAAACCACAACCGGCGGCCGCGCGCTGAAGTTCTATTCCTCGGTCCGCGTCGACATTCGCCGCATCGCTGCCGTCAAGGAAGGCGACATCGTCACTGGCTCGCGCACGAAAGTCAAGGTCGTCAAGAACAAGGTTGCAGCTCCATTCCGCGAAGCCGAGTTCGACATCCTTTACGGCGAAGGAATCTCCCGCGAAGGCGACCTCCTCGACCTGGCCGTTAACAACAACATCATCGAGAAATCCGGGTCGTGGTTCAGCTACAAAACCGAGCGCATTGGCCAGGGACGCGAGAATGCCCGCCAGTTCCTGAAAGACAATAAAGACGTGACGGCCAAGATCGATCACGAAGTGCGCAAGACCTTGGGACTAATCGCAGCCCCGCCGACATCATCCGCGCCAACCCCAGTTTCGACGGGCAAGGTTGCGACGATGCCCACAGGCACGGAATCCATCAAAGCACCCATAGTCGCCGCGAAGCGCTAGCTTTTTTGCCGCCGGGCGCGGCGTTTCGCTTGCTGCGCCCGGTTCTCCCTTCCACACTGCGTCATCCCGACCGGAGCCGCTCTTCAGGCGGAGTGAGGGATCTCCCTTACGTCGAAGTGTGGCGCGGGATATCCCTCGGCCCGCTGGCAATAACGCGGGCCCTTCGGGATAACGCCCTTTAAGAGCCGAAATTCAACTGAGCCACTACCGGTTTGTCTCCCCCGCATTGCCATCGTCAAGCCTGCCCGCATAAAATCACTAAATTGCTGCTGATGCGAAATCGCTAGACCCCGTCGTTCCTTGCGAGGAATATTGAATAAGGGCATCGCTATCTATCCTGGTTCGTTCGATCCGCCTACGAATGGGCACCTCGACCTGATCCAGCGAGGCGCAAAGATTTTCGAAGAACTGGTGGTCGCGATTCTCCGCAACTCCGAGAAGAGCCCCATGTTCAGCGTCTCGGAACGTCTCGAGATGCTTCGAGGACTAACGGCTGATCTGAACAACGTGCGCATCGACATGTTCGACGGACTTATGGTGGAATACGCCAAATCGCTTCAAGCCACATGCATCCTGCGCGGCATTCGCGCCATCAGCGACTACGAATACGAGCTGCAGATGGCCCTGATGAATCGTAAACTCGAGCCCACTCTCGAGACCGTCTTCATGATGCCCGCTGACAAGTACTCCTATGTGAGTTCGCGCCTCGTCCGCGAAGTGGCTCAGGCCGGCGGACCCGTGAAAGGACTCGTGCCCGAGATCGTCGAACACAAGCTGCGCGAAAAACTCGATCCTGCCTACAAACTGCAAGACGTCAACGTCATCGAAGTACCGAAAAGAAGGAAAAGGAAGGCATGACCACCGGAACACTCGAAGCATTGCGACTCACCGACCGAATCAACCGGATCGAACCCTCCGCCACCATGGCGGTCGTTGCGGAAGCCGACAAGTTGCGTCAGCAGGGCATCGACGTCGTCGACTTCGGCGCCGGCGAACCTCACTTCGCCACGCCCCAACACATCAAAGACGCCGCCATCGGCGCAATCCATGCCAACTTCACGAAATACACCGCGGTGGCAGGCATCGCCGAACTGCGTGATGCCATTGTTCACCGCCACAATGTCGACTTCGATTCCGATTACCGCCGCGAAGAAGTGATCGCCTCAACCGGGGGCAAGCACGCCCTGTTCAATGCGATCCAGGTGCTTGTCGATCACGGCGACGAGGTCATTCTCCCGGTTCCCTACTGGGTCTCGTTCAAAGACATCGTGCGCTACGCCGGCGGAAATTGTGTCCTGTTGGAGTCCGACGAAGCTCAGGGATTTCGCGTGACCGCGGAAATGGTCGCCCGCCTGATTACTCCCCGGACGAAGGTGATTATTCTGAACTCGCCTTCCAATCCTTCGGGAGCAGTCATGAGCGCCGACGACATGACTGAGGTTATCCGATTGGCTCACCAGCGCGGCATCTGGGTCTTGTCCGACGAATGCTACGTTTATCTCAACTACACCAGCAAGAATTTCTCGGTCGGCTCGCTGCGGGAATACAAAGAACGCATGGTTGTGCTCGGTTCGCTCTCCAAGACCTACGCCATGACCGGATGGCGCTTGGGATACGCCTTGGCTCCAGCTGCGGTCGTGAGCGCGATGGCGAAACTGCAGAGCCAGTCAACCTCGAATACGACGTCGATCGTGCAGAAGGCCGCTGTGGCTGCGCTAAAAGGCCCGCAGGATTGCGTGGAGCAGATGCGTCGCGAATACATTCAACTTCGTGATCACGTCGTGAAGGGCCTGCGCGCGATTTCCGGTATCACCTGCACCCTCCCCGAGGGCGCTTTCTATGCCTATCCGAACGTTTCGTCGTTTCTCGGTCGCGGCGGGCTGAAGTCCGCATCGGATGTTGCAGGCCGTCTGCTGCGCGAGGCACACGTCGCAACCGTCCCCGGCGAGGGTTTCGGGACAAGCGATCATATCCGCGTTTCCTATGCGACCTCGAAGGCAGAACTAGACCGCGGTCTCGAGCGCATGCGGAAGTTTTTCGGCGCTCTCTAAACGCTCCGCGGGATTCTCTGCTCTCCGCATGGCGTTGACGGAGTACTTAAAGAGAGCGGAAATCGGGTTCGGCAAGGGCCGTTCCGAGTGAGCGGTCTTTTTTGTGTGCGGAATTTCGTATGGCTGACCTTTATCCATTGCGCATGCTTCCAGGCTTTGACCCGCGGCCTTGGGGCACGCACGATTTGTCGCCGATCTATCCCAACCACAGGTTCGAAGAAAAGATCGGTGAGGCCTGGCTCAGCGGCGACGATTGCCAGGTGGCGAATGGTCCGCTCGCAGGGAAGACCTTGTCTCAACTGAGTGAGCAATATCAACGCGAGTTGGTGGGTGAAGCCGCACGCGACGCGAAACGGTTTCCTCTGCTTCTAAAATTTCTTTTCCCGCACGAAAAGCTTTCGGTTCAAGTCCATCCCGACGACGAACAAGCCACCCGCGTCGGGCAGCCTTGGGGAAAAACCGAGTGTTGGTATGTGGCCCATGCCAAGCCGGGAGCGCAGATCGCGCTAGGTCTAAAGCCCGGGGTCACCGCGGCGCAACTCGAAGAAGCCATCCACCAGAAACGTGCTGAAG
>Ga0335076_10005150_pt1 | contig 13235 bp, 9 predicted proteins | sample Lox_Sample_25_FD_206717 | JGI IMG/M metagenome (GOLD analysis project Ga0335076, IMG submission 206717) | Soil microbial communities from Loxahatchee National Wildlife Refuge, Florida, United States - Lox_Sample_2.5 | ecosystem: Environmental > Terrestrial > Soil > Wetlands | place: USA: Florida...
GTGCCGATCCCGCCGTTCCAGAGCAGGTCGACCGGGGCAGCCAGGATGGCGGAGATCAGCTCGTCCGGGGACAGCGCGGTGACGGTGGAGTCGATGCCCAGCGCGGTGCGCGCCTGGGCCGACACCGGCACCGACTTGACGCTGCGCGGCCAGACCCCACCGCCTGCCGAGATCAGCGCCGGGTCGTAGTCCTCCCACGAGGACCTGGGCAGCTCGAACAGCCGAGTGCGCTCGGCGAAGCTGGCCGCCGGTTCTGGCGACGGGTCGACGAACACGTGCCGGTGGTCGAAGGCCGCGATCAGCCTGATGTGCTCCGACAGCAGCATGCCGTTGCCGAACACGTCGCCGGACATGTCGCCGACGCCGACCACGGTGAAGTCGTCGGTGTCCGGGTTGAGCCCCAGCGCCGCGAAGTGCCACTTCACCGACTCCCAGGCGCCGCGCGCGGTGATGCCCATCTTCTTGTGGTCGTAGCCCTCGGACCCGCCGGAGGCGAACGCGTCGCCGAGCCAGTAGCCGTAGGTGGCCGCGACCTCGTTGGCCGTGTCGGAGAACGTCGCGGTGCCCTTGTCCGCCGCCACCACCAGGTACGGGTCGTCGCCGTCCCGCCGGACCACGCCGGCCGGCGGCACCACCGTGTCGCCCTCGATGTTGTCGGTCACGTCGAGCATCGAGGCGATGAACGTCTTGTAGCAGGCCAGCACCTCGGCCTGGTACGCCTCGCGGTCGGCCGGGTCGGGCAGGCGCTTGCACACGAAGCCGCCCTTGGCTCCCGACGGGACGATGACCGCGTTCTTGACCTCCTGCGCCTTGACCAGGCCGAGCACCTCGGTGCGGAAGTCCTCGAGCCGGTCCGACCAGCGCAGCCCGCCGCGCGCCACCCGGCCGAAGCGCAGGTGCACCGCCTCCAGCCGGGGCGAGAAGACGAAGATCTCGAACTTGGGCCGGGGTTCGACGATCCCGGGCACGCTGCCGGGGTCGAGCTTGAGCACCAGCGGCCGCGGCCCGTCGACGCCGGGCCCCGGACCGGGGCTCTCCTGCCGGTAATAGTTGGTCCGCAGGGTGGCGTCGATCAGCGCCAGGTAGGAGCGGAGGATCCGGTCGGCATCCAGGCTGGTCACCTCGTCGAGCTGGCCGCGGATCTCCTCGGTGATGGCCTCGCTGCGCTCGGCCGCGCCCTGTTGCTTACCGGGGTCGAACCTGGACTCGAACAGCCTGACCAGCAGCCGGGTGATCGCGCCGTTCGACCGGAGGACCCGCTGCACGTAGTTCTCGCTGAAGCGCATCCCGGCCTGGCGCAGGTACTTCGCGCAGGCGCGCAGCAGGGTCACCTCGCGCCAGGTCAGGCCGGCCGTCAGCACCAGGACGTTGAACCCGTCGTCGGTGGTCTCGCCGTGCCACAGCGCGGTCAGCGCCTCCTCGAAGACCTGGCGGAGGTTGCCGGACGCGGCCGCCGGGGGACGCAGGCCGAATTCATAGACCCAGAACGAGCCGACGCTCGAGTTCCCGCGGAACTCGTACGGATGCTCGTCGACGACCTCGAGCCCCATGTGCTGCAGCTGAGGCAGCACCTCGGACAGCGTGATCGGCGTGCCCGACCGGTACACCACCAGCGTCCACCGGCCCGGGTGCTCCACCAGCCGGACCGCGAACTCGGTCCCCGACTCGCGCAGCTCGAGCATCGTGAGCAGGTCGTCGACGGCGTCCGCGGCGGTGACGTCCGCCTTGTACGTCTCGGGGATGCTCGCGCGCAGCCGGGAGGCCAGCGTGCTGGCCCGCTCCTCGCCGAGCACGCGGATCGCCTCGACGGCGAGATCCTCGTCCCACGACCTGACCGACGCGGCCAGCTTCCGCTCCAGGGCGGTCGCGTCCACCCGCGGCACGGACTGGCCCCGCTCCGCCCTGACCACCACGTACAGGCGGGCCAGGGCCGAGTCGCCGACGGTGGCGCTGTAGTCCACCGAGGCCCCGTGCAGCGCCTCCCGCAAGATCCCCTGCGCGCGCAGCCTGACCCTGGTGGTGTACCGGTCCCGCGGCAGGTACACCAGGCAGGACATGTACCGCCCGTACCGGTCGCGGCGCAGGAACAGCCGGGTCTGCTTGCGCTCGCTCAGCCGCAGCACGCCGAGCGCGATCGGGGTGAGCTCCGCCGCCGAGATCTCGAACAGCTCCTCGCGCGGGTAGTCCTCGAGTATCTCCACCAGCTCCTGCCCGTCGTGGCTGTCCGCGGGCAGCCCGGCGGCCGCCAGGACCTGGTCCAGCTTGCGCCGGAGTACGGGCACGCCGCCGATGGGCGCGATGTGCGCGGCGTGCGAGTACAGGCCGAGGAAACGGTACTCGCCGGTGACGTGCTGGCCGCCCTGGCCGTCCGGGCCGAGCTTCTTGACCGAGACGTAGTCCAGGTAGTTGGCCCGGTAGACGGTGGACCTGGAGTTCGCCTTGGCCAGCACCAGCCGCTCGTCCGGGTCTTGCGCCCGGGCCAGCACCTGGGAGGACATCTTGCGCACGGTCTGCCGCCCCTGCCGGGCGTGGCGGAGGATGCCAAGCCCGGTGCCGGTCACGGCGCGCAGGCCGGTGCCCTCCTCGGTCGGCACAAAGTCGTATTCGCGGTAACCGAGGAAGAGGAAGTTGCCGTCCGCCAGCCAGCGCAGCAGTTCGCCGTGCTCGGCCTCGTCGCTGCCGGACGCCCCGCCGAGCTGATCGGCCAGCCTGCGGGCCACCGCCTCCATCCGCGGCTGGTCCTCGGCGGCCACCCGCACGTCGTCCAGCACGTGACGCAGGTCGGCCGCGAGCTGATCGGCCGTCACCCGGTCCCGGGGCGGCGCGAGCTCCACATGAATCCAGGATTCGGTCAGCTCGGGGCCGCCTAGCTGGTCGTCGCCGGCGTCGTCGCCACAGACGCCGAGGATGCCGCGCAGCGCGCCGGTCACGTCGCGGCGCACCCGCAGCAGCGGGTGCACGATCAGCAGGATCTCGGCCTCGTGCCGGTTCAGCTCGGTGGTGACCGAGTCCACCAGGTACGGCATGTCATCGGTGACGATGTCCACGACCAGGCCGGACCGGCTGACCGGGTGCAGCTGCCCGTCCGACGGCTCGCGGACCTGGACCAGGGCCCGGCCCTGCGGCCGGGACAGGCCCAGCCGGGCGTGCTCCTCGGCCACCGCCGCCAGCCGCGACGGCGCGGCCAGGTCCTCGGTCGCGACACGCTGGTAGTAGGCGCGCAGGTAGCACAGGACGCTGTCCTCGCCGCTCCCGTCGCCTATCGTCCGGGGGTCGAGCGCCGGGTCGTCCTCCCAGGCCTGCGCCGCCTTGGCGAGCTGGGCTTCCCTGACCTCATCCGCATATCCGTCCGGCATCGGCGTCCACTCCTTTGTGTCCGTGTTAGCCCGCGGGGCTTTCTGGCTGGAACCGCCCGAAGTACCTGAGCACATCCGGGTCGGCCAGCGCGTTCGGGTCGGCCGCCCGCTCCGGGTCGGTGCCGAGCAGGATCTTGCGCACCGGCACCTCGAGCTTCTTGCCGGACAACGTCCTGGGTATGCCCGGTACCTGGTGGATCTCGTCGGGCACGTGCCGCGGCGACAGCTGCGCCCGGAGCACCGCGCGGAGCCGGTTCTTCAGGTCGTCGTCGAGCTCGGCTCCCTCGGCGGGCACCACGTACAAGATCAGCCGTCCGTCGGCGCCGAGCCGGCCGGTGTCCACCACCAGGCTGTCGGCGATCTCGCTGAAGGCCTCCACCGCGCGGTAGAACTCGCTGGTGCCCATCCGGACGCCGCCGCGGTTGAGGGTGGCGTCGGAGCGGCCGTAGATAATGCAGCCGCCGTCGGTGAGGATCTCGATCCAGTCGCCGTGCCGCCAGATCCCGGGGTACATGTCGAAGTAGCTCTCCCGGTACCTGATCCCGTCCGGGTCGTTCCAGAAGCCGACCGGCATCGACGGCATCGGCTGGGTGATGACCAGCTCGCCGACCTGGCCGGTGACCGGCTTGCCGTCCTCGTCGTAGGCTTCCACCGCGGCACCCAGGCAGCGGCCGGAGATCACCCCGGCCCGCACCGGCAGCAGCGGGCACGGCCCGACGAACCCGGTGCACAGGTCGGTCCCGCCGGAGTAGGAACCGAGCAGGAGGTCGGGCTTGACCGCCTCGTACACCCAGCCGAACGCCTCGGGCGGCAGCGGCGACCCGGTCGAGCCGATGGCGCGCAGCGCCGGCAGCCCGACGTCCTCCCCCGGGCACAGCCCCGCCTTCATGCAGGCCACCAGATACGGCGCGCCGACGCCCAGGTAGGTGACGCCGTGCTCGGCGGCCAGCCGCCACAGCCGGCCCGTCTCCGGGTAGCCGGCGCTGCCGTCATAGAGCACGATCGCCGTCCCGGCCAGCAGCCCGCCGGCCAGGTAGTTCCACATCATCCAGCCGGTCGTGGTGTACCAGGTGAACACGTCGCCGGGGCGCAGGTCCTGGTGGAACGACAGCGCCTTGAGGTGCTCCAGGACGATGCCGCCGTGGCCGTGCATGATCGGCTTGGGCAGGCCGGTGGTGCCGGATGAGTAGACCACCCAGAGCGGATGCGCGAACGGCACCTCCTCGAACTCGGGCTCGTGCTGGTCCCCGTGCGTGCTGTGCTGGCCACGGGGGGACGACCCCCCTGGCACCCCCCGCCCGAGGTCGTGCCAGGGCAGGGTCTCAGCCGACGGCGGGGAGTCGCTGATCAGGTTCACCTGGACCACGGCGGCCAGGCCGGGCAGGGCCGCGGTCACCTCCCCGGTCATCGCGGCCCGGGAGTACTCCTTGCCGTTGTACGCGTACCCGTCGCAGGCGATCAGCACCTTCGGCTCGATCTGCGCGAACCTGTCGATCACGCTGCGCGCGCCGAAGTCCGGCGAGCAGGACGACCAGATCGCGCCCAGGCTCGCGGTGGCCAGCAGGCCGACGACCGCTTCGGGGACGTTCGGCAGCAGCGCCGCGACCCGGTCGCCGCGGCCCACGCCGAGCCCGCGCAGGCCGCGCGCGACGCGCGCCACCTGCTGGGCGAGCTGGCCGTAGGACAGGCTCCCGGCCCGGCCTCGTTCGGAATCAAAGATGATCGCCGTGCGGTCGGGATCGGTCCAGGCGGTCCGCAGCGCGTTACGGGCGTAGTTCAGGGTGGCACCGGGGAACCACCGGACGTCCGGCATGACCTGGCCGGCCAGCGCCGGCCCGTCGCCCCGGTCGCCGAGCACGTCGAAGTAGTCCCAGATCGCCGACCAGAAAGCGGCGGGATCCGCCACCGACCAGCGCCACAGGTCCTCGTAGCCGCCGGCGTCAACGATCCCGCGGCCCGCTAGCCAGGTCATGAAGCGGGTGATCCGGGCGTTGCGGATCGTCTTGCCGTCCGGTTCCCAGAGCACCGCGCCGTAGCCGCGGCCGGTCAGGTCACTCGCCTCCATGCTCTCAGCATCGTGCCATCCCGGCGCGCATGGCAACGCCCGGCCGTGGCGGTTATGGCACAAATCAGATGATTTCCGGATTGCGGGACGACGGCTCGGTGAGGCGCGTGATCAGGGCGGTCACCTCGGCCGTGTCGGTGAGGTCGGACAGCACCGCGTCGGCGCCGGCGTCGCGCAGTTCGGCCGCGCTGGCCCGGCCGCTGGCCACGGCGAGCGACCGCGCGCCGCCGATCCTGGCCGCGTCCACGTCGCGGGGCGAGTCCGCCACGTACACGGTGACGTCCTCACCGAAGCTCACCTGGTGCTTCTGGCCCGCCCGCTCCCTGGCCACGCGGAGCAGGGTGCCCTTGGGGTAGGCCTCGTTGCCGTAGCCGCCGATGTCGAAGTCGACGTAGCGGTCCAGGCCGAACGCGCGTAGTTTCAGCATGGCGTTCGGCTTGCTGCTGCCGGTCAGCACGGTCTGCACCGTCGTGTCCGCCGGACCGTCGAGCTTGGCCACGGCCGCCACCGCGTCGGCCGCGCCGGGCAGCACCTGGCCCTCGCGGGCCAGGTCATCACGGCGGGCCCGCAGAGCCGTCGCCAGTTCGGCGCTGAACGGCTCGAGCAGGCGCTCGGCCTCGCCGTCGGCGTTCAGGTCGGCGGCGTTCAGCGCGAGCGCATCGAAGAAGATCTCCGACTCCGACCGGCCCGCGGTCTGCGGCAGCTTGATGAGCGGCCTGCGGGTGACCGCCGGGAACGCCTCGGCGTACGCCGCCCTCGTCACCCGGGCCACATCGACCAAGGTCAGGTCGATGTTCCACAGAACCAGCCGGTGAATGACGCCCTCCGAGCTTTTGACTACCCCATGTGAGGATAGCCGTGCCGTGCAGGTCAGTGCGCCACAGTACAGAGAGTCACCGGCGAGCCGGCGCTGAGAGCGGCGCGGCCGTTTGCCGTGCGAGGCAGCCGCGCGGCCGCCATAATGAGCCATCATCCGCGGCGTCGGGCCGGCCGGCCACGATCGCCACCCCGGGCCTGGCGGTGCATGATGAGATGTCTGGTGTGCGGGGCAGATATGGCCGGGCGAGCTCAAGCCTGCGGCCGGTGCGGTGCCGACGCGGCCTGCGATGCGGCAGGCGGCTTCGCCGGGTGGGTCGAGACACGGAAATTCTCCACCACCCGGTTGCGGCCCGGTTACGACATGGAGCAGGTTGACGCCTTCCTCGGCGCAATCCGGGATACGTTCCTCGGAATAGGCGGACCATCCCTGACACCGGATGAGATCCGGGCCAAGCGGTTCTCCACCACCCGTCTGCGGCCCGGCTACGACGAGGAGGAGGTTGACGCCTTCCTTGATGAGGCCGAATTGAGGCTGGCCGCTGAGGTTCGTGCCCCGGGCGGAGCCTCGGCTCGCTCTCAGCCGTCTATGCCAGCGGACGCGGAGGTAGGGGCGCAGAGCGCTGAGGGGGCTCGGATCTGCGCCCGCTGCGGGAACCCCGTGCCCCTCGACCCAGCGGATGAGGTCAAAACGGAGTGCCCATACTGCGGCGCGTCCCTTCGGCGTCGCCCGTTCCGCCGGCGGGCGGACTCGCGAGTCGGCAAGTTAACAGGGACGGTGTCAGCCAGTTGACTGACCGGCCCATTGCGGTCCGGCACGCTGATGGCAGGCGGCCGGCCTCGGACGCCGACCGGGCGGGAATGGAGGTCCGGGATGATGGTCCACGAATGGGCGGGCTTGCGGGTATCCCGTCGGATAGCAGGCGCCGGCCGGGGCGTGTGGCGACGCGGTCGGCTGTGGGTGGTGGTGGCGGTCGCTGTTGTGGCCGGCGCGTGTCTGGTGGCGGGTGGGAGCCAGCAGGTGTACCTGGTGTTCTGGGGCGGGCCGCGGGCGGGCGGGTTCGCGGCGGGGTGACCGGGCTTCGCGGGTCAGGCTGGCGGATGTGCTCGGGGCCGCGGCCGGGCCTGCAGGGCCTCGTCCATGGTGCGGGGCAGCGCTATCCGGCGGTCCAGTCCGGTCAGGCGCAGCAACTGGCGGATCTTCGGCGGGGCGCAGGCTACCTGCAGGCTGCTGCCGTGCTCGGCGGCGCGGTTCGCCGTGCCGACCAGCATGGCGAGCCCGACGGAGTCGATGAAGCTGACCCGGTCGAAGTCGACCACCAGCGGGTGGCCGCTGGCTGCTATTTCGAACAGGCGCTCGCGCAGCCGGGTCACGGTGGAGATATCGATCTCCCCGGCGGCGGCCACGATCGCGTAGTCGTGTCCTTGCCGCACCTCAATCGTGAGTGCCTCACCCATGGCTAGCCTCCCACCCGGCTCAGCCGCCGTCCTGGCCCGGACCTGCCGCCGTCCTGGCCCGGACCTCTTCCCGCCATGCTGCGGCCGAAACCTCGAGCCGCATCCTCGCCGTCCTGGCCGGACCGGCGCACGCCACCCGGTGCTTTACGCCGCGGCCGTGGTCAGGATGGCGATCACTGGCCCGGCTCCGCGGCGCCGGGCGTGCGATAAGCGCTTGCCCCCGCGGGATCGCCAGCCGGCAGCGTGCACCAGCCCGTATTCTCAGTCTGCCCGTCTGCTGGTTACATCCTCGTAACACCAAGCGTGAGTGACCTGCAGCGGAACCTAGGTTCCGCTACCCCATGTACGGGTAGCGGTAGTCGGACGGGGGCACGAAAAGTTCCTTGATCGCGCGGGCGCTCACCCACCTGATCAGGTTGAACACCGAGCCAGCCTTGTCGTCGGTGCCGCTCGCCCTGGCCCCGCCGAACGGCTGCTGGCCGACCACCGCGCCGGTCGGCTTGTCGTTGATGTAGAAGTTGCCCGCCGAGTACCGCAGCACCTCGGCGGCCTGGGCGATGGCGGCGCGGTCGGTGGCCAGGATCGCGCCGGTCAGCGCGTAGGGCGCCACGTCCGCGGCCTGGCTCAGCGTTTGCTCGTAGGCGGCATCCGGGTAGACGTGCACGGCCAGGATCGGGCCGAAGTACTCGGTGGTGAAGATCTCGTCGGCCGGGTCGGGGCTTTGCAGGACGGTGGGCCGGACGAAGAAGCCCTCGCTGTCGTCGGCCTGCCCGCCCGCCAGGATCTCGATGGACGGCGTGTTCCTGGCCCGGCCGAGCGCGGCGGCGTGCTTGGCGAACGCCCGGGCGTCGATGACCGCGCCCATGAACAGCGACAGGTCCGACGCCACGTCGCCCATGGTCAGCGACCCGGCCTGGGCGAGGAAGTCGTCCTTGATCCTGTTCCACAGGGACTCGGGGAGGTAGGCGCGGGAGGAGGCGGAGCACTTCTGGCCCTGGTACTCGAACGCGCCGCGGATCAGCGTGGCGCTGATCGTGGCGGGGTCCGCGCTCGGGTGCACGATCACGAAGTCCTTGCCGCCGGTCTCGCCGACCAGCCGCGGGTAGTTCCGGTACCTGGCGATGTTCTCGCCCACGGTCCGCCACAGGTGCTGGAAGGTCGCGGTGGACCCGGTGAAGTGGATGCCGGCCAGGTCGGGATGGGTCAGCGCGACCCGGGACACCGCATGACCGTCCCCGGTGACCAGGTTGATCACCCCGGGCGGCAGGCCGGCCGCCTCGAGCAGCCGCATGGTGTAGTGCGCGGCCAGCTGCTGGGTGGGTGACGGCTTCCACACCACCACGTTGCCGAGCAGGGCGGGCGCGGTCGGCAGGTTGCCGGCGATCGAGGTGAAGTTGAACGGGGTGATGGCCAGCACGAAGCCCTCGAGCGGGCGGTACTCCATCCGGTTCCAGCTGCCCGGCGCCGATTCCGGCTGCTCGCTGAGCACCTTCTTGGCGAAGTAGACGTTGTAGCGCCAGAAGTCGATCAGCTCGCAGGCCGCATCGATCTCCGCCTGGAACGGCGACTTGGACTGGCCGAGGATGGTGGCGGCGTTCAGGGTGGCGCGCCACGGGCCGGCCAGCAGCTCGGCCGCCTTGAGAAAGACCGCGGCCCGGTCGTCGAAGGACAGCGCCCGCCAGCCGGGGGCCGCCTGCTTGGCCGCGAAGATCGCGGCGGCCACGTCCACGTCGGCGGCGTTGCGGTAGTGGCCGAGCACGTGCGCCTTGTTGTGCGGCTGGACCACATCGATCAGGTCGCCCTCGTCGGGCATCTGCTGGCGGCCGCCGATGGTCATGGTGAGTTCGGCCCGCTGGCCTGCGAGTTCCTTGATCTTGCTCTCCAGCACGGCCCGCTCGTGGCTGCCCGGCTGGTACTGCCTGACCGGCTCGTTGACCGGCACAGGAGTCCTGGAAACGGCGTCCATCACGGTCGCTCCTGGCGTTCGTCGCGTGTGTTCCCGATACCCGTATCGTCGCACGACACGCCGGCCGGGTCATCCGGCTGGTCATCCGGCCAGGTGCGACAGCTCCTGGGTGGCGTACCAGCCGAGCTCGTGACCTTCGGCCCCGTCCACGGCGAACCTGGCGTCCTCATCGCCCGCGTCGGCGCCTTCGAGCGCGTCGGCCGCGGCGCGCACGTCCGGCCCGGCCTCGGCGTCGTCGACGAGCGCCGAGGCCACTCTGGCGAGCGGGACCGCCGCGGTGACCAGCACGCGGGCGGGTTCGTGGTCCCGGGCGTCCGGCTTTATCTCTTCGGCCGGGAGTTCGGCGGCCAGCACCACGCGGCGGGGCGGGGCGGCCGTGTCGCTGGCGAGCATCCTCAGGCTGGCGCGGGCCGCCTCGGTCAGCGCGGCATACTCGAGTTCTTCCTGGTCGCCGCTGGCGTACGCCTCGCGCAGTGCGGGCGTGACCGCATACCCGGGTTGCGGGCCCGGGTCCGAGCCAACCTGGCCGGCCCGCAGGACCTCGGCCAGCGCCGGGAGCGTCGAAGGCAGGAACACGCGCATGGTGCCCCAGAGTCTGCCACAGCCGGCGGGGCGCTAGCCAAGAGAATCGTCGGCGGCGGGCGGGATTGGCTCCGGAGGGTCGCCCGGATCGGCCGGGTCCGCCGCATTGGCTGGGTTGGCTGAGGCACCCGCGACGAGGGCGGCGGTGACCGTGCTGACGGCCTCGTCGAGCGGCACGTGCTCCCAGAGCCTGACCACGGTCCATCCGGCCAGGATCAGCGCCGCGTCGTTGATCCGGTCCCGCTCGACGTTCCTGACCAGCTTCGGGCCCCAGTACCATTCGTTCGCCCGGGGCTTGGACCCATGCTCCGGGCAGGCGTGCCAGAAGCAGCCGTCCACGAAGACGGCCACCTTCCGCGCGGTGAACGCGATGTCCGGCCGGACCCGGCGGCCGCCGTCCAGGTCGAGCCGGTAGTCCTTGCGGTAGCGGTAACCGAGCCGGTGCAGGGCGTGCCGCAGCGCCAGCTCCGGCTTGGTGTCCGTCCGCCGGTTGGCCCTCATGTTCGCCGACCTGCCCTGGCTGGAGGGATGCGGATAGTCCGCCACGCCTGACAGGCTAGCCCGGCCGGCATCACCGTGCGCCAGGGTTATCGCATCGTGTTGCCAGGGCGCTACCGGCCGGTCCCGTCGAGCGGTACGCCGAGCAGGTCCCGCAGCGCCACCACCGTCTGGGTCGCCTCGGTGTGGTGCACGCCGGTCATGCCGCACGCGGCGGCCGCGGCCACGTTCGCCTCAATGTCGTCGATGAAGACGCACTGCTCAGGCGCCAGGCCCAGGCTCTGCGCCGCGTGCAGGAAGATGGCCTGCTCCGGCTTGCGCATGCCGCACTCACCGGAGATCACCACGGCGTCGAACAGACCGGGGAAGTCGGCGCGCGGATACTCATCGCATCCCCAGGAGTTGGAGAGCAGCGCGGTGCGGAAGCCCGCGCCGCGCACCCCGCGGATCATGTCGTACATGGCGGGGACCCGCGCGCTGGCCGCGAACATGCGCTGCAGCAGCCCGGCGGCGGTCACGCCCCCGCCGTCGGTGCGGAGCAGCCGGGCGGCGAGGATCTGCTCGAACTCGGCACCCGTGCACTCGCCGCGCTCCAGCGCGTGCACCGGGTTCTTGCTGGCGTTAGGGCCGTAGGCGTCGACGACCCACGCGCGCATCACGGTACGGTAGCTGTCCCAGTTGATGCCGTCGGCCTGGATCCAGGCCTGCACCGTGGTCAGGATCGGGGTGGTCAGTACCCCGCCCCAGTCCGTGATGACGCCCCGCAATTGTGCACCATTAATCACGATAACAATTTTAAACGTCAATTCGTCTAGCCCGGGAACGTCGCTTGTCCGACCCATGAAGGCTCGGTGACCAGCCAGGACGCCAGAATGTCGGTGGCCTGGGGTACAACCGGGTCCAGCCGGAGACTAGGCGAATGCCGCCGCAGGCGTTCGCGGTCGTTCGCATTCTCCGGACCGGAGGCGGAACATGCCGTCTACCCGCACGCCCGACCCGTCGGCGGATACGTCGGCCAGCCTGCCGCCAGTTCTCCCGTCACCCGCGGCGGAGGAAGTTCCTCTGGTGGCCGCCTTCGGCGGGCTGCGGCTGGTCGAGGTTCCCGGCGGCTGGCCGCCCTACGACTGCGAGGTGCACGGCGCCACGTGCACGTGCGCCGCCGCGGACCCGGGAGTACCTGGACGGGCCGAGCCGCCCGGGGCGGCTCGCACGATCAGCCCCGGCCACGGGGCGGCGGATCCGGCCGCCGCCTGGTCGAGGCAGTTCGCCCAGGTAATCGCGGAAATCCTGGCCGGCGCCCGGTCCCCGAGACAACTCGCCCCCTGGACGACCGAACGGGTCCGGAACCGGATCGTCCTGCTCACTCAGACCCTTACCCCGGGTCCGCGGCCCAGGATCCGGCGCATCGTGACGTCGCGGCCGACGGCGGGGGTAGTGGAGATGACCGTGATACTCAGCTTCGGGCCGCGAAGCCGCGCGCTGGCGCTGCGGCTGGAGCATGTACCCGGCCGCCAGCCCGCACCCGGGCGGCCCGCCCGGCCGGCCCGATGGCTCTGCACCGAGATCGAGGCAGGCTAGCCCGGCTGCCCGCCGCTCCGGTCCGGCTCGGCGGATAAGGCGTGAATGCCGCGTTCATGTCGCTGGAACAGCATGGATGTGGCATCCATGCCGTACGACCTGGCACGGGCGGTGGCGGAGTGACAGGAGTCCGCTTTTGCCGGGTGGCGCGGCTCGGCGGGAGGCGGGCTAGGGCTCAGGCGGGCGGGCTAGGGCTCAGGCGGGCAGGCTTGAGCTCAGGCGGGCGGGCTAGGCGTCCGGGCGGGTGCGGGGGTCGCCGTGGCAGCGCTTGTACTTCCGGCCGGAACCGCACGGGCACGGGTCGTTGCGGCCGACGCGGGCGAAGTCGTCGGCTACGCCCGGGCCCGTGGTGGTCTCCACGTGCGCCCCGCCGTCGATCGACGGCGCCTGGTACTGCAGCCGCTGCGGCCTGCGCGGGCCGAACCCGGCCGGGACCGGCCCGTCCTGTCCGCCGGGAGCCCCCTGGCCGGCGGGCGTGTTCTGACCACCGGATCGCCGGGCGTGGGCGCCGCCGCCGGTCCGGCCGTCCCGCTTGCTGGACTGGCCCTGGGCGCCGCTGACGCGGCCATCCCGCTTCGGCGTCGCGGTGCCGCCCTGAGCGGGCCGGCCGCCCTGAGCGGGCCGGCCGTTACGGGCGGGCTGGCCGTTCCGGGTGGGCTGGGCGGGCGCGGCGGAGTCGTCGCCCGCGGGCGACCCGGGAATGACGCCGGCCGGAGCCCCGGGCGGGACAGTCCCGGGCGGGACAGCCCCGGGCGGGACGGCACCAGACGGGACGGGGCCGCCGGGCGGCGTCGCGCCAGGCGCTTCGGCCTCTTCGACGATCGGGTTCTCCTGGACCTGGACCTCCAGGTTGAACAGGAGCCCGACGGACTCTTCCTTGATCCCCTCCATCATGGCGCCGAACATGTCGTAGCCC
>Ga0335076_10005151_pt1 | contig 13228 bp, 11 predicted proteins | sample Lox_Sample_25_FD_206717 | JGI IMG/M metagenome (GOLD analysis project Ga0335076, IMG submission 206717) | Soil microbial communities from Loxahatchee National Wildlife Refuge, Florida, United States - Lox_Sample_2.5 | ecosystem: Environmental > Terrestrial > Soil > Wetlands | place: USA...
AGGGAGGCGGACACGCAGGTACTCGTTGCGAAGCATGGAGATGCGAGCGGGGTGCGAGGGGCGGCGTGGTTGTGGCCGCTGGAAGAAAGGTAGTTTCGCAAAGATTGAAGAGCGTGCTTGAAGGTTAGGTTGAGATCCTTCGCTGCGCTCAGGATGACGAGAAAGACGAACAACAGCGAAGAGAAGACCCACCCTTTCCGCAAAGGGCGCGGAAAGGATGGGGCACCCTCAAGATCATTCGAATAGCAGGAGAAGCGAAATTTCAGCGGCAAAGAAAAAGCCCTCGGCTGGGCCGAGGGCTCTTTCGTCTGGAGGAAGGAAAACTTACAGCCAGGACGAACGGAAATTAAGCGGCAGCGCGACGCGTGAAGCTGAAGGCCACGAGCGCGAGCAGGCCACACAGCAGAAGAGCGAAGGAGCCGGGCTCCGGAGTGTGAACGATAAATTCCTGAACTTGGCCCTTGAGAGCCAAATCTCCCGTGTTGGTATAGATGGAGAAGTCGGACGCGTTGATGGAGGAGTAGTTGCCGGCTGCCTGACCCAGCCAATAGGAGACGTCGCCGTAAGTGGTGGGCTCGGAACCGGGATTCATGATGTCCCACAAAGCGTATTGCAAGCTGACGAGATCCGTAGGATGGCTGGCAAATTGAGTGGTAAGCCAGGCCGCTTCCTGGTATGCGACTCCTGCATTCGAGAAAACTGGTGACCCGGGAACGCCGCCGTACCGGGTATTCCCGAGGCCTCCGGTGGTGCTGAGCGCAGTACCCAGGTTCGTGACGTTGGCCATCCACTTTTCGCCGATGTAGACGTCGTTCTTGATGTCATCACAAAAAAGCACGACGGTTTGACCGTTGGCGGTGCCGGTATAAGGGCTGACGTAGTAAACGCCGTCGTTCGCACCGTTGACCCCAGTGAAGACCATGTTCACAGGGCTGCCGTCCGCATAAGCCAGCGGAATAAAACAGAGAGCAAGAAAAACCAAGGCAAAAAACCTGAAGAATCGCATCCCAATCTCCCGAGGTAAGTCGACAGGCTGCGGAGTTCCTGTTCGAGGGGAAGTGGTGCAATGCCATGGCCATTGGAGGAGTGAGGCCAGCTATTCAAAAGAAAAGAGTTGCGGCGGGGTTGGAAGGAAGTATGGCTGAGGATTAGAAAGAGCTTTTCCTAAGTATGTACCACGTTTTCCTATGTGCTTGCGTGCAAAAGGGTTAAGGGTACTAAGCGGGATAGCCTAGTACCCCCTTCGTGATTTGTGGATCAGGCTTTGGCACCGGTGGCCTTGTTCATCTGAGACATCCAGGCAGCAGCGCGCTTTTCCATCTCTTGGGGAGCAACGTCTTCCACATGTTGCGCGATGCCCCAGGAATGGCCGAACGGGTCGCGGAGTTTGGCGAAACGATCGCCCCAGAATTGATTCTGGAGCGGCGCTTCGACCTTACAGCCGGCCTTGACGGCGCGATCAAACATCGCATCAACGTTCTCGGTGTAAACGTGGAGAGCGCTGGAGCGGGGAGAGTCGGACCCGGGGGCCTCGGCCATGCCGGGGAATTCATCGCTAAGCATCAGACGAGAGTCGCCAACCTGAAGCTCGGCGTGACCGATGGTGCCGTTAGGGCCGGTCATTCGGGAAATTTCTTTTGCGCGAAACACTTCCTTGTAGAATTCGATGGCGCGGGCGGCGTTCTTGCACACGATAGAAGGTGTAATGGTGTGATAGCCCTCGGGAATAGCGTGAACAGACATGATTCTTCCTCCGAAAAGTGAATTTAAGCGCAGCCAGGAGAGGGGCCGGGAAGGGCAGGCAAAGCAAAGCAAAACTGCGCAGATATCTTTGATACGCCGGTGAATGGAGGGCGTCAAGCAGGGAGTGGGAAGAAAGAACAGATTTTTACAAAGACAACGGACGAAAGGAAACGAAAATGCGCTACGAATTCTTGATCGAAACGTATGCGACGGAACGGATTAAGGTAGTGAGCGTTTGGAGCGAGTTTCGTGAAGAGGATCTGCCGATGCGGCCAAGGCGGGACGATGCGCGGGGACGGAGCGTACGAGAGCAGATGATCCATCAGTGCGTGAGCGAGGATCTGTGGTTCCGGAACATGTTGAAGATCGATGTGGGAGCGCCGCCGCTGCCGCAGGAAGAGACGAGGAATGAATTTATCCGGAGATACGCGGAGGATAGCGGCAAGCGGCTCCGGGTGGTGGAGAACAAAGATGAGGCGTGGTGGGAGAGCCAGACAACGTTTTTCGACGTGAAACGGACGATGGCATGGGTGATGACGAGACGTATCGCGCACACGTCGCACCATCGGGGGCAGCAGATGGCGATGCTGCGGATGCTAGGGCGGGATTTGCATAGCAACTATGGGCCGACGGCGGATACCGGCGGGCTGATGCAGAATCACGCGCCGACGATTTACGCGTACGGCGGGATGGAAGGGTTGCTCGAGGATTTGGAGAAGGAAACGGGGAAAAGGGCGTTGCCGGGGAGTGCGGGGAGGGCGGTGACGGAGAGACCGGAGAAGGGTTGAGGTGCCGGCGTGGCGTTGCACTGGTTGAGCGGTGCCAAGATGCAGCGGATGAGATCCTTTACTGCGCTCAGGATGACAAGAAAGAAAGACAACAGCGAAGAGAAGGCCCACCCTTTCTGCAAAGAGCGCGGAAAGGATGGGGCACCCTCAAGATCACTCGAATTGCCACGAGAGCAAAGCCCCTACGGCTGGTCGCGGTAGAGGTCGGGGAATTGTTTGCGGAAAGCCGAGAGTTTGGGGAGATCGTTGATGACGATGTAAGGATTGTCGGGATGGTGCTTGACGTAGTCCTGGTGGTAATTCTCCGCGGGGAAGAACTCTTTCAACGGAGCGACCTGGGTGACGATTTTCTGCGGATAAACTTTCGCGACGTTGAGCTGGGCGATGTAGGCTTCAGCGATTCTCTGCTGTTCAGGGCTTGCATAGAACAGAGCAGAGCGATATTGCGTGCCCCAGTCCGGGCCTTGTTTGTTGAGTTGCGTGGGATCGTGAGCCACGGAAAAGAAGATCATCAAAACTTCGCCGTAAGTGATTTGCGCTGGATCGAAAATGACCTTGACGCTTTCGGCGTGACCGGTGTTCCCTCCGCCCACCATTTCATAGTGAGCGGTATCGGCGCTGCCACCGGAGTAACCCGAGACCGCGGAGAGAACGCCGCGAGTATGTTCGAAAATGGCTTGGACGCCCCAGAAGCATCCGCCGGAGAGCACGGCTTCTTCGCGGCCATGAGCATGAGCGACAGGGCTATCAACGGCGGGCTTGGGGAAGGAACTGGTGGTGTGGGAAGCGGCGTGGAGCGAGATGGGGAGCAGAGCGGCAACAAAAACCAAAAAAGAGCGAAAGGTCTTAAGCATCGTAACGAACCAAGCTCGCAGAGCAACCTCTCCCGCGGGAAAGTTCAACCGTTGGATGCAGGAATACCAGAAGAAGGTTACAAGACTCGAGAAAAATCTGTAAGGGGCAACGTGTGGAACCGGTCACACCGGAGGCTTGCGCGATGGGGTTAAAATTGACCGCCGATTTTGGGGAGCCGACTTATGAAGATGCCAGTGTTGTTTGTGGGACATGGATCACCGATGAACGCAATACAGGAGAATGCGTTCACACGGTGCCTAGGCGAACTGGGAGAGCGGCTGCCGGAGCCAAAGGCGGTGTGTGTGATCTCGGCACATTGGGTGACGCGAGGGTGCCACGTGCTGGGGATGGGACGGCCGCGGACGATTCACGATTTTTATGGGTTTCCGAAACCGCTGTATCAAGTGAACTATCCGGCGCCGGGAGCGGTGGCGGAGGCGAAGCGGCTGGCGATGGAGCAGCACTTGAATGTAGATCACGAGTGGGGACTCGACCACGGAGCGTGGAGCGTGTTGCGGCACATGTACCCACAGGCGAATGTGCCGGTGTTTCAGGTGAGTCTGGATCACGAGAAGACGTTTGCGGAACATGTAGCGTTGGGGAAGGAACTGCAGAAACTACGCGAGCGCGGCGTGTTGATCCTGGGAAGCGGGAACGTGGTCCACAACCTGCACAAGATTAATTGGGAGATGCCGAACGCTGGTTATGGGTGGGCAGAGGAGTTTGACGCGAAAGTGAAAAGGGCGATGGAGGAGAGAGATTTGGAGGGGTTGGCCGCGCCGGAACACTGGGGAGGGGCGCTGCTGGGGGAAGCGCATCCGACATTGGAGCATTATGCGCCGGTGCTGTACTGCATGGGCGCTGCTGCGGAAACCGATGAGGTAAGTTTTCCGTACGAGGGCATGGAGTTTGGGACGATTTCGATGCGGATGGCGATGTTGGAGAGCCGGGCGGCTTGAAGAAAGAAGATTAACGCAGAGGACGGAGAAAGCACCGGCAACGGCGAAGAGAAGACCAATCTTTTCTGCAAGAGGCGCAGAAAGGATGGGGCACCCATAAGACTCGTTGGTCGAGGGCAGCGTGGAACCGAGAATGACCGCGGGGCATCTATCCTTTTGAGACGAATGCGTTACAAAAATGAGATTGCATTAGGGGACGCGAATGAGGACATCAGTCTTCTTTTTTGTGATTTATTTGATTGAGTTTGTGCTGCTGCTATTGCCGGCTGGGGCACAGGTTACCCATGGGCAGAAACCGCAATTACCGGCGCCGTTCACAACCAAGTCGGCGGGAAATGGACCCTCGGGCGTGAAGCCGCCGGAAGGATTTGTGCCAATGGTGCCGGAGGGATTCCGCGTGAATGTGTTCGCGAAGGATTTCAAGGTGCCGCGATTCTTGATGACGGCGCCAAACGGCGACATTTTCGTGGCAGATACGGGCGCAGGGCAGGTAATCGTGTTGCGCGATCCGCAGGGGACGGGCGGGGCGCAGCAGCGGGAAGTGTTCGCGGAGGGATTGAACCGGCCGTTCGGGATTGCGTTCCATGAAGATTACGTTTACGTGGGAAATACGAACGCGGTAGTGCGGTTCAAGTACGACCTGAAAACGTCGAAGCGGGCCGGTGACGCGGAAAAAATTCTGGACGTGCCAGGAGGTGGAGGGCACTTCACGAGAACGATCGCGTTCAGCAAAGATGGCAGCAAGCTGTATGTGAGCGTGGGGTCGAGCAGCAACATTGATATTGAAAAGGATCAGCGGCGGGCGGCGGTGCAGGTGTGCGATCCGGATGGAAAGAACGCGCGGCTGTTTGCGACGGGCTTGCGGAATGCGGTGGGACTGGGGATCGAGCCGTCGACCGGTGCGGTGTGGGTGACGGTAAACGAGCGCGACGAGTTGGGAGACAACCTCCCGCCGGACTACTTCACGTCGCTTGTGGATGGCGGATTTTATGGATGGCCGTACAGCTACATTGGCAGCAACGTGGATCCGCGAGTGAAGCCGCAGCGACCGGAACTGGTGGAGAAGGCGATTATTCCGGATGTGCTGTTGGGGCCGCACGTGGCGCCGCTGCAGTTTGCGTTTTATACGGGGAGCCAGTTTCCGGACAAGTATCGCGGGGGCGCGTTTGTGGCGGAACATGGTTCGTGGAACCGCGCGGCGCGGAACGGCTATCAGATCGCATTTGTGGGATTCAAAGATGGGAAGGCGAGCGAGGATCCGGTACCGTTCTTGACCGGATTGGTGTCTGACCCGAACGGGAAGAATGTGAATGGACGGCCGGTGGGCGTGGCCGTGGCGCAGGATGGGTCGTTGCTGGTGAGCGACGATGGAGCAGGAGTGATTTACCGGGTGAGCTACGGGAAGTAGAGTGGTTCGAGACTCGACAGTCAACAGCTGAAGTCAAAATCCGCACCCTTACAGAGCAAAGAGTGCGGCACCCAACCCAAGACCCAGGTTCACACACCCCGAACCCGGAGCAACCGCACCGGTATAGCGATGCTCACGACGAGCCGTTCGGCCTCCATAACAGAAGGAAAATCAGACTCACTCCGAACAAAATCCCGGGCAGCGACCAATCGGTCCCGAGGAATCTCAGCACGGCACCAAAGATGACTGGACTTAAGGCGCAGCAAAAACTGATCAGGTTGGCCCCTCTGGCGCGCTCGCTCGCCTTTAGCGGGTCATGAGGAAGTGCCTCGGCAGACTGCCTGAAAAGCGTTCTCCTCAACACGAAACCATCAACGATCACGAGGACCGGTGAGATCACGCCAAGCACGATCAAGACCGGTAACGAAACACGACGATGAGGCAGATTCATCTCGTGGAGCATGAAAATGAAACAAAACCAGGAGACGACAAAACCAACGTAGAGTGTCTTGATATCCGGTCGAAATACTGAAGTGGCGGTCAAGCTCGTCCTCCGGTGAGAAGTCCAATTTTGCAGCCCGAATTGCCAACGTTCAAGACCACCGTCTTGTCGGCGTGAGATTGGCAGGAAGATTGCGCGACCAGGTTCATTCGTAGCGGAGGGCTTCTATAGGGTCGAGGTTGGCGGCAAGGTTGGCGGGGTAGTAGCCGAAGAAGAGGCCGACGCCGACGGAGATAGCGAAGCCGATGGCGACCCAGAGGTAGGAGAGAGTGGCGGGGACGGAGGGCACCAGGGTGCGGACCATGGTAGAGATGCCCGCGCCGATGAGAATGCCGAGCGAGCCGCCAACCAGCGTGAGAACTACCGCTTCGAAAAGGAATTGCAGGCGGACGTCGGCTTTGCGCGCGCCGATGGCTTTGCGGACGCCGATTTCCTGAGTGCGTTCAGTGACGGAGATGAGCATGATGTTCATCACGCCGATCCCGCCCACGAGCAGTCCGATGGAGCTGATGGCGGTCGTTAGGATGACCAACGCGCCAGTGAGTTGATTCCACAGATTGCTGAGGAAGTCCGGGGAACTCAGCTCGAAATCATTTTCCTTGTCATTAGGAACGCGACGCAGCCTGCGCATCGCTTGAATCACTTCTGCCTGCGCGGTTTCGACGTTCGAATTTTTGGGCACGGTAAAAAGCATGATGAGTTCTTTAGCTTCGGGATACTGCTTTTTGAACTGGCTGAGCGGAATAATGGCGAAGATATCGACGCCGGGGCCAAGGAACAAGCCCTGATCGTGGCTGAAGACGCCGATGACTTCGTAAGTCCAGCCGTTGATGCGCACGGTTTGGCCGAGCGGGTCAGAATTCGGGAAAAGGGATTCGCTGATTGACGCGCCGAGGACGACTACGGGCCGGGCATGTTCCTGGTCAAAGGCGCTGATAAAGCGGCCGCGTTCGATATTGAAGAGGGGGAGAGCGGTGGTGTACTCGGGTTCGGCGCCGCGAACGATGAGCTTCTCGACGCTGCGGTCGCCGCTGGTGATGAGATTGGAGTCGCCGAGAAAAAATCCGCGCGTGCCGACAGTGGTGACATTTTCGGCGTCGGGCGCGGCGGAGCGGACGTATTCGGCGTAGGTGTACTCGAGGTAGCGCCGAGTGCGGATACGTTCAGGCATATGCGAAGGATCGGTGCCGGGAGGGAACCGGGTGAGGAAGTAAGTGCGAGAGCCAAGGGACTCGACGCGGTCCTGCACAAATTTATTCAGGCCCTGAATGATGGCGGCCATGGAGATGACGGACGAGACACCGATGACGATGCCAAGAACGGTGAGGGCGGAACGCACTTTGGAGGAGCGCAACGTGTCCATGGCGGCGAGGAAATTTTCGCGCGCGTGTGCCAGAGTCATAAGAGCCATTACTCAGACCTCAAGGCAATCACCGGATCGAGCCGCGCCGCACGAAGCGCGGGGTAGATCCCGAAGAACAAGCCGACTACGGAACTCATGACGACACCCATGAAGGCGACCCAAGTGCGCACCGAAGCGGGGAATGGCGAGTAGGTGCGCAGGAGAAGCGCTACGAGAAAACCGAGCGCGATGCCGGCGATTCCTCCAGCGATGCACTGCAAGATGCTTTCGAGGATGAACTGGCCGAGGATGTCGCTTTGGGTTGCGCCGACGGCGCGGCGGACGCCGATTTCGCGCCGGCGCAAAGTAACGCTAACAAGCATGACATTCATGATGACGATGCCGCCGATGACGACAGAGATGGCGCTGACGAGAATGAAGACGCCAAAGAAGGCTGAACTGATGCTGCGCCACAGCGCCATGTAACTTTCCTTGGTGCCGACGAAGAAGTCATTTTCCATGGTGCCGCTGAGATGGCGGCGCGCGCGGAGAATGAGTTGCGCCTGATCCTGAGCGATTTCGAACTGGCCAGGCCGCGTCTTTACGTTGATGGTGAGGCTTTGGTGGATCCCTTGAAGGCGCAAAAAGACCGGGAGAGGAACAATGGTGAAATTGTCCTGATCCTGCCCGAGGACGCTGCCGATTTTTTCCATGATGCCAATGACGAGGAACTCTTCGTTGCCGACGCGAATGCTTTTGCCGATGGGGTCCGTGCCGGGAAACAACTTCTGCACCAAGGTGTCGCCAATCAGGCAGACGTTCGCGGAATGCTCGGCTTCGGCATTGGTGAAGTAGCGGCCAAAGTCGACGGTGCGGGTGTCGATATCGGACATGCTGGCGGTTTGGCCGTAGAAGTTGACGTCCTGCTGTTCCTTATCGCCATAGCGGGCGCGCACGGAGGCGCTGGCGGTGGCGCCAACTTCCCGGCAGGCGGGGCATCCTTCGGTGATGGCGCGGACGTCGTCGAGTTCGATTTTCTTGTATTTGAGGGCTTTGATGATGATGTTGAAATCGGTGACGGCAAAAGGAGTGCGGGCGATCTGGAAGACGTTGGTGCCAAGGTTGGCGATCTTGCTTTCGACGTAGAGGTTGGCGCCCTGGACGATGGTCATTACGGTGATCAAAGTGGCGACGCCCATGGTGAGACCGAGCATGGTGAGGGAAGTGCGGAGCTTGTGGGCGCGCAAGGCGCTGGTGCAAAGCAGGAGATTGTCGCGAAGCGCGAGCATGCGTGGAGGGCCCTTCCGTCGGTTACCTCCATCGTACAGAAACACACGTCGAGGGAGATAGACCCGGGAGTCTTCATTTTTAGTACGAAGGAAGGTGCGCGGTTGTTACGCGACGGCGAGAAGTTTTCGACGGCCCAACCGCAGACAGCGGTTCACAAAACAAGGCGGGCAGCTGGAGAATTGTACCGGCTTGCTAGAAGTCTACGTTGAGACTTCGTCGCAAAATGCGCTCCTCAGGATGTTAGCAAGAGGAAAGTCACAGGCAAAGAGCAGACCCACCCTTTCCGCAAGGAGCGCGGAAAGGATGGGGCACCCTGAAGTTCTGTTGAGCTAGTTCACCACTAAGGTTAGGACGATGGGTGCGAGCTGCAAGGATTTGGAGGAGCCGGTGGGCGTGGCGGTGGCGCTGACGGTGATGGAGTAAGTGCCGGCAGGGGAGCGGAAGCTGAAGCCGGCGGATTGGACAGAACTGTTGGTGTGAGAGGAGGCGGCGGCCATGGCTTTGACGGTAGCGGCGGAGTTGAGCGAAAACGGAGCAGAGTAGACGGAGGACGAAGTAGAGGGAGCGGAGCCGTCGGTGGTGAAGTAAATGGTGGCACCGCTGGTGGAATCGGAGATAGAGACAGATTGCGGCGCGCTGAAAGTGCCGCCGGTGGGTTGAATCGTTGGTGTGGCCGTTTGCTGTTCCGGCGGAGGCTGCTGAGAATTGGAGTTTGCCCCAGCGCCACCACAACCGATTCCGGAGAAAATCAGACAAAGCGAGAGGGCCGTTGCCGCGATGGTTACGGGCCGTGGGAATGAGGGGGCGTAGCTACGCAGTTGCGTCATGAGCAGTACGAGTAGCGCGGCGAGGGCAGCAACCAAGAGCCAGGGAGTCGGGCGAAATGGGGAATTGGAGAGGGGCGCTGGCGGTGGAAGAGCGGAGGTGCCGAGCGTGTTGATGGAGACGGTGAAGGGAGCGGGGCTGCCGGCAAACACGGGCAAGCTGGCGGGCGGAACACATGTGGCGCCGAAGGGAACGCCAGCGCAAGTGAAGGTTAGCGTGCCGGTGAAGCCGTTGCCAGGAGTTGCTTGCAGATTGAATTGCGCTGGTTGACCGGCGGAAACGTTGGCAATCGTGCTGCCACCACTCGCAGCGCCGATTTGCACAGCGGGCGCGCCTGTGCCGGTGATGGAAATGACGTGCGGAGAGCCAGCAGCGTCGTCAGTAACGGTCCAGGTGGCGCTGCGAAGACCTGCGGCGAGAGGCGTAAATGTGACGGTGAGAGTGCAACTGGCGCCGGCATTGATAGCGCCGATGCAAGTGGTGGGCGCGAACGAAAAGTCGGGAACGTTGCTGCCAGCGATCGAGGTGTTCGTGATGTGTAGTGCTGCACCGCCGGCGTTAGTCAACGTGAGAACGATGGGACTGCTGGTGGCGCCTTCGCTGGTGGCAGGAAAAACAATGCTCGCGGGGCTGAAACTGACATGAGAAATGGGAGCGATGGCCGAGCCTGCAAGAGAAACGGATTGCGGGCTTTGCGGAGCGCTGCTAGAGACGACGATGCTAGCGACGCTGGTGCCCGCCGCTGTGGGCGAGTAAATGACCGCGAGCGTACAGGACTGGTTGGCGGCGAGAGCGAGAGGATTGCAATTGCCGGTGAGTTGAAAATCGGCGGAGTTGATGCCGGTGATGGAGGTCGAGGTAAGGCTGACAACTTCTGTGCCGACGTTTTTGAGGATGACATATTGCGCGGCGCTGGATTGGCCGGATGTTGTTTGCGGAAACGTAAGAGAAGGAACGCTCAGGGAAAGAACCGGGCCGGACGTGCCTTGGCCGCCGTTGGGACCAAGGGAGGCAATTTTCGGCGGAAGGAAGCCAAGTTCGGGATTGAAAGGCGCACTGATGGTGCCGGTTTGGCTGGCGTGTCCGGAAATGGGGTCGACGTAGAAGACACTGAGGCCGCCTGAAGAGGGGGAGGAGTAAACAAAGGGGCCTTGCGGGTCGGGGAGGCCGTCGGCGAAGGCAATCGCGTCAGTCAAGGCCAGCGGTGAGGAGGGCAGGAGAAGTAGTGAAGGTGGATCGAAGAGCTGGAAGGGGAGTCCGCCGCCAGAGAAATCGGGTGGGGCGGATTGGACGTATAGGATTTGGCTTCCAGGATTGAAGAAAATCGAACCTCCAATAACGTATTTGCCAGCCGGAGTTTGATCGGGGCCGAGTTCGTAGACGGCCGGATTCGAAAGCGTGAAAGAAGTAGAGGAGATGGCGTAGCTGGAGAGGTTGCCGACGGAGACACCGTAGCTCAAGGCCAGAAAGATACCTGTCGGGCTGATCGCCAGGGCCCGCGCATTCTGCCCGACGATCTGGCCACCGCCAGGATCGAAGGTGGGGACGCCCGTGACTGGATCGAAGGTGATCAGATAGAGGACCGCGTCGGGATTTGCGCCGGCGTTCTGTTGATTCACGAAGAGGGCGAGGCCGTGACCGTTGGGATCGACGACGATGGTGCCAGCGCCGACGAGATCCAGCGGCTGGCTGGAAAGTGGAACCAGCGTAGGAGTAACCGCATCAACCTGAAAGGTGTCGAGGTAGAAATTCCTGGTGAGTTCCGTGGCGGACTCGCTCTGCTTGATGACGTACACAAAATGGCCGGAACTTTCGGCAATGATGGCGGAGGTGAAGAAACCTTGCAGCTGTGATGCGGCGAACGGGGCGTTGGAAACTTCACTGAGGGCGAGGGTTGTCGTGTCGATGGCGTACATGGACGCCCCGTCGCCACAGAAGCTGTAAAGGAAGCGACCATTGGGATCGATTGCCGAAGGAACGCAGGCATCATGGAACGTGCTGACGGAGTCTGGCAGAAGAGTTAGCGCGCCGGTCGTGTCGCTGCGAAAGAAAGCTAGCATTCCCGCGATTGGCTGTGTGGGGGAAGGCGGGATTTCCACGAAGAGATATGGTTGGGCAGTCTGCGCGTGAGAGAGCGGACCAATGAGAAGGGAAGAGAGCAGGATCATGAGGAGCGAAAGTGGACGAGAAGGAGCAGAAGGATGACCGAGTGGCATGAGGATTCCTTAATCCGGAACATCTATCCGGAAAAAATTGGAAAAGAGAGAGAAGCCCGAAATTACATTAGCGTGATGTTGATATTTGGTCAATAACAAGAGGATGAGAGAAGGTTAAGAAAGCGGCGACTGTTCCCATTTGAAACAGTCTTAAGAAGAAACGGACTGAGCGAGTCCATGTTAACGGGCGTTAATGTGTACTCAAAAGGTTCCGCGCTATCGTCTTAGGCTTATGCCACCGATCACTTTGGATTTAGAGAAAGACGCGAAGAGCAGTGGAACTATAACGATTTACCATGCCAAGGGGAAATTGAGCCTGGAGACGGTGAACGGGTTTGTCCAGCAGTTGAGGCCGGATGAATCGGAGACTTTGGTGCTGGACCTCAGTGGAATCAGCTTTCTGGATTCGGCGGGAGTGGGGGCGCTGGTGTCGTTGTTTGTGAGCCGGCGGAACCAGAAGAGAACGCTGGCGTTGGCGTCGCTGACTCCGCAGGCGAGGGCAGTGGTTATGGTGGCGGGCCTGCATAATATGTTGCCGATTTACGCGACAGTGGAAGACGCGGCGGCGGGGAAAAAGAGCTAGCACTGAAACCTAGGCATTTAGGCCTAGCAGGGCGCGTGATTGGTCGCGTTGGTCTACGCGATGCGGTCGCAAATATCTGTCACAGGTAGACGTTAAAATCCGCACCCTTGAACCCGAGGGTGCGGCACCCAACTTTCTCTCACTCATTATCATCGACTCCAAATCTCACGTTTGAATCTGTTGGCCACCGCCCGCTCGATGGAGACGCCGAGTGATCTCACGCAGCGATGAACCGGAAGCCATCCCTCGCGGAAGTGTCCTCTCGCTCAGCGAAGGTGAGCGCCAGTTGCGAGCGGCGACGAGCTAAGGGCACAGGATGCCACCGCGAGGCAGCAACACAGCGCGAATCGTGTTGTGACGCTAGTCTGCCCTTTGGATGCGTGGCCAAGACTTCGACGGAGCGCTCGCTGTTATCGAGGAGCATCCGCAGATGTGATTCTCAGAAGCTTTGCGGAGCATGCCTCAGTGGGGGGCCCAGGTGGGGTGGGTGGTGAAGAGACCGTCGACGAAGCCGATCTGGTAGGCGAGGAAGAGGCCGAAGGCGAAACTGAGGATGCCGGAGCCGGTGATGAGGGCCTGGTTAAGTCCGCGGAAGCGGGTTCCGGCATAGGAAAAGGGCAGCGCGAGAGCGCAGGTGATGAGCATCATTCCGGCGATCGTGCCCAATCCAAAAACCAACAAATAAAAGACGGCCCAGCGCGGGTTGTGAATGGTGGT
>Ga0335076_10005152_pt1 | contig 13227 bp, 12 predicted proteins | sample Lox_Sample_25_FD_206717 | JGI IMG/M metagenome (GOLD analysis project Ga0335076, IMG submission 206717) | Soil microbial communities from Loxahatchee National Wildlife Refuge, Florida, United States - Lox_Sample_2.5 | ecosystem: Environmental > Terrestrial > Soil > Wetlands | place: USA...
CCGCTCTGGGTCGCTGCCTGTGCAGACCGGAAGGGGTACGCGCACGGTACTGGTTGCGGCGATCTCCCGCAATCCGGCCGCTTCGGCCTCGAACATGGCGAGCGCCGATGCCGCGTTGAGCTTGACGAAGAAGTCGCGTCCATGGCCCTTGAGATGGAACCCCCGATTGATGCAACCCCCTCCGATCGGATTCGCGCTATCGGCAAGGAACGGTTCTCCGATGGCGTGCGCAATGGAAGCTGCGATCGCTTCCCAGGTATGCGCGGCCATCGCGACTTCAGAGCGTCAATTCCTTTCGAGCCCGGGCGACAGCGGCACGGACTTGCTCGGGCGCTGTTCCACCGAAATGGTTACGCGCGCGCAGCGAGCCTTCCAGACTCAGCACTTCGAAGGCATCCTTCTCGATGAGGGAAGAGAAGCGCTGGAGTTCGGCAAGCGGGAGTGCGTCGAGCTCGAGTCCCTGCTCGGAAGCGAAGCGCACGGCGCGTGCCACTGCCTCATGCGCATCACGGAACGGCAGTCCTTTCTTCACCAGATAGTCGGCCAGATCGGTCGCAGTGGAGAAGCCCTGTGCGGCCGCTTGGCGCATGGCTTCGCGATTGACCGTCAATCCCTCGAGCATCCCGGCGAACACCCGCAGCGTGTCGGTAAGGGTATCCGCTATGTCGAACAACGGTTCCTTGTCTTCCTGGTTGTCTTTGTTGTAAGCGAGCGGTTGTGCCTTCATCAACGTGAGCAGTGCCACCAGATGACCGTTCACCCTTCCGGTCTTGCCGCGCACCAGTTCTGGCACATCGGGATTCTTCTTCTGCGGCATGATCGAGGAGCCCGTGCAGTAACGGTCTGCAAGCGCGATGAAGCCGAAGCACGGATTCATCCACAGAATCAGCTCTTCGGAGAAGCGGGAAAGGTGCGTCATGAGCAGCGCCGCAGCGGCCGCGAATTCTATGGCGAAATCGCGGTCGGACACGGCGTCCAGCGAGTTCGAGCATACGCTGTCGAAGCCGAGCTCCAGCGCCACGCTGTCGCGGTCGATCGGATAGCTCGTGCCGGCAAGCGCCGCTGCGCCCAATGGCAGCTGGTTGGCGCGCTGCCGGCAATCGATCAGTCGGCTGCGGTCGCGCTTCAGCATTTCGTAGTAGGCCATCACGTGATGGCCGAAGCTAACCGGCTGCGCAACCTGCAGGTGCGTGAAGCCCGGCATCACGGTGTCCGCGTGCTGTTCTGCAAGATTCAGCAGCTGTTTCTGCAGTGCTCTGAGCAAAGCATCAATGGCATCCAGAGCGGTGCGCAACCAGAGACGCACGTCCGTCGCGACTTGGTCATTACGAGAGCGAGCGGTATGCAGCCGTTTGCCGGCGTCTCCGATCAAGTCCGTGAGCCGCTTCTCGATGTTGAGATGCACGTCCTCCAGGTCCACGGACCACGGAAACCGGCCAGCCTGGATCTCATCCAGGATCTGAGCCATACCGCGTTCGATGTCTCCGAGGTCATTCGCGGACAGAACGCCGATCCTCCTCAGCATACGTGCGTGCGCGAGCGAGCCGCGAATATCGAAGTCCGCCAGGCGGCGATCGAAATTCACGGATGCGGTGTAGTGCTTGACCAGTTGATCGACCGGCTCGCTGAACCGGCCGGACCACGCTTTTTCGTCAGAGGTGTCGTCTTGCATGTTCGGGGCTTCGGACCTCATTAGGCAGGGCTGGCACACCCTGTGCTCCGATGTCCTCAAACGATCGGCTCGTTGGGCCAAAAAGCTCGTTCAGACAGGTATTTGGAGCATTGAAGAGTATAAATCAAAACGTACATCAGGACGCCTTACCGGACTTTCGCAATCTGGGCGTCATTCTGCGCGTGGTGCTCATCGTCCTCGCGCTGTCCGGCATTCTTGCGCTTGCCCAGGCCGGTAACCTGACAGCGTTGCTGCCGCGGTTTCTGGAAGTCTCTGCACCGGTGCAGCCGGTGCTGGTTCTGAGCATTCTCGCGCTGTCCGCGTTGAGCGGCTGGCTGCGGAGCCTGGAATACTGGACCGGAATCCTGGTCGTCGTGTTGATCGAACTGCTGGTGGTCTCCGTGGTGTACCGGGTCGGCGATCAGTTCTTCGGCGGCGACCCGTATGGACAGCTCGAGCGCTACTGGCTGTTCATCCTCATTGCCACAGCTCTGATCCTGTATTACTTCCACCTGCGGAACCGGGCCCTGTCGCCCGCGCTTACCGAAGCGAGATTGCAGGCGCTGCAGGCGCGGATACGTCCGCATTTCCTGTTCAACAGCATCAACGCTGTCCTCAGCCTGATCCGCGCCGAGCCGAAGCGCGCCGAGACGGCGCTGGAAGACATGGCCGATCTGTTTCGCGTGCTGATGGCGGATAACCGCAATCTGTCGACGTTGGCGCGTGAGGTCGAGCTGACCCGGCAGTATCTCAATCTAGAGGAGCTCCGCCTCGGTCCGCGTCTCAAGGTCGAATGGCATACCGAGAACATGCCCGGCGAAGCCCTCATTCCACCTCTGGTTCTCCAGCCGCTCGTAGAGAACGCCGTGTACCACGGCATCGAGCCGCGTCTGGAACCTGGTTTCATCAGCATCAACGTATACAAAGCGCGCGACGAGGTTCATCTCGTGTTGCGCAACCCTTATCGCCAGGATGGCGACCATCACGCGGGCAACAAGATGGCGCTGGGGAATATCCGCGAACGTCTGGCCTTGCACTTCGACGCGGAGGCAAGCCTCAAGAGCAGCATGACCGATGACGCGTATCAGGTGCACATTGTCCTTCCCTACCGCAAGGAGGCGCGATGAACAGACGGGGTGCCCTGCGTATCGCGGTCGCCGACGATGAAGCGCCGGCGCGCAGCCGAATCCGCGATTTGCTGGAAGACTGCGCGGCGAGCTTCGCACTCGAGATCGTGGGTGAGGCAGCTAACGGCTATGCCCTGATCGAGCTGTTGCAGCACACGCCGGCGGATGTCGCCCTGCTCGACATTCGCATGCCGGAGATGGACGGCATCGAAGCGGCACAGCACATGCAAAAACTGGATGCGGCGCCCGCGGTGATTTTCACCACTGCGTACGACGTGTATGCGCTGAAGGCGTTCGAGCTGCACGCGATCGACTATCTGGTCAAGCCGATCCGCCTGCGGCGCCTGCACGATGCGCTGTCGCGAGTCCGCTCGATCACGCCTTTGAGTCTGGATATCCTGCAGCAGCTCATCCCTGAGCCGCGCAAGCATCTCTCGGTGCAGGAGCGGGGGCGTGTGCTTCTGGTTCCAATGGACAAGGTACTGTTCATGCGCGCGGAGTTGAAATATGTGACTATCCGCACGGCAGAGCGCGAATACCTGCTCGAGGAATCCCTCACGCGGTTGGAACAGGAGTTCCGCGATAAGTTCGTCCGCATCCATCGGAGCTATCTCGTGGCACGGGACCATATCGAGAGTTTCGAGCGTGGCGTCGAGGGCGGCGCGGAGAGTGGATGGATGGTCAAGCTGCGCGGGCTGGCTGACCGGTTTCCTGTCAGTCGTCGCCAGCAGCATGTGATCAAGGAGTTCGGGAGGATCGGATCCGCATCGGGCTGGCAGTCGCACTGATCGTCGCACTCTGGGGCTTGGGTACAGCGGTTCTGGGTGTCGAGGATGTCCTCGATGGCCTCGCGCCCGAGCTGGTAGGCAGCGAACTCGCCAGCGTTCTCGAGGGGGCCGAGTTGGCTTGCCGTCAGGATCGCGCTGATCCCGGGATCCGCCGCTGTTCACCGTTACGCGGAGTGCTCGGGACCCTTGGCGGTATTGAGGTGACTGCCGTAGAAGCGAGATTCGACGACCGGCGGCTCGCCCAAGTCACGATCTATCTTGCTGAGTCGCGCTTCGCGGCATTGCTGCCTGTTTTGTCCGCTCGCCTTGGTGAAGGCAAAAGCTGGAATGTCACTCTCCGCGCAGGAATGGCCGGGCAGTTCGAGGACCAGATCCGAATCTGGGAGAGCGACCATTACGTACTGATCGCCCAGCAATTCGATGGCAAGATCGATCGCTCTTCGGTGATCTACGGGTCGCCTGATGCGATGGGGTCGTTGCTGCATCAGATCAAGTCCACGCCTCCAGGCGGCGTGCGCGATCTGTAAGTCGTACCACCCCACGGACTTACGACTCTCGGACGTCAGGACTCCAGCTTCGAGATGTCGGCTACCTGGTTCATGAGGCGCTCGAGCTGCGCCAGCAACGCGAGGCGGTTGTTGCGGATCAGCGGCTCGTCTGTCATGACCATGACCTGGTCGAAAAAAGTATCCACTTCTTTGCGTACGCCGGCGAGTTGGCGTAGCGCCTCTGTGTAGTCTCCACTCTCCCAAAGCGAGCTGATGCGCGGCGACAGCTTCGACGTGGCCGCAAACAGGTCCCTCTCGGCCACCTCTTGTAGCACTGCGGGGTCGGGTGTGGGTTGCGTTACTGACGTCTTCTTGAGAATGTTCCGTATCCGCTTGTTGGCGCTCGCCAGGCTCTCGGCTTCCGGCATCGCGCGGAAGATGCGGACCGCCTCCAGTCTAGGAACGACTTGATCGATCCGGGTCGGATTCTGAACCACGACCGCTTCGATCTCGTCTTGTGCGAAGCCGCGCTCCCGCAAGTAACCCCGCAGCCGCTCGAGAATGAAGACATGAAGATCAGCGGCAACGCTGTCGTGGACGACTCCAGGCGCGAAGTTCAGCTTGGCAAGACTCAGCAGCTCCATCAAATCCAGGGGCAGGGACTTCTCGGAAAGAATGCGCAACACACCCAGCGCTTGTCTACGTAGTCCAAACGGATCCTTGTCGCCGGTGGGAACGAGACCGATCCCATGAATACCCACCAATGTGTCGAGCTTATCAGCCAACGCAACCGCGCAACCGATATTGTCTGCGGGCAACTTGTCGCCGGAGATCCGGGGCAGATAATGCTCTTCGATTGCGCGCGCTACTAAACTGTCCTCGCCATCGTCCAGGGCATAGTATCGCCCCATCGTCCCCTGCAACTCGGGGAATTCGCCTACCATGTCCGTCAGCAGATCGGCTTTCGACAGCCAAGCCGCGCGCTCTGTCTTCGTTACATCTGTGCGCAGCTTTTCGGCGATCGGCCCGGCCAGTTTCCGGATGCGTTGGACTCGCTCGAGCTGGCTGCCCAGCTTGTTTTGATAGACGACGTTGCCCAGGCGCTCGACGCGATCCTCCAGCCTGGTCTTGCGGTCCTGTTCGTAGAAGAACTTGGCGTCGGACAGCCGTGCGCGCAGGACGCGCTCGTTGCCTTTTATAATGTTCTTCGGATCGTCGGTCTCGAGGTTGCTGACGATGAGGAATCGCGGCAGGAGGTGGAGGGGTCCAGCCCTCGTTGCGAGCACGGGGAAATATTTCTGATGTTGCTTCATCGACAACATCAGACACTCGTTGGGCACGCTCAGAAACTCCGCGTCGAACTGCCCCGAGTAGACTTGCGGGAACTCGACCAGTGCCGTCACTTCGTCCAGAAGAGCCTCGTCTCGATCTACGAAACCCTCTTTGCAGGCTCTGCTCAGGGCCTGCTTGATGATCTCCTTGCGCTGATCAAAGGCAGCAATGACCTTGCCTTGCGTAGCAAGGACCTCGGCGTAATCTCGGGCGCGCGGAATGGTAACAGCGCCGTTGCAGAGAAACCGATGACCGCGCGTCTCCCTACCGCTCGTTAGACCGAGCACCTCCCCGAGAACAACGCTCTCGCCATGCAGCATCACCAACCCGTGCACGGGTCGTACGAACTCGATGTCACGATCTCCCCAGCGCATGAGTTTCGGAATTGGCAGCTTGCGAATGGTGTCTGCTATATGCAGATCCAGGACGTTCGACAGCTTTGCCCCGGGCGAGATCTTGTCGTAGACGAAGACCTTTCCCTTCTCGCTTTCGGCGAGCCGCAATTGATCCGGCGCCACGCCGCACTTTCTCGCGAACCCGAGCAACGCAGCGGTGAATTGCCCCGCCTTGTCCAACGCAGCCGACGCGGGTGGTCCGGTGAGTGTGATCGGCTTGTCGGCGGCTTCAGTAAGCGCCTCGGTGATAAGAACCGCGAGGCGGCGAGGTGTGGCGAAGCTTGCAACCGTACTTGTTGCTTCGAGGAGGCCGTCTTCTTTCAGGAGATCGAACAAACGCTGGGCGAACGCCGCAGCGAGGGGTTGCAGCGACTTGGGTGGAAGCTCCTCGGTCAGCAGCTCGATCAGCAGGGCGTCCCGCATCGTTGTAGTTGCTCTTCCTCAGGAAACGGGCTGCAGCTGCCTCAGCATTGGAAAACCCAAGCGTTCGCGCGAATCGTAGTACGCCTGCGCGACGAGCCGAGCCAGTGTTCGCACGCGGCCGATATACCCCGCGCGCTCAGTCACGGAGATCGCACCGCGCGCGTCGAGAAGATTGAAAGTATGGGAGCACTTCAAGACCATCTCATAGCCGGGCAGTGGCAGGCCGGCCTCGATCAGCCGCTTCGCCTCGCGCTCGTATTGGTTGAAGTGTTCGAACAAGATCTGTTCGTTGGACTGCTCGAAGTTGTAAGTCGATTGCTCGACCTCGTTCTGGTGATACACGTCGCCATAGGTGACCCCATCCACCCATATCAAATCGTAGACATTGTCCTTTCCTTGCAGATACATCGCCAGTCGCTCGAGGCCATAAGTGATTTCGCCCAGGACCGGTTTGCACGGCAGGCTTCCCACTTCCTGGAAATAGGTGAATTGCGTTACCTCCATCCCGTTCAACCACACTTCCCAGCCCAGGCCCCAGGCGCCGAGTGTGGGGGATTCCCAGTCGTCCTCGACGAAGCGGATGTCGTTATGCTGCAAGTCGATTCCCAGCTTGCGCAATGAATCGAGATACAAGTCCTGAATGTTGTCCGGCGAGGGCTTGAGCACGACTTGGTACTGATAATAGTGTTGCAGGCGATTGGGGTTGGCGCCGTAACGCCCGTCCTTCGGGCGACGCGAGGGCTGCACGTATGCGGCGCGCCAAGGTTCGGGTCCGAGCGCACGGAGAAACGTCGCGGTGTGAAAGGTTCCTGCGCCAACCTCCATGTCATACGGCTGGAGCAGCGCGCAGCCCTGCTTACCCCAATAGTCTTGGAGCCTGAGGATGAGGTCCTGGAAGTTCATCGCTAGTACGGTGCAGCGTCCGACCGAGATGGACGGAACGCGGATTCTACTTGGTTTCTCGAGCTACGCCCCCGGCTCCCGGAAGCGAACTATCAGAGGTGGCACCAGCAGGCTCGCTGCCACGATCGCGAGAAACGCCCAGTTCCCCCACAGGACATACGGCGTGCTTCCGGTTCGCCCCTGCGCCCGCCCTTCGAGCACCGCGACGACGAACTGGGGAACCCGGCCGACAACGCGTCCACGATCGTCAATGATGGCCGTCACGCCGGTATTGGTGGCCCTCAGCATATAACGCCCGCTTTCCTGCGAGCGCGTTTGCGCCATTTGCAAGTGCTGGTCGGAGGCAGACGATTTGCCCCACCAGGCATCGTTCGTGAAGTTCGCGAGCAGCGTTGCCTCGGGAAGCTGGCGAATGATCTCTTCTCCGAACACATCCTCATAGCAGATGTTGACGGCCACGCGCTGGCCGGCGACATCGAGCGGCCGTTGATACGGTTCCCCGCGGCCAAAGTCCGACATCGGGATCTGCAGCGTGTGCATGATCCAAGTTATAAATCCCCAGTGCGGAAAGTAGTCACCGAAGGGCACCAGGTGGTACTTGCGATACACCTGCGTCGGCCGGGTGCCGAAGTTCATTACGCTGTTGTAGTAGTTCGGGGGATCTCCCGGGACATACTCGGGGATACCAGTCAGCAGGTCACCATTTCTTTCACGCGCCGGCTGCGCCAGAGCATCGACGTACTCCCGTGGCAGGTCTACATTGAACACCGGGAGGGCGGTCTCTGGCAGTAGAATCAGCCGCCCGCGCGTTCGCTGGGCGAGCTCGAGATAGGTCTGAAGGGAAGCGCGCGCCGACTCTGGTCTCCATTTCATGTCCTGCTCGATATTGCCTTGAACCAGGCTCACCGTGATTGGCTCTCCGGCTGGAGCGGTCCAAGGAACGCGCTGCAGGGCCCACCCTGTCAGCCACAGCAAGACAAGGCAGGCCAGAGCAGGATGCAGCAGGAGCGCCCGCACGCGATTCGGCAGACTCTCGGCGCGTGTTGCTGAGAGGGCTTCTGCGGACCAGACCAGCAAACCCCCGCTCGTCGCAGCCAGGAGCGAGACACCGTAGACGCCGAACACAGATGCGAAGCCGGAGATGGGTCCATCCGGAGACTGCGAGTAACCGATCGCAAGCCACGGAAAGCCGGTGAACATCCATCCGCGCACCCATTCTGCCGCCGCCCATAGCGCGGGGAACACGATGATCAGACGCGCCCAATGCGGGGCCGGCACGCGGGCAAAGGCCCAGCCTGCGATCGCAGGGAACAAGGCGAGGTAGGTGCAAAAGAATGCGGTGGCGAATCCAGCCACCGGCCACGCCATCCCACCGAAGTCGTGCATGCTGACATAGACCCAGCTGGTTCCTGTCAGGAAATAGCCGAGTCCGAAGCCAAGGCCCAGAGTGAGAGCTTGTCCAGCGCTGCGGCTTCGGCGCCACAGCCAGGCCAGAAACGCGAGCGTAGCGACCGGAACTGGAAACAGAGAGCTTGGCGCAAACCCCAGGACGCTGGCGGCCCCGAGCAGGGCGCTGAGAACCAGCAGGCCGAGCCCCGGATTCAACGGCACCAGGTCCAACCGAGCGCGCAGCGTTGGACCGCCGCGCTTCATTCAGCCGGAGCGGGAAGCTTTTCGACCAGGATCGAATGCAGCCTGCGACTGTCGGCGCGCAGCACCCTGAAACGCAGACCGTCGAGCACGATCTCCTCGCCGCGCTTAGGCAGGCGCCCAAAACGGTTCAGCAACAGACCTCCGATGGTGTCGTACTCCCCGTCGCTGAACGATGTACCGAAGGTGTCGTTGAAGTCCTCGATCGAGGTCTGCGCTTTGACTCGGTACAGTCCGTTGCGGTCCAACAGAATATTCGCCTCGGTCTCGTCGAAGTCGTATTCATCTTCGATGTCGCCGACGATCTGCTCCAGAACGTCCTCGATCGTCACCAGCCCGGCGACGCCGCCATACTCGTCGACCACGATGGCCATGTGGTTGCGGTTGCGGCGAAAATCCTTCAGGAGAACGTTGAGCCGCTTGGATTCGGGGATGAATACCGCGGGGCGCAACATGTCGCGCACGTTGTACTCCTGGCCCGCGAAGTAGCGCAGCAGGTCTTTTGCCAGCAGGATGCCCACGACATCGTCGCGGCTGTCGCCGATAACCGGAAAGCGCGAGTGACCGGATTCAATGACCTGAGGCAGGAACTTCTCTGGCGAATCATGTATATCGACTACATACATTTGCGAGCGCGGCACCATGATGTCACGCGCATGCAACTCCGAAACCTGCAGCACCCCCTCGATCATGGCAAGCGCGTCCGCATCCATCAGGTTGCGCTCGTAAGAGGATTGCAGCAGTTCGAGCAGCTGCTCACGATCCTCAGGTTCGCGCATCAGTATTGCGCCGATGCGCTCGAGGAGGGACGGTTTAGGGTGGGGGTCCATGCATTACGACTTGCGCCCTGATCGCAACGAGCCGGGCGTTCAGACGTGTACAGCGTAGGGGTCAGGATACCCTAGCTGCGTGACGATTTCAGATTCGAGCGATTCCATGACCTCGGCTGCAGCGGCGCGCTCATGATCGTAGCCCTGCAAGTGTAGTACGCCATGCACTACCAGATGCGCATAGTGCGCGATCAGGTCTACTCGTTGGGCTTGTGCTTCCTGCCGCACGATCGGTGCGCAGAGCACAATGTCTCCGGCCAATGGACGCTGCTCGCGGTAGGGGAACGTGAGCACATTGGTCGCTTGGTTCTTGCCGCGAAATTCGTGGTTGAGGCGCCGACCTTCAGACTTGCCCACAATACGCAGAGTGACATTTGCGTCCTCCAGCAACGCCATCGACACCCAACGCCGAAACTGTCTTGGTGAAGGCAGGCGCCCGGAGCGAGCCGCGTACTGAACGCTCAGCGCGAGACGGTGCATGCGCAGCTCGTGCGCGGCTGGCGTCACGCCTGCTCCTTCTTGGTGCGCGCTTCGTATGCGTTGACGATGCGAGCCACCAACGGATGACGGACCACGTCTTCGCTGGTGAACAGCGTGAAGGCGATGCCAGATACTTGGTCGAGCACTTCGCGTGCGTCCACCAACCCGCTCTTCTGACCCCGAGCCAGGTCGATCTGTGTGACGTCACCTGTAATCACCGCTCTGGTGCCGAAACCGATGCGGGTCAGAAACATCTTCATCTGCTCCGGCGTGGTGTTCTGCGCCTCGTCCAAGATGATGAACGAATGGTTCAGTGTGCGGCCGCGCATGTAGGCAAGCGGCGCGATCTCGATCGACCCGCGCTCGAACAATTTGCCTACCTTCTCGAATCCCATGAGATCGTAAAGCGCATCGTACAAAGGCCTGAGGTAGGGGTCGACTTTCTGCGCCAGGTCTCCCGGCAGAAAGCCGAGACGTTCGCCGGCTTCCACTGCTGGCCGCACCAGCACGATCCGCTTGACGGCATCACGCTCGAAAGCGTCAACGGCCGAGGCGACGGCAAGATACGTTTTTCCGGTCCCGGCAGGCCCGATACCGAAGGTGATGACGAACTCCTGGATTTGGCGCAAATATTGAACCTGATGTGGGGTGCGGCCGTGCAGATCGCGCCGACGCGTAAGGAGAGCCGGTTCCCCGTCGGTGGAGACGGCGGCCCGATTGGGATTCGCGACCTCGATCAGGCCGAGCTGCACATCCTCGACCGAGAGATCCTGGGCAGCCATCTGATAGAAGCGGCGTAAAGCCGTGGCGGCCAGCTGCGTTTGCGCCGCCTCTCCGGACACGGAAAAGTTTTCGCCGCGGCGTGAGATGCTGACTTCGAGGGTAGCCTCGATCTGCTTGAGATTTTCGTCCAGGACGCCGCACAGATTCGACAACCGTTCGTTGTCTACCGGCGTGAAAGAGATCTGGACCGGGTTCAAGGAAGGTTATGCGCCCGCGAGACTACCGCGCAACGAGTGCGGCAGGGCGGCTGTGATGATGAGGTCGACGAAGTTGCCGATGGATGGCTGAACCGCACTGAGGTTCGGCGCGGGGAAATTGACTACGCGATTATTCTCGGTACGTCCGGCAAGCTCGCCCGGGTCCTGTTTCGAAGCGCCCTCCACCAGCACGCGCTGCCGGGTGCGGACCATTGCTTCGCTGATGGACTGGGCGTCACGGTCCAGCCTCTCCTGCAACTGCCGAAGGCGTTCGAACTTGATCTCGCGCGTCCCGCTGTCGGGCAAACTGGCGGCGGGCGTACCCGGTCGTGGGCTATACACGAAGCTGAAACTGCGATCGAACTTCACTTCATCGACAAGTCGCAGTGTCGCTTCAAACTCGGCATCGGTCTCACCCGGGAATCCAACGATAAAATCTGACGAGATCGAGATCTCGGGACGAGCCGCTCGCAAACGCCGAACAATGGATTTGTACTCCAGCACCGTGTAACCGCGCTTCATGGCGGCGAGAACACGATCCGAACCCGACTGCACCGGGAGGTGCACGTGGCCGACTAGCTGTGGAATACGCTGGTATGAGTCAATCAGGCGCGTAGTGAATTCCTTCGGGTGCGAAGTCGTGTAGCGAATGCGCTCGAGGCCGGGCATCTCCGCCAGATACTCGATTAGCAACGCGAGGTCGGCCGTGTCGCCGTCGGACATTCTGCCGCGATAGGCATTCACGTTCTGACCCAGCAGCGTGATCTCCTTCACGCCCTGGTCGGTCAGGCCTGCCACCTCGGTCAATACATCGTCGAACGGACGCGAAACCTCCTCGCCGCGAGTGTACGGCACCACGCAAAAGCTGCAGTACTTGCTGCACCCTTCCATGATGGAAACGAAGGCGGTTACGCCTTCGACGCGAGCCGGGGGCAGCACGTCGAATTTCTCGATCTCCGGGAAGCTGACGTCGACCTGGGGTTTGCCGGTTCTGCGGCGCGCCTCGATCAACTGCGGCAGCCGATGCAGCGTCTGCGGTCCAAACACGAGGTCGACAAACGGTGCTCGCTCGACGATCGCTCGCCCCTCTTGACTCGCAACGCAGCCGCCTACGCCAATCAATAGCCCCGGATTGTGCCGCTTCAAGTGTCTGACACGTCCGAGATCAGAGAAGACCTTCTCCTGCGCCTTCTCGCGGACCGAGCAAGTGTTGAACAGGATGACATCGGCTTGCGCGGGATCCAAGGTTGCTTGCAGTCCTTCAGAGTCCGCGAGAACGTCGGCCATTTTGCCCGAATCGTACTCGTTCATCTGGCAGCCAAAGGTCTTGATGTATACCTTACCGGTCATCTCGCAGGACCTACTTGTTGTTCTCGTACGTCTGAGCTTCGTCGTCCGTCAGAATCCAGACGCGCGAGATGTCCCCGTTGATATCCGTTTTGAACAGCACGTTCGCTTTCTCTGGCATCGTCGCGGGCATGACGATGAGATTGCGCTCGTTGTAGATCCTCGCGCCCACCGCCAGGCGTAGCACCTGTTTGTTCACCATCACGTAGGGATAACGAAACTCTGCCTCCGCCGCGAACGTGGCGTCGCTCGGCAAGGCGCGTGCTGCAACCGCAGCCGTTCCCCCCAGCGATAGTGCAACACCCAGCACCACGCTAGCGACGATGCGACGCAAAGCCCTCAAAACGGCTGCCCGGGACCAGCTAAGACACTGAAGCGAACGATTTGGCGGCGAGTCAGACATGCCGATTGTGGCCACCAAGGTCCTTCCTTATCAACAGCATTGGAAGAAACGCGAATCCCCAATTTAGCCGTGCACGGGAAACAGGGAGGGCAATTGTAGCATCGGGGGGCGGGAGGGATCGGGTACGCGAGTGAAGCGCGCTTTGGATCTCAAATCGAAGAGGAATGGATAGCCCGTACCTCGGCTGCTTCGGGGTTTGACCGATAGAAGCCCGGCCTTGTTTGACGACCGGTTGTTCCGGCTTCGACGTTTTCGCGGCGCGGCTGCGCGGCAAACCAGTTCCGTATCTGTTTCAGCCGGCACGCGTTGGCGGCGCTCGAAGACACGGTTGCAGCAGGGGTGATTACACAGCAGACCAAGGTTACGACACCGAACAATGCAATTGAACAGTGGACCTCGCGCCGATGTC
>Ga0335076_10005153_pt1 | contig 13227 bp, 9 predicted proteins | sample Lox_Sample_25_FD_206717 | JGI IMG/M metagenome (GOLD analysis project Ga0335076, IMG submission 206717) | Soil microbial communities from Loxahatchee National Wildlife Refuge, Florida, United States - Lox_Sample_2.5 | ecosystem: Environmental > Terrestrial > Soil > Wetlands | place: USA: Florida...
AAGGTGATCCCGCAGGTGACGCAGACCCTGGGCACCCCCGAGGACGAGTTCCTCAAGCTCGGCCCCGTCGGCCGCGACAACCCGCAGTGTCCGTAAAGCCGTGATGTTGCGCGCGGACGCACTCTTGCCATTTGACCCCCTCTACCGCGAAGCGGGAGAGGGTAGGGGTGAGGGTGCGTCCGCCCACTCCGGCGATAAAAAGGGGACAGACCCCTTTCTTAGGAAAAGGGGTCTGTCCCCTTTTTTCGGAGCCGCTGATGGTTGAAGCCCTCCGCCTCGCCCAGGCCGGCGCGGCGCAGGCCCTCCTGCTCGAGGGCGTCAGCCGCAGCTTCGGGGCGCTCGTCGCCCTCGATGCCGTCGACCTCACGGTCGGGGCCGGCGAGCGCCGCGGCATCCTCGGCGCCAACGGCGCCGGCAAGACGACGCTCTTCAACGCCATCACCGGCGACTTCCCGCCCACCGCCGGCCGCGTGCGCTTCTTCGGCGAGGACGTCACGCGCCTGCCGCCCTACGAACGCATCCGCCGCGGCCTCCGCCGCACCTACCAGAACTCCATGCTGTTCCGCGGCCTCGCCGTCCTCGACAACCTCTATCTCGCCGCCCGCGGGGTGACGCGCGGTCGCTTCTCCCTGCTGCGCCCGCGGCAGGACGATGCGGCCCTGCACGCGGCGCGCGAGCTGGCCCATGCCGTGCGCCTCGACCACGTCGCTGCCGTGCCCGTCTCCGATCTCTCGCACGGGCAGCAGCGCCAGCTCGAGATCGGCATGGCGCTCGCCGGCGCGCCCCGCTTCATCCTGTTCGACGAGCCCGCGGCCGGCCTCTCGCCGGCGGAGCGCCGCGAGCTGGTGCAGATCCTCGGCGCCCTGCCGCCGCATATCGGCTTCATCATCATCGAGCACGACCTCGACGTTGCCTTGCGCGTCGTCGAGCGCGTGACCGTCATGCACAACGGCAAGATCTTCAAGCACGGCACCCCGGCCGAGATCCAGGGCGACCCGGATGTGCAGCGCATCTACCTCGGCGGCCGCCATGGCTGACGCCGCGCTCCAGCCCGCCGCCGGTCCGGCGCTCGCCGTCGCCGATCTCCACGTCTATTACGGCCATGCCCACGCGCTGCAGGGCGTGTCGCTGACGCTCGACCGCGGCGTCCTCGCCGTCGTCGGTCGCAACGGCATGGGCAAGACGACCCTGTGCAATACGATTCTCGGACTCGTGCCCGCCGCGAGCGGCAGCATCCGCGCCGCCGGCGTCGAGCTGCTGGGGCTCGCGCCCAACGAGGTCGTTAACCTCGGCATCGGCTACGTCCCCCAGGGACGGCGGGTCTGGGCCTCGCTCACCGTCGACGAGCACCTGCGGCTGGCGGCGCGGCAGAGCAAGGGCCGCTGGACCGTCGAGCGCATCTACAAGACTTTCCCGCGCCTCGCCGAGCGACGTCGCGCCGGCGGCGCCCAGCTCTCCGGCGGCGAGCAGCAGATGCTCGCCATCAGCCGCGCGCTGCTCGCCAATCCTCGGCTGCTGGTGATGGACGAGCCGACCGAAGGCCTGGCGCCGGTCATCGTCGACCAGCTCTCGGACATGCTGCGCGCGCTCGCCGCCGAGGGCGAGATCTCCGTCCTCCTCATCGAGCAGAACCTCGGCGTGGCCACGACCGTGGCGAGCCGCGTCGCCATCATGGTCAACGGCCGCGTCGTCCGTGTGCTGGGCGCCAGCGAGCTGGCCCACGATCACGCGCTGCAGCAGCGCCTGCTCGGCGTGCAGACGCGCGACGACGAGGCCGAGGTGGCTGTTGCGCCCGCATCGGAAGAACCGTCGACCATCGTCTTCCAGGTGCGCCGTCAGGCCGAGAACGAGGGTGGCGCTCCGGTGGTCGGGCCGGCGCCGGTACCGGTCGTGCAGGTGGCGCGCGCCCCGACCCGGTGGTCGCAGGCCAATCCCCTGGCAGCAAGGCGCGGCACTGAGGCGGCGGAAGCCGAACCCGAACGCGAACTCGAATCCGCTCCGGCGCGCGAAGCGCAGCGACCGCTGCAGGTGCCGGTCGCCCAGATCGCGGGTCGCGCCGCCTATGTCGCGGGGACCTTCGATACCAAGGGCCGCGAGCTCGGCTTCATCGCCAATTGCCTGGAGAAGCTGGGGCTTGATGTCGTCACCGTCGATCTCAGCACGAGCCGCAAGCCGTCGCCGGCCGATGTCGGCCCGGCCGAGGTGGCGCGCCACCATCCGAAGGGCGCCGGCGCGGTGTTCTCGGACGACCGCGGCAAGTCCGTCGCCGCCATGGCGCAGGCCTTCGAGCGCTTCATCGTCACCCGCCGCGATCTCGGCGGCATCATCTCGGCGGGCGGCTCCGGCGGCACCGCCCTGGCGACGCCGGCCATGCGGCGCCTGGCGGTGGGCGTGCCGAAGCTCATGGTCTCGACCGTCGCCTCCGGCAACGTGAAGGATTACGTCGGTCCGGCCGACATCTGCATGATGTATTCGGTCACCGACGTCTCCGGCATCAACCGCATCTCCGAGCAGGTGCTGTCGAACGCCGCCCATGCGCTTGCCGGCATGATCGCCCATGCGCGCCGCGCGCAGAGCGAGGCCAAGCCGGCGATCGGCCTGACCATGTTCGGCGTCACCACGCCCTGCGTGCAGATGGTGAGCAAGGCGCTGGAGGAGCGTTTCGACACGCTCGTCTTCCACGCCACCGGCACCGGCGGCCAGTCCATGGAGAAGCTCGCCGATTCCGGCCTGCTCGCCGGCGTCATCGACGTCACGACGACCGAGGTCTGCGATCTCCTGATGGGCGGCGTCATGAGCGCGGGCGAGGACCGCTTCGGCGCCATCATCCGCACGCGGCTCCCTTATGTCGCCTCCTGCGGCGCCCTCGACATGGTGAACTTCGGCCCGCTCGACAGCGTGCCCGCCCAGTACAAGGGCCGCAACCTCCACCAGCACAACCCGCAGGTCACGCTCATGCGGACCACGCCCGAGGAGAACGAGCGCATGGGCCGCTGGATCGGCGAACGCCTCAACCGCATGGAAGGGCCCGTCCGCTTCCTCATCCCCGAAGGCGGCGTGTCCTTGCTCGACCAGCCCGGCCGCCCCTTCCACGACCCCGCCGCCGACGCGGCCTTGTTCAAGGCGCTCGAGGCCACCGTGCGCCAGACTCCCCGCCGGCGCCTCGTCCGCCTCCCCCACAACCTCAACGACCCCGCCTTCGCCGACGCGCTGGTGAAGCACTTCCTCGAAGTGGTGGGGGAGGGAAAGCGCTAGAAATGTTCTGCGAACGGCAGCGACAAGAAAATATTCCCCCTCCCCTTGTGGGAGGGGGATTCAGGGAGAGGGGTCTCGCGCGGCAGCGCGACAAGAGTCGTTTCTTGCTTCCATCTGGCGGCTGTCGCCTGTCGCCGCTAGCAGTGTCGCCCGCACGCCTGACTCTTTGGCGCGCTGCCGCGCGCAGACCCCGCCCCCTGAATCCCCCGCCCACAAGGGGCGGGGGAATGGTTTGTTTGCACGGGTGCGTGTGATGCCCCGCATTCCCCGCGCCGACATCCTGAATAAATTCCGCGGCATGATCGCGCGCGGCGAACCGATCGTGGGCGGCGGCGCCGGCACCGGGCTGTCGGCCAAGTGCGAGGAGGCCGGCGGCATCGACCTCATCGTCATCTACAATTCCGGCCGCTATCGCATGGCCGGCCGCGGCTCGCTCGCCGGGCTGCTCGCCTACGGCAACGCCAACGACATCGTCGTCGAGATGGCGCGCGAGGTGCTGCCGGTCGTGAAGCAGACGCCGGTGCTCGCCGGCGTCAACGGCACCGATCCCTTCATGCTGACGGAGCCTTTCCTGGCGCAGCTTGCCACGCTCGGCTTCTCCGGCGTGCAGAACTTCCCGACCGTCGGCCTCATCGACGGCGTCTTCCGTCAGAATCTCGAGGAGACCGGCATGGGCTACGCCCTCGAGGTCGAGATGATCCGCAAGGCCAACCAGCTCGATCTCCTGACGACGCCCTATGTGTTCGCGGAAGCCGAGGCGGAAGCCATGGCGAAGGCCGGTGCCGATATCATCGTCTGCCATCTCGGCCTCACCACCGGCGGCTCGATCGGCGCCGAGACCGCGCTGACGCTCGTCGACTGCGTGCCGCGCATCAAGGCCTGGTCGGCCGCGGCGCGCGCCGTGCGGCCCGACATCATCGTCCTCTGCCATGGCGGCCCGATCGCCATGCCGGACGACGCCACCTACATCCTGAAGCATTGCCCGGACTGCCACGGCTTCTACGGCGCCTCCAGCATGGAGCGGCTGCCGACGGAGCTCGCGCTGACCGAGCAGACACGGAAGTTCAAAAGGATCAAACGAGGGTAACCGCGGCGAAAACCGGCTCTGGCGGGCCGGGGCGACCGCGGAGGAGGAGAACATGTCCGGAGAAACCATCGGCACGATCGTCGTGACGATAATCATCCTGGCGATCGTCATCGCGATCGTCGTGTATTTCATGAACTGGCTCTATCGCCGCTCGTCGCAGGAAGTCGCCTTCGTGCGCACCGGCCTCGGCGGACAGAAGGTGGTCGTCAACGGCGGCGCCTTCGTGCTGCCCATCGTCCACGAGGTGATCCCGGTCAACATGAACACGCTCCGCCTCGAGGTGAAGCGTGGCCGCGACGCTGCCGTCATCACCAAGGACCGCATGCGCGTCGACGTCGTCGCCGAGTTCTATGTGCGCGTACAGTCGACGCCCGAGGCCATCGCCAACGCGGCGCAGACGCTGGGCCAGCGCACCATGCAGCCGGAGGCGCTGCGCGAGCTGCTCGAAGGCAAGTTCGTCGACGGGCTGCGCTCGGTCGCCGCCGAGGTGACGATGGAGCAGATGCACGAGAAGCGCGGCGACTACGTCCGCCGGGTCAAGCAGGCAGTGGCGGAAGATCTGCTCAAGAACGGCCTCGAGCTTGAGTCGGTGTCGCTCACCGGTCTCGACCAGACCAACATGGATTTCTTCAACCCCTCGAACGCCTTCGACGCCGAGGGCCTCACGCGCCTCACGGAGGAGATCGAGCGACGCAAGAAGATCCGCAACGACATCGAGCAGGACACGCTGATCCAGATCCGCAACAAGAATCTGGAGGCCGAGAAGCTGTCGCTCAGCATCGACCAGGAGGGCGAGACGGCGCGCCTCGAGCATGAGCGCGACGTCGAGGTGCGCCGCGCCATGCAGCGCGCCGAGCTGGCGCGCGAGCGCGCCGTGCGCGAGCAGGAAGCCGAGCAGGCGCAGATCGCCGCCCGCCTCGAGGTGGAGAAGGCGCGGCTCGCGACCGAACGCACGCTCGACGAAGTCCGCATCAAGCGGGAGCAGGAGGTGCAGCGGCTCGAGGTCGACCGCCGCAAGGCGCTGGAGCTCGCCGAGCAGCAGCGCGCCGTCGCCATCGCCGAGGCCTCGAAGGCGCAGTCCGAGGCTCAGGCCGCCGCGGAGCTGGCGCGCGCCAAGGCGGTTGCCGCCGAGGAAAAGGTCTTCTCCGCCCGCGAGACCGAGGTGGCCGAGCGCCGCAAGCAGATCGAGATCATTGCGGCGCAGCAGGAGGCCGAGCGCGAGGGCATCCGCGTCAGGCTGCAGGCCGAGGCCGAGAAGATCGCGGCCAGCGATCGCGCCGAGGCGCGGCGGCTCGATGCCGAGGGCGACGCCGAGGCGGAGAAGATCCGCGCGCTCGCCGCCAAGCTGCGCTACGAGATCGAAGCCGAGGGCTCGCGGCAGATGAACGAGGCGCAGAACATCCTGTCGCCGGAGTCGCGGGCGTCGAACGCGCGGCTGCGCCTCATCGACAAGCTGGAGGCCATCATCCGCGAGAGCGTGCGTCCGCTGGAGAAGATCGAGGGCATCAAGATCCTGCAGGTCGACGGCCTCGGCGGCGCGCCGGCGCGCGGCGGCGGCGCAGAGGGGCAGGGCAACTTCGCCGACTCCATCGTCAACAGTGCGCTCCGCTACCGCGCCCAGGGTCCGCTGGTCGATCAGCTGCTCAGGGAGATCGGCATCAGCGGCGGCGACATCGGCAAGCTCGCCGGCGCCCTCGGCCAGCCCGCGGCGCCCCGGCGCGACGAGGAGCCGGGCGAATAGGAGCACAAAGCGGCAAAATCAACCCATTGAATCAAAAGGGAGATTTTTCAATGCATGGGGTTGTTTTGCAGCCTCGCGGTGACGCGGCGCCATGGTGAAGGTCTACACCTCCAGCGTGATCGAGGCGCCGGCCGACCGCGTCTGGGCGATCATCCGCGATTTCAACGGCTTGCCGAAATGGCACCCGCTCATCCGCGACAGCCGCATCGAGGACGGCGCGGCGGCCGACCGCGTCGGCTGCATCCGCAACTTCAACCTCAAGGACGGCGGCAACATACGCGAGCAGCTGCTGACGCTCTCGGACTTCGACTTCACCTGCACCTACTCGATCCTCGAATCGCCGATGGGCGTCAGCAACTACATCGCGACCCTCAAGCTCACGCCCATTACCGACGGCGACCGCAGCTTCGTCGAATGGAGTGCCGAGTTCGACTGCGACCCCGCCCGCGAGCGCGAGCTCGCCGACCTCGTCGGCAACGGCGTCTTCCAGGCCGGCTTCGACGCCCTCAAGCGCCAAGCCGCCCGCCGCTAAGCGGTTCGTCCTAACCTGCAATGCACTCGTCCCTTGCCGAACCCAATTTGATTCCCCCGCGAAAGCGGGGGTCCAGGGCCACCGCACTGTCCCTTGCCCTCGACCCCCGCTTTCGCAGGGGAATCACGGATAGGAGCGGCGCCGACTATCGGTCTTTGGCGCGACCAAGGGGCCTGCCGTGCCGCTTGTGAAGGTCCGCAAGAGCACCGTCGTCGACGCGCCGGTCGACGCCGTCTGGGCCTTCCTGCGCGACTTCAACGGCCACGACCGCTGGCATCCGATCGTCGCCGAGAGCGTGATCGAGAACGGCCGCCGCGCCGACGAGATCGGCTGCGTACGGCGCTTCCGGCTCAGGCAAGGCGGCTGGCTGCGCGAGCAGCTGCTTAGGCTGTCCGATCGCGAGCGCAGCTTCAGCTACTGCATCCTCGAAGCCCCGATCCCGCTCTACGACTACGTCGCGACCCTTCGGTTGAAGCCGGTCACCGACGGCAACCGCACCTTCTGGGAATGGACCTCAAGCTTCGAAACGCCACCGGGCGAAGAAGCGGCCCTCGCGGACCTCGTCGGCGAGCAGGTCTACGAAGCCGGCTTCGACGCCCTGAAGTCCCACTTCGGCCAGGCGCCCGCGCCGCGCCAGCGGCGCAGCCCGACGACCGGACGCGCCGCGCCGTCGAGCGCACCCATCGATTGCAGCGGGATCGTCTTTGACCGTTTCGGCGGCGCCGAGGTCCTGAAATGGCAGCGGCTGAGCGCGCCGCCGCCGAGCGCCGGCGAGGTGCGCCTGCGCCACACGGCAATCGGCGTCAATTACATCGACGTCTACCTGCGCTCCGGCTACTACCCGCTGGCACAGCCGCCAGCCGTGCCTGGTCTCGAGGGCGTCGGCGTCGTGGTCGATGTCGGGCCCGGCGTGAACGGCATCCTCGTCGGCGACCGCGTCGGCTATGCCGGCATGCCCCCGGGCGCCTACGCCGAATACCGCACCATGGCGGCCGACCGGCTGGTCCTGCTCCCGAACGACATTGGCGACGAGACGGCCGCGGCCGGCCTGCTCAAGGGCATGACGGCGGAGTTCCTCCTGCATCGAGTCCACCAGGTCCGCGAGGGCGACACCATCCTCGTGCATGCCGCCGCCGGCGGTGTCGGCCAGCTGCTTTGCCAGTGGGCACGCGCGCTCGGCGCCACCGTCATCGGGACGGTCGGCAGCGCCGAGAAGGCGCGCATCGCCCGGGCGCGCGGCTGCGCCTATCCGATCGTCTACACGGAGGAGGACTTCGTCGAGAAGGTGAACGAGATCACGCAAGGCCGCGGCTGTGACGTCGCCTACGACGCGGTCGGCCGCGACACCTTCCTGCGTTCCTACGAGGCGCTGGCGCCGCGCGGCCACCTCGTCAGCTACGGGCAAGCCTCGGGCCCGATCGAACCCGTCGACATCGCTGCCTTCGTCGGCAAGTCGGCGCGCGTGTCACGGCCGAACTTCGGCCACTACACCGGCACTGCCGCCGAGGTGCGCGCGATCACCGACCGCCTGTTCGACGCCCTGCGCCGCGGCATCCTCGCGATCGACATCGGCCAGCGCTACGCGCTGCGCGACGCCGCCGAGGCCCACCGGGCGCTCGAGGCCCGGCAGACCGTCGGCTCCACAGTCCTTATCCCCTGATCGTCACTTCGTCGCGGCGACGATCGAGTCCCGCAGGATCGTCGGGATGCGGTCGATCGTCTCGGCCGGCGTCGAGAGCGGCGGGGCGATGCAGATGGTATCGCCGATCGCCGGGTCGGCGCTGCCGCCGCGCAGGCGGAAGATCAGGCCGCGCGCCAGCGCTTCCTTGGCGACTTTCCCGCCGAGCCCGATGGCCGGCGCCTTCGTCTCCTTCTTCTCGACGAGTTCGACGCCGCACATCATGCCGAGCCCGCGCACCTCGCCGACGTTCGGCAGGTCACGCAGCGATTCGAGTCCGGCGAGCAGCCGGCGGCCCATGAGGGCGGAGCGTTCCACCAGGTTCTCACGCTCCATCAGCTCGACGTTACGCAGGCCGACGGCGCAGCAGGCGGGGTGGCCGGAATAGGTCGCGGCATGCATGAACTTCTGGTCGGCGGGCGCACCCAGCATCACCTGGTGCACCTTGCGCGAGATGATGACGCCGCCGAGCGGCAGATACGCGCTGGTGACGCCCTTGGCGAAGGTGACGAGATCGGGCTCCACGCCCCAATGGCCGAGGGCGAACCAGCGGCCGGTGCGGCCGAAGCCGGTGATGACTTCGTCGGCAATCAGCAGCACGTCGTGGCGGTCGCAGATCTCGCGCAGGCGGGGGAAGTAAGTCGGCGGCGGCACGATGACGCCGCCGGCGCCCATGACGGGCTCGGCGATGATGGCGGCGACCGTATCGGCGCCCTCCCTGAGGATCGCCTGCTCAACGGCGTCAGCGGCCCCGATACCCGGGTCCTCGTTCCCCGGCCAACGATAGGCATAGGGCGCCGGCACCTGCAGGAAATTCGGCACGAGCGGCCCGAACATCTTGTGATAGGACGCCATGCCCGTGGCGCTCATCGCCGCCATGGTGACGCCGTGATAGCCGTGGATGCGCGAGAACACCTTCACCTTGTTGGGCTTGCCGCGCAGCTTCCAATGGTAGCGCGCGATCTTGAAGGCCGACTCGTTCGATTCGGCGCCGGCGGTGGTGAAATAGACCGCCGAGCTGTTGGAATAGGCGAGCTTGACGATCTTCTCGGCGAGGCGCGTCGACGGGATGTTGGAGGCGCCGGCGTAGGCCGACGTGAAGGCCAGCTTCGCCATCTGCTCGGCCGCGGCGTCCGCCAGTTCCTTGCGGCCGTGTCCCGCATTGACGTTCCACAGGCTCGAGAGGCCGTCGATGTACTGCTTGCCGTCGGCGTCGATGAGCATCTCGTTGCGACCCTCGACGAAGAGGATCGGCTGCTCGTGATCCTTTACATGGTGGAGCGGGTGGATGATATGGCGCTGGTCGGTTTCGATGAGCGAGCGTGCGGCTTCCATCGGCGGCGGTCCTCCCTCTGGTGCGCTTCTGTGGCAGCGGGTCGGAGGTTAGCGGAGCGGCGTTACCGTGCCAAGTTGCTGCAACCCAGGGCTGCGTCAGTCGCGCTGCAGCATCCCCAGCAACCGGCTGCGCGCGCCCGTCGGCAGCAGCTGCAGCAAAGCCAGCGGAACCGCCAGCGATTTCGGAAAGGCGCGATAGGAAACGCGCCGCACGATCGCGTCTGCCATGATGTCGGTCGCTCGTTCCAGCGGCATCTCGAACGGCCGCGACTTCTGCCGCTCCTCCGTCCGCACGAAGCCCGGCGCCAGGTAGGTGACGTCGATGCCTCTGGACGCGACTTCGCTCCGGAGGCTGTCGACGAGGACGCGCAACGCCGCCTTCGAGGCCGAGTAGCCGGCGGCCCGCGGCAGGCCGACGCTGCCGGCAAGGCTGCCGGTGACCACGATATGGCCGCGGCCGCGCTGCAGCATCGGCGGCAGGACCGCCTCGATGCAGTTGGCCACGCCGACGACGTTGAGGCGGAACATCTCCTCGATGTCGCGGCCGCTGAATCCGTCGGCCGGCGTCCGCTTGCCGCCGCCGGCGTTGGCGATCAGCCGCTCGATCGGGCCGAAGAACGCCACCGCTTCGTTCGCCGCCGCAATGACCGCATCGTGGTCGGTGACATCGCAGGCGAGCGCCGCCGCCTTGCCGCCCGCGGCGCCGATCTCGGCCACCAGCCGGTCGAGTTCCGGCCGGCGCCGCGCCAGGACGATGACGGCATCGCCGCGCGCCGCCATCTTGCGCGCCAAACTGTTGCCGATGCCGGAAGACGCACCGGTGATGAGCGTGGTGGTCACTGATACAGCCGGCCGGCCCTGACAGCCGGTCAGGACTGCATGGTCGCCTCGAACTCGGCGAACGCCTTGTCGAAGCGCGTCTCCCACGCCTCCTGGTTCCGCCGGGCATCGCGGAAATAGGGCGAGCGCTTCAGGACGAAGATCATCAGACGGTACAAGGCGCGGCCCCAGAATCGCATCGGCCGATCGAAGTCGATCAGGAGGCAGATGCGCTCCTCGTCGGTGTCGTTCCACACCTCGTGCTTGTAGAGGTCGTCGATGACGAAGAACTTGCCGGGCTCCCAGCCGACGACCACGTCGCCGATGCGCATCCGGCACCGCTCGGTCGCCTGCGGCACCTTGAGGCCTAGATGCGCGCGCAGGAGGCCCTTGGTGACTCCGCGGTGGGGCGGGATATGGTAGCCCGGCTCGATGATCGAGAACCAGCCGGACTGCAGCCCCGGCACCCGCGACAGCATGGCGGCCGTCTTCGGAAAGCGCCGGCAGTTCGATTCGCTGCGATTCCCGAATCCATAGAGGTGCAGGACCTTCCAGGACCGATCCCGGGAGATCTTCATCTGGTCCGGTGAAATCTCGTGGAAGGCGGGAATCATGGCGCGCTGCGCCAGGACCGGCTCGAGCTCGGCCAGGATGCTCGGCCACTCGCGCTCGAACTCCGCCAGGAAGGGAAAGTGCCTGTTGTCGAGCACCGGGGCGTCGCCAACCAGCGACTGCCGGGAGAAGAAATCATTGGTGCGCCGGAAAATCTGCTTCCCGGTGCGAATCAGCGAGCGTCGAAACCCGTCTTCCTTGGACAATCCTATGACTCCGCGATCGGTGGGAGCGGCGACTGCCAACGTCCCATCGTTGAGACATTCGCCCCGGCCAGGACGCGGTCCTTCTATGACGAGGGCCACGGCAAGAGCGAATACATAGCGTTCTGGCCGTCGACGCAACCCGCGCGCCGGCGCGATCGTTAACTGATCCTTAATCGCTGCCCTGTCAAATGTCCTTAATCACAACCCGGTGTATAGGTTCGACGCCGGATTGCGTTGCGGTTCGATGAACACTTGCCCTAATTTCCCTCAAATAAGAGGCAAATAAGCCTCGAACGAAAACAAATGCCCACGCGTGTGGGGTGGACTGAACGCGGGTCGTCTCCGACGGCCTTCGGTCGGCTGCACCCCTAAGCAGGCCGATTGGAGAGCCAGATGACCGAGTCCACGAGCTTTCAGCCCGATTCCCTTGGCGCGACTCATGCAACGCCCGACCGCGCGCCGGGTGAAACCCAGCTGGCGCAGGCCGGCGGGACAATCGAGGTGAGGGAGCCGCAAGCCGATTCGACGACCATCGTCGCGGTCGAGCCGGGCCTGTCTCTGCATCTGGATTTCGACACCGCGGCGGCGCACGGTACGGTCAAGGACGGCAATCTCGAGCTCAGTTTCGACAACCACGCCACGATCGTCATCCAGGGCTATGAGGCCTGGGCGGCGCAGGGCGGCCAGGTAACAGGGCCGCAGGGCGGCGCGGTCGACCTCGCGCAGCTGGCCGGACAAGGCGCCGCCGTCACACAGACTGCAGCGACGTCCGAAATTCCGAATCACTCGACAGTCGACGTTCCCATTCCGGCGGCGGGCGAGCGGGTGGTGGTCGATGCGCATCCGGGCGATGTCCTGGAACTCGCCTGCGACTTCAAAGACGTGAAGGGTGCCGAGGTCGGGCACAACCTCGAGCTGACGTTCCCGAACGGCGGCGTGGCGGTCCTCGAGAACTTCGACCAGTGGGCGGTGGCGAAGGGCGCGGTCATCACCGACTGCAATGCCAAGGGCATGAACCTGGCCGACTTCGTGGTCTCCCTCGGCCTCAGTCCGGAAGACGTGCTGCCGGCGGCCGGCGGTCAGCCGGGCGGCGCGCAGGGCGTCGACCACCCGACCTTCGCGGTCACGCCGTCGCAGGACCTGCTGAACGGCTATCCTTATCCCCATATCCTGCCGCCGACCGACCTGAGCTACGGCACGCCGGAGCCGCTGTTCGGCTTCCTGCCGATCGAGCACAGCCTCGAGCAGGCCGGCCCGATCCTTTCGCAGCCCGATCCGCTGACCGTCACGGAGACCACGGCGCCGGGCGCGCCGTTGTCGTTCCAGCCGTCTAGCCTCGACGCGGCCGCCGACGGTGAGGGCGATGGCGACGGCGATTGCACGCCGCCGACCGGTCCGGTCCATTTCGTAGAGCAGACCGACTCCGAGCAGATCTTCACCAACGACAATTTCGGGCCGAGCGGTCCGAGCGCGACGCCGCTCCTGAGCTTCACCTACACCGGCAGCACGCTGGTCGATAACAAGCACGGCGTCCTCACCGAGGATCCGGTCACGCACGTCAAGTACCTGACGATCACGTCGGAAGATCCGACGAGGCCCTGGACCATCACGGTCATCGCGACGGGTCCGGAAGCCGGCCTCGCCACGGTCACGCTCACGGGGCCTTATCAGAACGATCCGGGCGCCAGCGACGCTGCCGAGTCGTTCGACTACACGATCCAGGCTGCGAACGGCAAGACCGCCAGCGCGCATGTCACGCTCGACATCATCGACAGCGTGCCGCATGCCCACAACGACTGCGAAGTCTGCATTCTCGAAGGCTCGGCTCCCGCTGGCGAGGGCGGCGAGGGCGGCATCGATCTCGCCCTGGTGCAGAACGGCGTCGCGTCCGGCAACGTGTTGGCCAATGACGACCTGGGCGCCGACCAGTTCCTGCCCAAGGGCACCACGCTCACCTCCTTC
>Ga0335076_10005154_pt1 | contig 13225 bp, 9 predicted proteins | sample Lox_Sample_25_FD_206717 | JGI IMG/M metagenome (GOLD analysis project Ga0335076, IMG submission 206717) | Soil microbial communities from Loxahatchee National Wildlife Refuge, Florida, United States - Lox_Sample_2.5 | ecosystem: Environmental > Terrestrial > Soil > Wetlands | place: USA: Florida...
CCCTCGCAAAAATGCTTTCACGAGTACCAAGCCGGTGACGAACCCCCCCACGTGCGCGAAGAAGGCGACCCCGCCCTGGTCGGCCGCCCCGCCCAGGGCGGGGAGACCGCCCAGGAGCTGCAGCAGAAACCAGTAGACCAGCATCAGATATGCCGGCACCGCGATGGTCGTGATGAAGATCCCGAGAAACACCAGGGTGTGCACCCGGACCCGGGGGAACAGCACGAGGTACGCACCCATCACGCCCGAGATGGCGCCCGAGGCGCCGATCATCGGGACCGCGGAGTGCGGCGCCGAGAAGGTCTGGGCGGCGGCGGCCGCAATGCCGGACAGGAGGTAGAAGACCAGAAAGCGCCCGTGACCCATCGCGTCTTCGATGTTGTTCCCGAAGATCCACAGGAACCACATGTTGCCGAGGATGTGGAACCAGCCGCCGTGAAGGAACATCGAGGTGAGTACGGTCCAGTAGTGGGGCACCCCGGTGGTCACGCAGGCCAGGCCGTTTCCCATCTGAAACGACACCCCGGGCGGCACGGTCCGTAGGATCTCTCCGGGCACGAGGCCGAGCTCGCAGGTGGACCGGGCGAGCGGCTCCGCCGAGCCCATCCCCTGGACGAGGACCCAGACCAAGAGGTTGGCCACGATCAGGCCTATCGTTATGGTCGGCGCCAGCTCGGTCGGGTTTTCGTCTTTGTAGGGAAAGAACATGCCGTAACCCTATGCAAGACATAGGCCTTGTCAATCTGCCGTTTTGGCGTTTTTCTAGGGCATATCCCTTGCTCTTGAGCGACGGCGGAAAGCAGCCAGGCATCATACCCTACGGTAAGGAGCACGCGGTTTATGGCGGAGAAAATCATCGGCATCGACCTGGGCACCACGAACTCGGTGGTGGCCGTGATGGAAGGCGGCGACCCGGTCGTCATCCCCAACGCCGAGGGGGGCCGGACCACACCGTCGGTGGTGGCCTTCACGAAGGACGGCGAGCGGCTGGTGGGTCAGGTGGCGAAGCGGCAGGCGGTGACCAACCCGCAGAACACCATCTTCTCCATCAAGCGCTTCATGGGCCGCCGATCCGCCGAGGTGACGGAAGAGAGCAAGCGCGTCCCGTACAAGGTCGCGGCGGGCCAGAATGACCTCGCCTCGGTCGAGATCCAGGGCAAGCGCTACACGCCCCCCGAGATCTCAGCGATGATCCTTCAGAAGATGAAGCAGACCGCCGAGGATTACCTCGGCCACAAGGTCGAGAAGGCCGTCGTCACCGTTCCCGCCTACTTCAATGACGCGCAGCGGCAGGCCACGAAGGACGCCGGCAAGATCGCCGGGCTCGACGTGGTGCGGATCATCAACGAGCCCACGGCCTCGGCCCTGGCCTACGGCCTGGACAAGAAGAAGGAAGAGAAGATCGCGGTCTACGACCTGGGCGGCGGCACCTACGACATCTCCGTGCTGGAGCTGGCCGAGGGCGTGTTCGAAGTGAAATCGACCAACGGCGACACCCACCTGGGTGGCGACGATTTCGACCAGAAGATCATCGAATGGTTGGTGGGGGAGTTCAAGCGCGACCAGGGCATCGACCTGTCGAAGGACCCGATGGCCCTCCAGCGGCTCAAGGAAGCGGCCGAAAAGGCCAAGATGGAGCTGTCGTCCGCGATGCAGACGGAGATCAACCTCCCGTTCATCACGGCGGACCAGTCCGGCCCCAAGCACCTGAACCTGACCCTGACCCGGGCCAAGCTCGAGCAGCTGGTGGACGACCTGGTCCAGCGGACCATTCCCCCGATGGAACAGGCCCTGAAGGACGCGGGGCTCAAGCCCGGGGAAATCGACGAAGTCATCCTGGTCGGCGGCCAGACCCGGATGCCCAAGGTGCAGGAGATCGTCCAGAAGTTCTTCGGGAAGGAGCCCCACAAGGGCGTCAACCCGGACGAAGTGGTGGCGATCGGCGCCGCGATTCAGGGCGGCGTGCTGGCGGGCGAGGTCAAGGACGTCCTGCTCTTGGACGTCACGCCCCTGTCGCTGGGCATCGAGACCCTGGGCGGCGTGACCACGGTGCTCATCACGCGGAACACGACCATCCCGACCAAGAAGTCGGAGGTGTTCTCGACGGCCGAGGACACGCAGACCACGGTCGAGATCCACGTGTTGCAGGGTGAGCGCCAGATGGCGCGGGACAACCGCACCATCGGTAAGTTCCAGCTCACGGGGATTCCGCCCGCTCCGCGCGGCGTGCCCCAGGTCGAGGTGACGTTCGACATCGACGCCAACGGGATCCTGCACGTGTCGGCCAAGGACAAGGCCACCGGCAAGGAGCAGAAGATCCGGATCGAGGCGTCGTCCGGACTCGGCGACAAGGACATCGAGAAGATGGTGAAGGAGGCGGAGGCGCACGCCGCGGAGGACAAGGAGCGGAAGGAAGAGATCGAGCGCCGCAACCGTCTCGACGCCATGGTGTACGAAGTCGAGAAGAACGCGAAGGAATGGGCCGACAAGCTGGACGCCGGCCTGAAGACGCGGCTGGACCAGGCGGTGGACGGCGCCAAGCAGGCGCTCCGCGCCGGGGACGCCGCGGGGATCGGCAAGGCGCTCGAGGAGCTGCAGCAGGCGTATTCCGCCGCGGGCGCGTCCCTCTATACGCAGGCGCGGGCCGCCGAGCCCGGCGCGGGCGCCGGAGCCGGCGGGGAGACCCCCGGCACCGAAACGAAGCAGGAAAACGTGGTCGACGCCGACTACGAGATCGTGGACGACGACAAGAACAAGAAGGCGTGACCACCTAACACAAGCGAGACGGCGATGTCGGTACGTACCCGGGATTGGCTGAAGTTCGTGTCACTGGTGGGCGTGGCGTTCGTGTTCGGGCTGCTGTTCGCCTCGGCCCTGAATCTGACGCCCAAGAGCCGGGCGGCCGAGCTGCCGCAGGTGTCGGCGGCGGCGGCTCCGCAGACGCCCATTCCGGCAGCCCGGGGGGTGGCGCAGCTCTCCGACGCCTTCGTCGCCGTCTCCAACCGGGTCCGCCCGGCGGTGGTCTTCGTGTCGTCGGCCCGCACCGAGCGGGCTGACGATGCGCAGGTGCCGGCCCCGTTCCGCGATTTCTTCCAGACGCCGCAGCACCGGCCCCAGATCGAAGAGGGCTCGGGCTCGGGGTTCATCGTCTCCCCGGACGGCTACATCCTCACCAACAACCACGTGGTGGCCGGCGCCGACCGCGTGAACGTCAAGCTCTACGACAAGCGCGAGTTCAAGAACGTCCGCGTCGTGGGCACCGACCCGCAGACCGATCTGGCGGTCATCAAGATCGACGCCACCGGCCTGCCCACCATCCCCCTGGGCAACTCGGACTCCACCAACATCGGCGAATGGGTGCTGGCGGTGGGCAACCCGCTCGGTGAGGAGTTCGACTTCACCGTCACCGCGGGCATCGTGAGCGCCAAGGGCCGGCTGCTTTCGGGACTCTACCGCGGCGACTACCAGATCCAGGACTACATCCAGACCGACGCGGCCGTGAACCCCGGGAACTCCGGCGGGCCCCTCGTCAACACCCGCGGCCAGGCCATCGGCATCAACTCGGCCATCGCCTCCGGCACCGGCTACTACACGGGCTACAGCTTCGCCATCCCCAGCAACCTGGCCCACACGGTCTTCGACCAGCTCGTCGCCACCGGCCACGTGTCCCGCTCCGTCATCGGCGTCAGCGTCACCGACGCCACCGAGGCGGACGCGCGCGCGGTGGGCCTGGCGCAGATCCACGGCGTCCTGGTGGACGACTACACCGACGGTGACTCGCCGGCCAAGACGGCCGGGATCGAGCAGGGCGACGTCATCACCGCCCTGGACGGCCAGCCGGTGAACTACACGGCGCAGCTGCAGCAGATCGTGGGCTTCAAGAAGCCCGGGGACCGGGTCGCGGTCACCCTGTGGCGCCAGGGCGTCGGCGAGAAGACCGTCGACGTGCGGGTGGTCGCCGCGCAGCCGCCGCAGGACAAGACCATCGCCCAGAAGAGCGAGGGGCCGGCCGAGCCGGCGTCCACGCCCCGCTCGGGCGCGCGGATCCTCGGCGTGGGGGTCCAGCCGCTCTCCCCGGACGACATGTCCCAGGATTCCCGGCTGGCCCGCGTGGCGGACTTCGGCGGCGGCGTGGTGGTCACCAACGTGGCACCCGACGGTCCGGCCTACGGGCACCTGGTGACGCAGGACGACGGCTACTACGACATCGTGATGAGCGTCAACGGGAAGCCGACCCGGAACTGGGAGGAGTACCGCGCCGCCATCAAGGACCTGAAGCACGGCGACGTCGTCACCCTCCGCGTCTTCCGCCTGCCCCGCCAGGGAGACCGTGGACTCGAGCGGATCGTCCGCCTCGAGATCTAGCCCGCCGTTTCCCTTCCACCGCCACGGAGACCCCGGTCCCGTGGCGGTGGTGCGTATAGGGGATATATTGCGCGAAACGCCCCCGGGGAGCGGCGATGAACAGCCGGTTCAATCAGGTGCTGCGCGAAGGGTTCGTGGGAGGATGCATCGGGGCCGCCGCCGTGGCGGTCTGGTTCCTCCTCGTCGACACCATCGACGGGCGCCCCTTCTTCACGCCGGCGATGCTGGGCAGCGCCGTGTTCTGGGGCGTGCACGATCCCGCGCAGGTGGTCATCGAGTTCTCACGCGTGGTGGGCTACACCATGATCCACGTGAGCGCGTTCGTGGTGATCGGCGTGATCGCGGCGTGGCTGGTGATGAAAGCGGAGGAAGTGCCGCACGCCATTTTCCTCGTGTTCGTGCTGGCGTGCTTCTTCGAATTCGGGTTCTACATCTTCCTGGCCATCCTGGCGCCGCCGCTCCTGGGCGCGCTGGCCTGGTGGAGCGTGGCGGTGGGCAACGGCATCGCCGCGCTGGGCATGGGCGGCTATTTCTGGCGCATGCACCCCGCCCTGGCCGAAAACCTCAGGCGGCATCCCCTGGGGGAAACGTCGGACGGGGAGTGATCCGCCGCACCGCCTGATAGGCCTCCTCGGGGACGGCCCGTTCGGCGTCCCCCGTCTCGTCCCGGGCCGCCCACCGGAACCACACGACCGTCATCGCCCCCCAGAACCACAGCGTCCCCGGCACCCACATCAGGAGCCCCCCGTACTGCTGATCCGCCAGGGCGGAGAGGCCCCAGACCCGGATCGGGGCCTGGACGTAGAACGGATAGGCGGGCGCCTCGGCGAGCGTGACCAGCGCTCCCACCAGGGACATCGGCAGCCCCAGGAGAAACAGGTACACCATCTGCGTCGGGTACGAGGCCCGCGGCAGCTCGGGGACCGGCGACAGCACCGGCCACCACATCACCACGCTGGTCGCGATGAAGACCAGGTGCTGGACGATGTGGAGGTTGTGATGCCGCATCGCCAGCTCGTAAAACTGGGGCAGGTGCCAGAAGACGATGGGGATGCTGAAGATCACGCCCGCCGCGAGAGGTCTGGTGATCACCCGCGCGAGCGCCATCACCCACCGCGGCCGGAGCAGCGGCCGCACCACCCAGGGCGGCGTCCCGTACAGGAGGAGGGGCGGGAAGATCAGGGTGAGAATCAGGTGCTGCAGCATGTGCGCGCTGAAGAGATACGTGTCCGAGAGGTCGTGCAGCGGTCCGTCGAGCGAGAAGAAGAGCACCAGCACGGCGGCCCAGAAGGACACCTGGCGGCTCACCGACGCGCGCGTCCCCCCCAGAAACAGATAGAGCCCGCCGAAGCAGGCGAGCCCGATCGCGACCGAAGGATGGATGTCCCAGTGATCCCAGGGAGGGGTCACGACGTCATCTGAGAATGAAGACCTTGAAGAGGAACATCAGCGCCATCGCCATCCCGAAGGCGAGAATGAGCGGCCCCCCGAAGATCATCGAGAAGAACCGGTTGTCCATCTTCAGGTGCATGTAGAACATCACCACCAGGCAGAACTTGATCGCCGACAGGATCAGAAGCGCCGGCACCAGGATCGGGTGGAAGGTCGGGACGTAGAACACCCCGACCTCCAGGACCGTGAGGATGAACAGCACCGCCGCCACCCGGATGTAGACCCCGGCGGTGGGGTGCGAGTGCTCGGCGGCGTGAGTCTCGGCCATGGGCATTCCGCTCACTGGATGAGGTACACGACGGTGAAGATGATGATCCAGATCACGTCGACGAAGTGCCAGTAGAGACCCGTGATCTCGACCGTCATCGCGTTCTTCGCCGTCAGCTTGCCCTGCATGGCCCGCACCCAGAGGGTGAGGAGCCAGAGCACGCCCACCGCCACGTGCGCGCCGTGCGTGCCGGTGAGCACGAAGAATGTGGTGCCGAACATGTTCTTCTGCAGCGTCAGGCCGTGCTCCACGAAGTGGCTGAACTCCCAGACCTGCCCGCCCAGGAAGATGAGCCCGCCGATGGCCGTGCCCATCAGCCAGACCTTGGCCCACTTCATGTCGTTGCGCTGCACCGCGGCCAGCGCCAGCACCATCCACAGGGACGACATCAGGAGGTCGAAGGTCGAGAACGACGTGAACGGGATGTTCAGGATCTCGTGCGGGAACGGGCCCTCGAGGCTCTTCCCCTTGTAGATCAGGTAAGTCGAGATCAGCGTCGCGAAGAGCAGGCACTCCGAGCCGATGAAGGCCCAGAATGCCATCTTGCGGCTGTCCAGCCCCATGGACGTCTGGTGGCCGGCCTCGGCGTGCGCGGCGTGACTCATCTCAAACCTCGAAGGGCTCGAAGCCCCACTTGAAGATCCCGAAGATCAGAATCGCGGCGCCCACGAAGGCCAGCCAGAGCGCGTGGGCGATCAGCGCGCCCGCCATCAGGGGCAGTCCCACCGCCGCCACCATGGGCCACCAGGACCCGTCGGGGACGTGGATGGGGCCGGTCGGGGCCTTCTGCATCACCGACTCGGGCTCGTTCCAGAGCGGCAGCCGCGAGTGCACGGTGGGAATCTGGGCGAAGTTGTACACCGGCGGCGGCGACGACATCGCCCACTCGAGCGTGGCGCCGTGCCAGGGGTTGTCCCCCGCCACCTTCCCGGCCGTCCGGGTGCGGATCACGTTCCAGATGAACACCAGCATCGCCACCGCGATCAGGAAGGCGCCCACCGTGGACACCAGGTTCATGGTCGAGACGCCCAGGTCGGGCGAGTAGGTGTAGACCCGGCGCGGCATCCCGAGGAGGCCGATGAAGTGCATCGGGAAGAACGCCACGTTCATCCCGATCAGCATCAGCCAGAAGTGGATCTTGCCCAGCGTCTCGTTCAAGAGCCGCCCGGTCATCTTGGGCCACCAGTAATACATGCCCGCGAACAGCCCGAGCACCGTCCCGCCGAACAGCACGTAGTGGATGTGCGCCACCACGTAGTAGGTGTCGGTCTGCTGGAGGTCGGCGGGGGGCGAGGCGTGCGTCACCCCCGACAGCCCGCCGATGATGAACATCGCGATGAAGCCCACGGCGAAGAGCAGCGGCGTGTCGAAGCGGATCTGGCCGCCCCACAGGGTGGCGATCCAGTTGAAGATCTTCACGCCGGTGGGAATGGCGATGAGCATGGTGGTGGAAGAGAACACCGCGTCCGCGATGGGACCCAGGCCCACCGAGAACATATGGTGGCTCCACACGCCCCAGCCCATGAACGCGATGAGGATGCCGGAGTACACCACCACGGTGTACCCGAAGAGCGGCTTGCCCGAGAACGTGGGCAGCACCTCGGAGATCACGCCCATCGCCGGCAGGATCAGGATGTAGACCTCGGGGTGCCCGAACAGCCAGAACAGATGCTGCCAGAGCACCGGGTCGCCGCCCGCCGATACCTGATAGAAGTGGGTGCCGAAGTTCCGGTCGAACATCAGGAACACCAGCGCCACGGTGATCACCGGGAACGCGGTGATCAAGAGGAAGGACGTGACGAGGGTCATCCAGCTGAACACCGGGAGCCGCATCATCTTCATCCCGGGGGCGCGGAGATTCAGGATGGTGATGATGAAGTTGAATCCGCCCGCGAGGGACGAGACGCCCAGGATCTGGAGACCCAGGAGCCAGAAGTCGATGTTCGGTCCGATCGAGTACTGCCGCTCGGTCAGATTCGCGTAGCCGAACCAGCCGCCGTTCGGCGCCACCGAGAGCCGGCCCGCGTGGAAGAGCGGCCCCACGAACCAGGACAGGTTCATGAAGATCCCGCCCAGCAGGAACACCCAGTAGCTGAAGGCGTTCAGCCGCGGGAAGGCGACGTCCCGGGCGCCGATCTGGAGCGGCACGATGAAGTTGAAGAAGGCCACCGACAGGGGCATCAGGGCCAGGAAGATCATCGTGGTGCCGTGCATCGTGAACAGCTCGTTGTACGTCTGCGCATCCACGATGTGGCTGTTCGGCTGGGCCAGCTGCGACCGGATGAGCAGCGCCTCGATGCCGCCCACCAGGAAGAAGCAGAACGCGGTCCAGAAGTAGAGCTTGCCGATCCGCTTGTGATCGACGGTGGTGAGCCAGCTCTTGAGTCCGGTGGGTTCGGTCATTTGAGGCTCATCAGGTAGGCGACGATCGCCTGCAGATCGGCCGGCTTCAGGTTCATGTCCATCATCACCGCACCGGGCTTCCGCTGGGGCGCGTGGTTCACCCAGAGCGCCAGGTCCAGCGAATCCTCCGGGAAGGTGGCGCCGGCGATGGTGGTCCGGCTGGCCAGGTGGGTCAGGTTGGGTCCGATCACGCCGGCCGAGACGCCCTGGATGGTGTGGCAGGCGATGCAGGCGCCGTGCTGGAAGTCCGCCTTGCCGGTCGCGGCGAGCGAGTTGGGCGCCGGCTCCACCGGACCCGCTTTCTGGTTCGCGACCCAGGCGTTGAACGCCGAATCACTCTCCACGAACACCCGGAGCCGCATGTTGGCGTGGGAGTCGCCGCAGAACTCGGCGCACTGGCCCATGTACATCCCGATCGTGTCGGGCCGGAAGACGATGTGATTGACGTGTCCCGGCACGACGTCGCGCTTGGCGGCGATGGCGGGAACCCAGAAGCTGTGGATCACGTCGTTGGACGTCATATCCAGCCCGACCGTCTTCCCCACTGGCAGGTGCAGCTCGTTGGCGGTCACCACACCGAGGTCGGGATAGCGGTACTCCCACCACCACTGGTGCGCGATCACCTGGACCTTGAGGGCGTCGGCCGGGGCCGGGGCCTGGGTCTGGAAGATCGTCCGGATGGTGGGCACGGCGACCATCACGAGGATGAGCACCGGCGCCAAGGTCCACGTGATCTCGAGCGCCGTATGGCCGTGGGTGGGCTTCGGCGCGGGAGCCCCGGGGCGGGCCCGGAACCGGATCAAGGCATAGAGGAGCAGCCCTTCCACCACCACGAACACCCCCACCGCCCATCCGAAGATACCGGTGAACAGGTGATCGATGGCGAACCCCAGGTCCGACTTCGGTTGCAGAGTGGTCTGGGGGAAGGGACCGGCACAGGCCGCGAGGGCCACGAGCAGGAGGCCGGGGAGCAGGCGCTGGATCAGTCGTTGGTGTTTATGCACGGATGCGATGGTCCTGGTCTCGGTCTGAGAAAAGGCGGCAAAAAGGTAGCACCCTGCGGGGGCACAATCAACGAACCCGGGCTGGCGGGGACAGGCCTGAAGCGTGATGTTCACCGCCGCCAAATCGGGCCGTCACCACCCGACTTTCGGAGATCGTATGTACCGGCTCCTCGCCTCCGCGCTCCTCCTCGCGGCCGTTCCCGCGTCGCCCCGTACGCCGACCGCCGCCGCACCCCAGACTCCCGGGCTCGGCTACTACCGGTTCCCCGCCCTGCACGGCGACACCGTCGTCTTCACGGCCGAGGGCGACCTGTGGATGGTGAGCGCCTCGGGCGGCGTGGCGCGACGGCTCACCACCGGCCAGGGGGAGGAGACCAACGCCGCCATCTCGCCCGACGGCAGGACGATCGCGTTCGAGGCCTCCTACGAGGGCCCGAACGAGATCTACACAATGCCGGCGGCCGGGGGAGTTCCCGTCCGGCGAACCTGGGGCGGGGGGCTCCCCGTCGGCTGGACGCCCGATGGCAAGCTGCTGTTCGCCTCCGGCGTCTGGTCCGGTCTCCCGAACGCGCGGCTCTACACCCTCGACCTGGCCACCGGGACCCGGGTGCCGATCCCCCTCGCGCAGGCGAGCGACGGATCGTATGACCGGGCCGGGGGCACCCTCTATTTCACCCGCCTCTCGTTCCAAGGGAGCCACACCAAGCGCTACAAGGGCGGAACGGCCCAGAACCTCTGGCGGCTGGCGGCCGGCGGGAACGAAGCCACGCCGCTGACCGCCGACTACGCGGGCACCAGCAAGGCGCCGATGTGGTGGCAGGGGCGGGTCTACTTCGCGTCGGACCGCGACGGGTCGATGAACCTGTGGTCCATGGATCCGGACGGTCACGACCTGAAGCAGCTCACCCATCACCAGGGATGGGACGTCCAGTCCCCCGCCCTGGACGGCGGACGGATCGTCTACCAGCTCGGCGCCGATCTCTGGATCTACGACATCGCGACGGCCGAGGGGCACATCATTCCGGTCACCCTGACATCGGACTTCGATCAGCTGCGGGTGAAGTGGCTGACCAAGCCGATGGACTACGTCACCGCCACCCACGTCTCGCCCAACGGCGACCGCGTGGTGCTGACCGCCCGCGGCCAGGTCTTCGTGGCCTCCGTGGGCCCGGGCCGCCTGGTCGAAGCCTCCCGTCACCAGGGGGTGCGGTACCGCTCGGCCCGCTTCGCGCCGGACGGCAAGTCCCTCACCGTGCTCTCGGACGAGTCCGGCGAGACCGACTGGTGGAGCCTGCCCGCCAACGGCGTGGGCGCGCCCCAGCAGCTCACGAGCGACGCGAAGGTCCTGCGGTGGGACGGCGTGACGTCCCCCGACGGGAAGTACCTCGCCTACACCGACAAGAACCAGGCGCTGTGGCTGCTCGACCTCGCCGCGAAGAAGACGATCCAGATCGAGCAGTCCCCCGACGGGGACTACGGCGATCTGGCCTGGTCTCCCGACTCGAAGTGGCTGGCTTACACGCGGCCCGGTGTGTCGTTCTCGACGGTGGCGCTGTATTCGGTGGCGGCGGGCACGGCGACCGCGATCACCACCCGCCGGGCCGACAGCTACTCCCCCGGGTGGAGCGCGGACGGCAAGTGGCTGTACTTCCTTTCGGACCGGACCTTCCGGTCCCTCGTGTTCTCGCCGTGGGGGCCCCGCGCGCCGGAGCCGTTCTTCGACCACCAGACCAAGATCTACCTGGTCTCGCTCGTCAAAGGGCTCCGGTCCCCCTTCCAGCCGAAGGATGAGATGCCGGCGCCGCCGGCGGACACCGGAAAGAAGGATGTCACGGTCGCGGTCGACTTCGACGGCATCACCGATCGCCTGTTCGAGGCCCCGGTGCCCCCCGGCAACTACGGCAACCTGTCGGTCGGCTCGGACCGGATCTTCTATACGTCCACTGAGACGTCCTACGAGCCGAAGACCACGCTCTTGTCGCTCGAGATCTCCAATCAGGCCCCGGCGGCGAAGACGGTGGCCGAGGACATCCGGCAGTACGAGCTGAGCCAGGACCGCAAGAAACTGATGATCCAGAAGGGCGAGGACATCCACGTCGTGGACGCGTCCAGCGCACCGGCCACGCTCGAGGCCAAGAACCAGGCACAGCTCTCGGGCTGGACCTTCCCCATCGACCCGCGCGAGGAGTTTGCCGAGATGTTCCGGGAGGCGTGGCGCCTCGAGCGGGACTACTTCTACGACCGCCACATGAACGGCGTGGACTGGCCGGCGATGCGCACCAAGTACGCCCCGCTGGCGGCGCGCGTGACGAGCCGGGGTGAGCTGTCGGACGTGCTGGCCCAGATGGTCAGCGAGCTGTCGGCGCTGCACATCTTCGTCTACGGCGGCGACTTCCGGACCGGCACCGACCAGGTCGCGCCCGGTTCCCTCGGCGCCACGTACCAGCGGGACTCGGCCGACGGGGGCTGGCGGATCGCGCACATCTACCGGTCGGACCCGGACTTTCCGGTGCTCCGCTCGCCCCTGGCGGTGCCGGCCCTCGGCGTGACCGAAGGGGACGTGATCCAGCTGGTGAACGGCGTCCCGTCCCTGTCGGTGCCCGAATTCGACGCCCTCCTCGAGAATCAGAGCGGGAAGGAAGTCCTGCTCCGGGTGAAGACGCCGGGCCAGACGGGCACCCGCGACGTGGTGGTGACGCCGTTCTCGCGCGGCGCGCTCGCCAACCTGCGCTACAACGAGTGGGAGTACACCCGGCGCCTGGCGGTGGACGCCCAGAGCCACGACTCCATCGGGTACGTCCACCTGCGGGCGATGGGCGGCGGGGACATGGCCCAGTTCGAGCGCGATTTCTATCCGGCCTTCGACCGGCAGGGGATGATCATCGACGTCCGCCACAACAACGGCGGCAACATCGACAGCTGGGTGATCGAAAAGCTCCTCCGGAAGGCGTGGATGTACTGGCAACCCCGCATCGGCAATCCCAGCTGGAACATGCAGTGGGCCTTCCGGGGTCATATCGTGGTGCTCTGCGACGAGAACACGGCCTCCGACGGCGAAGCCTTTACCGAAGGGTTCCGGCGCCTCGGCCTGGGCCGGGTCATCGGCACCCGCACCTGGGGCGGCGAGATCTGGCTGTCGTCGTCCAACGTCCTCGAGGACCACGGCATCGCCACCGCGGCGGAGACCGGCGTCTACGGCCCCGAAGGCGCGTGGCTGATCGAGGGACACGGCGTGGATCCCGACTCGGTGGTCGACGATCTCCCGGGAGCCACGTACCGGGGACAAGACGCGCAGCTGGACGCCGCCGTCGCCTGGCTGCGCGCGGAAATCCGGGCCCACCCCGTCCCGGTGCCGCCGCCGCCATCGTATCCGGACAAGAGTCACTAGAGAGAGAGGGTCATGGCACCGAAGCAGCTCACGATCGCGATCCTGACCGGGGGCGGAGACGTCCCCGGTCTCAATCCCGCCATCCGGGCGATCACCATCCGCGCGCTGCGCGACGGACACCGGGTCATCGGGATCCGGCACGGCTGGGCCGGACTCGTGGACTACGTGCCGGACGACGCCGTCGACAACTCGGACAACGTCCAGTCCCTGTCGGAGGCCATCGTGAACCGGGCCGGCCGCACCGGGGGCACCTTTCTGCACACGTCGCGGGCCCGTCCCAGCCATCTGCCCCGGGAACGGGTTCCCGCCCACCTGACCGGGTACGACCAGCCGATCAACGACGTC
>Ga0335076_10005155_pt1 | contig 13225 bp, 14 predicted proteins | sample Lox_Sample_25_FD_206717 | JGI IMG/M metagenome (GOLD analysis project Ga0335076, IMG submission 206717) | Soil microbial communities from Loxahatchee National Wildlife Refuge, Florida, United States - Lox_Sample_2.5 | ecosystem: Environmental > Terrestrial > Soil > Wetlands | place: USA...
ATCTGCGATCACTCCGCCATTTTTGCCACGTGAAGATCGAAGCCGGTCTTCGGTAGCAGGGAAGTCAGCTCGAAGGCTTTGAATCCGTCTCCACTCACCTCGGTATGACGATAGAGTCCGGGCTCGGTCTCGACCGTTTCCCGCCGTCCTTCGAGATCATCCAGGAACTGCTGTGCCGCTCGGAGATCGACCGAATTGTTCCTGGCGCGGTTCACGATAGCCTCGGCGGCGTAGGAGCGCACCAACTTTGGCCAGTATTTTTCGAGCAGGCTGGTACTGGCAAAAATGTCGGCCCAAACGATCTCGCCATTTACAGCGACCACAACTCCTACTGCCTGGCGATCCCGCAATTGTTTGATGAGGCTTTGATAGTCACGCTGGATCGGGGCGGCGATGGAATCGACTTTTTCTTTCACTTCTTCGTTCTGCATCACTCCAGCGTAGGAACTGGTGCCGTTGACGGCTACCGCCGAGGGCGCGCGGAGTTGGGCCGCCACGCTGGCCTGAGAGCTCCGTACTTCCGCCCATACCTTCTGTTGATCTTTATCGGCCATCACCTTGGCCCGCAGCGCGGGCGCTCCCATCGGAGATCCGATCGATCCGAAAGTTGCCTTGGGACCGGTCCAGCGCCCGGGTTCGACGCAAAAGACTCCCAGGTCGATGGGGTCGCTCTCCGCGGGAACCAGCCGGTCCTTGCCGATGACGCGGTCCTGATGGCCGCCGGTGACGATCTCTCCCGCCAGGAGAATCAGGGGCCGCCGGGAATTATTGACCAGGACGAGTTGGTTCACCTGCGCGCCAGGATAGTTCCGTGGAGTGGGAGATTCGCCACGGCGTGGCCTTACCAGCGGAGACAGGCTTCCGGACTCGCTGACCACGACTTCACCGGAACGCAGACCTTCATCCAGGGTCAGGAAACCTTCGGTGTCATGCGTTGTGGCGGCGATCACCGGGAAAATTGACAGATTGTCATGCCGAATCGCGGACAAAACTTTGTAGTGGGCGACGGAGTACACCTCCCCGGCGGGAGCCAGACAGGGAATTACAACCGCCAGAACCAGCAGAACTGCCCCAGTCACGAGCACCCACAACCATCGATTTCGCATAGAGATCCTCCCGGCATCAGTGGGTCCAGTGGAGGCGATTTCGGGCTGTTCTCCTTGGCCCATCCTGATCCCTCTGCTCCACCGAACGGCAAAAATAAGGCTGCTTGCGTCCAAAAATTGGTAGCATCCAGAAGGCTGGTCTCGAATGCGTGAGGGCGGTGTCCAATCCGGTATGGCGGAGCCAGTCTGGGAATCTCTCGCCGGTGAACTCTTCGTCAAGAGCCGGGCATCGGAACTGGGGCTCACGCAGGAGGCCTTCACCGCTGTTCTTCAGAACATCGCCCGGAAATACCTGCCCCCCGGCCACTCGCACGAACATTTGCGCCAGTTTGTCGGCACCCTGCGTGTAGAAGAGTTGGCTCTCGCGCAGGCCTGCGCCGTGGGCAACGAGCGCGCATGGGAAATCTTTCTGACTCGCTACCGGGAGAAACTCTACGATATCGCCGGTTACGTCGCGCGCGAGAGCTCGGCGGCGCGCGAATTGGCGGATTCGCTCTATGCGGACCTTTACGGCACCAGCACGCGCGACGGACAGCGGATCTCGAAGCTGGCTTCGTACACGGGACGCGGCTCCCTCGAAGGGTGGCTGCGCACTGTCCTGGCGCAAGAGTATGTGAACCGCTATCGGAAGCAGCGCCGCCTGGTGAGCCTGGACGAAGAGAGCGAGGAGGGAGTCCAGTTTGCGGCGGCGAATCCGGAGCCTCCCCCCGCCGTCGACGGGCGCTTAGATGCAGCCACCACCGAGGCCTTGGCGCAACTCTCGGCCGAGGACCGCTTCATTCTGGCGTCTTATTATCTGGACTCGCGCACGCTGGCCGAGATTGCCCGGACTTTGCACGTCCACGAATCCACCATCAGCCGCAAACTGGACAAAATAGCCAAAGCCCTGCGCAAGGGAATCCTGGCCAATCTTGCCCATAAGGGAATGACCCGGCGGCAGGCGCAAGAGGCGCTGGAAGTGGATGTACGCGATCTGAGTGTGAACGTGCGGGCCGAGCTGATGCAAGAAACTGCACCTGGCGCGTTCTCCAATAAGAAGGCGGAAACCGCCGCCGGCAAAACACCCGGATGACTCTGACAGCGCAGATTCCGGGATAAGGCAGAAGCGTAGCAAGCTTAAATGGCGGAACTACCCAAAATCGTGGTGCAGAAGCTGCGGGGAATTGATGCCGGCACGTCGGCACATCCCGAGCCCGACCTGCTCAACGCATTTGTGGAGCGGGCGCTGACCCCGCCGGAGCGTGAGCAGGTGATGCAGCACCTCGCCTCCTGCGGCGACTGCCGCGAGGTTTTGGCCCTGGCCTTCCCGCCCCGGAGCGAGGCCAATGTTTCCGCTCCGGTCGCCGCTTCGCCATGGCTATCGTGGCCGGTCCTGCGTTGGGGAGCATTGGCCGCGTGCATCGTGGTGGTCTTCGCGGCGGTGAGTTTGCGAAACCGGTCCACCACAGGGCGAACCCACTTGGTGCAACAGAATGAAGTGTCGAGGTATGAACGGGCCGAGAACCCGGCGACGGCCGCGGAGCCTTCCCGCAAGCGGACAGAGAATGCGAAGACGTCGCAGCCGTTCGACGTGGCGCAAAATACTCCCCCGGCTCCATTGGAATTGAAGAAGAAAGAAGCCGTCGCTGGAGTAGCCCAACCCGCCGCCCTCGATAAGACTCTGCGGGCCGCTCCCGTACTAGCTGCGGACAACAAGGTCCAGGGAGCCGGTGGCCAGGCGGCTGGGGTCATGTCAGCCTCGGGAGCGCCCGCGACAGAAGCACGCGATGATCTCGTGCCGGGACGGGCGAAGGACGTAGCCCCGGTGCCTGCGACATCGGAGGTGGCCGCACAGGCGGGCACAAACATGGCCGCCAAGGCCCAAATTGCCGTTTCCGCGGCGGAAGACCGGAACGCACCCAGCGCTCTCCGCACGCGGGTTGTGCCGCGCTGGACTTTGAGTGCCGATGGAACGCTGCAGCGCTCGCAGGACGGAGGCAGAAGCTGGCAAACGATTCCGGTGCCGAGCCAGGCTACTTTCCGAGCCTTGGCCAGTAACGGCTTCGACATCTGGATCGGCGGAACCGGGGGCTCGCTGTTCCACTCGGTCGATGGCGGCCAAAACTGGATCCCAATCCAGCCGGCCGCGAACGGAGAGACTCTCAGCGACGACATTATCGGAGTGGAATTTACCGATCTATCCCACGGAGCCGTGACGACATCGTCCTCAGAAACCTGGGTCACCGCCGACGCCGGCCGCAGCTGGCAGAAGCAATAGCCGGCAGGGTCCTCCACCTTCCATCGCTACGATTGTCTTGATCGTCGCCGCAAGATTACCGCGTGCTCCAAAACCGGATTACCAAAGTGACGTTTACACTCGCGGGGGTGCGGGCTACTATCCACACGTGGTTTGGCAGTTCTGGGGGAGGGCTGCCGAGGCGTCCTGAACCGTTAGGTTTAGGGCGCTTTTTTATTGCCCGAAATTGAATGACCGCGGGTTGCGTTTCCGTCTCGCCTTGCGACTTTCTGCACTGCCCTGCATCGAATAAAAATGCTAGGATAATCAGTCCGTTGGGACTTAGTTCGTGGGTTTCGCCCGGCACGTCAGCCATGGGCGTGCCACAGGGAGGTTTTATGGCAGGAAATGGAATTATCGAGGTAACCGATTCGAATTTTGATCAGGATGTTCTGAAGTCGGAGACACCGGTTCTGGTGGATTTCTGGGCGACCTGGTGTGGACCGTGCCGTGCAATTGCGCCGATCGTGGATGAACTGGCGCAGCAGTACCAGGGCAAGGTGAAGATCGGCAAAATGGATGTGGACCGCAACAGCGCCACCCCGATGCGCTACGGCGTACGCGGAATCCCGACGCTGCTGGTGTTCAAGGGCGGCCAGGTGAAGGAACAGATCGTGGGGTACGTTCCCAAAGAGACGATCCAGAAGGCTATCGACAAGCACCTGGGCTGAACGATCGAAATTGAGAATTTGTAGACCGCCCGCTTGATGCGGGCGGTTTGCTTTTCTCAGTACTTTCGCAGCACGCCAATCACCCGTCCCTGGATCTGGACGGCAGCCGCAGGCACGATGATCGGCTTCATGGCGGCATTCGAAGGTTGCAGGCGGATGTTGTCGCCCTCGCGGTAGAAGCGTTTCAAAGTGGCTTCGGTTCCCTCGACCAGGGCAACTACGATGTCGCCGTTATGCGCGGTTTTGGCTTTTTCGACCAGCACATAATCCCCGCTGAGAATGTGCTCGTCCTGCATGGAGTCGCCGCGGACCTCGAGCACAAAGACCTCCTTCGAGCGGACAAAATCGGCGAGGGAGATCGTCTCCGGATTTTCGACGGCCTCAATCGGCAATCCGGCTGCGATCCGTCCCATGAGCGGCAATACCATGGTTGTGTTCACGCTCATGGCTTGCTTCAGGCGGCCCTTGGGAGGGAGCAGATCGATGGAGCGGCTGCGGTTGTAGTCGCGAGTCAGAAGTCCCTTTTTTTCCAGATTGGTGACGTGCTTGTGCACCGTTGCTAGCGAATTCAGCTGCAAGCCGGTGCGAATTTCATCGAACGATGGCGAGTAGCCGTTCTTCTGCACGAAGTCTGAGATGAAGTCGTAGAGCTCGCGTTGTCGTCGGGTGATGGCCATGCCCAACATTGTAGGCGAAGATAAGGCGAAGTCAAGCGGCGCTGTGGATTCGTCGCGGTGGGCATGACACAATGCCGGGGTCCATGCGCATGCTGACGCCTTACACATTGGCCTGAGTGGCCGGTGCAACTTTCTAAGTGCAACTCCATCCAATCAGCTGGAAACATACGAGGAACTATGTCCGAAAAAGTCATCAAGACCGAAGAAGAATGGAAGAAGCAGTTATCCCCCGACCAGTATTACGTCACCCGCCAGGCTGGAACCGAACCGGCATTCACCGGCAAATACTGGAAGACGAAGGATAAGGGTACTTATCATTGCGCCTGCTGTGGCGCACCCCTGTTTGAGTCGGAGACCAAATTTGAGTCGGGGACAGGTTGGCCCAGTTTCTGGCAACCGGTCGGAGCGGGCGCTGTCTCCGAGCATACGGATCGGACGCACGGGATGGTCCGGGTTGAGGCGCGCTGCGCCCGTTGCGATGCTCACCTGGGGCACGTGTTTCCGGACGGGCCTCGGCCCACCGGCCTGCGCTACTGCATGAATTCGGCTTCGCTCGACCTCAAGCCGGAAACAAAAAAATAGGGCACGGTTCCAAGCCGGGCCCGGTGTGTCCTGCTTTGAATTTTTTTCTACGCGCTGCCTGCGGCTGCGACGTGGGCTTTCTCTGCCGGAGTGGCAAACTCGTTGCTGAGAGGCTTCGCCAACGCCTGCGTCTGCGCCTTCTCGCTCTTTTGCTGGGCGGAGCGGACCTCGATGCTGCCCTTCATAACGGCGCCATCTTCCACGCTGATGCGGTGGGTAATCACGTCGCCCGTCAGCGAGCCTTCGCCGCGAATGTCGAGCCGGTCGGTGCATTCAATATTGCCCTTGACCGATCCCATAATTACGACTTCCTTGGCGTTGATGTTAGCCACCACGCTGCCATTGCGGCCGATGGTGACCCGGTTGTCGGTCAGGTGGATGGTTCCTTCCACCCGGCCGTCGATGTACAACGGCTCCGAGCCGCTGATTTCGCCCTTGATCACCACGGAGCGGCCAATCGTGGCCTGTTCCATCGGTGCGCTTACGGTTTTTGCGGGGGTGTAGCTGGTGGGTGGAACGGAATACTTTTGAGAGCTCGATTGGCTCTGAGCCGGCTGCAACATTTGGTGACCATCCTTAGGTCGGTGCGGCCCGCGAGCAGCCGCCTCCGGGGTGTAGGTGACTTAGGGTCGAATATCGCATGAACTTTAGGGTTCGAGGAGGTTACGGAAGAACCTGTACGACTGCGGAGGGCGGTTTTATGCCTGCAACGTCTGCGACAATTCTTCCCACTCCGCCAGGCAGGTCTGCAGCCGGGAGCGATGCTCTTCCAGTTCTTTTGACATGCGGGCGGTTTCCTCGGCGCTCACAAAGCTCTGCAAGGCGGTTTCGCAATCGGCGATGGCATCCTCCCACTGTCCGATTGCTTCTTCCAGTTGCCGAACCCGGTCTTCGATCTGCTTGCGCTTGATGGGGTTCAATCGCTTCGATTTGGCATCGGAGAACTCGGCTGATTTATTACCGTTGGTGGGCTGGGGCGACGCCGCTGTGACTTCGACGCTTTCCTGCAGCTTGGCGGCTCCGCCCTCCCTGCGCCAGCGATAATCCTCGTAATTGCCGGGATAGATCTCGATCCGGCCGCCGCCTACCTCAAAAACACACGTCGCGAGGTTGTCGATGAAATAGCGGTCGTGCGACACGAACACAACGGTTCCGGTGTACTTCGACAACGCTTCCAGCAGGACGTCCTTGGCGCGCATGTCGAGGTGGTTGGTCGGCTCGTCGAGCAGAAGGAAATTCGCCGGATGCAGCAGCATGCGCAGCAGGGCGTAACGGTTGCGCTCGCCGCCGGAAAGCACGCCGATCCGCTTGAAAACGTCGTCGCCGGAAAAGAGAAAGCAACCGAGCAGATTGCGCAGCTCGGTTTCCCGCGACTGGGGCGACACTCGGCCCAGATCGTCCAGAATGCGCGCGTCCTGATCGAGTTCCTTGTACTGATCCTGGGCGAAGTAATCCGCCTGCACGTTGTGGCCAAGCTTGTACTCGCCGGCGGTGAGCGGTTCTTCCTGAGCCAGGAGCTTGATCAACGTAGACTTGCCGGCCCCGTTTACGCCAACTAATGCAATCCGGTCGCCGCGCTCGATCATGAAATTGACGTCGCGAAAAACTTCCTTCGGCCCGTAGGATTTCGCCACCCCGGTAAATTCCGCCACGATGCGCCCACTCGCTTTGGGCTGGGGGAAGGAGAAGTGAATGGTCTTCTCCTCTTCCGGCAACTCGATCCGGTCCATCTTTTCCAATTCTTTAATCCGGCTTTGCACCTGCTTGGCTTTGGTGGCCTGGTAGCGGAAGCGGTTGATGAAGACTTCCAACTGCTCGATGCGCTCGCGCTGGTTGCGGTAGGCGGCTTCCAGTTGCTCCTGGCGTTGCGTTTTCTGTGCCAGATACTTCTCGTAGTTTCCGGGGTAGAAGTGGATCCGCTTATTCCAGATCTCGACGATCTTGTTGACCGTGACGTCCAGAAAATAGCGGTCGTGGGAGATCAGGACAAACGCATTCGGGTAACCAGTCAAATATTCTTCCAGCCAGTTGCGAGCTTCGAGGTCGAGGTGGTTGGTGGGTTCGTCGAGCAGCAGCAGGTTGGGCTGCTGCAACAGAAGCTTGGCCAGCGCTATGCGCATCTGCCACCCACCGGAGAACTCTTCCGTCTGGCGCTGCCAATCTTCCTTGCTGAATCCCAGTCCCATCAGGACGCTGCCCACTTTGGCGTCGATGGCGTAACCGTCCTGGGTGCGGAATTGATGCTCCAGTCGCTGATAGCGTTCCGCCACCTGGGAGTATTCCGCCGACGAGTGATCCAACTCCGACATGCGGGCGGTCAACTCTTCCATCTCGCGCTCTTTCGTGCGCAGATCCTCGAAGACCGACATGCATTCGGCAAAGACAGTTCGGCCGGAAAGGGCTAGACCATCCTGCGGAAGATATCCGGCGCTGATGCCGCGGGCCGTGCTCACCGACCCGTAATCGAGGCTCTCCATCTCCGCCAGAATCTTCAGGAGCGTGGATTTGCCCGTGCCGTTAGCGCCAACCAGTCCAACCCGGTCGCTCTTGGTGATCAGCCAGTCCACTCCCTCGAACAGGAGCTTGTGGCCGTAGCGTTTTCCGGCGGAAGACAGCTGAATCATGGGCTGCTTTTATCGTCTCACGAGAGGGGGGTTTGCAGTAGGGGCGGATACGAGTCAGGATGGCAGGGCTGGTGGGTGAGCGGCGCCCAGGGCTTCCATGGCCCGGTCCACCACGGCTTGCATTTCGCGGGCGTACTTCACCTCGCGGCCTTTGGCGAGCGTCTTCTTGGCGTCCTCGGGAGAGAACCAGGTCGGATTGCGCTGCGGTTCGTGTCCAGGCTCGGTTTGTTCGACCTCGAGCAGAAACGCCTTCACCACAAACTCGCGAACGCCCGGAGGTTTCCAGAAAACGCCCTTGGAGTGCAGGTAAAGATGGAAATGCCGCGGCTCGATGTGGCCGCGGACTCCGGCTTCTTCCCAGGCTTCTCGTTCGGCTGCCTGGCTGTGCGAGAGAGTTCGCTCCGGCGTCCCTTTGGGGAAGGTCCACTTGCCGCCGCCATTGGTATTCACCAGAAGGAATTCCACGGATTCGCCGCGCCGCCGGTAACAGACCGCAGCCACTTGCAGGGGTAATGCGAAGCGAACCGAACGGGGTGCGGCCAACTGCCCTTCCTCCCGGGAAAATCCTGCTTTTGCCATATTAGAGGCAGAATATTGCAGCCATGTTAAATTGCAACGAAAAAGGTGCAATTTGAGCGGTTACTAAGGTATTCGTTCAGGGCTGGGGGCCGCTGGAGAATCCGGGCCGCAGGTGGGCAACTGTACCACCACACCCTGTTCCAGTGTGAGCACCGTATCGAGGATGGTTGTGATCACATTTTCGTTGCCGATGGCCGTGTTGACCATCATGTGGTAGAGGCAGCGAGTGGGCCAGTCCGCATCGAAATAGCGCTTCACAAAAGTGATGCGATCGCGGTCAATCGTGTCCAGTTGTTCTTCCGCCTCCTTCACGCTCTTGCCCAGTTCCTGCAGGCGGCGGAGTTTTTCGGCGTGGGATGCGTAGAGAAAAACGTGGAAAGCTTCCGCGTGATCCCGCAGGAAATAGGGAGCGCCTCGTCCAACAATGACGCAGCGACCCTCACGAGCCACCTTCTCCATGACCTGCTCCCCGACTGCCACAAAGCGGTCGGGTCCGAAGGGTTCCTCGTCATGGGAGGGCATGCTGCGTTCGTAGCTGCCACGCCAGAAGACTTTTACCAGCCGCTGAAATCCGGTATCCGCTCGCTCTTCGCAGCGTTCCACCGCGGCGCACTCCACGTTCGCGGCCTTAGCGATCTCCTCCGTCAGGGCATGGTCCCAGAGTTTCCAGCCCAAACGCTCCGATACCTGGCGAGCGATTTCCCCGCCACCGCAACCGTACTCCCGCTCGACCGTGATGATGCGGTAGAACCTCGGTTGGATGGTATTCGTCATGGGTGCGCTCATCGAATCCAGACTTTAGGCTCCACGGACATGCCGGGTCGCAACACGTGTTCCTTGGTCTCGCCCGGATCAAAGGTGATTTTTACCGGAATCCTCTGCACCACTTTCACAAAGTTACCGGTGGCGTTTTCCGGTGGCAGCAGGCTGGTGATCGCGCCGCTCGCGCCGGCGAGACTCTGCAGGTGGCCTTTGTAATCCTTGCCGTTGGTGTCGACGTGGATGGTCACGCTCTGGCCTACCTTCATGTACTTCAGTTGGGTTTCTTTGAAGTTTGCCGTTACCCAGATGTCATCCAGGTTGACGACGCGCATCATTTCCTGCCCGGGCGAAACGTTCTGTCCCACTTCGACCGTACGGCTGGTGACGACGCCATCCACCGGAGCCAGGACCAAAGTGTACGAAAGGTTGAGCTGAGCTTGATCGAGAGCCGCCCTTTTGAGATCGGCCTCGGCGCCGGCGGATTGAGCCCGGGAGCGGATGGCGGCAACCTGCTGCGGTCCCGTGTTGGCGGCGCGTTCGTTGGCCTGCGCTTGAAGCAGCCTGGCCTGGGCCTGATTCACCTGGTGTTCGGCCGCTGCGGCGGCTGCACGCGCGGCGTCGACAGCGGCCGCGCTGGCCCGGGCCGCCGCCAAAGCCTGGTCATATTGTTGCTGCGAAACCTCCTGCTTATCGACGAGCTGTTTGTACCGGACCAGATCGTCCTGCGCCTTCACATTGTTGGCTTCGGCCTGCGCTAACTCGGCATTCGCCGCAGCAAATTGCTGGCGGGCGGCCAGGATTCCATGCTGCGCGTTCTCGACGTCCGCCTGTGCGCTGGAGACCTGGCTGCTGGTATTTATCGAGGTGATGGGGACCGTTACCTTGGCAGCGTCCGCCAGCGCCAGCGCGTCGGCGTAGTCCGCCCGGGCGCGTTCCATAGCCACCTCGTAGTCTTTGGGATCAATCTGCACCAGCGGTGTCCCCGCCTGCACGTACTGGTTGTCTTCGACCAGGAGCTTGGCCACGTGCCCAGAAATGCGCGCGCTGATCGAGTTCAGGTGGCCGTCGATCTGCGCGTCATCGGTATCTTCGTAGCTGGTGAAATATCGCCAGAGGAAGAAACCGGCCACCAGTACGACCACCAGACCCGCCATTAAAAACATCCGGAGTCGCGGGTTGCTGGACTTCAGCTTGCGCCAGCGCAAATCCCGCTCGGAAGCGGGAAGGGGGGCCGGTTGAGCCGTTCGGGTTTCAGACTCGGAGGGCCGCTCGTGCACCACAGTCTCTGTATTTTCTGCCATGGTTACTTATTCTGAAGCTGAAGATACTGCTTCACGCCTTCCTCGCCAAAGCCAATCGCTTTGGCTAATTCCACTTTCGCCAGATTATGCGCATACAGGCTGGAAATGTAATTCTCGTTGGCCGCGACGACCGCCTCCTGGGCTTGTACGACCTCCAGATTATCGGTCACGCCGGCACTGAAACGATCGCGAGCCTGTTCCAGGGTTTGATTGGCCAGATCCACGGAACTGCGCGCGACCTCGACTTGATCGGCGGCGGCGGTCAGATCTAACAGGGCACTGCGGACTTCATAGTCGATTTGCCCTCGCAGGTTTTCCAGTTGCTGTCGCTTCTGCCGCAGATTGGCCTCGGCCTGCAGAACATCGCCATGCGTCTTGCCGCCGGCGGTAATGGGAATGTTCAGGGTGGCTCCAACCTGATAGACCGAGTGCGAGATGCCGACATTGACGCCGGCCGCTCCGAAACTGCCCGCGATATCGACACTGGGATAATGTTCCGCGGTCGCCGCCCTCCGCACCTCCTGCGCCGCTCTCAGTTGCTCGCCGGCCGCCAGATAGTCTGGACGGGAAAGGTAAGCGCGCCGCAGATCTTCGTCAATCCCCGCTGTGGCCAGTGGTTCATAAGGAGCCTGGGTAGTGAGGTCGAACTCCTGGCCCGGAGGCAATCCGATCACGCGGGCCAGCGCCAGCTTCTCCTTCGCGTGGTCGTTGCGCGCCACAATCAGTTGCTGCTGCCGGTTTTGTAACTCCACGTGTGCGCGCAGGGTATCAATTGCCGGTCTGACCCCCGCCTTCTGCTGATCCACGGCTTTGTCGTAGAGCGCCTGAGCGGTCTGAACTTGCGCCTGCGCCGTATCCACGCGGGCCGCTCCCGCAATGGTGACCAGGTACGAATTTCCCACGGCCAGCACGACGATTTCGCGGGCATTCTTGAGTGCGTGTTGCGCCGCGCTCTCGTTCTCGCGGGCCCCGCGAGTGCGTTCAATCGATTCGTAGTCGAAGACCGATTGCGTTAGAAAAAGGCCACTCTGAAACACGCCGATCGGCCCAATCACGGTGGGAACTCCCGGGAAAGCACTGGGAGGGAAGCGAAAACCGAGAGCCGCTAGATCGATCTGCTCCACGCTCTGGTTGGCGGACGCGCCCAAATGGGGCAGCAAAGCACTGAGTTCTTTCCACTTCTGCCCGCGGACCGCCAGGGTGTTGTCGTTCCCCAGGAGGACTCCCAGATTATTGCGCAAGCCCCGATCCAGCGCGTCCTTGAAGGAAAGCTGCAGGACCGTTCCGGTTGCCTTTCCTTCCGGAACGCTGCCGGCATAGGGGTTCTGTTCGGACTGGTAGAGGTTCACGGTAGCCGCGGCGCCCGTGGACGAACCAGAGGTCTCCGTAGACTGACCTAGCCCCGTGTGAGAAAGCAATAAAACGCTAATGAGAATGTGAAGGACTGCCGTCGACCGAAAAGGCATCATCTTCTGCCACAATGACATGCTCGCTTTTAATTCTGTCACAGATAAGAAGGGGACGCATGGCCAAGCCCGAAAAATTATCTTGGTTCACCCCGGGTCAGAATCGATGCAAACCATTGCTGCTGTAGCCTTCCTGGCGGTCATTCCGTTGGTTATGCCAGCTATTGGCGCCAGAAGGCATATCATGGATAGGGGAGATGGGGTGACCTTGGCATCCGGCAAGCGTCCAACCGCATAGAGAATCAGGAGAGCTATTTGTTTGCTCCGTTCAATCCCGGTGGCACTGGCCGGCGATTTGCCTGCCTCGGCGGATCCTTGGCGGGTCACTTGTTATTGCTCGGCTGGTTCCTTCAGGGCCCGGCGCCCATCTTCATCGCCCCCGCTTCGGTAATGCAAGGGGAAGGTGGTCATTCCGTGGCTCGGCTTTATTTCGGAGGAGCTACCGGGGTGACGCAGGAGGGCCCGGCTCCTTCCTTGGTCTTGCCAAAGCCTCCTAAGAAGCGCGGCCTTCACGCGATGCAACCCCCGCCCCACAAGAAAAACCTGGGGAAAGAGATCACCGAGCAGGCCCGAACCGACGAAAAACTGGGAGGTTCTCCGTTTGGATCGCTCTCCTACGGTCCTCTTTTTGGCCCGGAGATTCGTCCAGCCTTGCCGCAGACCTCTCCCGATCCAGTGGTCGGGGCAGACCTCCTCAACGGAATGGTGGGCGATGAAATCGTCGAGATCACCATCGACGTTGACGGCACAATTATTGCGATGAAGATACTTCAAAGCATGGGGCCAGCCGTCGATCAGAGAGTCTTGGCTGCGCTGGAGCAATGGCACTTCTCCCCGGCCTCGCGCAACGGTGTGCCGATTCCTTCCAAGCAGGACGTTCACTACCACTTTCCGCGCTGAACTTCATCGCTGCGGCGAAATATGGGTTGTTTAGATCTTGTCACAGGCCAAGGTGCGCCTTGTACTTTCGCCGGCAGGATGCAAGCTGATAATGGAAACTGGCCTATAAGCAAGCGGCAGAAGGGGGTTCTTATGCGTCTCCCATCCTTTCTGTTTGCCCTGTGCCTGGTGGCTGTCCTGGCTTTTGCTGGATCGCATGCCGCTCAGCGTCCCTCGTTTCCGTCTCCCGCCCCTGTCCATCCCGATAGCGATCTCAGACTCTGGGGTGGCCACGACAGCTCC
>Ga0335076_10005156_pt1 | contig 13222 bp, 18 predicted proteins | sample Lox_Sample_25_FD_206717 | JGI IMG/M metagenome (GOLD analysis project Ga0335076, IMG submission 206717) | Soil microbial communities from Loxahatchee National Wildlife Refuge, Florida, United States - Lox_Sample_2.5 | ecosystem: Environmental > Terrestrial > Soil > Wetlands | place: USA...
GCGGTCGTGATCCGCTCCGGCATCCCGGCGCCGGCCATCAGAAAAGTGTTAGACATGAAATAGCCCGGCGGCTTCGAGCACTCCCGCGATTTGCGTTGCTTGCTCACTCAGGTCTTCCGGTCTTCTTGTGCCTAACGACATAGGTTGCGTATACTGCGCCTCCCAGAATGAACATCCCAAACTCCAACGCGGTGGCTTCAACCGCGCTGATGGAGTTGTACAAGCCGAGCCCGACTTTCGGTGAACCACCGAAGAGAAGTGGAAGATCAGACGGAAGCGGATGTCCATAGCTCCAGTGCCACGAGCGCCAAGAAAAGGTGGAAAAGGGGATAGGATGGGAAACGAAGTCCAGCACCCAGTGGCTGAACACCAAAAGCCCAACGATCACTCCTGCGCGGTGGTCACGATAGATGCGTGCGGCCAAGAGAGCGGCGACGACCGACCAGATGACTGACATGAAGAGGCCGTGAGACCAAGGGAGCCCGGCACTGCCTCCTCTCTCTATGCCTGCAAAGCCGAAAGCAATGGCAAGAACATCGAGAATCCATGTGGCCAGGAGCAGAATCCCAAGCGGCACCTTGGGAGCCGCAGGTTTGGCTGCCAATCCCACCGAGAAATGTCCGAGGGGTCCCATTGCATCCTCCGTTTGTCTTTATCTTGGTGCGGAGTAAACCTCGTTTGAGGTCCTTGTTCCGGCGAGGTGGCAGCGGTGCACCCACGAGCACCGCCGGAATGATCGTCAGGAGAAATGTCAGGTGATACCACAGGGGAAATTTGCTCCAAAGGGCGATGTGCGCGGGCACGAACATTGCAAGCACCACGCTGCCGACGATCAACGGCTCCCAGCGGCTCGATGGGGATATCCAACGTGTTACGGCAGCAGCCACCAGCGAGGTCACGATCGCCATCAAAAGGCGTGCCCACTTCATGCCCAGCGTGAAGTGGAGTGTGTGCTCGGCAGCGGTGTAATTCGGCCGGCAGGCGAAGCACGCGGTTGATCACCGTGACGACAACCATCCACGTTAGGAGTCCGGCGAGGCAGGCGAGAATAGAACGCTTCATCAAGATGGCGTCGCTCCATTGGCGGTATTTTTCAAAGGATAGCCAGGTCTCGAACCTCCGGGGGTGTCCGGTTCAAGAATTTTGGAACATACCACGGGTGCCGCCTAAGAAGCCGCGCGATCGGCGGAGCTTCCGGGGGAAGTGTGTTGAGCTTCTTCCCGATGTCCCATTCGAAGGGAAGATGCACGACGGTGCCCGGCTGGGAAATCTCCTCCAGCGCCCGCAACGTTGCGCTCAACACCGCGAGTTGACGTGCAGCGTCTTGCGCCGGACCCAAGGTGAGCCCAAAGGGGTGCTCGATGGCCGCGATGCGCGGGACACCGCAACTCATAGTCAGCTCCGGCATCATGGAGAGCGAGATAGTACTGAACCCGGCGGCCTCGATCTCGCGTTGAACCAGTCCCACGGACCAGCAGCAGACCGGTCAGACCGGAACCAGCACTACCGCATCCACCTGTTCCTGCCGAAGCCGGCCGATAATGCCAGGAACCGTGTGACACAGTAGCATGTCTGGCCGAAGCGTATACCCCATGTATGAATAGTGAGAAGGGGCGGAGTGCGCGATCTCACCCTGGGCTTCGAGTTGGCTCAATCGCTCGAGAGGCATTACGCAGTTGAGATCCTGTTGAGCGAAGGATGCATTGATATGCAGGTGGTATACGCGAACGTCGCCCGTTGCCGTTGATCGCGCAAGAATTCGATACGATGGATCGGAGGACCAAGGGTCCCGCCGCTCGATCTCTTGATCAAAAGGCTCGTCGGTCCTAAGCGCAACCCCTGCGGAACTCACAATCGAGACCGTGCATTGCGACATTGGTTTGGCCAGAGGACTCCAAGGGATCTGCCGCCGCTCGCCGAGCGTGGCCCAATGCTTCATGATCCGTTTCGGAATGCCATCGAGGAAGCGGTAAGAGTTAACGATCTTGGCCATCGATCCTATGATGCCACCGATCCCGTCCCACAATTCAAGGCTACTGCCAAGCTGGGTGAATTCCTGGAAACACGGTTCTCTCAGTCGTTCTAAACTGCATTTGGCGGTACCGGCCGGGCCGCCTTTATTTGCCTGCTTTTGCCCGGCAGGCCTTGCGCGGTGGCCGACGCTTCCCCCGACCTTCGATTTTCCAGCAGGCCATTTACGGTCAGTCTCCGGATGGCAGACAATCTACGAATGGGCTGGCAAATCGGTGCTATCCCCGCAGTGTGAAGGCGCGCTAGAGTATGGTCGAAGGAGAGCGGAACGCGCTGGTACCGGGCCACCTCTCTCTTCAAATTGAACTCAGGTCATCTATGCCCTGCCCCGGTCAGCTCAGCCATCGCAGCTCAACTCCGCGACGGTCCAATTGTTTGCGGGGAGTGTCAGGCTGGAATCGACGAGGCAAAGAATTCCGCAGGCATGAATCATGCGTTCCGAAACTTCCGCCTCGTCGAATCCATTCGTGGTAATTACAGCCTAGTCTGCGGCGGCACTCGTTCCGCCTTTTTCCTTCTCCGTCACCAAGGCACCTTTTGCTGCGGCTTCGATGATGTGAGCGACCGCTTGTGGTTGCGACACGTATATGGCATGGCTGCCTTTGACTTCGACGACCGTGGCACCGGCGCGTTTCGACATCATCCGCTGGGCGTCGGGCGGAATCATTCTGTCCTCGGTCGTGAGCAGGTACCAGCTGGGTTTCGCCTTCCATGCCGCTTCGCTGATGGTGCCTCCCAGGGCGTCCACGCCCCACGGCACTTGTGAGTCGGCCATGAATGAGGCCTCTTCCGGGCTCACGTCACCGGCGAACGATGCAGGAAACTTCGCCTTGTCGAGCATCAGAAAGCCGTCCACGGGCGGCAGGATCGGCGGTTGGGGAGCGCCAGCAGGCGCACTTTTGATCAAGGTAGATACAGACTCACCTTTGTCGAGCGCAAAGGCGGCGACATACACCAACCCCGCCACCTTCGGGTCGTTGCCGGCTTCGGTGATGACTGCGCCGCCATACGAGTGACCGACTAGTATCACGGGGCCGTTCTGAGCGGCGATCGCACGCTTGGTGACCGCTACGTCGTCCGGCAGCGTGATCGTCGGATTCTGGACGATGGTGACCGAGTAGCCGTCCTTCTTCAAGAGGTTGTAGACGCGCTGCCACCCGGACCCATCCACAAAGCCACCGTGGACGAGAACGATATTCTTCACAATTGTCGTTGTATTCGTTTGTGCCATTGTGTTTTCTCCTATGCCTAACATGATGGTCATGATCGCCAGTACACAATAGATGATTCGTGTTCTGACGCCTATTGCCGTTGTGTTTTTCTTCATCGGATCTCTTTCTCCTTCATGCGGTCGCAAATGTTTTTGCCTGCCGCATATCGTATGGCGTCTGCATTGATTCTTGTCGACAGCAACCAAGGTATTCGGATCGCCGATTTTCAGAAACCTCGGAATCTACAGAGACGGACCTGTATTTTTCTTCAGGTTCGGAACTATGGAGAGAAGTGGTTGGGGTTTGGTAAAGACACCGGGATGCGGTTTATTTTGTATCGCGAAGCACGGAAATAATTTTCTCGATTGGGCTTTTACCGGGGCGAAGGAAGATAACTCGTCCAGGAATGACAACAGTGATCTCTGTTCCAGAATCTGCGGAGCTTGTGACCTTCAGCTTTCCACCGATACGTTCAGCCCGCTCGTGCATTCCTTTCAAGCCGTAGTGTCCATCTCTTCCGTGGCTGATGAGTGGCGACGGGATGCCGACTCCGTTGTCGCTCACGCGGATTGAAAGATCCTCAGCGTATTTCAGCTCCACTGCTAATTCGCTGGCCTTGGAATGTACGCAGGCATTGCGGATCGCCTCGTACGCAACTCGATAGACTTCGTCCCGAACTACAGGGTGCATTTCCCTGGTTTCACCCTGCACCGACAAGGAAGTCTTCATGGGGCTAAAGATCCGGCACTCTTCCGTTGCGCGACGCAGGCCTTCCGCAAGATCGTTGGTTTCCGTCGTAGAAGTACGCAGGGACTGGAGCGCAGCCCGTCCTTCCTGAATGGCCCGAGCAAGCCACTCCGACAGTTGCTCAACCGTCCGCCGCATTCGAGCTAGATCGGCCGGCTGATCCAGTGCATCATCAGCAACCAGCTTGCTGCCCTCGATCGTCTGGAGAAGCGTGTCGTGAAATTCTCTGGCGATGCGCGTGCGCTCGGCCAACCGCTCGTCGAAACGGGCGCTCAGGGAATTCATGGCGTGGCGCATGCGCAGCCAGTGAAACAACATGATCAGCAGAACCGCCGCTGCAAAACAGGCGACGAAGAACAACTTCATCTGGTACCAGGCAGGAGTAACGATAAAAGAGAGCGAGTCGCCTGCCTCGTTCCATACGCCATCATTGTTACAAGCGATTACCCGGAAACGATAATGCCCCGGTCGGAGATCGGTATAGAACGCCTGACGGCGTGTCCCTGCCTCTTGCCATGTGTTATCGCGGCCTTCGAGGCGATAGCGGAAGCGTACTTTCTGCGGCGCGACAAAGCTGAGGCCGGCGTAATCGATTTCGAGATTGCGCGTCAGCGGCGGGAGTTTCAAAACACCTTGCATTGGATACGCGATGCGATCTGCGACCACCTGTCCAATGTGAACCAGCGGCGGCACAGTATTTCGAGTGAGATGTTCCGGGTCGATGACCTGCAATGAAATACCGTTGGCGAACCACAAGCGGCCATCCGCGGACCGCGCCCCGGCCACGAACGAAGCATAGTTGGGCCGTACCCCGTCGAGTGCATCGAAGGTTGGTACGGGAACCGTGATATCAGGATTCTGCTTCCAGGCCTGAAGGTCGGCGCTGCTCAGCATGCCGAGCGCGCAGTTCATGTAGAGCCAGAGGTTGCCGCCGCGGTCGAAAGCGATGTCGTAAACCTGTTCACACGGAAGGCCATTCTTCTGGGTCAGCGCCAATGCCTTCCCGTTATACCAACCCAGCAGCCCATGGTTGGTGGCGGCGAGAACGGAGCCGTCAGCATCCGGCAGAAGCTGCTGGATCACGGTGCCTTGGGGATGATTGAACGAATGGATGACAGTCTGTCCATCGCGAATGTGTGCCAAGTCGCCATTAAAAAGTCCGAGCCATAATCCGCCGGTTGAGTCTGCCACAACGCGACGCGGCATTGGCGGCGACAGCACGTCTTCGCTTATCTTCAGACCCTCGACGCGCATCAGTATGCGCGGCGGCCCTGCCGCCGCGATCCAGATGCGTTGCTCGGTGTCTTCGGCGATTCCGGTGACGAGGCCGATCGGACGAGCGTCGGGCCGAGTGATCTGCCGGAATCGATCCCCTTCGTACACCCACAGGCCCTGGTCGATACCGACCCAAAGCCGCCCGGCATGATCTTCGAAGAGCGATGTAACCTGCGAGCCCGGCAGTTCGTGTCCACTGCCAAAGCACTTTACTCCTCCGTCGCGGATACGGGTCAGGCCTCCCTCCCCGCCCGTCCAAATATCTCCGTCTGGAGAGGTGGCCACCGCACCCGCCTCCGCTGAGCACAGACCTTCGGCGACCGTCACGGTGGCAACTGGCGCCTCGGCGAAGCGGTCCACGCCTTGCGTCGTGACCACCCAAAGGTCGCCTTCGCGATCGCCTGCGATCCCAAGTATCCAGTCGCCAGAGAGTCCGTTGGTCCGGTCGAAGTGTTCGACTAGATCGCCGACAATGCGGTAGATACCGCGATCATAGGTGCCCACCCACAGCGCACCCTTGCGATCCGAATAGAGCGACGTGACACTCACCGAGCTGCCGTGGAATAGGGGAGTATCGAACGATTGCAACCGCCCGCCAATCAGTCGCTCGAGCCCGAGACCGGGTCCGGCTTTCTGAATGCCCACCCATACCGCGCCGTCCGGCGACCGTGCCAGTGCTGAAATCCCTTCAATTCCTCTGTTCCCCACCAGGCCTGGCACCGGGTAGATTGTCGGTGATCCGTTTGCCCAGCGAAGAAGCAGGGTGTCGCCGCCGATATAGAGCGTCCCGTCGCGATCCGCCAGCAGCGCCGTGATGTTGAACGACGGTACGCCATCGCCAGGACCGAGGCATCGCAGGTCCGTCGCCCGCACCTGGCACAGCGAGCCGGTTCCCTGAGGCGCATAGGCCCGGCCGAGCCAGACCGTCCCGTGCTTGTCCTCGGCCAGCGACCCGGGGCCGCCCCTGGTGCGGGTGGGGTAGTTCGTCAGCGTGTTGCCCTTCCACCGGCTAAGAAAACCAACCGCGCTCACCCAGACACTGCCATCGCGCGTCGTCCAGAGGCGAATCACCTCGGAGTTCGGCAGCTGTTGTCCGTGGCCGGGCGTCCACCGTTCGAACTGGACACCATCGAATTGCAGTATCCCATCGGCGGTGCCGATCCAGATGTAGCCGTCCGGGGTCTGCACGATCGTTGCCGGCGCACTATTGAACGCGCCGTCCTCCATCCGCCAGGCGACATGGGAGTAATAAAGAATGCGCAAACCGGGATTCGCCGCCCAGGCGGACGCCGCCTGCAGCCAAATGATCAGCAACACTTGCAAGATGCGTCGCAACATGATGGCGCTTCGAACACGCTATACGTTATACCGATGAACTCCACACCGCCCCGTCGAGGTCTTCAGGTATTGACCTGTGGTTTTCTACGGGGCCATATCATTCCACGTCCAGCAATCCACGACGAACCGCTATGGTGACTGCGTGCGTTCGGTCGTTCGCTCCCAGCTTGCCGACAACGTTCTTGATGTGGAAGTTGACGGTCGTTTCGGCGATCGACAAATGGTCGGCAATCTGCTTGTTGCGGAAACCGTCACGAATCAGCCTGAGCACCTCTAGTTCTCGATCGGTAAGATCTTCGTCGCCGAGATGCTCGGCAATGCGAGCCGCCACTGCAGACGGGACGTGCCGCTTGCCGGCGTGAACCGACCGAATCACTCCAAGCATTTCGTCTTTCGGTGCGCTCTTGAAAATGTAGGCAGACGCGCCGGCACGCATGGCGCGCTGGATTTCGCCGTCGGTCTCGGCGGTGGAGAGAATGATAACGCGCGCCTGAGGCGCTTCGCCGCGGATGGAAATCAGTGCGTCCACTCCATTCGCGCCGGGAAGGCGCAGATCCATCAAGGTCACGTCCGGACGATGTCGGCGGAATTCCGCAACCGCTTCCACTGCACTCGTGGCCTGCGCCACGAGAAGCATGTCTGGCTGCGAGCTGATGATCGACCGCAGACCTTCACGGAAAACCGGATGGTCCTCAACGCTTAAAATGCGAATCGGCTTCGGAGTAGCCACCGCAATTCCCCCGCTCCCACGGCGACAATTGTACTGGATCTACTCATCGACTTAGATCGTTTGTGGCCAGCCGGAAACCGCCGCACGAGTCAGAACAACTGGGAGAATGGGGCACTGCAGATAACCCTCACAACCAGGCCACCATTGGCAAGGCGCGGGATGATCTCACAGGACTTTTGCTATTCAAGCGGAACATAATCCCCCAAATTTGTCAGGGAATTGTGAGGTCTGGAAACCTGCCTTCCCGTTTAAGGAGTAACCGCCATGTTTCAAGAATTGATGCCGCTGCTCGCGCAACGAACCCTGCTGCTCACCCTGTCGCGTGTGAGCGACGAACAGATTTCCGTCAACATCATCCCAAAGCCACTCAAATCCGATCAGCAGGATGTTGATGCCGCGCTTACCACGCCTCTGACTGTCACCGGCACTCCTAAAGAGCTTGACGAACAACTGCCGCGACAACTGGTGGAGTTTGTAGAGTCTCACCTGGGGCTGTCCTCAACCTTGAGGAGTGCAAAAGAGCAAATGGAGGCCGCTGCCAAAGCAGCCAGGGAAGCAGCCAAGAAACCCACGAACTCGAAATCTCAATCCAGCAAGAATGCGACTCCAAGTACGGCGAAAGTACAGACAGAGTGCGTCACGCAAGAAAGCTCAGGTGATTCAGCATCGCCACCCGAGCATATCCAGCCATCGACTGCTGGCGCCGACCTTGGCGCGAGTACCGGAAGCCTGTTCGACCTTGAAGCGAAGAATAACGAGTGAAACCTGCTGTCCTGTCGTGCTTGCAGATCATTTTGGAAAGGAGTCGTCATGGAAGTACATCGCCTGGAACGAGAATTTATCTACAACGGAGTCAAGCTGCCGGACACTACACCAACCATGACCCCTGAACAGATCAGGGACACGTACACACATCTGTATCCAGAAATAGCTACGGCCGCAATTGAGGGGCCGGAAACGATCGCGGGCAAACTGGTCTACAAATTTGTTCGCGCGATCGGCGCGAAGGGGTGACGGTCAAGGGCTGCTCGCCGCATTATTAGGCCCGCGACAGCGCAATACTGGCAACATAGCAGGCCAAAGAGATGCTGATACCCATGAGGGGCACGCGAAAAAAGTAAACCTTGCAGAGCACAACAAATCCAACAAGGAATGCCAGCCCGACCACGAGCAGGAACGGCGACCGAAAGAGGAGTTGGCCGTGAGCCAATGCGAGAAAACCGAAAACCAAGCCGAACAAAATAAGTCCCATGCTGTGGCTGACATTGAAGCCCACCCAAGCCCGCCACATGGTTGTTTCCTTCGTAATGACAGGTGAAATCTGGCTCATGCTGACTTCTAGCGCAGGGTCACGGGGCGCGAGCTTTGGTCCCCAGAACGTATAGACGAGGTGGACGACTCCGAGCGTAAAGATAATGCTCGCACTAAAAACCATGAGAATTCTTGCGGCCAACAATGCTCTCCCTACTCGGTGGGCCCGTTATTTTGAATCCCGGACAGGCTGCCACCTCAGCGCGATTTGATGCGACGGACAGCCGCTTGCCCCGTCTAGACCGGCCGGGGTCAACCTCAAGATGCTCTGCGCAATGGCCTCTTGAAGTTGGCTCTTCGCATCTGGTCCAACTCGCGGTACAACGTTGTGATTTGTTCGGAGCGCTCGCGATAGTCAGACAGGTCGGAGGCAGTTAAACCGGACGGTTGTCGCAGTGTTTCGATCTGTCGATCAACCAATTGATGAACTTCACGTTTGATGGCGGAGGCTGGATCGGTCATCATACGGTTCCTCCGCGGGAATTGTAGCCCATACCCAACGGCCTGCCCAGAGTGCAATTCAGCGGACATGATACAAGGGGCTCCCATGCAGCGCAGGAAAGCAAACACCTCCAGCCGTCGGGCCATCGATAAAGACGCGAAGCGGGTCGTGAGAGCGTTGAAAGAAGCTACGCATGGCCGGACCAATACGAACGATCCGATTACGGAGCAATTGAAGCAATGTCCAGAAGCATTCAAAGTTGGGGAAATTCTTGGCAAGGCGTTCGACTCGCTCAAGTACGCTCAGGACGGAGGCGAGCTCGGAGACCGATATTTACCGCCCGCGGGCACGGTGATTCCGCCCCTCGTGTGATCGGGCTGCCCCTGGCCGTCACGTTCCCCAGGCTCAAAGGAATTCGTTGGCGGTATTGCACAAGATGGGATGAAGGGCCAGCCGCAGTTTTGGGAATGAGTATGCTGCGGTTAGGAATTTGCCGCCCCGATGACTGGTCGGGTAGCGCGGTGGACTTCGTTGAACGTGGGTTCCGGAGGTTTTGCTCACAGAATCACGTTGCGGCTGCCAAGAAAGTCTGGGTTGGCGACATGCAAATTACGGACAGCCTCTTCGAGTTGTCGGAGCAAGACCGAAATCAGGTTGAAGCCGAACGAGAAGGAGTGACCGATCATTTGTATCTGATCGGCGACTACGAGGCCGCCGCTTCGATTCCCATTGGCGCGACGCTCACACGCCTCGAAGCCGAACATCCTCTTCTGCCGGCCGCTTTTTACGAGGTCTTCACTACCAACCTGTACAAATGGATGCGCGTGTATGACTACGTCGACGCCCAGGAGCATGCCGAGATGTGGATGGAGGATCTGAGCGACGAGGAATTGGAAGCATCGATCTATCGCAAAGTGGATATCGAAATCCCCGCCTGTATCAAGAGGCACTCGAAGACGCTCAAATACAGGAGAGCCCGGAACTTGCTGCGGGAGATACAACCCCACACGAGTGTGGCTCGCGAGTTGATCCGGCACCTACTTGAGATGGACGCCCATGGCCAAGGGCATGAGCACGCGTGGCCCGGTCAGATCAGCGAGAAGGACGTACCCGGCATTGACGAGTGGCTCACGGATGCCGAGTATTCCCGGCCTGGATGTCTGATCACCTGGTATGAGAACGATGCGATCAACGCCTGCTTCGATGAAGAGGCGCAGCACATGGGCGAAAACGGCCCTTGCCAGCCGAATGTGGCGCTTCCTATCCACCTCAACAAGCCGGTGAAAAAGCTGGATGAAGAAGTGCGACGCGTCTTCGATCACGCCAGCGCGATGCTTCGATCGTTGGCCTCCGCTGCCAAGATCGTCGAACTCGTCAGGGACCTCTACGATGAATATCTCCGTGAACATCGGCTCGAGTCAGGACTTCCGGTTGAGCCGGGCCCTGCTGGTGTACGGGAAGAGCAGCTATGACGGCTACCCGTATCGCCACCCTTTTGTGACCCTCCATGACGTGATCCATGACGGCGACGCTGCCCGACTGGCGGAAGGCCAGTTGATGACGCCGCAGATGCTGATCGACCTGATGGCTGGTCTTGGAAAGTCGGTTCCAGCCGAGATCCTGCCGGCTCGGGTGCTGGTGCGCACGGCAGAAATGATCGCCTGGTGGAGTCCGGCCTGTGAGCGAACCATGTTCTTTAGCGACCGTGGCAACGACCATGTCTTTAAGAGCATGAATGGCAAGCTCTATCCCCACCCACCGTTGCTGTTCAAAGCATGCGGAAGTCATTTGTGGGTTCGCGCTCTAGCCAAGGACGAACGACCCAAGGCGGAAACGAAGCTGTGCATGGCGCCGTACTGGAACTGCTACGACAACGGCGTGTGTTGCACCGGGAGCATGAAGATTCCGCAAGAGAAGTCGGTCGCAGCCATTAGCTCGTGGGAGGAGTCGTTCTTCCAGAGCGAATTCACACACGCCTCGGGCGTTCGCAAACACTTCCGTTTTCGCGGCGAGTTTCTGGCGATGTGGCAATCCCTGGCGGGACAAAGAGCGTTTCCAAAGAAGTACCTGGTGAAGCTGCCGCAGACGCTGGCGGAATTCGTGAGGAACGATGACCACAGCTACCGAAACGACAATCGCAACGAAGACTGAACACCAGATTCCTGGTGCACTGCTGCAGAAGAAGGTTCAGGTCACCGTGGTCGGCTGCGGCGGAACGGGAAGCGCCATTGCGGCCGGACTGCCGTATCTGCATCAGGCCCTGCTCGCTTTGGGGCATCCGCACGGACTGGACGTGACCCTGGTCGACGGCGACCGGATTTCCCCCACCAACTGCGTCCGCCAACCTTTCAGTGAGAGTGAGATCGGACTGCACAAGGCGACAGTGCTCGCCACCCGGATCAATCTGTTTTGGGGACTGGGGTGGAAAGGCGTGCCGCACTTCGTCGACGAAAGTTGGGGGCACGAAACTGACGTTCTCATTGGCTGCGTGGATTCTCGTGCAGCGCGGAACGCAATCACCCGTACTCAAACCTACTGGAACTGCCACTATTGGCTGGATCTGGGCAACAACGCGGATAGTGGCCAGTTCGTGCTGGGCCAGCCCGAAAACCAGAGAAACAAAGCGCGAGACTTGCGGTTGCCGACGGCTCCGGAACTTTTCCCTGAACTCATCAATGCGAAGCTTGACAAGAAGGACAAACTTCCGCCGTGCAGCGCGTTAGAAGCGTTGGAGCGGCAGGAGCCGTTCGTGAACCAGACACTCGCATACCATGCGCTGGCGATGCTCGCTCGGTTGTTCCGGTATGGGCGACTTTCGTACCACGGCGGGTTCGTAAACCTGCGAACTGGCCGCACAACCTCCCTGGCTGTCGATCCAGTCCTATGGCAGCGGATGAGGACGCAGCCGCCGGCAGATTCCGAATTACCCAAACGCAAGAGAAGTGAGGTGCTCAGGCAATGAGCCAAAGTTTTCGGGCAGTGAAAGAAATATGGAACGCACACTCGTCCTGCTTCATTCAACTGGAGAAGTTGATGGTTCTAGTCCACGACCTTGCCGCCAGAGTAGGAACTGCGAGCGAGGAGCATGAATACGGAGACAAACGGGTGGTCTGGCTTGAAAACGGCAGGAAGGTCCTGGACTACATGGAGGCAGACGAGCGCTTCAGTGCGGCCAGTTTCAAAGACAGTATGGAAGAACAAGGGATAAGTGTTGGCAGGAATGACCTGCTTCCTTTGATCGACAATATGCGGAGCTTGTCGAAACAGTGGCGGACTTCCATCGGAAAACATGGGGAATTGGTCTTCTACATCGACGCATGTTGAGGCAGACGGGACATTCCACAAGTCTCGCCTTACTTCTATTGTGGAGCGTAGCCACCGCACTATTACATTTCACGAATTCCGGCGCCGAGTTGCTGTACGCCGACCGGGCAGCGGGTCTTCGGGTCCAATCACTTTCGCTTGCAGTGATGCTTGAGGAAAGTCCTTCGAGTTCAGCGTGACGATGAAATCGGCATCTCCGTACTCGGCACAATCACAAATGTGATTGTCGTCAGGGTCAGGAGAAAGATTGCGAGTTGGGCCGGGCTCGACATGTTCACCCTTGGCTCGCAGCGTATTGACGATATTCCCGATGAGAGGGCGCCGGACGCCAAGCCTGGCGAGTACTTCTCGGTACTCCTCCAGAATGTCATCGCTGATCAGCCAGACGAACGGCCGTTCTTCCACCCAGCGCTGCACGAACTTCGCACTCGCAACGTTGCTCTCGTGGACCGAGTCTTTCATTCCAGCGACGCCGGCGACTAATACGGACGTGTCCACGACGCCTCTAGACTTGCGCCGCTTCTGCGACAACGGTTATCTCCGGCTTTGCCTTCTTGGAAGTGCGGTACTCCCGAACAGCTCGCTGAACGTCCCGAGGAGGAACGTCGCCAATATCTCGCGAAGCCTCCTTCAAAGTGGCGAGAAACTCTGCCTTCCAGTTTGACCGCTTTCGCCCGCGCGGCAAGTCACGATACACGTCCACCCGCTGCAGCCTCGCCTCAAGGCTCTCGCGCAGCTGTCTGAAAGGAAGTCTGACTTCCACCGGGCGCGTCCAGTATTTCGAGGACGATCTGAATACCAGAACGTCCGGAA
>Ga0335076_10005157_pt1 | contig 13220 bp, 11 predicted proteins | sample Lox_Sample_25_FD_206717 | JGI IMG/M metagenome (GOLD analysis project Ga0335076, IMG submission 206717) | Soil microbial communities from Loxahatchee National Wildlife Refuge, Florida, United States - Lox_Sample_2.5 | ecosystem: Environmental > Terrestrial > Soil > Wetlands | place: USA...
CAGGCGAAACGGCGGTCCCATGCTCCTGGCGGACGACAGGTCCGGGCCAAGTAGCTCCCGGGCAGACACTTCCACCGCTTCTGCCCCGCAAAGGGCTGAGACGAGACCCGCGGACCGGAAGCAAGCAGTTCGGTGAACCGCTCCTTCTGCCCCGATTCCGTCCGCTATTTGTCCGTAACTAGCGTGGTGCAGCGGCATCTCCTGACCGCTGATGACCGAGGATGACACAACGCAGGGCGGCCCGTGAGCCGGGAGAAGCCCCAGGACACGGGCCGTTTCGCAGGTAGTGGCAGGTGTTGGGTTCGAACCAACGTAGGCTAAGCCGACGGTTTTACAGACCGCTTGGCCCGAAGCGGCCATATGCCGCCTGACCTGCAGTTTTCTGCCCGATTCCGGCCACCGCGTCTGGTCCTGTCCGTCATATGTCCGTGCGCTCGCCGGGCCGGGGACGTGAAACTGCGGACGGGCACGGACAGCGTCCGTGTAAGGCCTGCTACCAGCACGTTCACCTGATTACTAGCCTGGGATGGGCGCGCCAGCGCGGCGTCGAAGCTGTGATGACCCCGCCCCCGAAGCCCTTGCGCGATGCCTGTGCGGAACAGTGCCTGCTTACCACCCGGACCGAGGTCGCCGACCGGATCCCGATCTTCAGTGAACGCCGCCTGCGGCCGACCATCGCCGAGTATGACCTGCACTACAACGGATGACCACCCATCGCAGCTACCAGCCCACCTCGCCGGCCCGACGAATTCGTCACCGGCCTCTCCCCAGGAGCGGATCAACCGCCTCCCGGTCCTCAGCGGCCTCATCAATGAATACCGGCAGCCGCATAGAAGCCCAGGTCAAAGCCAGTGGCCGAGTTCTGGTACCCCACAAGCGCCTGCGCCGAGGCGCGGTCCAGCCACTGCTCGTCATCCAGGATGCAGATCAGCGGGCGTTCTCCCGCCGCCTCGGACAGCAAGCCCAGCACGGCCAGGCCCACCAAGAACCGGTCCGGAGCTGGGCCGGCGCTGAGGCCGAATGCGGTCCGCAGCGCCTCATGTTGCGGAGCCGGCAGAGACCCAGCATGATCGAGCATCGGCGCACACAGCTGATGCAGCCCTGCGAAGGCCAGCTCCATCTCCGACTGCACACCCGCTGCCCGCGCCACCCGGCACCCCCACGCCCGTCCGGTGAGGTAGTCGAGCAGCACTGTGTTGCCCACGCCCGGCTCGCCACGCACGACCAGGGCCCGGCCCTCACCAGCTCGCACACCATCAACGAACCGGTCGAGCACGCCGCATTCGCTGCGCCGGTCCGTCAGCCCTGACCCGGGGTCCCAGCTACCAGAATGTGCCGCCATCTGCCCAGCGCTATCCAGAATCCATGGCGATCGCCCCGCCTACCTCGCCAGACGGCACTGGACCGCCGTCCTGGCCGGGCCGGACGCGAGCGTTCACGCAGCCTCCCAGCCGGAGAGGAGTAACACCGTTTGTCACCGTACTCCTAGGCCTCGGCGCGGGAACTAGCGCGTTCGCGCGACGACTGGCGTGGCCCGGGCCGCAGACCAGGGGTACCGGCCAGGGATCTCTACGGGCGCGACGCCCCGCCCGCAGCGCAATGCTCTTGCCACTACCAACCCGCAGGCCAAGGCGCCCGGCCCCACGGCGCGGACGCAGACCGTTCGTGCTACTGGAAGGAAGCGCTATGCCCGCCAGCCGGGAAAACGACCCCGCGGCCTCCCCCTTGCGGCTGCCCGGCTTCGAGTACCGGCGCATAGACGTCCAAGGCGTCACCATCAACTGTGCCGTCAGGGAGACGGGCCGGCCGCTGTTGCTGCTGCACGGCTATCCGCAGAACCATCTCATCTGGCGTGACGTTGGCCCCGCGCTCGCCGAGGATCACACGGTCGTGCTGGCCGACCTGCGCGGCTATGGCGACTCCGCCAAGCCGGCCCCAGACACCGCGGGATTGGTCTATTCCAAGCGGTCCATGGCCCGCGACCAGGTGGGGCTCATGCGCCAGCTCGGCTTCGGGCACTTCGAGCTGGCCAGTCACGATCGCGGCGCCCGCGCCGCCCACCGGCTGGTCCTGGACCATCCCGGCGCCGTCACCAGGCTCGCTGTCCTGGACATCCTGCCGACCCGGCATGTCCTTCGCAACGTGACGCGGGCCACGGCCACGGCGAATTACCAGTGGTTCTTCCTGGCCACCGGGAACGGCATCCCCGAACACATGATCGCCGCTGACCCCGGCTACTGGGTCCGCTCCTTTACCGGTCAGCTTCTGGGTGAAGGAAAGAGCATCGAGCCTGAGGTGATGGAGGACTACATTCGCTGCTTCCGCGACCCAGGGACGGTAGCCGCCTCGTGTGCTGACTGGCGCTCGGGGCTGGGCATCGACCTTATTCATGACGACGAGACCTTTGCCGCCGGGCAGAAGGTCGAATGCCCGCTCCTGGTGTTGTGGGGGACGCAGAGCATGACCGATTCCGACCCGCTCGGCGTCTGGCAGCAGCACGCACCCGACGCCCGCGGCAGCGCGCTGCCCACCGGCCACTTCCTTCCCGAAGAAGCACCGGATCTGGTCAGTGCCGCCCTGCGCGATTTCCTCGGCTAGCAGACGCGGATCGAATGCACGAGAAGGAGGCCCAATGCCCGCAGTCATCGTCGGCCAGGAAAACAACACAGAGATCGAGATTTACTACGAGGACCACGGCGCCGGCCCGCCGGTGGTGCTGATCCATGGGTACCCGCTCAGCGGCCGCGCCTGGGATAAGCAGGTCCCGGTGCTGCTGCAGGCCGGTCACCGGGTCATTACCTACGACCGCCGCGGATTCGGCGCCTCCAGCCAGCCTGCCGTCGGCTACGACTACGATTCGTTCGCTGCCGACCTCAACACGCTGCTTGAACACCTCGGCCTGCACGACGCTGTGCTGGTTGGACACTCGATGGGGACCGGGGAGGTCACCCGCTACCTCGGCCGTTACGGGTCAGCGCGGGTGGCCAAGGGCGTGCTGCTCTCCCCGATCCCGCCGTACCTGCTGCAGACCGGCGACAACCCCGACGGAGTGCCGCACGGCCTGTTCGACGGGTTCGCCCAGGCCGCGCGGGCCGCCCCCCCCTGCCTGGATGAAAGGCTTCCTGGACAACTTCTGCAACATCGATCCCCTCCGCGGCACCCTTGTCAGCGACCAGGCCTACCAGCCAGCTGGAACATCGCGGTCGCCGCCTCGGCCACCGCCGCGGTGGCCTGCATCGGCACTTGGGCCACCGACTTCCGCGCCGACCTGCCGAAGATCGACGTGCCCATGCTGGTGGTGCAGGGCGACGCCGACCAGGTGCTGCCGATCGACAAGACCGGCAAGCGGCTGCCCGGCCTGATCAACGACATGCGGCTCGTCGTGATCGAAGGCGGCCCGCACGCCATCGCCTGGACCCACGCCGACCAGGTGAACGCAGCGCTGCTCGACTTCCTGCGCAGCTAGCCCCGGCCATCTCCGGCACCCGGTCACCACCGGCCCAAGACAAGTCACCAGCAAAGGAGTCATCATGTCTAACCACTTCAGCGCCGACAATCTCAAATTCCCCGGCGACGACCGGCGGCTGGATCTCACCGACCTGTTCGTCTTCACGTCATCAGGCGACCCCGGCAAGACGGTGCTGATCATCGACTCGAACCCGACCAGCGCCCCGCCGCCCATCCCGGCGCCCACGACCGGCCCCGAATTCCACCCCGACGCGGTCTACCGGATCAACATCGACACCGACGGCGACGCGTACGCCGATGCCGCGTTCACCTTCACCTTCTCCGCATATGACAACGGCAGGCAAACGGGCACCGCCTGGTACGCCACCGGCGCCCAGGCCCGCCAGCCCGAGCCAGCCGGCGAACAGCTCACCGACTCCCTCCCAGTCAGTTTCGACGGCACCGCCCAGCCCGTCCAGGCCGGCCGGATCCGGGTGTTCGCCGGGCTGCGCAGCGACCCGTTCTTCGCCGACGTCGAAGGCGCGCTGCACGGCTTCGCCTGGACCGGGCACGACGACTTCGCCGACAACAACGTCGACTCAATCGTGCTGGAGGTGCCCAACGACATGCTCGGCGGCCCGGTCATCGGTGTCTGGGCCTCGATCAGCCGCCACCGCGACGACGGCACCCTGGAGCAACTGGACCGCGGCGGGAACCCGACCATCAACCCGTTCATCAACCCCGACGGCGAGAAGAACCTGTTCAACTCCCGCCAGCCCGCCGACGACGTGGCCAACTACCTGGAGCCGTGGTCCAAGATCCTGGAAAACGCCGGCGGCTACACCCCTGAAGCAGCCAGGGCGGCGGCTCTGGAGGTACTGCCCGACATCCTGCACTACGACCGCACCAAGCCTGCCACCTACCCCAACGGCCGCATCCCCACCAACGACGTCTACAGCCTGCGCTTCGCCTGGCTGACCAACGGCAAGGTTCCCCCCACCGGCCTCAAGCCGCACGACGACCTCCTGCCCGGGTTTCCCTACCTCGGCCCGCCCAACCCCTCATCGCGATCATGGAATCGTTCGGCCGTAACCTGAGCGACCGGTGCTTGATCACGTTTTCTGCTCTTGGGATAGTTCTCGCCGGGTGGGGTGCGGGCGCCAGTGGAATCGGCGGCAGCGCGTCATAACAGGAGGACCTGCGCACAGACAACCGAATGATCAATCCGGCCATCCACTGGCCGACCGCACGTTACCGCGCGTATTCACCGGACTGGTGAGCTCCGGCACGGTGCGAGTTGCGCGGCGGTGAGCCGCTCAGCCAGCCATCGCCGGTGGCGAGGCCCTGGCATCATTGGCAGCGGCAAGGCCTTGGGCGGCTACCGTCGGGGATCAGGGCGGCGAGGGTCCGGCTGCTGGCCAGCGGGTTAAGCCGGTCGGTTGTGCCGTCGGCGATGAGGCGGGGGACGGTGCTGGTGACGGCATGCTGGCCGGCCGGGTCGCGTTCGGGCCACTACTGGTCCGCGGCGTGCCCTTGGGCGGTCACGGTGTCGGCCGGGCCCCGGGGGCGGGTGGATAGCTCGAGATCGCGGCGAGGTAGGTGGTCCGCGCGGCGGTCTGGCCGGCCGGGAACGGGTCGGCCATCACCTACTGCGTGTTGCCGCTGGTGAGCGCACGTATCGCCGCGTCACCATCTTGCCGTGCCCGTGCATGTCGGCCAGTCGGCCCCCGAACGCGAACAGGGCCGCTAGCGCCAGGATGTAGCGTCGATTGCCCACCGCATGCCGCTAGCCGACAGGCCTGGATCGTGCTAGGTGGCCGGCGCGGCGATCGCGGCGATGGTCTAGTCGGTGAAGGTCATCGCCACCGCGAAGTTCATCGCAGTCCGGACCAGGCTCTTCGACGGACGCCGGTTCCGGCGGCGCTGATGGCGTGAATCATGTTCTCCTGGATGAGAATCGATACACAGGGCCTAGGAAGCCACCAGCGCGTCGCCGTGTCGTTGGTGATCATGCTTGTCCATCCCTTTCGAATGCGGTGAGCCTGCTGGGTGTTCTGCTCACGCCGGTCTTGTTCGGCGCCCAGCTGGTCATGACTCCAGGGTCGCGTTTCATGACGGCGCATCGCGCCTGTAGAAGTCCCTGGCCGGCTTACTGGACCGTAGTTCACGGCCTAGCGTCGCGAGTTGATCTCCTGGACCAAAGACGCCGACGAGCCCTCGCCAAAATCAAACCGTCAAGAACTAACGCCACGCGACACTAGGAATCCGGTGAACCCTTGGCGCGTCACTACGACACGAGGGGTATCTGGCTGGGCTCGGCGGGCGGTTGGCATTCGGGTCTCTGCGTGGTGACGCCCGCGAGGTGCACCATCATCCATCTCTTCCTCGTGCCGGCGACTCCGTGGCCGACGCCGCGCAGCGCGACGAGTTCGTCGGGCGACTACCGCGGGTTCGGCGCGGCCAGCGCCCTGATCGGGTCGAGCGGCTTGCGCAGGCCGGACAGCGGGGCGGTGTCCTGGCCGCCGAGCCCCAGTTGAAGTACGCGATGGCGCCGCGGAGCGATGCTGCGTTCATCCAGGCGGCGGGCCATTGCCGGGGCCGTTCGGCCTGCTAGAGCGGTATGTCGGCGGGCAGGTCGCCAGCGCAGTACCGTCGGACCTGCTGCCGGCCCGGGTCCGGGGCGAACCTATGACGCCATGGCGGCAGGTGCACTCCTGCGGTGCGGTGTCATAACCGGCATCAGCGGCGATGGCCTCCAAGCCAGGCGGGCAGCCCGTGCCCGGCGCGTCGCTGACGGGGAAGAGGCCCCGCCCGCTGGCCGCCGGACCCGTGAACCCGGCTCACTTGCACAGGACGTGCAGATCGGGACGGCACCGCCAGTGGGTACCGGATAAAGCCTGGGACCCGGCCGGCGAATCGTTAGCAGACAGCCCGAACGGGCGTCAGCCGATCCGGAGGTCAGGCCGGGACCCCAGACCCCCGACCCTACGCACACACCACGCTGGACGGGGTGCGGGCGGGGCACGGTCCGGTCCTGGCCGCGCGGCAAGCCTGGGTTCGGCGAGGCATTGCTGGAATGTCCGGCTGGCCCGGAATGGAAGCCTTCCACACTGTCAAGCCTGGCAGTAGAGTCCGAGCCAGATTGCGACGTAGCGTGGAGCGATGAGTTCCACGTTGTCTACGGAGCCGTCATGCTTACTGGCCGGACAGCCGAACTCGAAACTCTTTTGGGACTCGTCGATCACGTGCCTGAACGGGGAGCGGCACTGGTCGTGCGCGGTGAGTCAGGCATCGGCAAGACCTCGTTGCTCCTAGCGGCGTGCAGGCACGCTACCGGCAGCGGGGCGCGGGTGCTGAGCACGGCAGGAGTGCAATCCGAAGCGGACCTGGCGTTCTCGGGCCTGCATCAATTGGTGCTGCCATTGCTGGCAGACAGCGGCTGGTGGCGGCCAGGGCAAGCCGCCTTGGGCGGTGGGCCGCCCGTGTCCCCGTCGATGTCCGATGGCTTGGGGCGGCTCTCGGAGCGGCAGCAAGATGCGCTCGCGAGCGCGTTTGGCGTGGGTACGGGGCCAGCGCCAGATCCTTTCCTGGTTGGCTTGGCTGCGCTGAACTTGCTGTCGGCTGCGGCCGGGGCGCGACCGCTTGTGTGCGTGGTGGACGATGCGCACTGGCTGGATCAGGCCTCAGCGCAAACACTGGCGTTTGCGGCCCGGCGGCTGTCGGCCGAGCCGGTGGTGATCTTGTTCGCCGCGGACGAGCCGAGTGAGGACTTCCGGGGACTGCCCGAACTCGTGGTCGAAGGCCTTCAGGAGGCCGATGCCCTGGAACTCCTGGACTCGGTGGTGCGAGGGCCGCTGGACGGGCGGGTGCGCGAGCGGATCCTGGCAGAGACGCGGGGCAACCCACTCGCCCTGGTGGAGTTCTCGCGCGGGCTCTCCCCGGCTCAGCTGGCGGGCGGGTACGGACTGTCGGCGGCGATGCCGCACGGGCGGTCGTTGCCGGGCCAGATCGAGGAGAGCTTCCTCCGGCGGATGCAGACCCTGCCCGCCGACACACAGCTGTTGTTGCTGGCCGCGGCGGCAGAGCCGGTCGGTGACCCGGCGCTGCTGTGGCACGCGGCTGAGCGACTGGGAATCCCATGGGAGGCGTTGTCGCCCGCGGTAACAGCCGGGCTGCTTGAGGTCGATGTCCGTGTGCGATTCCACCACCCGCTGGTGCGCTCGGCGATCTACCAGGCGGCGCCGGTGGCCGAGCGCCAAAAGGTGCACCGGGCGCTAGGGGAAGTGACCCAGCCGGATCTGGATCCCGATCGCCGGGCCTGGCACCGCGCACAAGCTGCGGCGGGCCCCGATGAGGAGGTCGCCTCAGAGCTTGAGCGTTCGGCCGACCGGGCGCAGGCACGCGGCGGCCGCGCGGCGCAGGCAGCGTTTCTGGAGCGTGCGGTGGCGTTGACGCTCGATTCTGCGCTGAGGGTGGAGCGGGCGCTGGCCGCGGCGCGGGCCAAGTTCGAGGCCGCAGCGCCCGACGCGGCATCTAGGCTGCTCGCGATCGCGGAGCTGAGCCCGTTGGACCAGCTTCAGCGCGCGCGCCTGGAGCGGCTGCGGGCTCAGATCGCGTTCGCCCGGACAGGCTCCGCCGACATTCCCGGGCTGACGATCGGGCCTGAGGCTCCGGCCTTGCTGCTCGACGCCGCCAGACGGCTGGAAACGCTCGACGTTGAGCTGGCGCGGGAGACTTACCTAGAAGCGGTAACGGCCGCCATGTGGATCGGGTCTGAGAGCCAGGGCTGTGGCATCAGGGCGGTGGCTGAGGCCGCCCGGCAAGCTCCTCCTGGACCGCAGCCACCGCGGCCCGTCGACCTGCTTCTGGACGGTCTGGCGACGCGGTTCACCGAATCCTACGCGGCGGCCTTGCCGGGGCTCAGGCAAGCGCTGCACGCGCTGGCCGGGACGGAAGGACGCCCCGACGACAGCCCGCGCTGGCTCTGGTTCACCTGCCCCGTCGCGCCCGAACCTCTAGCGCTGGACTTGTGGGACGACCAGACTTGGCACGACATAGCCACACGCGCGGTGCGGATCTGCCGCGATACTGGCGCCCTTGCCGTCCTGCCCAACGCGCTTACCTACCGGGCTTGCCTGCACGTGCTGGCCGGAGAGTTCGCCGCTGCCATGGCACTGACCGGCGAAGCCTACGCGATCGCCGAGGAAACCGGGAGCGCACCGCTGCGGTACCCGTCGCTGCTGCTCGTCGCCTGGCGCGGTCAGGAGACTGAGGCGCTGAACGTGATCGACATGTGCATAAAAGATGCGAAAGCCAGGGGCCTGGAAAGACCGATCGGCTTTGCCCAATGCGTGACCGCGCTGCTGTACAACGGCCTGGGCCGCTATGACGAAGCCCTCGCCGCCACCCAGCGCGCGCGTGCCTACTTCCCAGCCGATCACCTCGATGACCTGGGTCAGCTCGGCTGGGCGCTCGTCGAACTGGTCGAGGCCGGTGTCCACACCGGCAATCTTGAGGTCGCGTCGGACGCCCTGCGGCGACTCCAGGAACGAACCAGCACCAGCGGCACCAACTGGGCGCTGGGTATCGGAGCGCGGTCACGGGCCTTGCTCAGCGAAGGCGAGACAGCCGAGCGTCTCTACCAGGAGGCCATCGAGCGCCTGTCCCGCACCCGCATTCGGGTAGAACTCAGCCGCGCCCGCCTGCACTACGGCGAGTGGCTGCGCCGCGAGAATCGCCGCGTTGACGCCCGCGAGCAGCTACGCCGCGCGCACGACGAGTTCGCCTCGATGGGCGCCGAGGCCTTCGCCGCACGGGCAAGCCGTGAGCTGCTGGCCACCGGCGAAAAGGTGCGCCAGCGCCGGGACAGCACTCGGTACGACCTCACCCCCACCGAGACACAGATCGTGCGGCTTGCCTGCGAGGGGATGACGAACGCCGAGATCGGCGTCCAGCTCTTCATCAGCCGTCGCACGGTCGAATGGCACCTGAGCAAAGTGTTCAAGAAGCTCGGCATCACCTCCCGCAGAGGCCTTCGCCGGGCACTGCCTGACCGCGAACGCGGTTCCGTCACGCCGTGAGGATTCCTGGCCAGAGACTCCGGGGGGCCGGCCAGGGCTTTCCCCGGGCGCGACCAGAAACGGAAAGAGCGAACGTGGAGACCGCAGGCATCCCCGCTAAGTTAGCGGGAGGAGCAAGAGCAAGAATGGACATGAAACTCAAGGTCGTGCTCCTGCCGGTCGCTGACGTGGACCGGGGGCCAAGGACTTCTGCGAGGAACTCGCGCGGCGGCTGGGCGTCGACTTCGCCTCCGGCCTGGGCCCAGACTGGCGCAGCTACCCATCGTTCGCCTCGTTCAGCGATCCGGACGGTAACGGCTGGCTGCTGCCGGAGATCACTACGCGCCTGCCAGGCCACTGAGGAGCACCCGCATGGAATACCTCGTCACCATGACGACCCATGTCCCCGACGGAACATCCGGCGAAGCAGTCGACGACATTCGCGCCCGTGAGGCCGCGCGCACGCGTGAACTCGCCGCGCAAGGCTATGTGCTCCGGCTATGGCGCCCGCCGCTCGCGCCGGGCGAATGGCGGACACTTGGCCTGTTCGCCGCCGCCGACGCCGACGAGCTTGAGCGGGTCCTCGCCTCGATGCCGCTGCGGGTCTGGCGCTCGGATGAGGTCAAGGAACTAACCACTCATCCGAACGACCCCGCCCCTACCTCATGGTCCCCCCATGCGCCCGAGGGTAGGGAGACGGCCACGGAGTTCGTAGTCACCTCCACGCCGACTGTCCCCGAGGGGACCCCGGCGAAGGATGTCGAGGAGGCCACGGCCCGTGAGGCCGAACGCGCCACCGAACTGGCCAAGCAAGGGCATCTCGTCAGGCTGTGGGTGCTGCCCGCCGAGCATGGCGTATCGTCCTCGCTCGGCCTGTGGCGGGCCGACGGCGATGCCGAGATGCGGGCGATCCTGGAATCGCTGCCGCTGTACCCGTACCTGACGACGCGGACCACGAAGCTGACTCCGCACCCGAGCGACCCTGCTGCACCCGGCAGCAGGTCGCTGCGGTGACCTGCGACTCGCCCGGTGACCTGGCCCGCGAACTGGTGCCGGGTCGAGGACGGCTAGATCGCCCGCGTCCGTGCCGCCTTCGACTGGTGGGCAATCCTCGCCGCCCGCCAGACTTCATGACCGAGAGGAGGTATGCCGTGCTGGATATCAAGCAGGACTGGCGCTCAATTGCCGAATGCCTGTTCGCTGATCCTGATCTGTTCTTTCCGATGTCGTCGTCGGGTAAGGCACTGCAGCAGGTGGCGGAGGCAAAGGAAGTCTGCGCACGGTGCCGGGTCAGGCGTGACTGCCTGGGGTTCGCGCTGATGACAAATCAGCGGCACGGGGTGTGGGGCGGCTTGAGCGAGGAAGAGCGCTATCAGCTGGAGAGGGCCAGCTGATGGAGGAGAGGCTTCCCCAGGTACAGGCGGCGACGCGCAGTGCCTGCTTGCGGATGACCGGCACGCGCCTTGAAGCGCTACTGGACAGCGCCGACCGTGCTTCCTGCCTTGCGGCCAGGTCGCAGTGGGGACACAAGGCCGCGGCCTATGCGGAGATCTTCGATCTGCTTGCCGAAGCGGCCGGTGATCCGGCCGCAGAGCGTGCGCTGGCCAGTACCGCCAGGTTCATGCATGGCGTGATGCTGGCGGCGGGGCGGGGAACGGACGGCATGATCGCGAGCTCGCGGCGCCGGCTGCTTGCCTGCCTGCGCGCTGGAGATGCGGAGGGGGCGGCGCTGGAGATGGAAGAACATCTCAGGGACCTGCATTTCATGTGGCGTCTGGTTTGCCCGGGTGGTGAACTGGCCGCGGCCCTAGGCGCGAGAGTGCCGCCGCCTGCTCCTTCGACCGCAGCGCCCGGGCGCGCGTAGTGCTGTCCGCCCTGGCCGACATCGAATACCTGGGACTGCTCGCGGCCAGGCACCGGCACGAGCTAGAGCAGCGGCTGCACATCGCCGACCCCGGCCGTCAGCTCCCGGCGCTGCCGCCCTGGCATATGGTCAACCTCAGCACCGCCGGGCGTCTGCTTACCGCCGTCCCTGGCGGGTGATCCGGCAGGCCAGCCCGCGACCCTGCACACACTGATCCCGGCGACGCCTGAACAGCTACGAGCCCATCCACACCCGATTCGCCCGGTTCTACATACTCATCACGGACGTCGCCTTCGTGTTTCATCTTGAACGTCGCGCAACAAGGGGATATCAGCTGCTGCTCGCTCGAGTGTGTTGGCCAACGGAGTGCTTGCGCACCATCATGCTGCCAGCTGCCGCCGCGGCGAGCGCGGCGATCACGCCCAGATACACGAGGGCGGTGTGGTGCAGGCCGTAGCGCGTGACGGCCACCCCGGCGATCAGTGCGGGGATGCCGAAGGCAAGGTAGTTGACGGTGAAGATCCCGGCGATGAGGGCAGCGCGCTCACCGGGATCGGCCAGCGCGCTAAGCGTACGGAAGGCGCCCAGGAACGCGACCCCGAAACCGACGCCCGCCACAGCGGTGCCGGCCAGGAAGGCGGCAGCCGACATCGCGGCGATGGCGGCGAAGGTCACTGCGGCGCCGGTGAGCAGGACCAGGCATCCGGCCAGCATCGCCGTGGGTGGGGCGAGGTGACGGAACATAACGGTGGCCGCCGCCCCGATCCCTGTGAGCAGGAAGACGACCAGGCCGCCCCACAGCCGGTTCGGCGAGGCAAGCACCTGCGCCGCCAGCGCTGGCCCCAGCGATAGGTATAGGCCAGCCAGGGCCCACGCCGCCTGCAAGCACGGCACGGCCACCGCAAAGGTCCCGCGCGCCCGGGACGGCACCTTCACCCGCGGCCGCAGCGAGGCCAGCACGCCGGAACGCCGTGCCGCGGGCTCGGGCATCACGAGTATTCCGGCGATGGCCACGCAGAAGGCGCCGAGCAGCAGCCACCACACCAGATGAGTCGGCGCCGGCCCGTACTGGACCAGCGCACTGGCGCCGAGCGCGCCTACGGCCAAGCCGAAGATGGTGGCTGCGGTGTTGACGACGGGCGCGAGCCCGCTGCCGCCGGATTGCAGGTCGATCAGCGCTGCGCCGAGGGCCCCGGTCGCCGCGCCGACGGCGATGCCCTGCAACACGCGGGCGGCGAACAGCAGGCCGACGCCCTGGGCCGTCAGGAACAACGCGCACGCGCCGATGTTGATAGCCAGGGTAGCTATGATCACGGGCCGACGGCCCAGGTAGTCCGACAATGACCCGAACACCAGCAACGTGATGAGAACGACGAGGGCATAGACGGCGAAGACTGCGGTCAGCGTGGCCGCTGAGAACCGGAACTGAGCCTGATAGACACCGTATAGCGGCGCCGGAGCGCTGGCCGCCAACAAAGACAGGAACAAAACCCCGGCCACCAGCCAGAACGCCACCGCCCGCGGCGACGCCGTCGGTTGCGATTGCTGCCGGGCAGCCCCGGTTACAGGCCCGCGATATAGTCCCGCAGCGCGGCTTGCCCGTTCGCGGCCGGTCTTAAGGCCAGGGATGGTCATCGCAGGCCCCCTGCTACTGGGTTACACGGCCCGGGCTCGGGGACGCGCCTTGACTCAGGCTGCATACCGCCAAAGGCACCGGCAACCGCCGTACGCGCCCGGTGCGGCCGCCTGAACGCGGTCAGCGGATGTTCGCCATAAGACTGTGCCACCCGTGCCCCGCGCTTCAGATCGCCGATTGCGCCAACAGCGGCGGCGACTCCTTGCCGGACCCT
>Ga0335076_10005158_pt1 | contig 13219 bp, 11 predicted proteins | sample Lox_Sample_25_FD_206717 | JGI IMG/M metagenome (GOLD analysis project Ga0335076, IMG submission 206717) | Soil microbial communities from Loxahatchee National Wildlife Refuge, Florida, United States - Lox_Sample_2.5 | ecosystem: Environmental > Terrestrial > Soil > Wetlands | place: USA...
CCATCCCCTTCGGTTACGCTTATCCGACCGATCGGCCTCGGATTGCTCGATGACCCGCGCGGCGCCGATCTCGAGATCGAATTCCGTTTTCATATAGAGCTGAAGGGGCAGCGGTTGACACCACAGTTCCGCATCGATCTCGAGCGCGATCGTGTTGTGGGCGTCTTCGCGCAGACTTTCCTGAATGAGTCTCACCTTCACGGAATTCGGCAGGAGCCTCGGCTCGAAGCGCAAGATCGCCTCGCGCAGCGCCGCCTCGACGCGGGCGGCGCCGAGGGCGTCCATTGATCCGCCGGCAAAGCTAGGAATGCCGTAGTTGAGCACGGACTCCTCGACCATGGGACATGCGGAGAGATCGTTCGTTGCCGAGAAGTGTACGGAGTTCAGAAGCCAGGAAAGATCCCGCAGAACGCTGCTGCGAAGCTTGGCGATCGAAATAACGCGCTGCTCGCGCGATTCAAGCTTTTTTTCCGGCTCGTCATCGGTCAGGCGATCGAGCAGCGCTGGCTGGAGGCGCTCCTGAAGGCTGAGCTCAGCCATGGGCCGCAACGCTTGGCGCAGCCGCCGATACCGGATCCAGTACTATCGCGCGGATATCCATCAACGGAAAATCGCCCGTATCCGTCGCGAGCATGCGCTGCCCGAGTCCGTGCCAGGTACTGGCGGCGATCTCGGTCCATTCGGTTCGACGGGCAAGGCGGATCGTCGCATCGGGATGGCGCTCGGAGCCGGGATAGCGCGTTGGAACGAGAGCCGCCGTCTCGCCGCCGTTGGCAAGCGTGAACCTCGCCGGCATCCACACCTGGTCGCGCAGATCGGTCGGTGCCGCGATCGCGATCCCGGCAATGCGCATGAAAGGAACCCAGAAATAGCGCCCATCGATGATCGCCTCGAGCATCGGACCCAGTCGGCCGTCCGCGTCGGCGATCCAAGTGAAATCCTGCCCATCGATGCGGCCGGTCGACGCCGGCGCCGCGTCCAGGGCACGATCGCGAATATCCGTGGCTGCCGCATGCTCGCCGCGGCAATCAAGCCGCAGCGCCTCGTAGAGCTCCGCCATCCAGGGCTGCGGCAGACCGAATATCGTCGGTGCTTCCTCCCCGGCAAAGACCTTTCGTCGCTCCTCCTCGCAAGCAAGGGCACCGCCATAGATGCTTCCCATCAGCAGGGCGCCTTCATCCATGCCCAGCAGCACGTCGAGCTGCGTCCTGGCGCGCGCCCAATCGCCGGTGACGCAGCAGAGCTGAAACAGGAAAGCGCGAAGCTTGGGATTGGCGGGATCGCCGCGGATCTGTTCCAGAAGCTTTGCCAGCGCCGTGTCGGGTTGGTTGCGCCGCAAGAGTTCTGCCGCATCCATCTCGCACCCCCTGATGCAATGGCCCCGGCTCGCCGGTTCTCGCACGGAGCCCGGCGAGCGCGGGCCCAGGACAGCCGTCAGTAAACCTCGAATTCGGTCGAATTCAGCAGTTTGGACCATGCCTGGGGATTGACGCCGCCGGGCTCTCCTGCGGGCTCTTTGCGTATCGGGCTCTTGGCGGCGCCCGTCTTGAGCTGCGGCGTGTAGGTCACCCGCAACGCACCGTATTCGAAGGTCACTTCCTCCTTCGGCGCGGTGTCGTCGTGGCTCCAGCCGATCTGCGTCACGAACACCATCTTGAAATCGAAGCGCAAGTAGATGATGCCGGTCCGATCTTTCGTGCCGCCGCCCTTGCGCACGAAAAGCGTACACTGCTCGTAGTGCCCGCCCTGTGCGCAGGTCTGGAAGAAGAACGGCGAGGCCGTGTCGACCTGCTTGGTGACCTTGAACGGTTGAAACTCGACCTTGCCGGCGCCAATCCCGCTCGAGCTGCTGCCAACATTGACCTGTTGGCTTGCGCCGAACGTCCAGCTCTGAATATCGAATGGCCTGGGCTTGAGCTGGCCCATCTCGATGTCTTGGGTCTCGCCGTTGATCGTCTGGGCACCGGGGTTTCCCCCGTTATTGAATTGAAGAAATGAGTCGAGCGCCATCGCAAACCTCCCTGCACAAGCGGCTAGCGGATGTTGTCGGGGTTATCCACCAACACGGCATCGGCCGGGGGCCATTTGCCAGGTTCGGCATTCAATACCTGGCTCCACCGCTGAGTATTTGTCGGTCCCAGCTGGCCTTTCGATTGTTGCTGCTTGTACTGGAACTGCACGGCACCGTAGACGAACTTCACATCTTCTGTCGGGGCAGGATCGTTGTGGCTCCAGGTGATCTCCTGGACGAAGGCCATCGCGAACTGCCACTCGAGATACCACATCCCGGCCATCTTGTTTTCGTGATCGGAGCCAGCCTTGCGGATCCAGAGCGTCATCAGCGGGTAGTGGCCGCCCGTGCAAAGCGTGTGGAAGAGGAACGGCGTCGCATTGTCGATCGCCTTGGTGATCGAGAACGCATCGAATTTCGCTTTGCCCGAGCCGGCGCCCATCGAAGCGCTGCTGATCGACGCGTCGTTGGCCGTGCCAAAGCTCCAATTTTGCAGTTCGAAGCAAGCCACGCCGCCGCCTTCGGCAGGTTTCTTGAAATAGGAGTCCTGGGTCTCGCCCTCGATTTTTACCGCCGACCCGGGGTCGGTGAATTGGAGAAACGCATCGATCGCCATTGCACATCTCCCTGACGAGTTTGCCTCGTGAACGCGTCGTTGCTGCCCCGGAACCGCCTATTCGGCAGTCACACCTATCCCCTGATGTTGAGATGCGGATTGTTGGTCCGGATCTGCTTTATGACCTCGTTCACCAGCGAACGGGTCTGGGTCGCGTCCAAGTTTGGCCGGTCCCCGTCTTTGCCTTTTACGTTGGTGCGCTTGATCTCGAGATCGCTCGACTCCACCGCGCTGCTGTCGATCTGGCCGGTGTGGCTTTGCTTGTAGTAGTGGGCGCTTATGCCATCGATGCAGTGGAGCGTGATCGTTTCGGTGATCTGGCCGGATGCGTCGGCGGCCCATGCTAGATTGGTGATGACCACCGTATCCAGCCGCAATTTCCAGAAATAGCCGCCCGACCGGCCCGAAACTCCACCGGCCTTGCGCTGCGCAATCCAGGCCTCTTTGTACTTGGTCGCGTACCATAGCGCCTGGAGCAAGACGGGGCTCGCGGCGTCAACCAATTTCGTTACGGTGATGTCGTGAATCTTCGGCTCGTGGTCGTGAGAGATCCCGCCGCCCTCGTCCTTGGTCTCCTCGCTGTCATCTTGATTGAGCTCGAAGCCGAGGTTGTAGCTCTGGATCGCCATCGAGCTGCCGTAGCCGCTTTTGCCCTTGCGCTCGGCGTCGCTGGTCTCGCCGTGAATCCAGTCGGGTTTGCCACCCGTGGAGGGACCGAAGTAGAGAAATGCATCGATTTCACCGGCCATTCGTCATCCCCACGGCTTGGCTTTAGCGCATGGCTATCTGCCCGACGGCATTTTCGAGACCAAGCGCAGCGACGCGGTGAGACCTTCGAGCTGATAATGCGGCCGCAGATAGAAGCGGGCATTGTAGTAGCCGGGATTGCCTTCGATCTCGTCCACTTCGACCTTGGCTTCGCGAAGCGGCTTCATCGCCTTGGTGGCTTCGCTCGAAACCTGCGGCGCGCCATCGACATATCTCGTGATCCAGTTGTTGAGCCAGGTCTGCATGTCGGACCGCTCCTTGAACGAGCCGATCTTGTCGCGCACGATGCATTTCAGATAGTGCGCGAAGCGGCAGCTGGCGAAGAGATAAGGCAGGCGCGCCGAGATTTCCGCATTGGCGGTGGCATCCGGGTTCTCATACTGTGCCGGCTTCTGCAGCGACTGCGCGCCGATGAAAGCGGCGTAATCCGTGTTCTTGCGATGGATCAACGGGATGAAGCCGTTTTTCGCCAGCTCCGCCTCGCGCCGGTCGGAAATCGCGATTTCGGTCGGGCATTTCGCCTCGACCCCGCCATCGTCGGTCGGGAACGTGTGCGTCGGCAGCCCCTCGACGATGCCGCCGGCCTCCACCCCGCGAATGCGTGAGCACCAGCCATAGAGCTTGAACGAACGGTTGATGTTGACGCCCATGGCATAGGCGGCGTTGGCCCAACTGTATTTTGCATGATCGGCGCCCTCGACATCCTCCTCGAAGGCGAATTCGTCGACCGGGTTCGTCTTCGCGCCATAGGGCTGGCGTGCGAGAAAGCGCGGCATGGTGAGCCCGAGATAACGCGAGTCCTCTGCCTCGCGCAGCGACCGCCACGCGGCATACTCGGGCGTCTGGAAAATCTTGGTGAGATCGCGGGGGTTGGCCAGCTCCTGCCACGACTCCATGCGCATGACGCCGGGATCCGCCGCGGCGATGAACGGTGCGTGAGCGGCCGCGGCGACTTGGGCGACGCCGGTCAGGAGCTCAACATCCGGCGGTGTGTGATCGAAATAGTAGTCTCCGATCAGGCAGCCATAAGGCGCGCCGCCGAACTGTCCGTATTCTTCCTCATAGAGCTTCTTGAAAATCGGACTCTGGTCCCACGCGGTGCCCTTGAACTTCTTCAGGGTGGCGGCCAGCTCTCGCTTCGAGATGTTGAGCACGCGCACCTTCAACATCTCGTCGGTCTCGGTGTTGGTGACGAGGTAGTGGATGCCGCGCCATGCGGATTCGAGCTTTTGAAAATCCGGGTGGTGGATGATCTTGTTGATCTGCTCCGTGAGCTTGGCATCGAGCGCGGCGATGATCGCTTCGATCGTCCTCAGCGAATCCGACCCGATCAGCTTCGTGTCGGCGAGCGCCTGCTCGGCCAGCGTCTGGACCGCGGTCGTCACCGCCTCCTTCGCCATGTCCGTCTTCGGCTTGAACTCCTTTTGCAGCAGCGCCGAGAATTCGTTCGCTTCGATTTCAGCCGGCGCGGCAGCGCCTTTCACTGCCGATTCAACGGTCGCCATCGCCTATTCTCCTTCCTTGCTCTCGGGCTCCGCGCTTTTGGGCGCAGCGGCGAGCGCTTGCATCAGAGCTGGCTGGGAGAGCACTTTGTTGAGCAGTTCTTCGGCGCCGGTCTTGCCATCCATATAGGTGAGGAGGTTCGACAGCTGCGTGCGCGCCTCCAGCAATTTGTTGAGGGCGTCCACCTTGCGCGCGACGGCCGCCGGCGAGAAATCGTCCATGTTCTCGAAGGTCAATTCGACGGCGAGGTTACCCTCGCCGGTCAATGTGTTCTCGACGTTGAAGGCGACACGCGGCTTCATCGATTTCAGCCGGGCATCGAAGTTGTCGATGTCGATCTCGAGGAATTTGCGATCCGCGACGGGAGCCAGGGCTTCTTCCGGCTTGCCGCTCAGATCGGCCATCACGCCCATCACGAAGGGCAACTCTATTTTGCGCTCGGACCCGTAGGTCTCGACCTCGTATTCGATCTGGACGCGCGGTGCGCGGTTGCGTGCAATAAATTTTTGACTGTTGGCTCGTGCCATCTCTGCCTCCCTGTTCTGTCGCAAGGTTCGAGATCGCGGTCGCCAGCGTGATTTTTTGCTATTCCCCCGATTCCTCTTCTTCTTGCTTCAGCCCGGCGATCGCCTGGAATTCCTGCAGGCCGCCCGGCGTCAACTCCTTCAGGATATCCAGAAAGGTCATTGTCACCAAGCGCTTTGTCCGGTTCAGGATAAGCGGCACCGGGCTCGAAGGCTCGACAGTGGCGTAGTATCGGCAGATTTTGTCGAGCAGCACGATGACATCGTCGCGGCTGCGCACCTCACCGGTAGAGGTATGCACAACGCGAGCGCTACCGGAAGTATTGTGAACCGGCTCCGCGTTTTCCGTCGGTACGCTGCGCAACTCGCCGTTGCCGCGCTTGCCGACTTCGCGGTCCAACATTTCCTTGATCGTGGCCAGAAGTGTCTCGAGGGGCGCGAAGTCGGGTGCGTTCGCCGCCCCCAGCTTTTCTTCGAGCGAAGCGTCGACCGATGCGAGGATTTGCAGGGCGGCGACCGCGGCCTGCTGCACTGCCAGCAAGTGATCGAGCGGCGTATCGGCGAACGCCGCCTCGATCTGCGAGCGATCGGGGATGCGCTCGCCGTCCGCGGTGGATGTCGGCAGCAGTCCGGTCGCCATGGCATAATCTCGATAGCAGATCCTGCCAAATTGACGTGACTCGGTCAGCGGTACGGTACGCACCGCGCGCAGCATCGCAGCGTTATCGCACAGCGACGCCAGCGCATTCACCCGGATGCTCGGATCATGGCCATCCGCGGGGTCGAGCTGCGGATGAACGTCGCCCCAGTAAAGGTGAATGTAACCCTGCAGCAGCTCGAGAGCTTCGCGGAGGCCGGACAAGCCCGCCAGCGCCAGCCGCGCTCGAGCGAGATAGACCGCGATGCGTAGGTCCTTCGAGTCCTTTGCGAGCTCGAGAGAGAGTCGCTCCACCTCCGACCAGTTCGGCGGTTGCTTCTCGCGGATCACTTTTCCGGCGGCGTCTTCCTCTTGCTCGGTGCCGCGCGCGGCTTTCTCGAGCTCGATATATCGCTCGTCATACTCGAGGGACGGCCCGGACGGGGCGTCCGTCGCGGTCGGCCGCAGCATTGCTGCAAGGTCGATAGCGGTCATTCGAGCCTACCTGACGACAGCAGCGGGAGCCCAACGTTCTTTCGCTACCCGTCTCTCAACTCTATGACCAACAGGACGCAAATCGCTGACGTTCTGCGCGAGCGGCGCCCTGATGCAATGAGGCAATCACGCTGACGCCTTTGCCTTGCAAAAGCAACTCAATTTTGGGATTTGCGACGCGCGGCAATCGGTTAGCGGTACGTCATCCGGTCGGCCCGCCCGGCGCTCACGGCGGCTGGTGGAGCGGACTCAATCGTCACCGCGCGCGCCTGTTCTGTTTACGGTAGACTATGACGGTCGAGCGTGGTCGCGGGAGTCCGGGCTATGGAAAAGCAGGCGGGCGTTGGCGGCGAGGCATCCGACATTCCCGCAACTCACAGATGGGTTTCGGCGTCACTCACGCATGTCGGCAAAGTGCGAAGGCTCAACGAGGATGCTCTCCTCGACAGCCCCGAGCTCGGCCTGTGGGCGGTCGCCGACGGGGTCGGGGGAGCAAGCGCCGGCGATTGGGCAAGTTCCTTCACGCTGCAAGTCCTCGAACGCATGCCGAGACCGGCGACAATGCCGGCCATCATTGCCGAGGTTAGCGACCAGCTAAAATCCGTGAACGCCGCCTTGCGCCGCCAGGCAGCGGCTGCCGAATATCGCGCTATCGCGACCACCGTGGTCGCATTGCTGTTCTTCGAAGAGCATTTCGCCTGTATCTGGGCCGGCGACAGCCGCTTGTATCTGTTGCGTGATGCAACCTTTCAGCAGGTCAACCGCGATCACAGCGAGGTCCAAGATCTGGTCGATCGAGGAATTCTGCATCCGACGGAGGCGCGCGATCATCCCCGCGGCAACGTCGTGACCCGCGCGGTCGGGGCGTTTGATACGCTCGACCTGGACGTCGTTCGGGACCGGCTCTGCGCCGATGACCTCTTCCTTCTCTGCAGCGACGGATTGACCAAGGTGATAGGGGATGATGAGCTTGCCCGGATGCTCGCTGGGCCGGTCGATCAAATCGTGTCCGCGTTGATTGAGACGGCGCTGGATCGCGGAGCGCCGGACAACGTCACCGCGATAGCGGTGAAAGTCCTGCCGCGCGAGGACATCGCACCATGAGGCCCGGCCGAGTTACGCCCCGTCACCCAAGCAGTACGCTCATCACCTATGGGACTTCTGTACCGCAGGTTATTTCGGGTGACGCCTCTCAGGATAGACGGCAGCAGCAAAAACATCCTGAAGCGATTTTTTGAGCGAGTAATGTGATCTGGAACACTGGCTGTTCTGCCTTCTGCGTGGCAGAGTGTTTTCAGCGCGCGAAAACCGTGCTTCGCCTGGAGGCCACTCGCTTGTCGAGCGAAATGGATGGCGTTTCTTCCGGCGGCGTTCTGATCGCGATCGGAACGAGGGCGTGGAAAGAGAACGCACACTATACTCTAGGGCGTCAGAAACCGACGATCCGCCGTTCGTCGCAGTGCGGCATACACATCAATAGTCCGACGGCCTTGCGGCTCCAGGGAGAGCTGATTTGGGCAGATCGGGAGCGCGTGCTGCGACAGGTGAGCCCGGTAAATCCAACATATTCGACCACATCGGCCAATAGGATCGCCTAAATGCAACGGGCGTCACCCGCAGATGGCTCCATCAACGCGTCGTCAGGGCGCCCTGTGCACCGCGTGCATGTAGGGCCAGCGGCACTGGGCGTGCTCACCGGCCGACAACGGCTTCGCCCTTTCCAAGGGGGTCAACATGCCAACTCAGGAACACGACAGCCGGCTTAGTGCGATGCGTGCCGCTGTCAACAGGGCGAGGCATTGGGCACAGTCAAGCTCCGAAGGCGCCACGTGATGGTCCAACAAAAAAGGCAACGCCGGCTGGCAACCATTCTTGCTGCAGACATCGTCGATTTCAGCGCCATGATGTCGAAGGATGAGCCGGCGACGACAGCTCTCATAACCAGACATCACGAGGAAGTCATTGACCCAGCCATTCGAGAGCATGATGGTCGGCTGGCAAAAGATACCGGCAACGAATTTCTTGCCGAGTTCGACAGTCCGGTGGAAGCCGTGCGGTGTGCGGTCGACATCCAGCAGCGCATGATCGCGCGAAATGTGGATGGCTCGCTGCGCACCGTCCATCGCATTGGGGTCAACCTTGGTGAGATTATCGCAGGTCCGGATGATATCTCTGGGGATGGTGCTGATGTCGCCATGCACCTGCAAGACTTTGCCGGGCCGGGCGGCATCTGCATCTCATCCGCCGTCTATGAAGTGGTGAAGAACAAGCTGGATGCCCAGTACCAGCCGCTCGGCGAGAAGCGAATCGAACATGTGGCCCAACCCGTGCATGCCTACCGCGTGGTGCCCGATTTCGTAGCAACGGTGGAGGCCGCGCAGCCGGAGCCGAGGGCATCGCGCAGACTGACGCCGGCGTCGATCTCTATCGGGGTCGGGCTGATCGTTGCGGCGGGGGCAGGCGGTTTGCTTTGGCTCCTGTTCGCGAACCACCAGCCCGATCGGCAAGCTGCCGCCTCGACGTCTGTTGCCGCAGCAACGGACAACGTGACGGTCGCGCTGCCACCGCCTGCGCCGAGCGTCCCCGTGTCGCCGCCTCCAGCCGCTGTCGCGGTTCCCCCACCCCTGCCGCCTGTCGCGACTCCCCCACCCCCGAGTCCGGTCGTCCTTGAACAGAAACCGCTGGCCAAAGGGCCGCCGCCGGCACCGAAGCCGACCCACGTCGATATGCCCGTCTACGTGCCACCCACACCGCCGCCCGACCGCGCGGCGCTCGCGGTTCAGCCGCCGATCGCGGCGCCAGCGGCAACAGCGGCCATCGCACCAGAAATGGTACCGCTTCGCGGCGGGGAATTTAAGATGGGCAGCGACGATGATCCGAGCGAACGCCCCATCCACGTCGTAACGATAAAGCCCTTTTCAATCGGGAAGTTCCCGGTCACGGTCGGCGAATGGAAGCAATGTGTCGCGGCAAAAGCTTGTGCCGATCTGGGATCAAGCAAAGTCGGTCCGAGCGATGACAAGATGCCAATGGCGAATCTCAGCTGGCGCGACGCGAAACAGTACGTGGCGTGGCTTTCCGATGCGACGAAGCATGATTATCGGCTTCCCACCGAGGCAGAGTGGGAATATGCCGCGCGCGGCGGCACGCAGACCAAATTCTGGTGGGGCAACGCGTTCATCGAGAATATGGCCGACTGCAACGGGTGCGAAAAGGCATATGATCCGTATCGCCCAACAATGATCGGCAGCTTCAAGCCGAATCCATTCGGCATTTACGATATGTCGTCGTTGGTCAATGAGTGGGTCGAAGATTGTTGGCACAAGAACTACGTGGGCGCGCCCACCGATGGTGCGGCGTGGGAAACGGGTGACTGCGGACAGCGCGTGCTGCGCGGCGGTGCGTGGCGAAACAACTCGAGCTACGCACGACCCTCGAACCGCGATCGATACGATGCGACCGTCAGGTACTTCACGCACGGCTTCCGCGTGGCTCAATGACAGGGAGGGACAAGATGCGCATTACTCGGAGGCTGCTTGTCGCCGGATCGGCTCTTTGGCCGACCGTCGCGCTGGCGCAAAAAACGGCGAGACCAAAGGATGCCTACCTCTACATCATCTGGCCGAACAACGGCGACCGCATCAAAGGCGCCTTCTGGTGCCGCTTTGGCTTGCGCAACATGGGTGTGACGCAGGCGGGGTCAACCGCTGCCGATGCCGGCCATCATCACCTGTTTATCGATGTGAACGAACCTCTCGATGTGAACTTGCCAATTCCGCAGGACAAGAATCATCTGCATTTCGGAAAAGGTCAGACCGAGGCCCGCATCGAGCTACCGCCGGGCCGGCACACACTGCAATTGGTTCTCGGCGACGCACAGCACTTCCCCTTTAACCCGCCTCTGGTGTCGAAGGTAATCACAATCACGGTCGTTTAGGGTCTCTATCCTCATCTCGTGATCCTCGGAGGGTTCCATGCCAAACGACGGGCTGCAGTGGGTCAGTAAGCTTGGAAAAATGTCAGGCGTGCCAACGCCCCACGTGGATGCTCGGATCGCGGGGGGTTCGAGCGCGATCCGATCGGCCGGGAGCGCGAAGCGCGCGAAGCCAACTCAGGACGAGATCACTGACGCGGAGAAAACGATTGGCGAATATCGAGCGGACATCGACAAGGCACAGGCAACGTATCAAGCGACGAAGGCGAGCGCGGAGCAACTTGCAGAAGTCACTGGCCATAAGTTCGACGACCCGGGAAAGGACCTGACATCTCGCGCCGAGGTGCTGAACCAGGCGCTGGCAAGCTGGACCAAGGCCTTACAAGGCAATGATCGGGACGCTGAGACAAAATCGCGAGCCGCTGCGGCAAAAGCGCATGATTCGATGACGCAAGTCGTGACGAACTACCAACATGTAGTCCAATCCGCGAAGCCGGATAAGCTGCCGGGGAAAAAATTCCACACCGATTGGGGGGATTTGACGGCCATAGAAGACAAAGGCGCCGCGACGGCACTCTCCCTCGTCGCGGACCTCAAGAAGGCGATTGCCGCGAACTACTCGAGCTTTGACGGATTTCTCAAGACTCGAGATATGTTCGAATTTGAGATAAGCCGCAAACCGATGGCCGACTTTCTAGCGAAGCCCGAATCCGTTCAGGCCGCCGTTCAAAAGTCGGCACAGGACAATAAAGGGAAGATCAGCGATGCGCAGAACCAAGCGCGGCACGCCGACCGCATTCAAAGCGAGGACGAAGATCTGGCTAGTCAATTGGCGACCGTAAAGACCCTGGTCGATCAGATGACCGAGAGTGTCGCGGCCATTGACGAGCAGAAAGAATCGGAGCACGCCGAGGCCGATGCCGCGGAGCTGAAGGAAAAGGCGGAGGGAATTGAATCGGCCTTTGAATTCATGGGAGAGGTTGCCACTTGCTTGGCGGCTGGTGATGCCAAGGAGGCTGAAAAGAAACTCGGAGAGCTCGCCCTGAAGACCGGCTTCAAGCTTCTCGGCAAGCTTGCCACACGAGACATTCGCGAGCGCGCCGACGAGTTGCACAAGATGGCGGTCGACAAGCACAACGAATCCCTCGAGAAGTCAAGCGCGGCATTGATCAAAGCTCTTGATGAGTTCGACAAGATCGCACCGGACCTCGAGAAGAAAATTAACGCTTTAGCCAAGAGGTTCGAGACACAAATGAAGCAGGTGGGTGAGAAGTTCGACAATGTCTGTGAAAACTGCACCTTCCATTTCTATGATGTCGAGAGCGCCGTAAAAGATGCAAATACCGCACTCGGTGCGGCAGCAAGCGGGCGCGGGGCACTCGATGAGAGCGCCCTCTCCCTTCCGGACGCGATCGGTCGCGCAGTGCTGAGGACTTCGCGGGGTTTGGACGGACCCGTGGGGCAGGCGATGGAGCAGGCGTACAAACGGATAAATGGCCCGACGATCGATATGGCGCGCCAGCAGGTGGACAGGCACATCCGCGACTGGAAGACAGCGGAAAAGAAGATAACCGAATCGCTGGCGCAGCTCCTTGAAGTGCGAAAGCAGGCGCTGCAAGCTCTCGCTGACTTTAGCGCTGAATCCTGAAAGCCGCGCTTGCCCCAAGCGTCCCGGCAATGAGCCCTCCGCGCGAATAGCCAACCGCGCGATCGGCAGCGCGTTGGCGGCGCGCGTCCCGCCACCCTCGATGCCTCAGCGCCTCGAAGACCTCAGGGCGAGCGCCCGTACCGAAGGGGCGAACATTCGCCACGGTGGCATATCAGATAACAATTATAAATTATGACGATAGTGACACTTCGTCTATGGTTCCCGCTCGAACGACGCGCGGCGCGCCCGGGCCGTCGGCGGGAGGGGGACTTTCATGTCGATGATATCGGCGCGCATCGAGCGCCTTCCGTTCGCGGCATTCCACAAGCGCCTGCTGTTCATGGGCGGCCTAGGCTACACGTTTGACGCGATGGACGCCGCCGTGCTGGCCTTCATCCTGCCGGTGCTGCGTACCGCCTGGGGGCTCTCCAGTGTCCAGATCGGCCTGCTCGGGAGCAGCACCTATATCGGCTTTCTCTTCGGCGCGCTGCTCGCCGGCACGCTGGGCGACCTGATCGGCCGCCGCGCCGTGATGATGTCGGCGCTGGCGCTCTATTGCGCCGCCTCGCTCGTGAGCGCGGCTTCGGATGGTTGGCTGTTCTTCTTCGCCGCCCGGACGGTCGCGGGTATTGGCACCGGCGCGGAGAGCGCGATCATCGCGCCATACCTGGCGGAGTTCGTCGCGCGGCGCTTCCGGGGCAGTTTTACGGGCGCGCTGGCGGGCTTCTTCTCCTTCGGCTTCGTGGCGGCGGCCTTGCTGGGCTATTTCATCGTGCCCGCGCAGGACAATGGCTGGCGCATCGTGCTGGTGATCACCGCTGTGCCCGTGGTCATGCTGCTCTGGTGGCGCAGGGCGCTGCCGGAATCGCCGCGCTGGCTCGAGAGCCGCGGAAGGCGGCAGGAAGCCGAGGCCATCCTCGACAAGATCGAGGCCAGCTTCGCGCGCGACGGCCACGTCCTGCGACAACCCGTCGTCGAGGCGGCCGCGCCTCCCGGCAGGGCCGGAACGCTCCTTGGCAATTTCATGGCTTTGCTGGCCGGCCGGCAGGCGCGCATCACGGTCATGTCGTGGATCATGTGGCT
>Ga0335076_10005159_pt1 | contig 13218 bp, 11 predicted proteins | sample Lox_Sample_25_FD_206717 | JGI IMG/M metagenome (GOLD analysis project Ga0335076, IMG submission 206717) | Soil microbial communities from Loxahatchee National Wildlife Refuge, Florida, United States - Lox_Sample_2.5 | ecosystem: Environmental > Terrestrial > Soil > Wetlands | place: USA...
CGGCTCGTGAACGACGGCCGGGTCCGGGGCTGGGACGACCCGCGGATGCCGACGATCTCCGGCATTCGCCGGCGCGGCTACCCCGCCGAGGGCATCCGCGACTTCGCGGCCATGATCGGCGTCGGACGGCGCGACGGGGTCGTGGACGTGGCCATGCTCGAGCACTGCGTGCGCAACGTCTTGAACCGGAAGGCTCCCCGGCGGTTCGCCGTGCTGCGGCCCCTCAAGGTGGTGATCGAGAACTACCCGGAAGGGAAGGTCGAGGAGCTCGACGCGGTCAACAACCCCGAGGACCCCTCGGCGGGCACGCGCAAGGTGCGCTTCTCGCGCGAGCTCCTGATCGAGCGCGAGGACTTCATGGAGGACCCGCCGAAGAAGTTCTACCGCCTCTCCCCCGGCCGGGAGGTCCGCCTGCGCTACGCCTACCTCGTCACCTGCCGCGAGGCCGTGAAGGACGCCTCCGGCGAGGTCGTCGAGCTGCGCTGCACGTACGACCCAGCCACTCGGGGCGGCGACGCGCCGGACGGCCGTCGCCCGAAGGCCACCCTCCACTGGCTCTCCGCCTCCCACGCGGTGCCCGCGGAGGTGCGGCTCTACGAGCACCTCTTCACCCGGCCGGACCCGGGCGCCGGCGGCGACCTCCTCGCCGACCTGAACGCGGCGTCGGAGGACGTCCTCACCGCCTGCCGGGTCGAGCCAGACCTCGCCGGAGCGCCGGTCGGGGACACGGTCCAGTTCGAGCGGCTGGGCTACTTCTGCGCGGACAGCGACTCGAAGCCAGGCCGCCCCGTCTTCAATCGCACGTGCACCCTCAAGGACACCTGGGTCCGCATCCAGGCCAAGGGCCAGCAGGACGCCTAGCTGGCCCGTGCCAGGTTCTCGGAGGCAGGTGGCGGACGGCCCGCGGAGACGGCCGCGAGCGGTCCCGCATGACGTCCCGGCGACACGATGGCAAGCTCTGACGCTCGCGTGACGATCCACATGGTGGCCAGCCTCGACGGGTTCATCGCCCGGAAGGACGGGAGCGTCGACTGGCTGGAGACCTCGGACGAGTTCGTGGACGGGGACACGATGGATCCGGGCTTCATCGAAGCGTTCCTCGAGACGATCGACTGCTACGTCATGGGATCGCGGACGTATGAGACCGCATTGGGTTTCGAGGCCAAGGGGTTCGGGTGGTCGTACGGCGACAAGCCCACCTTCGTCCTCACTCGACGGGAGTTGCCGCGGACCCGGGATACCGTCGAGTTCCATTCCGGCGATCTCGCGCAGTTCGTGAACGGGCGCCTGCGGCCTGCGTTCCGCTCCATCTGGTTCGTCGGAGGCGGGGCGGTCTCGGGCGAGTGCCTTCGTCTCGGGCTCGCCGACGAAGTCCGCTACTCCATCCTGCCGGTCCTGATTGGTGACGGGATCCCATTCTTCGAGAGGCTCGACAGACAGGTCGCTCTTCACCTGGCTGAGGTCAAAGCCTACAGGAGTGGCATGGTCGCACTTCGTTACGAGGTGCGCGGATAGGCTCCATGCCGTCCTCCGGCGCCACGCCGGCTCGGCCGGGACGCCGGCCCGTCTTCACTCTGTCGGCGGCGCGGCCCTCTGCGGCCGCAGCGATCGGGCCAGGAGCCCGAGACCTCCTGCCAGGAGGACGAGCATCAGGAGGGTGTCGAAGAGGCTCGTCGGCTCGAAGTAGATCCGGAGGTTCATCAGGATCCCGAGCAGGACGATCAGGGCGCCGCCGGCGGTGAGAAACCACCCGAGGCGGCTCCGGCCGTCGTAGAAGAGAATCCCGGCCCCGACGACGAGCGGCAGGAGCGACAGACCGAACGTGTGGCCGCCGAAGAAGCTCCAGAATCCCGACGTGACGGTCACCCGCTGGGTGAGCAGGTACGCCCCCCCCACCGCCATCGCCAGCCCGACGACGAACTGGACGACGCCGCCCTCGGTCCCCCCCGCGCCCTTCATCGCGTCACCTCCGGTGAGCTGCAGTTCCCGACGAGCGGATTGTAGGCCAACGGTCAGGAGGCCGACTTCGATCGGGACTTCGGGACGCGCTCGCGGGGGATGTTGTAGCGCTGCAGCCGGAGATAGACCGTGCGGCGGGTGACTCCCATCATGCGGGCCACCCGGGCGATGTTCCACTCGTTCCGGTTCAGCAGCAGGAGCAGCTTCTCCCGCTCCATGTCCTCGACGGGGGTCCGCTCGAGGTAGGCCTCCCAGGAGTCGGCCGTGCCCGCCGGGCGGGGAGTCGCGGTGTCGTGGACGGACTTGGCCACGATGCGCGAGAACTTCGCGAGCCGCTCGATGTCGTGGGCGTCGCAGAAGTGGGGCTCCTGGCTGTCCATGTACAGGAGGGCGAGGAGGGATTCCTCCTCGAGGACGGGCGCGATGACGAAGCTCGCCGGCCCGGAGCGCTCGATGACCGCGGCGGGGAGCCGCCTCTCGGAGCCGCGGTCGGGCACGTAGAACGTCTCCCCCCGGCGCAAGGCGTCCTTCTGGACGGCCCACGCCGCGGGGACGGTGTCGAGCACGGCCTGGTCGATCCCACGCGAGGCGAAGAGCGTGACGTCGTCGCCGGCGCAGGTGAACACCGCTCCCGCACGGCCGTTGAGGAGCGACATCACCACCTCGAGCGTACGCTCGGCGAGCCTCCGCGGGTCGTCCGCACCGACGACCAGGTCGGTGAACTGATCGATGAGATCCACGCGCCGCGTCATGACCACCTCCAACGTCTTCGTATTGATAATATACAATTATGCCCGCGAAGTCAACACTATCGACTATAATAGGACCGCTGTGTGACCGATGTGATGTACGGAAACTGGATTAGATATGTACAGACTGGACGCCGCCGAGCGGCGGCGCTACCTCCGAGTGGCTTGGACGATGGCTTTCTGAGACCACACGAGGAGGGCCACCGTGCCCCAGACCGCGAGGAGCGGGTCGAGCAGGTAGTCCCAGAGATTCCGGGACTCGTAACCGCCGAGAGCCCAGACGAGGACAGCGAGGGCGATGGACGAAGCCACGAAGTGCAGCCGCAGCACGAGAGCGCCCGTCGCCAGCAGCAGCAGCGCGGCCAGGAACCACGGGTTGCCGAAACCGATGCGGTAGGGGTCGGTCGGCCCCGGGGCGAGGGCCGATGGATAGAGCAGCAGCCCGCCCGTCGCCGCCAGCACCTGCAGAGTGATTCGGCTCGCCTTCCCGACCGACTCCCAGCCGAGTACCGGACGGAGGAGGGAGTGCAGGAGGAGGAGCATCGTCGTCACGCTCAGATCGCCGACGGCGCCGCGAGCGTAGGCGGCGGCCGGCAGGCCCCCGAGAGGCACGAGCGCCACGCCGAGGGCCACGGCCAGCAGGAGCGCCGGACGCGCCCTCCGGAGCAGTGCGACTCCGGGCAGGGAGAGGAGCAGGGCCGCGAGCGCCGCCGCCGAGAGTGCCGGCCCCATCATGTCAGCGCCGCCGGCCGTCGCCGCCGGCCTCCCGGTCCAGCCAGGCCGCGTTGAACGCGACGTGCTTGATGAAGGCGCGGTTCCAGGTGTAGACGAGGTGGAAGACTCCGCCCCGGGTCTGGATCAGGGACGGGTACGAGAACTCGAAGTGGCAGCGCGGCTCCCAGCACATGAAGCGGCGGGAGGACAGGACGAAGTCGCGCCCGTCGGCGACACGCGAGTCGGTGGCACGCGCCAGCGCCTCGACCGTCCGGTCGTAGCGGGCGTCGTCCACCGGCAGGTCCCGCGCGGCCACCTGGTCCTCGAGCCGCCGGACGGTCCGCCAGGTGGCGCCGCCGTCGGCGGAGACGACGAGCGAGAGCGCGTCTCGCTCGACCTCGACGTCGTTCAGCGCCACCAGGATCCGCCCGTCGGAGAGCACCACTCCCGAGAGCGCCGCGTCCGGGTTCAACAAGGGGAGCCGGGAGATCGGCGCCCACGTCCGTCCCGCGTCGCGGGTCGCGGTGCGGCCGACCCGCTGGGGCCGGCCCGGGCCCGAGTTGCGCAGGAGCACGAGGGCCTTGGTCGCGCTCCGCACGAGCACGACGGGCTGCGGGCTGTGCCCGTCCTCGCTCAGGCGCTGGCGGTCGACGACCGCGCCGGTCCCGTCCACGCGCAGCAGCTCGGGCACGCTGCTCACGAGGCTCTGGTAGACGGGCAGGCCGATCGTGCCGTCCGCGTAGAGGATCGGCTCGCCGCGGACGAGCGTGCTGAGGTCGAAGAGGGGAGAGCTGATGAGCCGGCGCGCCTCCGACCACGTCTCCCCGTCGTCGCGCGAGGCGACGGCCGTGATCGAGCCTCCGCCCCACCCTCCCACCGAGACCGTGACGTAGAAGAGCCAGAGCGTTCCGTCGTCGGTGCGGATCGCGGTCGGGTTCCCGACCTTCCTGACGTAGCGCCGGAGGGCCGCTCGAGTGCTCTCGGGGCTCGCCACGGTCTTCTCTGCGCTCCAGACCCCCCGCTCCGGCGCGTAGACGGCGGTGTGGACCTCGACGTCCGGCGCCCCTTCGCGGCTGCCCGTGTACCAGAAGGCGCGGATCCTCCCGTCGCCGAGCTCCACCAGGCACGCCGCGTGGGCGAGGGTGTTCGGCCGGGTGGTCACGAACCGCGTCTCGAACCGCGGTGGCTCGTCCCGCGCCTCGACGGCCAGGCGAGGCCGGAAGAGGGACGGTCGGGCGCGGCCGAGGGCCTTCCCGAACCCCGCGCCGAACCCGACGACGACGAGCGCCAGCACGAGAAGGTCGCGACGATCCCGACCCTCCCGACCGAGGCGAACCAGAGAGAGACGCGGCCCGACTCCGGCCATCAGCGTCGGCCCTCCGCACCGGCGGCCGAGGGCTCCGGGCTCGGGCGGCGGCCCTCGACCAGGAGCTCCTCCACGACGAGACCGGGGGAGAGCTTTCCCGTCAGGATGTCCGCGAGCTCGGCCGCGGTCTGGCGGCCGCGGAGGTCCAGGCGGCGGCCGACGACCATGGCGCCCTCGGGCGCGCCGGCGCGGAGCGGAGCCTGGACGGCGACCAGAGGGTAGCGCGAGACGAGGTCGGCCGCGGAGAGGCCGCGCTCCTCGCCGTACCCGTGAGGGTCGGCTCCGGGAAGCAGGAACCGGTAGCGCTCCTCCTTGGCGATGAAGTCGACCGGCACCCACACGTCCCGACCCCGCGCGTGCGCCTGTGCCGCCGCGCCGAATTGCCCCAGGGGCCCGTCGAAGGGCCCGAGGGCGGACGCGAGGGACACGTAGGCGAGGAAGATTCCGGGGAGGACGATCTCCCGGGTGAGCGGGGGCACGGAGAGGCCGAGGAGGACGATCGCCTCGGCGCCGGCGAGAAGGGCCCAGTGCAAAGGCGGGTACGGCCGAAGGCCGGGCAGCTCGCGCTCGAGGCCGAGGGACAGGAGGGCGATCGCCGCGATCGCCGCGGCCGTCGCGAGGAGGCTCAGGACGAAGGCCCACCTTCCGATCCGCGACCAGGCCAGCGCCAGGAGCAGCGCCAGCGCCGGCATGGCGGCGAGCAGGTAGCGGCTCGAGCGCGGGGTGGCGAAGCTGAACGCGACGAACACGGCGAGAATCCAGATCCAGAGCAGGCGCTCCGCCTCGCTCAGCTCGCGCCGCCGCTCGAAGGCAGCCAGGAAGAACGCGACCACCGGAAACGCGAGAAGGCCGGCGTTCACGGGATAGCCGAGGACGTGGCTCATCGAGCCGAGAACGTAGCTCCAGATTCCTGGGCCACCCCCGGAAGGTCGGAGCCCTTGGCCGGCCACGCTCAACCGACCGAGGCTCTCGCCCAGGACGAACTCGCGGAAGACCCCTCCGGGGTCCGGGTCGAGGAGGAGCCACGAGGCGAAGATCGCGAGGCCGACGGAGATCGCGAGGGCGACCTTCCCCGCGTCCTTCCTCAGGAAGTCGGCAACGCGGTAGTCCCGGAAGCGCAGGAACCACCAGGCGAGGCCGAGGCCGGCGGGCAGGGCCAGGGCGAAAGACCGGTAGAGGAAGGCGATGCCGATCGGGACGCCGAGCAGGGTCGGCACGAGGAAGCGCGAGCCGAACGCGGCCGGGCGCCACAGAAGCAGCACGGCGAAGGGCAGGAAGAGCCAGAAGACCTCGGGCGGGTTGGTGAGGAACGGCCGCCCGTAGCGATACGTGCTGTAGAAGGCGAGGAACGCGAGCATCGCCCGGAGGCCCGTGTCCGTCCCTCCGGAGAGCCGGAAGCCCAGAACGAAGACGACGAGCGCCGTGAACAGCGTGTAGGCGACGCTGGGGCTCCGCAACCTCCAGAGCGTCCAGTGGCGTCCCCAGCCGGTCGACGCGATACCCTGCCAGAAGAGGAGCGGCGGCTTGGTGTTGCGCATGTCCGGGAGATCGGACCGGAGGGGAAGAAGGGCGCCGCTGGCCGCGGTCATGCGGGTGATGTGCTCGTACGCGTACTCGTCGCCGTTCTTGGGAATGTGCTGGCTGCCCAGGCCGTCGAGGTAGCTGGCCACCGCGAGCAGCGAGACGAGGACGAGCCCCGCGAGGCGCCGGCGGGCGCCGGCGGCCGGGAGAGCGCGAGCTTCGGGGATCGGTCGAGCCAAGAGTCGCGAGGCCAGTGTAAACCGAGCCGTTTCCCTCGAGCCTGTCCCTGGCGTCCCTCCGGAGCTCCGAAGCCCTGTCCCCCGTGTCCGTCCTAAGATGGAGGCCGATGACGTTCTTCGCCCGCCTCGACGGATACCTGGTCCGGCGCCCGGTCGCGATCGCGCTCCTCTCGCTCCTCTTCCTCTACCGGCTGGCGTTCGGCCTGTGCTCGGAGTTCTGGTTCATCGACGAGAAGCAGATCTACCTCATCGGCCTCAAGTTCTTCACCACCGGCCGCTGGCCCTACTTCGGCCCCGACCTCGTGCTCAAGGGCCACGAGCGCATCTACCAGATCCCGGGCGCGCTGCAGGGTCTGCTCGTCGGCCTGCCGTTCCACGTGCTGCCGATCCCCGAGGCCCCGTTCGTCCTCTTGAACCTGCTGTCGTTCGGGGCGCTCGTCCTCCTCGCCTGGTACGGCTGGCGGCGGGTCCCCGCCCTTCCCCGCTGGCTCGTGTTCGGCCTCGCTCTCACCTTGCCCTGGACGCTCCACTACTCGACCCGCGTCGTGAACCCGTCCTACGTCCTCGCGGGGAGCGTGCTCTTCTTCGTGGGCGCGGCGGAGGCGCTCGTCTTCCCGGACAGCCCCCTGCTGCCCGAGCCGCTCGCCGACGCGCTCATGGGCATGGGCCTCCTGTGGGTGTTGCAGCTCCACATGTCCTGGACGCTGCTCCTGCCCTTCGCCGCTGCCGCCCTCGTCCTGCGCGCCCGGCGGGGTGATGGGCTGCGGGCCCTCGGCGCCTTCGCCACGGGGGCGGCGGCGACGGGAAGCCTCCTCGTGCCGACGCTCGTCGTCTACGGCCTGCCGTCGGCCGCCAACACCGGGATCGCGGTCCGCTTCAACCCGATCAACGCCCGCGACCTCCTGTCGGTGATCGCGAAGGTGCTCTCCTTCGCGAGCTACGAGATGCCCCGCTTCATGGGCCCCGACAACCGCCAGCGGCTCGCCTGGGCCCTCTCCGACCTCCGCGTCACGCCCTTCGCGGGTCTCACCCTCGCGGTCGGCCTGCTCCAGCCGATCGTGATGCTGCTCCTCTGGCTCCGGCGAGCGGAGAGCGCGCCCGGCTGGCGGCGCATGAAGTGGCTGATGATGGCGACGCTCCTCCTCACCTGGGGCGCCTTCCTGTTCACGGTCCGCGAGCCGTGGGCGCTCACCTTCTACCTCGTCTTCCCGGTCGCCTTCCTCTACTCCCTCTACTGCTACGCGTTCTTCCTGAAGGGCGAGCGCTGGCTCGCCTTCGCGGCCGTCGTGCTGGTGGCTGGGCTCGTCGCGAACACCGCTCTCGCGGCGCGGAACTACCGGGAGCGCTCCCTCTATCGGGACCGCGGCCTCGTGGTGAGGGCGATCGCCGAGCGCGACCACACCGTGCTTGGGACGCGCCGGCCGGGCACGTTCTACTGACCGCCGTCCGAGCCGGGCAGGCGCGACCGTGCGCTCAGTGGCCGGGACGCACGGTCCAGCTCAAGCCGACCGTCCCACCCCACGTCCCCTGCACGGAGATCACGCCCCGGCGCAGGGCGGCGTCGAACCGGACCGGCCCGTGACCGAGGCGCACCCCGACTCGGACCTCGGACTGGCGGGGAGCGCCGGGCTCGGGGATGCCCGCCCTTCCGGCGAACTCCCCGACGACCTCGAGGGCGGCCTTCGCGGGCCAGCGCAGGGCGAGGGCGTAGGACAGGAAGTCGCGCTGCTCGTGCGGGCGCAGGACCTCGTCCTGCAGGAAGAGGCCGGCGTTGCCGTCGAGGAGCACCGGGCCGACCGGCCACGTGACGACCCCCTCGAGGAAGAAGCGGAAGGTGTTCGGCCCCAGGCCCAGGGGGTTGAACTGCTTGTCGTTGAAGGGCGTGTCGGGCAGGATCACCCCGAAGCGTGAGGCCAGGGTCGGGCGTCGTCCCTCGCCCTTCAGCACGCGCAGCTTCGCTCGGAGCGTGACGTCACCGCCGGCCGAGACGGCGCGCTCGCCGGGAACGCTGGTCGTGCCGACGACGCCCGCCCACTCGAGGCCGAAGTCCACGTTGTCGGCCGCGGAGTAGACGAGGCGCAGAAGCGGACCTTCCCAGCGCGTGCGCTCGACGCCGGTCAGGTAGTTCGGCTCGTCGGCGATCGCCTGGAAGCCGGTCTCCAAGACGAGCCTCCCCGTCGGCCCGGTCGTCGCCTGCTCGGTGAGGAGGGGACGGGTCTGGGCCCCGGCCGAGACCGCCAGGAGCAGGAGGAGCGTGGCCATCTCCCCCGACGCCGTGGTCCTGCTCTTCGAAGACACGCGCCGCTTATACCCGGGGAGAGACGCGATCTCAAACGGACCCGTGCTCCAGACGGAGCGCCGGGGTCGTCCAGGCGCTAGTCGTAGCGCAGCGCCTCGATCGGGTCGAGGCGCGCGGCCCGGCGCGCCGGGAAGTAGCCGAAGGACAGACCGACCGCGGCCGAGAAGGTGAAGGCGACCGCCACCACCCCCGGGTCGAGGATGAACGGCACGCCGAGGAGCCGCGCGAGCATCGCCGAGACCAGCAGCGCCAGCAGGATCCCGAGCACGCCGCCGAATGACGAGAGCGCCACCGCCTCGACCAGGAACTGGGTGAGCACTTCGTCCTGCGTCGCCCCGATGGCGAGGCGGATGCCGATCTCCCGGGTGCGCTCGGTGACCGAGACCAGCATGATGTTCATGATCCCGATCCCGCCCACGACCAGGCTCACCGCCGCCACGGCCCCCAGCAGGGCCGTCAGCAGCTGGGTGGTGCCGGTCAGCATGGTGGCGATCTCCTTCATGTCCATCACGTGGAAGTCGTCCTCCTTCACTCCGGTGATGTGGCGGCGCACGCGCATCACCCGCTCGATCTCGGCCTGCGCCTTCGCGGTGGACGCGCCGTCGCGGACGGAGACCTGGATCATCCGGATCTCGCGGTTGCCGGTGAAGCGGCGCTGCACCGTCTTGAGCGGCATCAGCACGGTGTCGTCCTGGTCGCCCATGCCGGCTTGTCCCTTGGCGGAGAGAACGCCCACCACCTGAGCGGAGACGTTGCCCAGGCGCACCTTGGCTCCGAGCGGGTCCTGGGCGCCGAAGAGCTTCCTCCGGACGGTGTCGCCGATGATCGCGACCGCGCTCCCCGCCTTCACCTCGGCCTCGCTGAAGGTGCGGCCGGAAACGAGCGGCCAGTGGCGCACCTGGAAGTAGGCGTCGTCCACCCCGGCGACCGTGGTGTTCCAGTTCTCGTTGCCGTAGACGGCCGTCGCCGACTGCTGCGCCTGCGGCGCCACCGCCTCCACGGCGGAGACCTGAGCCGCGATCGCCTCGGCGTCCTCGACGCGGAACGGGGCGGCGGCCTGACCCGGGCCCGGCCGGCCGCCGGGCGCGATCATGAGCATGTTCGTGCCCAGGCTGGCGATCTGGCTCGTGACCTGCGCCGTCGCCCCCTTGCCGAGCGTGACCATGACGATCACGGCCCCCACGCCGATGACGATGCCGAGGATCGTGAGCGCGGAGCGCAGCACGTTCCGCCTCACCGTGCGCACGGCGAGGACGAGAGCGTTCCAGATCATGCCGCGGCCTCCGGCCGGCGCTCGTCGGAGGAGACGACGCCGTCCACGAAGCGCACGGTCCGGCGAGCGCAGGCCGCGATCTCCGGGTCGTGCGTGACCACCAGCACCGTGATCCCGCGCTCCCGGTTGAGCCACGTCAGCAGCTCCAGGATCTCGTGGCTGCGCGCCCGGTCGAGGTTGCCGGTCGGCTCGTCGGCGAGCAGCACCGCGGGGTCGCTGACGATGGCGCGGGCGATCGCCACGCGCTGCTGCTGGCCGCCCGAGAGCTCGCTCGGCGCATGACGTTCCCGGCCCTCGAGGCCCACCAGCCGGAGCGCCTCCCGGGCGGAGGCGCGCCGGCGCGCCGCGGGCACGCCGCGGTACAGCAGCGGCAGCTCGACGTTCTCCAGGGCCGAGGTGCGGCCCAGCAGGTTGAAGCCCTGGAAGACGAAGCCCAGGTAGTGCCGGCGGAAGAGGGCTCGCTGCCGCATGTCGAGCCTCGCGAGGTCCACACCGCTGAACAGGTACTCGCCGGAGGTCGGGGTGTCGAGGCAGCCGAGCACGTTCATGCAGGTCGACTTGCCCGAGCCGCTCGGACCCATGATGGCCGTCATCTCGCCGGCATCGATCGAGAGCGAGATGCCGCCGAGAGCGGTGACCTTCGCGTCGCCCGTCCCGTAGACCCGGGTGACCTGCCGCAGTTCGATGAGCGCACCGCCGGAGGGGGCGTCCACGGTCGTCACTCCTTCCCGACCGTGTCGACGATCAGGGCGAGCCCGGGACTCACCTCGCCGCGCACCACCTCGGTCCGCTTGCCGTCGCTCGCCCCGGTCTCGACCGGAATCGCCGAGGGCAGGCCGCCCTTGAGCGCCCAGACCCGTTGCGCCTTGCCGCTCTCCGAGGCCGCGCCGTCGGTGCCGTTCTCGGGGCGCCGGCGCGGCGGCCCGGGCAGGAGCCGGCTGACGAGGCTGCGTTCTCCCGCCGCCGGCTGGGCGGTGCCCGGCGGCGTGAAGCGCAGCGCGGCGCTCGGGACGAGGAGCGCGTCCCTGAGCCGCGACACCGTCAGCTCGGCCGTGGCGGTCATGCCGGGGCGCAGTGCCATCCCCGAGTTGTCGACCGCGAGCACCGCCTCGTAGGTGACGACGCCGTCGGTCGTCTCCGAGGCCTGGCGCACCTTCTGGATCCGGGCCTGGAACGAGCGGCCGGGGTACGCGTCCACCGTGAAGGTCGCGTCCTCGCCCGATCGCACGCGGGCGACGTCCGCCTCGTCCACGTGGACGCGCAGCTCCATCACGCCCAGGTCACGGGCGATCTTGAAGAGGACCGGCGCCTGGAACTGGGCCGCCACGGTGGCTCCCGGCTCGGCGGTCCGCGTCAGCACGACCCCGTCGATCGGCGATCGGATGACGGCCTTGCCGAGGTCCGTCTGCAGGGTCTGCAGGCTCGCCCGTGCCTGTGAGACCGCGGCCTGCGCGCTCGCCTCGTCGGCGGCCGCGCGCTTGGCGGTCGCCCGCTGGGCGTCGATGTCCTGCTGGGACGTGAGCTTCTCCAGGTAGAGCTCCTCCTGCCGGCGCAGCTGGGCCGCGGACTCCTCGCGGGTCGCCCTCGTCTGCAGCAGCCGGGCCTCGGCCGCGGCGAGCGCCGCCTCGAGCTGCTGCGCCTGAGTCTGCAGCTTGCTCGGGTCGATGCGGGCGAGCACCTGCCCGGCCTCGACGTGGTCGTCCTCCTCCACGAGCACCTCGAGGATCGTGCCCGAGACCTCGCTGCCCACGTCGACCGTCTTCGTCGGCTGGAGCGTCCCGGTGGCCGTGACCGCGACGCGGAGCTCGCCGCGCTCGGCGGGCAGCGTCTTGTACGGCACGGCCGCTCCACCGTCGGCCCGCGACCAGGCGACGACCAGGACGATCAGGAGCAGCGCGGCCGCCGCGCCGAGCAGCCGGAGCCGCGGCCGCGCCGGCCGCGGCCGGTCCGGGTCGACGCCGAGCGTCTGCGCCACCGACTCGCGGGTCGGCCCCGCGCCTTTCGTCGCGATCGCTTCGTCGTTTCTCGCCACTTTCGGCTTCCCCTCGGCCTCCTGCCGGAGCAATGACCCTGCCACGCTGCGGCCGGGGCACCGAGGCCAGGCCGCCAACGACTTGCGGCCGTGGCGCCGCGGTTTCGCCGGCCGGTCCTGCGGATTCCGCATCCTCGTCGTGCGACTTCCGCACGAACGCGAGGCGCTCGCGGCCCCGCGTCGGGCGCCGGTGCGCCGCCAGGCGGACTTGCGAGCCGCGCGGAGCCCGCCTACGCTGGCACTCGGCTTGCGACCACAGCGGCCGGGAGGAGGCGGCCGACGATGAAGCTGTCCGCGATGGGGACGCGTTGGGCCGCGTGGGGGCTTCTCGCGGCGACGTTCGCGATGGGAGCCGCCCTGCTCCTCACCTCCTGGTCGAGCTACCGCAGCGTGATGGCCGCGTCCGCCGGCGTGACCCGCTCCCAGGGGGACGCATTCCTGCGCGCGCTCTTCACGCTGGGACGCCACGAGGCCTCCGAGGCGGATCTCCAGGCCTTCGTCGAGGAGCAGCGGACGGCCGGCCTGCAGTACGTCGCGGTGTTCGACCACGGGCGCCTCGTCGCCGCCGGCCGCCCGCTCGGCGGGCCGGCGGACACGAGCGCCGCCCCGTCGCGGGAGGCGCAGGTGCGGCGGCTCGACGACCGCTTCCGCCTGGTCCTGCGACCCGAGCCGCCCGACCCTCCCCGCCCCGGTCGCCCCGCGCCGCCGACGATCACAATCGAGTACGAACCCGTGCTCGCACGGCAGCTCGAGTCCGACGCCGTCCGGGCCCTGCGCTGGAGCGCCGCCGCGGCGGCCGTGCTCCTGGTGATCGCCATCCTGTTCGCGCGCATGCTCCTCCAGCGGGAGGTCGCCGAGCGGCGCTACGAGCAGGGCCGGCGGCTGGCCGCGCTCGGCGAGATGTCGTCCGTGCTCGCGCACGAGCTGCGCAACCCCCTGGCCTCCCTGAAGGGCCACGCGCAGCTCCTCGTCGAGCGCCTGCCGGCGGGGCGCGAGCGCACCAAGGCGGAGACGATCGTGCTCGAGGCTCAACGGCTCGAGGCGCTCAGCGCGAGCCTCCTCGACT
>Ga0335076_10005160_pt1 | contig 13218 bp, 9 predicted proteins | sample Lox_Sample_25_FD_206717 | JGI IMG/M metagenome (GOLD analysis project Ga0335076, IMG submission 206717) | Soil microbial communities from Loxahatchee National Wildlife Refuge, Florida, United States - Lox_Sample_2.5 | ecosystem: Environmental > Terrestrial > Soil > Wetlands | place: USA: Florida...
GACTGGGTCCCAGCGGCTCACTCTTTTGCCGGTTGAGATTCCCTTCGTTCATCGCGTCGCTCAAATCCCGGCGATACGTTCGAAACCAGCCAATCATGTTTTCCCACGACAGCAGCACCGAAACTGTCACTCGTTTGTTCGTAGGATTTTCCGCGTGCCAGCGGTACACCGCCACGGGATAACTGGTTTCCTTATAGTTGTCGGGTAGAATCGGCGAGAACTGCTCCAGCACCACGTGCGCCGGGAATTTCTCCCAACGGTAATCGAACCAGGATTTAGGATAGAGCGCGTAATAGTCGCCCGCTCCCACCGGGTAATCCCACTGCCACGAGGAAAGCACCTTGTCCTTCGGATGGCCATCCATCAGCACGCTTGCGACGCCCGCGGCATCTCCTTCGGACTTTTGAAACATTGCGAACTGATTGCCAGACACCATTTCATATTTGTGAACGCCGGCTTTTATGTGCCAGCGTACAAAATCGCCGCGGTAACTGCGCGAGAACGTTCCAGCTCCGAAGCCTCCGACGGGTGCGCCTTGCCAATACCCGTCGTCGACGTGCTCCGCCTCTAATTGCGGCTTCTTTTTGCCGGGATTTTCGAGTGTAGCGCCGAGGGGTCGTTTCCAGGCAGCCTTGGGGATATCGTCGTTGCCTCGTGCCGGCGCAGCACACGCCACAAACAGAAAAATCGCAAGCACGACACACTTTGTTGAATGCACCATGGTACCCCCGACTGTACAGAACAGCTTGAGCGCACCCTCAAGCCTTCGCTATCTCTAGCAAACATTAGTACAATAACGATTTTCTGTAAAGGAATTCGGCCCGCAAGGGTTTCCGTCCCCCAGCGAACGCGAGTCCTGCGCTCCGGTCGGCAATCAGGTCGATGCCGCTGCCGCCCGTTGGCTGTTTGGTTTCGAGCCGCTTAGTGCGAAAAACAGGATATAGAGGTAGCAGATGACCGGCAGAAAGAAGGCGTGGTGAATGCCGATTCTGTCCGCAATCCAGCCTTGCGCGAGAGGAATAATGGCGCCGCCCACGATCGCCATAATCATGATTCCAGAGCCATCGCCAGTAAGCGGCCCCAGTTCCGCTACCCCCAACGTAAAAATACTCGGGAACATAATGGAATTGAAGAAGCCGACGAGGATGATGCTGTACATGGCCACGTGCCCCGAGGTCAACATCGAGATGGCGACAAGTCCCGCGGCACAGATGGCACAGAGCCCGAGCAATTTCCCGGTGTTGATTTTCTGCAGTAGCGCCGATCCGATGAAACGTCCCACCATGGCGCCGCCCCAATAAAACGCGACAAAGCTTGCGGCCACCTTCTCCGTCAGCCCTCCGATTTCAGGCTGGCTGAAGTAGTTCACCAGAAAACTGCCAATGGAAACCTCGGCTCCCACGTATACGAAAATCGCGATCGCACCAAAGATCAGGTTCCAGTGATTCCAGATCGAGTCGTTCACCTTTTCTCCAACCTTATGTTGTGCATGCTCGATCCTAGGCAACTTGAAGCTTCCGATCGCAATCGCCAGCAGGACCAATGCGATACCCAAGCCTACGTAAGGCGTTTTTACCGTGGCCGCTTCATGGATTCGATAGGCCTGTAGCGCATCGGGCATCAGCTTTCGAACTTCGTCGAGGCTTTTCGGGGCTGCGCTCAGAATCAACAAACCACCGAAGAAGGGAGCCAGAAAGGTACCCAGCGAATTGAAGGCCTGGGTCAGGTTCAGTCGACTCGACGCCGTTTCGGGCTTGCCCAACACGGTGACATACGGGTTGGCCGCAACTTGCAAACAGGTGATTCCCGCCGCTAACACGATCAATGCTCCCAGGAAGAGCGGATAAGACGGGACGCTGGCCGCGGGCACAAACAAAAAGGCGCCCAAGCCCATCGTCAGCAGGCCCACAACCATCGAGCGCTGGTACCCGATCCAGTCAATCAGTTTTGCCGATGGGATCGAAAACAAAAAATAAGAGCCGAAAAACGCAAACTGGATCAGCATGGTTTGCGCATAGTTCAAATCGAAAATCGCTTTGAGATGCGGAATCAGAATGTCGTTCAGGCACGTCAGAAAACCCCACATGAAAAACAATGTGGTCACAATTGCCAGCGCGCCTCCATAACTCCGTTGCACACCCGGCACCGCGGTGCTGGCGACGGTCGCACTCCCTGTGCTTATGTTCGGCATCGTGAATCCTTTTCTCCGCTCACTGCGCGGCCCCTGATCCGCCCTAGATACTGCCACACTCCCGGCTCACTCAAAAGGTATCTTGTCACAAGGGCGCGGCGGGAAAAATGGTATAAGTATGTGCTGTATCGTTATTCTTCGAACATCTTTGAGGATCCTATGCGTTCCGTGTTCGTGGTTGCCTTGCTGGGGTTACTGATTTTTTGCGTGAATCCAAGCTTTGGGTCTGCGCAGGAGGCTGCTGACATGATTTGCTGGTCGGAGCCAGGAATTCCTTCGGCCGATAGCGCGGTCGGGAGTTCGGCTCAGCTGAGCCAGATTTTTCCAGCGGCTCGGCAGGTGGCCACCGACCAACTTGCTTCGGCACTCAATAATCCGCAGACTCGCTTGCTCATCCTGCCGCAAGGTTCGGCAATTCCCGAGTCGGCTTGGTCGGCCATTTCCGATTTTCTTCATCGAGGCGGGAATCTGCTGGTGGTTGGCGGCCGCCCTTTCACTCGCGCGGCCTACCGCGACGCTTCGGGCTGGCATCTCCGCGAATACAGCACGCGCTTCTCCCGGCTCATGCAAATCGACCAGTACCAGGAAACGCCCGGCTCGGAGGGCTCCGCCTTTACTCCCAATCCCGACATTCCCGTGGACATCCCCGCATTCTCATGGAAACAGGCCTTTAGTCCTATCATTCGCCTGAGCACAACCGACCTTTATAATCGCGGCGGTTCGGCTGGCTCCTTGGACATCAAGCTCGACACCCTGGTGTGGGGCGTGCACAATGGCCGCCGGCTCTCCGCACCGCTCCTGCAAATCGACCATTTTTCTTCCGGCTTTGATGGCGGCCGCTGGATTTTTGTCTCTGCCAACCTTTCCCCTGACTTCTACTCCTCACCGGCTTCGCAAAAGCTACTGCGAGATCTCGCGAATCGCGCCTTGCAGGGCGCGATGGAATTCTCGGTACGTCCGGTCCTGCCTCTCTATCTGCCCGGCGAGCCTATCGAACTCGAAGCCATTTTTCATTCGGCCATAAAGCCCGCGTCTTCTTTTTCGGTGCAAGTCATTTCCTATCCTGCAGACGACCAGGGCAAATCTTCCGCGAAACCCGCCGCCACCATTTCGCTGCCCGCTACCACCGCCACCGTACTTCCCGCGCCTCCAGAAAAGGGCCTGCATGTCATCGAAGCGCGTTTGCAGGAAGGCACGACTTTGCGCGCCATCTATCACTCTGCGTTCTGGATTCGCGACGAAGACTACCTTCGGTCCGGCCCCAAGCTCGCCGTGACCTCGGATTATTTCACCATCGACGGGAAGCCGCTGGCCGTTGTGGGTACCACTTATATGTCCAGTGAGGTGCAGCGGTTGTTCTTCGATCATCCCAACGTCTATGTCTGGAACGATGACCTCTCGCTGATCCACTCCGCCGGCCTGAACATGATTCGCACTGGATGGTGGACCGGATGGGACAAGCTCTGCGACGAAACCGGCCGTCCTTACGAGCGCACCCTGCGAACCCTCGAAGCTTACTTAATGACCGCGCGTAAATATAATTTGCCCGTTCAGTTCAATTTCTTCGCATTTCTGCCGGAGGTGCTTGGCGGAGTTAATCCCTATCTCGACCCGGAAGCCGTGCGCAAACAACAAAATTTAGTCAGCGCTGTTGCGGCGCGCTTCCATGATGTGCCGTTTCTCGCCTGGGACCTCATCAACGAGCCGAGCTTTTCCAAACAACTGTGGAAAACGCGCCCCAATTACGATCCCATTGAGCTTGCGGCCTGGAACGAGTGGCTCGCGAAGAAATATCCTGACCGCGCCACGCTTGCGGCTGCCTGGAATGTTGCGCCTTCTGCTGTCGAGGGCACCATCTCGCTCCCCAAAGAAGAAGAATTCGCGCCACGAGGAATGTATGTCGGCATCAATTCTCTTCGCGTCTACGATTACTTCCTGTTCGCTCAGGAAGAGTTCGCCGGGTGGGTCCGCGGCATGCGACAGGCGATTCGTTCCGTCAACTCCAACGCGCCGATCACCGTCGGCCAGGATGAAGGCGGCTATCTCGACCGTCTCAACCCAGCCTTCTTTGCCGATTCCGTTGATTTCACCACCAATCACTCCTGGTGGCAGAACGATACGCTGCTCTGGGATTCTCTGGTCGCCAAACAACCCGGCAAAGCCATGCTTATTCAAGAGACTGGCCTGCAACGGGAACTCACCATGGATGAAGTCGCCCGGCGCACGCCCGAACAGGAAGCCATGCTGTTCGAGCGAAAATTCGCGTTATCGTTTGTTGGTGGTTCCGGCGCGATCGAATGGCTATGGAATTCCAATTCGTACATGACGGAAAGCAATGAGACGCCCATCGGCGCGCTGCATGCCGACGGTACCGAAAAACCCGAGGCTACGGTGCTGCGGGACATGGCCAAGTTCGCTTTCGCTGCTTCTCCTTACCTTGTCAACCCGAAGCAGCCATCCATCGCCATTGTCACTTCGCAAGCAGCGCAATATTCGGTTCAGGCCGATCTGCAAATTTCCGCCCAGCAAAATGCTGTCCGCGCTCTTGGCTATGGCCTGCACCAGCCGTGTTATGTGGTTGCCGAAAACCAGATCGATAAACTAGGCACGCCTAAATTGGTGATCCTTCCCTCCGCGCAAGCCCTGCGCGAATCCACGTGGCAGGCTCTCGTGACTTATGTGCGTAACGGCGGCAACCTGCTCGTCACCGGACCCGTTTCCCGCGACGAACACTGGCAGCTCGTCGACCGGTACACTCCGCTCGGCATCCAGGCCAGCACAGAACCTCTGACCTTTCACTACGCCACCATCAGCGACAACGTTGGAACGTCCGCAGCCACAAATGCCGTTTTTTTATCTTTCAATCAGCAGGCACAACAGCTTCTTGAATACCTGAGCTTTGAAAAGGGCGCGACCTTGAAAGATTTCCCGGTCGGTCGCGGGCAACTGTTTTGGGCAGCCTATCCAATCGAACTCGCCCAAGAGAACGAGGCTGCAGCCGATGTGTATCGAGAGGTGATCGAGCGCGCCGGGATTCCATGGTTGTTCACAGGCCATTTCGTGGCGGGCCTGAATGTACTCGCCAATGTGACCGATCTCCAGGATGCGGTCCTTTACGTGTTTGAGAATGAATCTGCGAGCGATGCGGCGCTTAACTTGAAGGACGTGGCGACGGGAGCGCCGTTGCGATTTACTCTTCCTTTGAACCGCGCCGCTCTAGCTTTGATCGACAAAAACACCAAGCAAATCGTGGCGAAATACGGATTCTGATCGACTCTGCAGTGGTGGGCTCGTTGAGGCTCAACGCTGGTTCATAACGGGACCGCGATCCGTAACGTGTCCATGCTCCGCATCATCGATTCGATGTGAGGTGTGTGTATGTCGCGTTCGCAAGGGGTCCCGGACCGCGTAGCCGGGTTGCTCACTCGCATTCTCTTCTGGCTTGCAAGACGAAAAATCGGTCGCGTGCCGTTAGGTATGCGGGTACGCGCTTTTGACCCAAAGTTCTTCCGCAACTGCGTTCGTATGGATCTGTACGCTGCGTCAAATGGCACGGTTCCCATTCACCTCAAAGAACTCGCGCAACTCAAAACCGCTTTGATGGTCGGGTGCCCGTTTTGAATCGACATTCACTCTGCCGTGGGCAGAAAATCCGGAATCACCGAAGACCAACTGCACGATGTCGCTCAGTTCGAATCCAGCCAAAATTTCAACGATCAGCAGAAGGTCGTTCTTGGGCTTGCCGTGGCCATGACGAAGACACCATCCGATGTACCAGACGACCTCTATGTACAGTTGCGGCGGCATTTTTCGGAGCGCCAGCTTGTCGAACTCTCCGCCGTTATCAGCTGGGAAAATGCGCGCGCCCGCTTCAACCGTACCTTTGCCATTGCTGCCGAAGGTTTTTCGGAGGGCCAGTTCTGCCCGATGCCGGAACATCCACTTTCCCGCATCTGAAGGCCCCCGCTATCAGTCTTGTAGCCAAAGGACTATACTCAGCTCAAAGACCTGGGCAAAGGAGTTCGCCCATGACTGTTCCGCAACGTCTCAAAGCTTTTTTGGATTCCAACTACATTCCCTACGAGCCCCTTACTCACCCGACCACCTACACCGCACAAGGCACTGCCACGCTCATGCAGATTTCCGGCAAAGAGATGGCCAAAACCGTTGTGCTGCGCGTCGGTCGCAACGGTGAAGACACCGTGCTTGCTGTTCTTCCTGGCCCACGGCACGTCAAACTCGATAAGCTCGCAACGCTGCTAGGCCAACCGGTTCGCCTCGCTACGGAAGAAGAGCTTAGCCAGCTTTTCCCCGATTGCGAACTCGGTGCCATGCCGCCGTTCGGTGCGCTCTACGATTTGCCCGTGTATGTGGATGAGTCCCTGTCCAAAGACAAGGAAATTGTCTTTAACGCGGGGACACATCATGATGCGGTACGAATGGCTTACGAAGATTTCATCAGGTTGGCACGACCCAAAATCGCCTGTTTCGTCTGACCCGCTCAGGTTGGTATCCGCAAGGTGAGTTGGCTATATGAGCCGATTAGTGCATCCGTCGCTGTGGCGAACCGCGCGAAGCCAGCATTCTCACGCGTGCGAAACGACCGCCTGCTTTTTTTCGATAATGTGCGCCAGACCAGCCTCAATTACGCCCAGGCCTTCGTCGAATTGCTCGTCGGTTACCACCAGGGGAACCAAAATGCGCATAATATTGTTCTTGGTTCCTGCAGTGATAGTCATCAAGCCGTGCTCGTAGCAGAACGTGCCCAGTTCCTTGGTCTCGGTGTCGGCCGGCTCCTTTGTGCCGCGGTCCCGCACCAACTCGATGGCGCACATCCCCCCCAGTCCGCGAACGTCTCCAATCATCTCCCATTTCTTTTGCCATCCCTGCGCCCGCTCTTCAAACCGTTTACCGATCGCGGTTGACCTGGCCAACAATCCATCCTTCTCGATGGTCTCCAATCCAGCGAGCGCAGCGGCGCACGCCAATGGATTACCCGCGAACGTGCTGCCCAAGCCACCGGGCTGCGGTGCATCCATAATTTCCGCCCGTCCGGTCACGGCCGCAAGCGGCAGTCCTCCACCGAGAGATTTTGCGGTGGTGATCAGATCCGGCTCCACGCCGTAGTGTTCGATGGCAAACATCTTTCCGGTACGGCCGATTCCGGATTGCACCTCATCCGCAATGAAGACAATTCCGTATTTCTTGCAGATCTCTTTCACAATGGGAAAGAATTCCTTGGGCGGCGCAACGAATCCTCCTTCGCCTAATACTGGCTCCGCAATTACCGCGGCCACGGAATCCGGGGCCACGACACGCTTAAAAGTGTCCTCCAGATGGTGCGCGCAAAACATCTTGCAGGACGGATAGGTCAGGTTATACGAGCAACGGTAACAATAGGCGTACGGAATCCGGTAAATGTCGCTGGCAAATGGCGCGAATCCCGTCTTGTAGGGATTCGTTTTGCTGGTCAACGACATGGTCATCCATGTCCGTCCGTGAAAGGCATCCTCGAAGCAAATCACAGCCGGCCGCTTGGTGTACGACCTGGCGATCTTCACGGCATTCTCCACACATTCCGCACCGGTATTAACGAAAAACGTTTTCTTTGGCCCGCTGATGGGTGCCAGTGCGTTCAACTTTTCCGCAAGCGCAATGTATGACTCGTACGGTGTCACGCCGAAGCACATGTGCAGAAATTTCCCGATCTGCTCCCGCAGCGCAGCTTCCACGCGAGCCGGCCGGTGACCGCTGTTGAGGCACCCGATGCCGCCCGCGAAATCCAGGTAGCGGTTTCCGTCCACGTCTTCGATACTGGCGCCCTCGGATTTCGCAGCAAAGATTGGGGAGACCAAGTGCGGCCCGCGCGGAATCGCCGCTTCCCGCCTGGCCAGCAACGCTTTGGATTTGGGTCCGGGGATTTCCGTGCGCAACTGAATCGTCTTCATGATGATCTTTCCTTTTCCAAAGTTCGGGAAAACTAAGCCTTCTCAGTACCACGCAATCGGAGCTTCATCAAGGTTTACAAACACCTGCTTGGTTTCCAAATACTCTTCGAGACCCCACGGGCCAAGCTCCCGACCGAATCCAGACTGTTTGTAACCGCCCCAGGGCGCCTCAACATAGGTCGGCTGCATGTGATTGACCCAGATGATTCCGGCGCGCATCGATTTCACCAGACGGAAGGCCTTGAAGATATCCCGGGTCCACACCGCTCCCGCCAACCCATAAGGAGTGTCGTTCGCGATCTTGATCGCGTCCGCTTCGTTTTCAAAGGGAATCACCGAAGCTACCGGCCCAAAAATTTCTTCTCGCGAAATCCGCGCACTATTGTCCACGTCGTAGAAGATCGTTGGTTCGACGTAGTAGCCTTTCGCGAATGCCTTCGGACGCCCACCGCCAATCGCGGTTTTTGCTTCCTTTTTCCCCAGGTCGAGGTAGGAATGTACGCGATCGTACTGCTCTTTGCTGACCAGCGGCCCCATTTTCGTATCACGTTCCAGAGGCGGTCCCAACTTGATGCGCTTGGCCTTCTCCGTCATGGCTTCCACAAATTTCGAGTAAATTTTCTTTTCCACCAGGACGCGGCTGCCCGCGCTGCACACCTCGCCCTGATTGATGAACACGCCGAACAACGCGCCATCTACCGCCGCTTCCCAGTCGGCATCGGCGAAGAAGATGTTCGGCGATTTGCCGCCCAGTTCCAGAGTGACGCGTTTCAATGTATCCGCCGCGGCTTTTACGATGATCTTCCCCACCGCGGCGCTTCCCGTGAACGCAATCTTGTCCACTCCCGGATGCGCCACCAGAGCCGCGCCGGTCACTTCGCCGACGCCATTAATAATGTTCACGACGCCCGGAGGCAAACCTGCCTCCTCCAGGAAATTCGCCAGTTCCATCGCAGTTAGCGGGGTCTGTTCCGCGGGTTTCAGTACACAGGTGCAGCCCGCCGCAATCGCCGGCGCCAACTTCCATGCGGCCATCAACAGCGGAAAATTCCATGGAATGATTTGCCCCGCGACGCCGACCGGTTCGCGCAACGTAAAGCTCAAAGCATTTGCTGGAACCGGCATGACGTTGCCAGTCACTTTGTTGGCCAGGCCGCCGTAATACTCAAAGCACGTCGCCACGTCCGAAATATCGAACTCCGCCTCGACGATCGGCTTGCCGCAATTCCGCGCTTCTATTTCTGCCAGGCTCGCTGCATTTTGACGTACCTTTTCCGCCAGCTTGAAAAGAATCCGGCCGCGATCTTGTGCGCTAGTTTGTGGCCATGAACCCGAATCGAATGCGGCGCGGGCCGCTTTGACGGCTTTGTCCACATCCGCAGCGTTAGCCGAAGCGACCTGCGCAATAACCTCTTCCGTCGAAGGGTCGTACACAGGGAATGTTTCGTTTGAGGAACTGCTCACCCACTCCCCATTCACGTAATTCTGATAAGTTTTCACTGTTGGCTTCGCTGGTGTTGACATTGATGGTCTCCCGATTTCTGATTAAGGCTGCGCATCAGCCGATCCACAAATTGCTCGCATGCCGTGGCCTTTAGCTCACCGCGATCAGACCGCCGATCTTGCCTCCAGCTTTCGCGCGGCCTTGCGGCTTCCATACACATAAAAGAAAAAGGCCGCAAGCCCGATAAACAGAAGCGTCCCGCCAATCATCCATACCTCGTAGCGGAACACCGAACTGATCTGTTGCGCCGGAAAAAATGCCACCACCATGGCGATCGCGGTGGTGGCCGACCCGCTGATTCCCGTGGCCAACAGCGTTCCCCTCGAATACTGTTGGCGCTCGAAATGCGGGTCCATTGCGATTTTCAGCAGCGCTCCAAAAACGTACAAAAAGGGAATCAACTGCAGTACCACCGCCAGCGACAGCAGCGACTGAAAACTCGCCTGTACGTTGCCCGTTGATAAGAAATTAACCGCTACCAGTACCAGCGAAACGCTGGCATGCACAATCAATGCCGCATAAGGTGTCGCGTACTTTGGATGAATCTTTCCGAGCCACGCCGGCAGGTAAGAATCCAGGCCCGCCACAAAAGGGATACGTGCCGAGCCTCCCAGCCACGCTGATCCGATACCGGCAATCGACAGGCTCAGCAAAAAGGCGAACGGCGCCACGATCCAAGCCACTCCGATTCGAGAGGCCATATGGCTTACCGCCTGCACGATTCCCTGTAACACGCTGATGCTGTTTTTATCCACCGCGACCAGCAGCGTCAGGGTCGCCCCGATGTATAGCAGTCCCGAGAGCACGCCACCCCACGCCACCGCCCCCGGTAAAGTCTTGCGTGGATTCTCAATCTCGTCGCCCATGATCGACGCCAGTTCCAACCCGACCAAGCCAAAACAAATGACCCCAAACGAATTCAAAACAAATTTCGGATTGGCCGGCACCTGAAAGTCCGACCAGTGGATGTTAGTTCCGAATTTTCCGAAGATCACCACGCCGAGTCCCATCAGCAGAAAGGCAGCGATGAATGTGCCGATTCCGCCGAGATTATTGACCCACTTCCCGACCCCAAGACCAACCACATTCAACACGACTAGCAGTGTTAGCAGCACCACCGACGCAATCATCGCGAATGCCCGATTATCCGCCAATCCTTCGTGTCCAGCTCCGAGCACAAACACCGACACGCCCACGAAATACAGCATCACAGTCGGCACGTACATCATGTTGTTCGTCCAATAACACCAGCCGGACAAAAATCCGTGAAAGTCCCCAAAGACTTCCTTGGCCCATAAATAAACTCCACCTTCTCCGGGATAGCGGTGGGCCAGTTCGATAACCGCGATGCCTTGCGGCCAAAAAAACAAAAGCAGTGCGATCAACCAGAGCCAGATGGTCACGCCGCCGTTTGCGGCAATCGACGGCAGCACGTTCAGATTAAAAACCGCCACCACAAAGAGCAGTACGAGGTCACGCCGCCCAAGCACGCGTTTCAGATGCGGCTGCTCAGCGGCGGAAGCGGCGGCAATCGCCGTTTCCTTCGTAACCTCGCTGCTCAAAGTGTTTTCTCCCTAGTGTCCGGCGGCGCCGACAAAGGTCAGGCCCCGTTCCTTCTGCGTCTTCGCTAAAGCTGGAGCCACTTCTTCGAATACCGCCAGATGCTTGTCGATATCCGACTCGGTGTGCTGAACGGAAATGGTCCACTGCTCGTCCCACCAGTAAGGCATGGCCAACACGCCGCGGTTCACCATGGCGAACCAGAACTGCCGCCACAGGTCCACATCGATTTTGATCCAGTCGCGGTAATTGCGAATTTCCTGCGGGTACAGCATCAGCGCGCCGTTGACTCCCGCTTGCGCCACATAAGCTTCCAGTCCTGCTTTCTTGAGGATGGTGCGATAGCCTTCCGCAAGCTTTTTGCCGAGTTTGTCGACGCGGGCGTAGTTCTCGCGCGTTAACACTTCACGGAAGGTAGCCAGTCCCGCCGCCATAGCCAACCGGTTGGTGTTGTAAGTGCCGCCGTGAAACACCTTGTGTTGGGTGATCAGATCCATCACGTCACGACTCGCCCCAAACGCCGCCAAGGGCACGCCCCCGCCGATGGATTTCGCCAGCGTAATGATGTCCGGCTTCACGCCGAAATATTCGCTCGCTCCGCCCCAGCAAAGTTTTGCGCCGGTCTTCACTTCATCAAAAATCAGCAAAGCGCCATTTTTCGTGCAAATTTCCCGCAAGCCCTGCAAAAATCCCGGCTGCGGCATGCAGATACCCACGTTCATCATGATGGGCTCAAGAATGACCGCGGCAATCTGGCCAGGGAATTGTTTGAAGCGATGCTCAACGCTCGCCAAGTCGTTGAAGGTAGCCACGGTCACGTTGTCCAACACCGCTTGGATCACGCCAAGTCCGCCCGGGACCGAATTAGGCGCGTGAATGTCGCCGAACTCGTCTTCCTTAGGCTTGACGCTCACGAGCGCGGTGTCGTGCAATCCGTGGTAGCAGCCTTCGAATCGCAAAATCTTGTCGCGGCTCGTTGCGGCCCGTGCAATTCGGCAGGCGTGCATCGTCGCTTCAGTTCCGCTCGAACCAAAGCGCACCATCTCCACCGGATAGCGCGCGCAGATTTCGTCGGCGAGTTCCAGTTCCATGCCGTGCGGCATACCAAAAGTCGTGCCGTTCGCCAGCGCCCACTGCGCGGCCTTCACCACAGCGGGATGTCCGTGCCCGGCCATGAGCGTTCCAAAGCACAGGTTGTGGTCGATGTATTCGTTGCCGTCCAGATCCTTTATCTTGCTGCCGTGTCCTTCCGCGACAAAGAGGGGGTAGGGATCGTAGGCGCGGTAGTTGCTGGCCACGCCAAGTGGAATGCGTTTCTCTGCCTTCTTATGCGCTTCCGCGGATTTGGGAGTGCGCTTCCCATACAACGCGATTTCCTTCTGTAGTGCTTCGTGCATTTTGCTGCTCCGTCAGGTGGGCCTTCCTGGGGTTCACCTGTGGCAGGTCTGTTCCCTGCGGTCAGTGTAGAGCGGTTCACACCGCCTCTCTCAGCGAGGAAACTTCGTGGGTTCTGGGGCACTGCACCCACAATTTTACGCTCTCTCTCGTGCTCGTGTCTCTCAGTTCGGGATCCCTTGGCCACGAGCAGCCCCAGAGACCACCATTCCGAAACTGACGCCCGAAATCAGAAGTTCAATTTCAACGCAAACTGAACCAACCGCGGATCGCGAATATGTTGTACCTGTCCGAACGTGCTTCCCTGATTACTGATGTTGCCATCTACGCTATAGAACTGGGCATGGTTCCAGATGTTGAAAATGTCTGCCCGGAATTGCAAATGGAAGCGTTCCCCGAGATCCGTCATTTTCATGAAGCTCATGTCCCAGTTGTTAATGCCGGGCCCACAGCAGATCGTCCGCGGCGCGTTCCCAATTGTCCCTGGGGCTACCGTCGAATTCGTGAAGAGGTTCGGGTCAAAAACAAACCCGCCGTTCTTGCGAATGTCTTGCTTTACCAGGTGTGTAGAACCAGCCGCAAAGTTGGGCTCTCCGGGTGCCTCGAACAAATATCCGGAG
>Ga0335076_10005161_pt1 | contig 13217 bp, 12 predicted proteins | sample Lox_Sample_25_FD_206717 | JGI IMG/M metagenome (GOLD analysis project Ga0335076, IMG submission 206717) | Soil microbial communities from Loxahatchee National Wildlife Refuge, Florida, United States - Lox_Sample_2.5 | ecosystem: Environmental > Terrestrial > Soil > Wetlands | place: USA...
GAAGAGGTACAGCCCGAGTACCGCGAGGACAGCCTCGACGACGATCTCGGTCGAGTTGAACCACGCCTTCTGCGTGCCGCGATCGAGCATCAACTGCAGCGCTCCGAGGCCCATCATCAAGAGTGAGAATCCGAACCAATCGAACACGAGCGATTTGTCTCGACGCGGGTCCTTGTAAAACAGCACCAAGCCGATCACCGATGCGATGCCGACTGGCACGTTGATGTAGAAGACCGCGCGCCAACTGAACGAATCCGTTAGATAGCCGCCGAGTGTCGGGCCGAGGATCGGACCGAGCATGACGCCCATACCCCAAATCCCCATGACGGAGCCCCGGCTTTGCGGCGGGAACATGTCCATCATGATTGTCTGCGACAGCGGCCCCAACGCCGCACCGAAGGCGCCCTGCAGCAATCGAAACAGGATGATTTGATCGAGATTCTGCGCCATCCCGCAGAGCGCGGAGGTGATCGTGAAGCCGCCGACCGCAACCATGATGAAGCGGCGTTTACCGAACCGCGATGCGATCCATCCGACCGGTGCGGTCATGATCGCAGTGGCGATGATGTAAGACGTCAGTACCCAGGTGATTTGATCGCGCGACGCCGCGAGACTCCCCTGCATGTGCGGCAGCGCCACGTTCGCGATCGTCTGATCGAGCGTCTGCATGAACATCGCGGCCATCGCACACGCGACCGCGATGTTGCGCGCCGCAATCGACGAGAAGACCGGACCTTGTGCGCTCGCCGTCGCGTCCATGAGTCGCTCAGCGCGCGCTGAATTGATCCCACCGCCGATAACCGGTGTCGATCGAGACGACCGCGCTCATTCCCGTCGACAGACGCACGTCGCAGGCGCTGTCGCCGAGCTTGATGCGGACCGGAATGCGCTGCACCACCTTCACCCAGTTCCCGGAAATGTTCTCAGACGGCAGCGGCGAGAACGCCGATCCGCTCGCCGGCGCAACCGCTTCGACGGTGCCGCGCCAACTGCAATCAGGATAAGTATCGACCTGAACGTCGACTGCTTGTCCCGAGTGGACGCGCGTGAGATCGGTTTCCTTCATGTGCGCTTCGATCCAGACGTCTTTGTCGGAGACGAGGCCGACCGCGCTCGTCGTGCTGAAGGCCGACATCGCCGAAATGATCAGCGTGCCGGGCTGCAACGAACTCACTGCGGTGACGATGCCGTCGAACGGCGCGCGCACGACCGTGTGGTCGAGTTGACGCTGCGCCTCCGCGAGGGTCGCGCGCGCTTTCATCACGTCGGGGAACGCGTCGACCGGCAAATCGGGATTGCCGTTCAAACGCGCCAACGTCGCGACGGCCGCCTGCTCGAGCGAATTCAACGTCGCGAGCGCCGATAGATACGTCGCTTGCTGTTGGTCCCACTGCGTGCGCGCGATCGACTTTTGCTTCAACAGCGGCTCGTAGCTGTCGAGCGTCGTCTTCGCGACGTCGACCAACGCCTGCTGCGCGTGCACCTGTTGCTGCGCTCGGCGGTAATCCGCCCTCAGCGAAGTGACCGTCATCTCGGCTTGCAGTTCCGTCGCCTTTGCATTGTCGAGCGCAATCTGGAACGGCTCCGGATCGATGCGGAACAGCACTTCGCCGGCGGTCACGCGCTGCCCCTCCTTGACCTCGACGGTCTTCACCATGCCCGACACGTCGGTCGTCACGTTCAACTGCGCGGCTTTGACATACGCATCGTCGGTACCGACATAGCGACCGCCGGTCACGTAGCCGATGGCCGTGCCGCCGAGCACGATGATGACTCCGCCGAGCATCAATGCGCGGCGTATCCCTTTTCTCCGGGCGGGAGAGGTGGGCGTAGTCGGTGCGGCAGGCGCAACACCGTCGGCGCGTTCGGCCGACGGATGAATCGGGACGGGTTGAGCCGGCGCAGCATGAGCCTGCGGCGACGCCGGCGCCGGTGAATGCGCGGGGCTGGGATTGGCTTGAGCTGACATGTTCAGTGACCCACTGCTTGCACCGAGGCGCGGTCGGCGATTTCAGCCGCCCGTGCGACGTCGGTGGGATCTCGTTGCAGTTTCGGCGCGCGCTTGCGACCGGCCTCGCCAACGTCCCCGCTAACGGGCTCGGGCGCCGTAACGAGGGCTCGTATCGAAATCAGCGCATCGACCATGGCTTCGCGCGAATCGACGCCGATCTGCTCGTCGATGCGTTTGATCAACTCTTGGCGGTAGCCGCTGATCTCTTCGAGGATCGGCTGCGCGGCCGGCAGGTTGTGCAAACGCCAAATGCGCCGATCGCTCGGATCCGCGCGCCGTTCGAGTAGGCCGCGTTTCTCGAGCCGATCGACCAGCCGCGCCACGGTGATCGGTTCCACCTCGCAGATCGCCGCCAGCTCGCTTTGCGAGATGCCGGGGAGCCGCGCGACGCGCGCCAAGATGATCCACTGCGCGCGCGTCATGCCGCGCGATCTAGCTCGCTGGTCGAATTTGGTCCGCATGATCCGCGCGACGTCGTGTAGCAACACGACCGGATCTCGATCGAGGGATTCTGTCATGACACCTGCCTGCCGCTATTCAAAGCCAGCCCACCATAAGCTTCCTTATGATTAGCATAACCGAGAATGAGGCGCGTGCGCGCGCGCAGGACAGTCGGTCGGACAGATCGGGCGCCTCGGGACACCGCCCCGGCTGGCCGCGACTCGCGTTCGCCGAACTGAGCAATCGACGTTCGCGGCGGGCACCCTAAGGAGGCGTCATCGACTCGGGGCGATTCTGACGGCTCAGTGACGCCCTGGCGCTCAGGCGAACGCGGCGATCGGCCGCGTCTCGCTCGGGTCGACCGTTGGCTCCCACATACCTGGGCGATCAGCCCTTCCGTTCATCGAGCCGTGCGAAGGCCGCGCGCGTAGCGCGCATCCCTTCGACCGCCCGCGGAAAACCGCCATACACGGTCAACTGCACCATGACCTCTTCGATTTCCTCGCGTGTCACGCCGTGGTTCAAGGCGCCCGGCACGTGAATGGCCAGTTCTTCGGCGCGCGCGAGGATCGCGAGGATCGCAACCGTCACCAAGCTGCGATCGCGACGCGACAACTCGTTGCGCGCCCAGAGCTCACCGAAGCCCCAGTCGAAGGCGAGCTCGCCGACACCCCCGAGCGACTCGACGATGTTCGCCCGTGCCTTGGCAGGATCGCTGGGCATCCGTCCCGCGAACAGCGTACGCAGCACGTCGGTCGCATCGCTCCAACGCGCCGGATCGTCCTTCGCCTTCGCTTCGCCGCGTTCGGGTTGGCGGTCGACCTTGTCGACCTCGTTGAACACCTCGTCGACGATGCGCGACGCCTGCATCGCCATCGGATACCCGGCGTACCCGGCGACCTGCAGCACGATTTCCTCGACTTCGCTGCGCTCGAGGCCGTGATTCAACGCACCGCGCACGTGGCTGCGCAGTTCCTCGGTCGAGCCGATGGTCGCGAGAAACGTCACGACGATCAGGCTGCGATCGCGACGCTTCAGTTGCGGCCGCGACCACAAGTTGCCGAGCACGTGATCGACGGCGAACGTCCCGAGCGCGCCGTGGCGCCGCACCATCGCCGTCGCCGCCCGCGCCGGGTCGTACGCGCCGCCACCGAGCGTGCGCATCAAATCGATGCCGTTCCTACGGCGTTCCGCTTGAGTGCTCATGATGTCCCCCGAATTGTTGATCTCAACAGTAGATGCGTGTCGCCGGCTTTCATGCGGGCCAGCTCTGATCGGCCTCCGCCAACAGTCCGGCTATGTCGCGCGGCCGCAACACGCCGACGGTCGCCGCCTTTCGCGCGGCCGCTTCGAACTTCGCCAGAAACGCCGCTTTGCTCCCGTACAGAGATCGTACCTTCTGCTCGGCAAACGGACGGCTCGAGCCGCGCAAGTACGCGAAGATGTCTTCCGCGAGCGGAATGGCGCTGTTCTGTGCGAGCGGCACATCGGCCTGCGGCAGCCGAATGCCGCCTTTGGCGATGCCGTGCTCGTCTCTGACGATTTCTTCCGGACTGCCGGCAAATTCCACCTTAGGTTGCACAGGCGGCGCGATGCCATCGGTCAACCAACGTTGCATGTGGAAATACGCCGCGTCGTACAACGGCAGGATCGGGATGCGGTTGATGCCCTCCGGCACCGGCACCACGCGAATGCCGTCGCGCACGAGCTTGCCTTCGCGAGCGCGCATGCCTTGCACCGAGACGTGGCAGGTGCCGGCCGATTCCCAGTAGCGAAACGTCGCGCTGTCGGGTTGGCGCACCGGATAGCACGCCATCGATTCGAGTTCCGAATTGACGACGAAGATCGGCACGCCGAGATCATCGCGCAGCAGATTGGCGCCGCGCATACGATCGCGCGGCCGCGCAGCGGGCGCGTTGTTGATGTTCACCACCGTGTCGCCGACTTCGAGCGCGCTGCCGCTGCCGAAATAGATCTGCAGAATGAAACCGTCGAACGCACGCGACAGCGGCTGGATCGCATTGACGTACGTCGCGAGCCGACCCGCGGATTGCGACGCGCCTTGCGCGACGACGCGCTTGACGTCGAGCCCGCCGAGCGGGTCGACCGTCGTCGTCGCGCGATCCTTACCGACGGCACGCGCACCCTGCGTGAAGATGTCGTACGAGTAGTCGTCGCTCGGAATCGACAGCGTGCCGTAACGCTGCGGATCCCACGCGGCGAGTCCTTGCGGCGTCGGCGGCAGTCCTTCGATACCGACTTTCTGCGGCGTCAAACATACGAGTGCATATCCGCCTTCGAACAACTCCAAGCTTTCGGCGCCGAAGAGATCGTGGCCTGCCGTCACGTTATTCCACGTCAACATCACCGTGCCGTTGAAACGCGCCCCTTCGCTCGGCCGGTAGACCAGCATGCGCGTGCGAAACGCCGCTTCGCCGGCGCCTTCGACGCGCCAACGGCCGTCGCGCGTCAGCGTCGCGCCCGGCGCGAGTCGATAGCGGGTCGCGGTACCTTCGATGAAGTACTCCGCTTGTATGTAACCGTACTTAGCGATGTCGAGCGAGGACGCGTGAAACGGCCACCCTTTTGCGCCGCCAGTGATCGGCCCTCTGACGGTCGGACCCACCGTGGGCGCGTTCACGAACGTTCTCCGAACGCGTACGGCGCGAGCGTGCGCTGCGCTTCGATGCGGTATTTGTGCCAGCGGTTGCCTCCGTAATACGCGAGGCTGCCGGGTTCGGCATCACCGTGGCCGTTGTAGTACGACAAACAATCGCGCAGAGGGGCGGAAGCGATGTCGACCTTGCGGCAATGCTCCGCATAGTCGATCTCCGGCTGGCGATGGATGTCGACGATCGTCGCACCCCGCTCGCGCATCGTTTCCAGCATCCACACGATATAGTCGGCGTGCGCGTCGATCGCATCGGTGAAGTTGAAACTGCCGCCGCCGCCTTGCGGGCCTGACACGATGAACAAGTTCGGAAAACCGTGGCTGTGCAGGCCCAGGAACGTCCGCGTTCCTTCCGACTCCCACTTCTCCTTCAACGTGCGGCCATCGCGCCCGGCGATCATGTTGAACGTGGACGTCGCCATCCATTGGAAGCCGGTCGCGTAGATCAGCACGTCGAGCGGATATTCGACGCCGTCGTGCACGACGCCGCGCTCGTTGATCTGCCTGACTCCCATCGGCGCCGTGTCGACCAGATGCACGTGCGGCAGGTTGAACGTCGGTAGGAACTCGTCGTGGAACGTCGGGCGCTTGCAACCGTACGGGTAGTACGGCTTCAAAGCGGCCGCCGTCTTCGGATCTTTGACAATCGCGTCCACGCGCGCGCGGATCTGCTCCATGATGCGGAAATTCGCGTCGAGCTGTTTCTCGAGCAATTCCTCCATCGAGAGATCGCGCTCGTGCTGCTTGCGCTCCTTGAAGTCGGCCACCTTGCCGGCGAGGTAGTCGTCGTTCGCCTTGATCGCCGTTCGCCCGGCCGAGATCTTCGAGAATCGTGCACGCCGCGCTCGCGCCCAACCCGGCTCGTTAGGCCAGGTCTTGTATTCGTCCTCCGTCGTCGCGCGCTGATCGCGCACGTCGATCGACGACGGCGTGCGCTGGAACACGTACAGTTCCTTCACGATCTTCGCGATCTCCGGAATCACCTGCACCGCCGTCGCGCCGGTACCGATGATGCCGACGGTCTTGTCCTTCAGATCGATGTTGTAGTTCCAACGCGACGTATGGAACGTATCGCCGCGAAACCGCTCCATGCCGTCGATTCGCGCGAGCTTCGGGCTCGTCAGAATGCCGTTTGCGAGGATGACGAAACGCGCGCGCATCCGATCGCCGCGACTCGTCGACACGATCCAGCGCCCTGAGGCTTCGTCCCACTCGGTCTTCTCGACCGTCGTGTGGAACAGACAGTGTTCGTAGAATCCGAACTTGTCCGCCATTTTTTGGCAGTACTCGAGGATCTCGAAGCCCGACGCGAACTTCATCGTCGGGATGTAGCCCATCTCTTCGAGCAGCGGAAAATAGCTGTACGCCTCGACGTCGCACGCAATGCCGGGATAGCGATTCCAATACCAGGTGCCACCGACGTCGCCGCCCTTCTCGCAGAAGCGGACGTCGGTGAAGCCGGCCGATTGCAGTTTGTGCCACAACAGAAGCCCCGCGAAGCCGGCGCCGATCACGAGGACTTCGCACTCGTCGCGCAACGCTTCGCGCGGAACCGGCGGCGCCGAGTACACGTCTTCCAAATACTTCGCGAACTCGCCTTCCATCGCCATGTAGTCGGCCGCGCCGCGACGGAATTCCTTGAACTCCCGGTACTTCGCTTGCTCTTCGGCGTTGAACACGGCGCCCGGCGGCAACTCGGGCAACGACGTCAGACGTTCGTCGGTAACGATCGAATAGCCTTTGCCGGCGATGCGCTCCGTCGCTTTCGCGGCGCGCGTGTCGAACAGCTTTCTTCCGGTCGCTTCGTCGATTCGTATCGCAGTGGGCATGGCGGTGGTCTCGCAAAGGTAATCGTTGGCTGTGATCCGTTTTGAAACGCGGTCAAAGGACGGGAGTGTAACTCTGTCGTTCGGTCCCGCGTCGAGCCGGTCCCGCGTTGAATTGCGCGGCCGGACCGTGGTCCGATGGTGCTGTCGCCTGACCTTTTGTCCATCGCAGCCGTGAACCTCGCCGAGCTCGTCGCCACATCGGAGCGCGTCGCCGCGACGGCCGGCCGCAACGACAAGGCGCAACTGCTAGCCGACCTGTTGCGTCGGCTCGATCGCGCCGACGTTCCGTTCGCCGTGGCGGCACTGACCGGCCGAGCGCGCCAAGGCCGCATCGGCATCGGCTACGCGGCGATTCGTGCAGCCCTCGATGCATCGAACGCCCCGCCCGGCTACGCGACGCTGACACTGACGGAGGTCGACCGCGCGTTCGACGAACTCGCGATCGCAAAGGGCCGCGGCTCCGCGAAGGCGCGTACCCGCCTCCTGACGGATCTGTTCAACCGCGCCGGCGACGCCGAGCGTTCGTTCATCGTCCGAGTCCTGCTCGGCGACGTCCGCCAGGGCGCGCTCGACGGCGTCATGGAAGAAGCCGTCGCACGCGCGAGCGGCGTTCCTGTCGAGCACGTGCGTCGAGCGGCGATGTTCGCGGGCGACCTCGACTCCGTCGCCGTCGCGGCACTGTCCGACGGCGAACCGGGCTTGGCGCCGTTCCGCCTCGCCCTCTTTCGACCGATACGGCCGATGCTGGCGCAACCGGCCGACGGAATTGCCGAAGCGATCGAGCGCAACGGCGAAACGGCATTCGAGACGAAGGTCGACGGCGCGCGCGTGCAGATCCACCGCGCCGGCGAGCGGGTCGCCGTTTACTCGCGACAATTGAACGAAGTGACCGCCGCATTGCCCGACGTGGTCGAGGCCGTACGTGCGCTGCCGATCGACGACGCGGTGTTCGACGGCGAGGTGATCGCACTCGCCGACGGCGGTGCGCCGTTGCCGTTCCAGACCACGATGCGCCGGTTCGGCCGGCGGCTGGACGTTGCCGCGCTGCGCGACGAGTTGCCGCTAACTACGATGCTCTTCGACGTATTGCGTCTCGACGGCGAGGAATTGATCGATCTTCCGGACCGAGAGCGCCGCGCCGCGCTCGAACGCGCCGCACCGAAGTTGGCCGTGTCGCGCATCGTCACCAACGACTTCGCTCGGGCGCAGGCGTTCTACGACGCCGTTCTACGCGAAGGACACGAAGGATTGATGGCGAAAGCGCTCGACGCACCGTACGCCGCCGGCGCGCGCGGTGCCGCCTGGCTCAAGATCAAGGCCGCGCACACGCTCGACCTCGTCGTGCTCGCGGTCGAACGCGGCAGCGGGCGCCGATCGAAGTGGCTCAGCAACATTCATCTCGGCGCGCGCGATCCGTCGACCGGCGGCTTCGTGATGCTCGGCAAGACCTTCAAAGGCATGACCGACGAAATGCTGGAGTGGCAGACGCGCACGTTCGACGCGCTCGCGACCGCGCGTGACGACTACACGGTCTACGTGCGCCCGGAAGTCGTCGTCGAAATCGCGTTCAACGACGTGCAACAAAGCTCGCGATATCCGGGGGGCTATGCGCTCAGACTCGCACGCGTCATCCGTTACCGGCCGGACAAACGCGCGCTCGAAGCCGATACGATCGAACGCATTCGGGAGATCTTCGGTGATGCGAATCGCAAACAAGGTGATGCGCGAGGTCTACGCGGTCGACCGCGGCAGCGTTGAACCCAAGGCACGTTCGACGGGCCCGTTCGACGCACTCGATCTCGGTGTTACCATGTGCGCCCCTTGGGTTCGACCCCGACGTACGAATCACAACATGCGACGTTTCAAACCAATTGCGATTGCTCTCGTCTGCGCGCTCTTCCTCGGCGCTTGCGACACGACCGTCAAGACCAGGACGACGACCGTGTCCGTCGGTCAGCAGCTCATCGATCTACAGAACGCCTATCAAAACGGCTCGATGACCAAAGACCAGTATCAGAAGGCCAAGAAACAGCTGATCGAGCGTGTGCTCGACTAAGCGCAGGAGCTGTCATGAGAACGAATCGAACGATCTTCATTGCCACGCTGTTGCTGGCATTCGCCACGATCACCGGCTGCGGCGGCGCCGACGTCGATCAGCACGTCACATCGGTGTCGCAAGGTCAGCAACTCGACGATTTGAAGAAGGCGCTCGATCAGGGCGCGATCAACGAAGACGAGTACCAGAAGCTGCAGAAGAAGATTCTCAGCCGCGGATACTGATCGCACGCAGCGCCGGGGCGCACGTGTGGTCACGCAGAATCGTCTCGAGGATTTGCGGCACTTCGAACACCGCCTGATTGTCGACGCGCGCGACGTTGGCGCGCAGTTCCGGCAACCGCTGCACCACTTCGTCGACGGCCGCCTGCACGCTGCGAAAGCTGCGGTGCACGACGCCGACGCCGCGCTCGACGATCCACTCGGTGTTCCACCGCTCTTGCGGCATCGTCCAGCGATTGCGCGTGACGATCACCGGCAGCCCTTGCTGTACCGCTTCGCTCACGCTGCCCGGCCCCGGTTTGCCGATGAAGAAGTCGGCGAGGTGCATCCAACGCGCCACGTCGGACGTGAAGCCGACGACGATGCGCGGCGCGCTCGCCGGCATCGCTCTCAACTCCGCGGCGAGCGCCTCGTTGCGACCGCACATCAGGATCAGCGGCGTCGTCGGCAATCGCTGAGCGATGCGCTTCATCGCGTTCGATCCGGTGCCGCCGAACAACACCAGTCCCGTCGGCGTCGACGCGTCGAGCCCGATCTGTGCGCGTTCCGCCGTGCGATCGGTCGGTTCGCGCGCGTAGAAATCAGGACGCAGGATCATTCCGCTCGCAGCGTGTACGCGGTACGGCGGACAACCGGCCGCGATCGCTTGCGCAACCGCGTAGTCGGTACCGCAGATCAAATGCTGCTCGAGATCCGGCTCGATCCAGAAATGCGGCGGGTGATCGGCCATGTCGGTCATGACCGTCGCAAACGGCACGCCGGGGCATGCCAACGCGAGCGCATCGTGCAACGCGCGATTGAAATTCGGGATCAGCGACACGACGAGTTCAGGCTTCGTTTCATGCCAATGCTCGGCGAGACGCTCGACCATCGCGGCGTGTGCGAGCCGAATCAGCCGCTGCAGCAGCTTGAGTTCTTGACCGAGTCCGAGCGTGAATCCGGTTGCGAGGCGTTTGTTGTAGACGTCTTCCGGTTCGAAACCGAACACGCGCTGAAAGAGGCCGTTCGGATCGAGCACCCCGGTGAGATTGATCTTGCGGACCTGCCACGGCAGCCGTTGCGACGCGATGACGCGTTCGAGCGCGGTCGCCGCTGCCCGGTGGCCGCCACCGGCGTTGAACCAAACGAGGTCGATTGGGCGCATCGGCACACAGACTGCCGATCGTCGATGAAGGGAACGTGACAGAGCGGTCGGCATGCGACATCACTGCCCCGCCGTTCGAAGCCGCGCGAGCCACGCAACGATCGGCTGCAAGCGCTGCGGCAACAACCGCGTCAGTTCATCCAACGCGACCCAACGGTATTCGTGATGCTCCGGCCGGCCGAGTTCCGGGTTGATCGGGAGCACGACCGCATCGGTCGTGGTGCGCGCCACGTAGTAGCGCGCGACCTTGCCGCCGCTGTACGGCGCGGTCTCGGCGAACGCCTCGCCCCACGCGAACTCGAGCGCATCGATACCGGTTTCTTCACGCGTTTCGCGAAGAGCCGCTTCGAGCGGCGTCTCGTCCGCTTCGATGAGACCTTTCGGAAAATCCCACAGCTTGTATGCGCGCAGGATCAGGAAGAGCGGACCGGCCGGCGTGTCGCGGACTACGACGACGCCGGCAGATCGACGCGGCACGACGCGCCCGTCAGTCGAACTCGAAGTTCTCCGTCATCCGCGCGCGCACAGCACCTTGGTGATCGAAGTACTGTTTGAAGCCGCCATTGTAGTTGCCGTCTTGCCGGCGGTTCGATTCGCCTTCGAAGTTGTAGTAGCCCGGCGTGCATTCCATGTTTCGCGACGTCTTGCCGCGATGCCGGATGACTTCCTGCACCCACCACTCTTCGGCGTCGACGGTCGGGTCGATCGTGCGATGGCCGTTCGCGCGCACGTAGTCGATGCAAGCGGCGATGTGATCGCCCTGCGTCTGCAGCATGTCGGTCAAATTGAACTGAAACGACGCCTGATACCCGCCCATGATGAACATGTTCGGGAAGCCTTGAGTGTGTATGCCGAGCAGCGTGCGGATGCCGTCGCGATATTTGTCTTCGAGATCGACGCCGTTCCTGCCGATGATGCGGTTGTAGATGCCGGTCTTCTGCACTTCGAAGCCGGTCGCGTAGATCAGCACGTCCAGTTCGTATTGCTTGCCATCGAACACCGGTCCTTTCTCGGTGATCTGCGTGATGCCCTTGCCGTGCGTGTCGACCAAATGCACAGAGGGGCGATTGAACGTCGGCAGGTAGTCGTTGTGGAAGCACGGCCGCTTGCACATGAACATGTACCACGGCTTCAGGCTGTCGGCCGTCGCCTTGTCCTTCACGGTCTCTTCGATGCGGCGATGGATGCGCATCATGTAGTCGATATTGTCGCGTTCTTGCCGGGCGATCTTTTGCTCGCGCGACTCGGCCGCGAAGCGCGCCTTCTGCTCGTCGGTGAAGACCGGATCGGTCAGCGCCTTCGCGCGGCGCTTCGCTTGCCAGCCCGGCTTCAGCTTCGACGCCCACTCCATGTCGGTCGCCCAGTCGTCGCGCACGTCGATCGACGACGGCGTGCGTTGAAAGACGTACAGCTCTTTCGCGTTCTCGCCGAGTCCCGGCACGGCCTGTACTGCGGTGGCGCCGGTGCCGATGATGCCGACGACCTTGTCCTTCAGGTTCTCGAGATTCGCGCCGGTGTAGTCGTAGTCCCAGCGCGAGGTGTGGAACGAGTGACCCTTGAACGTCTCCATGCCGGCGATGCGCGACAGCTTCGGTTTCGACAGCGTCCCGTTCGCACAGATGACGAAGCGCGCGCGCATGGAGTCGCCGCGATCGGTTTCGATGTGCCACATCTGCTCGGCTTCGTTCCACACCGTGGACGTCACCGTCGTTTGGAACACCGCGAGGTCGTACAGGTCGTAGCGCTTCGCGATCAATTGGCAGTACGCGAAGATCTCCGGCGCTTGTGCGTAGTGGCGCGTCGGCACGTAGCCGGTTTCGTCGAGCAGCGGCAGATAGTCGTACGCGACGACGTCGCACGCCGCACCCGGATAGCGGTTCCAATACCACGTGCCGCCGACGTCGCCGCCGCGCTCGACGATGCGGATGCTCTCGACGCCCTTCTCGCGCAATCGGGCCGACGTCAGCAACGCCGAAAAGCCGCCGCCGATGAAGAGCACTTCGACCGCGTCCCGAATGGGTTCGCGCGGCGTCACCGGCCCGGCGTACGGATCGATGCCGTATTTCGCGAACGCGCCGTCCAGGTCGGACGTGAACTGCGCGGTTCCTTCCGGCCGATATGCGAGGCGCAGATCGCGCTCCTCGGCGAACTTGCGTTTGATCTCCTCGTAATACGAGTCGGGGCGTTGCACTCGGGGCATGGCGCTTTCTCTTCGTCGATTCGTGTGAGTCGGGAACGATACGAGCAAACGTCCGGCATCGCCATCCCGGGTCCAACGGCGTGAAACGCAGTCTTGCCGAACCGAGTCCGACACCGTCGCCGCTATCCGATCGAGCCGCGCCGACGCCGCCCAACGTTTGTATCCGCCCGCAGATCGGCTCGCGCTCGTGCTCATCGGCGATTCGTTAACCGTCGCACAACGCCTCGCGTCGTTTCGCGGCACTCTGTCCGCCGGCGAACGCGAGGACTAGCCGATGCCGATCTCCGACTGGTATCCGATCAACAATCTCGAAGTGGGCAGCCGCCGCTACGACGGCAAATGGCGCGTCGAGTACGGCGAACTGGACACGCGCCTGCGGGTCATCAGCAACGGCCACGCCTTCTCCGACTGGGTCAACTCCGGGCTCGAGCTCGACGCCTATCGCGTGCTCGCCGAGCGCGTCGTCGTCGATCTGAACAAGCGCCACTGACTCCGCGCGTTCGGCGCTGCTCCTCTCACTGCCAGGCCGCTGAAATGCGATGTCGACTCGGCGCGCGGGCACCGAGCCGCTCGAGCTGATTCGGCGTCTCCCAGGGCGAACCGGCAGCCTGTCGCGTTCGTCCGAACCGACCGTCTACCATTCC
>Ga0335076_10005162_pt1 | contig 13215 bp, 11 predicted proteins | sample Lox_Sample_25_FD_206717 | JGI IMG/M metagenome (GOLD analysis project Ga0335076, IMG submission 206717) | Soil microbial communities from Loxahatchee National Wildlife Refuge, Florida, United States - Lox_Sample_2.5 | ecosystem: Environmental > Terrestrial > Soil > Wetlands | place: USA...
CAGAGTGGTGGGGTTTAGGAGACGGGTGAAGGGCAAACTTCACTGCTGCCGCAGCTTAGCGAAGTCTTCGCAAGCCGCGAAAATTCGCAGTCTGCGAATCTGTCTATTCCGGCGGTGTCGGGATAGCAGTTTGTCGCAGTTTCGCGTTTCGCGAACCAACATAGGGAAAGTGCACGCTCCAGCCAGTTCGGCGGTTCTTTCACGCGTGCCTCAGTCGCATTTGCTCCACCGGCGCCATGACAAAATAAGAACCCCGTCTCCCGGCACGACCAAGGTCGTGCCTTGACACGTTTGGCGCTCACCAGAGTACTTCACCAAGGCCTTCGCAAGCCGCGAACAATCCACGAGTCGAAGCCCGCTTGCCTACCGCGGCGGACCCTCCGGGGTCGCCGCCCCGTCGGCCCGGGGGTCGCTGGCGCCGTAGTTCACCTTAGTTCGCGAATCGTGAAGCACAGCCTGCCCGCGTCCCATGCGGGTGGTGAAGTCGCCGCGAACTTCGAGTTGATGCCCAATGGCGCTGAGCTTGTCGCGCACCTCGGGACTGACACGAGACTCGATCAGGATGTTGCAGCCGCGCTTGGGGCTGACGGTGAAGCGAGGGTTTTCCACCGCCTGCTGAATGTTCATGGCGTAGTCCACCAGGTTGGAGACGAATTGCGCGTGCGCCACAGGTTGATTCGCGCCGCCCATGATGCCGAAGCCGATGTGCTGATCGCCGCGCTCCATGAAGGCGGGAATGATGGTATGGAACGGCCGCTTGCGCGGGGCGAGCACGTTGGGATGATTCGGATCGAGCGTGAACAGGGCGCCCCGGTTTTGGAGAACGAATCCCATGCCGTGGACCACGATGCCGGAGCCGAACTCGGAGTAGTTGCTCTGGATCAACGACGCGATATTGCCGTCGCGGTCCACGACCGAAAGGTAGGTTGTGTCGCTGGTGGGCGGATCGCCGGCGGCGACTTCACAATTGGCCTTCTCGGGATTGATGAGCTTGGCGCGCTGCTGGGCGTAGTCCTTGGAGAGCAGGCCCTTCACCGGCACCTTGGCGAAGCGTGGATCGGCGTTGAAGCGGTAGAGGTCGGCGTAGGCGAGTTTCATGGCCTCAATGCGCTCGTGCAACTCGGCGACACCGTTGGGGCCATCGGGCGCAGGCGGGGAGGCTTCCATGATGTTGAGCATCTCCAGGGCCGCCATCCCCTGACCGTTGGGGGGAAGCTCGTAGATGGTCCAGCCGCGGTAGGTGGTGGAGATCGGATCGACCCACTCGGCGGAGAAGTCAGCGAGATCGTCTGCCGCCATGGTTCCGCCGGCCGCCTTGCTGGTGCTCAAGATGGCTTTCGCGATCTCGCCTTGGTAGAAGGCATCGCGGCCGCCGTCGGCGACCAGGCGTAGTGCCTTTGCGACCTCGGGGTTGGTAAACATCTGGCCAACCTCGGGCACTTTGCCGCCGGGCAAAAACACGCGCTGGCCTTCGGCGTCATTCTTGAGTGCGGCGGAGGAATCGTGCCAGTAGTCGTGGATGGCCTCTGGCACCGGTGCGCCGTGCTCGGCATAGTAGATGGCAGCGCCAAAGAGGTCTTTCCACGGCAGGCGGCCAAAGCGCTGGTGCATCTTGCTCCAGCCCTCGACGGCGCCCGGAACCGTAACTGAGTCGATGCCCGACTGCGGCATGCGAGTGATATCCCTGGCCTTCAGGTGATCGACGGTGAGTCCCTTGGGCGCCCAACCGCTGGCGTTCAAGCCGTAGAGCTTGCCGCCCTTGGCGTCCCAGTAAATGAGGAAGAGGTCGCCGCCCATGCCGTTCATCATGGGTTCGAGAACGCCCAGCGCGGCGTTGGCGGCAATCGCAGCATCGGCGGCAGACCCGCCGCGAGCCAGGATTTCCGCTCCCACCTGCGAGGCGAGCGCGTGGCTGGTGGCGGCGATGCCGCGCGGCGTGATCACCATCGAGCGTCCGTGAGAGCGGTCAGCGGACATAGGCTGAAGGAGAAGAACGACACATGTTAGAACAAGCAGGGCGCGCATGATTCCTCGATTCCCGGGCGGGGAGATTGTGGGGAGCCGGAGGAAGCGTGTCAAGCCGAGTGATCAGGCGGCCGCGGGATTAGAATCGGCGCGTGTTCCTGCCGAGACGACCAGCCGAGAAGGAGATCCAGGCGTTCTTGCGCCGTCAAGCTGAGTCGACTCTTTCATACGAGCCAATTGGCATGACCCGCGGCGAGCCTCTGGGTGGTTTTGCTGCCGATCACAACCGAGTTCAACTTGGAGCAGGGGAACAGGTGTGGAAGCACTCCGTTGAGGCCATCAATCAGTGGCGCATGTTCGAGATGGATTGGATTCGCATAATGCCTCGCAACGCACCGGTTGAGGTCGGCACAACGGTAGCGGTTGAGGTCCGCCATCTTGGTTTCTGGTCGTTGAACGCGGCGCGGATCGTTTATGAGGTCAACCAGGATGGGCCGGTGACGCGGTATGGTTTTGCCTACGGAACACTGCTGGATCATGCCGAATCTGGCGAAGAGCGCTTCACCGTGGAGTGGAACTCGACCGACGATTCCGTCTGGTATGACCTGCTTGCGTTCTCGCGGCCCAATGCTTTGCTTGCCAAGCTTGGAAAGCTGCTGGCTCGGCGGCTACAGAAGCGCTTTGCAGCATGCTCCCTTCGCGCGATGCAAATGGCGACTCGGAGCTAATCACCTTCCCCTTAGATTGAACCGCACCCCCGCGCGCGCCAGGATTGGCGGGCCGATGGTCAGGGTCGGGGTGCGGCCCACCTGATAGCGCTGGCCGGTCAGGTTCTCGGCGGCGGCGAAGAGCTCGACGAAGCGATTGACCTCGCGCGAAAAGAAAGCGTCCATGGTGAAGAACGGGTCCAGGCTGAGAGTGTTCTCGTCGTCCTCAAACTGCGTGCCGATGTATCGCCCCTGTAGCGCCAGAGTAAAGTGACGAGGGTTGGAGTAGCGGCCTCCGAACGTCACCTGCTGGTGCGGGACCTGAGGTACCCACAATCCGACGAGCAAGGGGTTGGCGGGGAAGTCGATCACGCCGGCATCGGTGTACAGATAGCCGGCCGAAAGGAAAAAGCTGCCGCGAAGGCGGCTTTCCGACTGGAGTTCGATGCCTCGTGAGCGGATGCTGCCCAGATTCTCGCGCTGCTGCGTGATCAGGGCTGGCGTGCTGGTGAGCGTCACGTTGGCAACGGGTCGCGCGACCTGTTCCCAGAAGAAGGTCCCACGCAACGAGAGGCGCTCGCTGCTGTGCAGGATAGCGCTGGCTTCCCCGCCGGTCAGACGCTCGGCCACGAGCATGTCGTTGGCCAGAGTCATGGTGTTGCCGACGCGGTAGGAGCGGTAGAGCTCGTTCAGCGTGGGGGCGCGAAAAGCCCGATAGACGGAAGCCGCGAGAGACAGCTTCTGGTTCACGCGCCGCAGCACCGAGACTCGCGGACTGAAGGCCGACTCGTCGCGATCCGGCAGCAGCGTTGGCGTGAATTTTCCAGTCGCCAGCACGGTGCTGTTTGAGAAGGCATCGATGTTGCTCCAGTGATCGAAGCGAGCGGCTGCGGTAACCACCCAGTTGGGACCGATGCGAATGATGTCCTCGCCATACACTCCGGCCAGGCGCTGTCGTCCGCCATTGTCCTGGTGGACGGTGGCGACTCCGCTGGAGTAGCCAAGTTCGTTGCTGTTTCCGCGGATGTCCTGTCCCTCGACGCCCGCCACCAGGGTGTGCGAGCGCACGGCGCGATTCCACGCGGCGGAGAATCCCAGGCGCTGCGCCGGAACGATCTGGGTGCGTGTCAGCGACTCGGAGTTGCGGTCGAGCGCGATCGAGGAGAATGTCTGGTAGTAGCGCTGGTCCTCTCCGAAGAGACGGATGTTGAAGGTGCCGGCGCTCTTGCTGATCAGATCTGTCCCCGCTGCGACCTGTCCCGCCCGCGTGTTATTGACTTGTAGAACGGTGCCGTTGTTGCGCTCCTCGCGAAAAAGCGATCCATTGAGGAACACGCGTCCTTGGTTGCGAAGTTCGTGATCGATCCCAATGCTGCCGGTGCGGTGGCTGTCATTTACCGGCGTGTCCACCGAGCCGCGGTCTTGCGGACGCACCTGCAAGTAGCCATCGGTGCTGAAGGCCTCACCCGAAGCGCTGAGCGTCGTCTTTCCCAGACGTAAATTGCCGAACACCGAACCATCCGGCGTGACGTGATTGCCCATGTACACTTCCGCCGAGAGGTCACTTTCAGCTTCACGGCGCGGCAGGACGTTCACGACTCCGGCCAGCGCTCCGGTGCCGTAGAGGTCAGAGGCTCCGCCCCGGAGGACCTCGACATCCTGGATGGCAACGGTAGGAACACGATCCCAGTACACCCATCCGCCGAAGGGATCGTTCAGAGGGATACCGTCGTAAAGCACCAGAGAACGGCTGGCGCCGCTGGCGCCGAGCCCACGAAGCGAAACTCCCTGCGAGGTCGGGTTCGCCCCAAGGCTGCCGGTGCGGCGGAACAGGCTGAAGCCAGGCACTTGCCTCAGCGTCTGGTCAAGGGTTACAGCGCCGGCGGTTGAGACATCGGGGGTGGAAAGCTGGAGCACGTCCGCCGCGGTGTCGCCTACCAGAGCCGAAGCGCGGGTAGCGGTAACCGTGATTTGCTGAGGGTCGGCGGCCGGAGTGAGGACGATGCGAAGCGGCGGGTCGTCATACTGCCATTCGCGATCCTGCGTCGCAAAACCGGCGGCCTCGACGTGAATTGTGGCTCGGGACAGCGCCGGCTTCTGGAAATGAAAATGGCCTTCGTTGTCGGTCTTCTGCTGCTGGTGGACATCGCCACTGTTTAGGGTGACCTGGGCTCCGGCGACTACCGAGTTGCTGGAGTCGAGCACCACCCCCTCCACATAGCCGTTTGGCGGCTGGGCGGAGAGCGGCAAGGACGACCAGGCCAGAAAGGCCACCAGCAGGGGGAACAGGGAACGCATCCAGAGCTCCAAGCGTACAGAATACCGCCAGGAAGGTGAGATGCTGCTGAACTGGCAGCGTTGCATTGCAAAGCAGTAGCCAGAGACCGGGGCTCTGACTATCATTACGCCCTCATGCGTCAGGATTCCGCAATGCGTAAGTGCCTCTTGCCCTTGGAGCAGAGGCAGGATGAAGGCCGAGCGCTGCGCAAGAAGCTGCCTCGCTCAGAGCAAGTAAAATGGGAGCCGGCTGCGGACCGTCCGGATCCTGTCAAGCTGCTGCTGGACGCCAACCGCGAGCGCCTCAAGTACCTTCTGCCGATCAAGTGGGGACGGATGGCGGCCTCTCCCTTCGGGTTCTACCGCGGTGCGACGCACCTTATGGCCCGTGACCTGGGTGCGCTGCCTACGACAGGAATCGAAGTGCAGGTATGCGGCGATGCTCATGTCCGCAATTTGGGGGCGTATGCCGCGGCCGACTGCCACCTGGTTTTCGACATCAACGACTTCGACGAGACTGTGCGCGGCCCCTGGGAGTGGGACCTGAAGCGACTGGTGGTCAGCGTTGTGCTGGCAGGACGAGAAGCCGGGGACAAGGATACGGATTGCGAAAACGCGGTGCTGGCGCTGGTTCGCTGTTATCGCGAGAGCCTGCAGCGCTTCGCGAAAATGAAGGTGGTGGAGCTGGAGCGCTACGAGATCCGGCGTGAGATGGTGCGCGGTGTGGTGCGCAACGTGCTGGCGAAGGCGGCGCGGGTCACCATCGAGAATACCCTGCAAAAGTTGACGGAACCGGGCAAGGACGGCGTTCCCAAGATCGCCAATCGGCCTCCGCTGTTGACCCCGGTAAGCGCAGCCGTGAAGGCCAAGGTGCTGGGAGCCGCCAAGGAGTACCGCGAATCGCTCGGGCCAGATCATCAGCAGGTGCTGGACGGTTACACGCCCGCGCATGTGAGCTTCAAAGTGGTTGGCACCGGCAGCGTCGGAACCCGCGATTACATCATCCTGCTCTTCGGGAACGGTTCTGCCGATCCGTTGTTCCTGCAAGTCAAGCAAGAGTTGCGGTCGTGCTACGCGCCATATCTGCCTAACTACGACTCACCACACGAAGGACGACGCGTGGCCGAGGGGCAGCACCGCATGCAGACGGTATGCGATCCCCTGCTCGGCTGGACGTCGATCGAGGGCAATCATTACATCGTGCGCCAGTTACGGGACCATAAAGCCAGCATCGATCCGGAGGCGCTGAGCGGCAAGGCGCTGACGGAGTATGCGCTGGTTGCGGGCGAGGTGCTCGCTAAAGCTCATGCGCGGACCGGAGATGGGGCGGTGCTTTCCGGCTACTGCGGTACCAAGGATGTTCTCGATGAGGCGATGGCGGGGTTTGCGAAGGCCTACGCCGACCAGACGGAGAAAGATCACCGGCTCTTTGTTAAGGCGGTTCGGTCAGGGAAGGTCAAGGCCATGCGAGGACTCTAGTCAAACCATTATGGATTCTGCGATCAAAACTCAAGCCAACGTCGAGCAGGCGGTGCCATTCTTCGGGGTGGACAATATGGAGGCGTCGCTCAAGTTCTATGTCGATGGACTGGGCTTCGAGATGAGAAACCGTTGGATTGATGAAGGCAAGCTGCGCTGGTGCTGGCTTCAACTCGGCGGCGCGGCCATCATGTTGCAAGAGTACAAGACCGAGGGCCACCATTCCTGGAAACCGGAGGGCAAGGTTGGCGTCGGGGTGAGCATCTGCTTCATGTGCCAGGACGCCCTGGCGTTCTACCCGGAAGTGAAATCGCGTGGAGTCGATGCGCGCAGACCATTCGTCGGCAATCGCTTGTGGGTGACGGGCGTGACCGATCCCGACGGCTACAAACTCTTCTTTGAGAGTCCCACCGATGCGCCGGAAGAAAGCGGATACAGCGGGCCAGAAGTGTAGTTCCAGCGCATCCAGTAAGACACTCCCTTCGAGTTTCCATCCGCACTAACGTGACCCAGTGGTGGAAGCTTGCCCTCTTTTCAACCCCATCAAGGACCGCGCCTGATCGCCGCCCTGCGCCGCGCTACCTGGCGTTTGCTTGTGCCCAGCGGCTTCGTGGTGATTGCGGCGGCGATTCTGCTGCATGAACGCATTGTCCCGCAGGGTTCCGCCAGGGCAGTTAGCGGACTTGCCCTGGCGTTCTACGCTGCCGGAGCTCTGCTGGCTCTGCGTTTTCGCTCCATACGGGCTTTGCTGGCCTGCGCGGTGCTGGCGATCGCGACCTACCTGGTGCCGGCGCTCTCGGGAGAGAGCTTGAGCGCCCTGGCGCTGCTGTTGCCGCTGAACATCGCGGCACTATTGCTCGTCGAGGAGTTCGCGCTGGAAACGGTGGCATGGTGGGCCGGCATGATCGCCTCGCAAATCATCATGGTGGCGGTGGCCGCGAGGGGCGAAAACGCCGGACTGCTGGCATGGATCAATCATCCTCTGCTGGGAGCCTCCAGCAACGGTCTGCCGCAGCTTGCCACTTTGGCTTACGCAGGCGTATCCGCGATCTTCGTGGTGCGTTACTTGCTGAACGGCAACACGGTCGAGGGCGGTCTGTTCTGGTGCACGGTTGCCGGATGGCTGGGCTTCGCCGATTCGGGATCACGGACTGCATTTGCGGTTTACATGGCGGCTGCCGCGCTGGTGTTGTGCGCATCGCTGATCGAAACTTCGTACCTGTTGGCCTACCAGGATGAATTGACCCGGCTGCCGGGGCGACGGGCGTTTAACGAGACGATCTCGCGGCTGGAAGCACCTTACGTCATTGCCGTGGTGGACGTGGACCACTTCAAGAAGTTCAACGACACCTTCGGTCACGACACAGGAGACCAGGTGTTGCGGATGGTGGGCTCGCGGCTGGCAGAGGTCGAGGGCGGCGGCAAAGCGTTTCGCTGCGGCGGCGAAGAGTTTGCCGTGGTATTCCGCAACGCCGTGGCAGACGAGGTTGCGGAGCACATGGAGTTGCTGCGCGCCAGCATCGAGGCCTCAATGTTCACGGTACGTGGTCCCGATCGCAGCCAGCGACGGCGCCAGGAACGCCGCTTCCGGCATCGTCCCCGCCGAACCCGGCCGGCAAAGGTCAGTACGCGTGTAACCGTCAGTATTGGCGTGGCCGATCCCTTCGAGGGAGAGGCCGTTCAAGAAGTGATCCGGCGAGCGGATCAAGCTCTCTATTGGGCTAAGGAGAGAGGCAGAAACCGGGTCGAGATGGCCGAAGAAGGCAGTGAAATTGTGCTGAGCTAGTCTCTTTGCTTTTCCCGCCCGAGGCTTACCCGCCCCACCGGCCGGCAGCCGTGAGGAGCATCGCTGTCTGCGAAGCGGCTGCTGCGCTGGCGAAGCGAACCATCTGCTCGCGAGAAATGCTGCCGACATAGAGCACAGTCAGCGTAGACGACTGGAAGCCAGCCACCTGAAGCTGCCCGACGGTGTCGGCATGAACGTCGCGGCCACGCACGTTCTCAATCGGCGGTCCAGTCAGTTCCTCGCCGTCGCGGCGGCGGACGAACATGGAGATCTCGCTGGTGGCCCGCTTGTAAACCAGGTGCAGGTAGTCCCGCCGCAGGAGCTCGCACAGACGGGCACGATCCAAAACGTATCCGGAGGGAGTCAGGGCCGCAATGGCGCCGGACGATCCCAGTTGATCGCGCAACAGATGGTCCATTTCAACGCCGCGATACACCCACTCCCGCGGCGACCCTTGCACCACTTCGTCGCGGTGATCGTCGGCAGCGTCTTCGTAAATTGTGGGGCTGGAAACGGGGGAAAGGGCTGCACGGTTGACCGGTTGCGGGGAGGGCGAGTGGCGAAGCAGGAATACACCAACGACCAACATGGCTGCAGCGAGAGCCCCGCTGGCCGAAACCGCCAACCATCGCCGATAGACTCCGGGCAATCGGACGGGAGCAGAACCGATCCGCTGTCGGACTCGGGCCTGAATGGCCGAGGCGTCGATGTCCATGCGCTGAACCGTGGCTCGAAGCAGCGCGTCATATTGTTGCTGGCTCTTGAAGTCGGTGGCGCAGTCCGAACACGCCGCCAGATGTTGTTCCAGGTCGGCAGCGACCTTGCCATCCAGCTCCCCGGACCAGTAAAGCGGGGACAGATATTCCGCTTCCGAGCAGTTCATTGCACGCCCTTCCCGCGGCTGGAGTCGTTCCAGGCACGCCGCGCGCTGAGATCGGAGTTGGCTTGCAGGCGGGAGCGCAAACCCTGGCGCGCCCGGCTCATTCTCGACATCACGGTTCCCATAGGTATTTGCAGAATTTCCGCCATTTCCTTGCAGGTAAAACCTTCGATGACCCCGAGCATCAGGACAGTGCGCTGCTCGGACGGGAGGGCATCCAGAGCTTGCAGGACCTCGGAGTCGGAGACCATCTGCGGCTCCCGAGTGAGCGTGAAGCGCACCACCTCGGATTCGTCCATGGACACCAGCATCGGTCCGGCGAGATGCTGCTGGCGGCTGCGGTTGAACAAATTCAGCATAATCTTAAATAGCCAGGCCTTGCAGTTTGTCCCTTGCTCAAACTGATCGAACGACTTCCAGCCGCGCAAGAGGGTCTCCTGAACCATGTCTTCGGCGAGCGAACGATCACGCGCCAGCCGAAGCGCCGTCCGAAGCAAGCTGCGGGCGTGCACCATGGCCGCACTTTCAAACTGCTCCTCGCGAGAGCGGTCGCGTGCGCCGATAAGGGCTCCTGTTGGAGCACCACCCCAACCGCTTTAGTTTAGCAGGGGCCTGGGCGGAGGCTCCCATTGCACTCGATACTGATAACGCACCCGGCATTCGGTTTCATCCCCTCAAAAAAATAAAATCCAGGGTGCCAGGGATGAAAACGGCTCTCACCGGCGTTCTATTCAGTTAAACGAGGATGGCCCGATGGAAGCTCTTGAGCAGGAATCCAGGCTTATTGCTGAAGTCAAACAGGGACAGAACGAGTCTTTCTATGAACTGGTCCGTCCCTACGAGCGCAAGGTGTACTTGACTGCGCTGGCAATTCTGGGCGACGCCGCGGAAGCCGAAGACGCAGCCCAGGAGTCGATTGTTAAGGCCTTTGAAAATCTGCAACAGTTCAAGGGCGAAGCCCGCTTCAGCACCTGGTTGCTGCGGATTGCCATCAACGAAGCGCGCGGCCGCCTGCGGCGCCACCGCCGCGTAAGGATGGAGCCGCTCTTCACCCAGACGGAAGAGGGTGAGGTCCTGGTCCGCGATGTTCCCGACGAGCGCGAGCTCCCGTCGCGAACCATTGAGCGCGAAGAGTTGAAGGAGATTTTGCGCCGGGGACTTCTGTCGCTTCGTCCCAGCTATCGCAAGGTGCTGGTGCTCAGGGATGTAATGGAGCTGAGCACTTCGGAGACGGCGCACATCCTGCGTATCCGGCCGGGAAACGTGAAAACGCGGCTGCTGCGAGCCCGCACCCATCTGCGCGAGTTCGTTACACAAGTATGGAAAGCGCCTAGCACTGTTGCTGCGAGCGCGGCGGCGCGGGTGTCGAGCATTTCGAGTCCATTGCAACTCGACGCCGCCAGCGCCGGCTGCTGGGACTAGCGGCTCCTAAGCCAGGGCTCGATCAGTTCGCGGGGGTCCGCCCCGTTTGCCCGCTGCGTTCGCAAGCTGAGCGAGTCATGACGCTTCGCCAGCCTGCGACCGTGCTCGTCGGTCATCAGATCGCAGTGGTAGTAAGCGGGCGTTTCCAGCCCCAGGGCGCGAAACAACAGCAATTGGCGCGCAGTGGACTTGAGCAGGTCGGCGCCGCGAACCACCTCCGTGATCCGCATATCGGCGTCGTCGGCCACGACCGCAAGCTGGTAAGCGGGGACATCGTCGCGCCGCCAGACCAGAAAATCGCCGAAATCGTGGCCTGAGACAAATCGCTGCGGGCCGAGGTGCGCGTCTTCGAAGTCGACCGCCTCGCCATCCGGCACGTGGAAGCGCCAGTTCACGCCCGCCGGTGATTCGGCGCTGATGGGTTCTCCCGCGCGCGGGCGGCAGGTGCCCGGATAAATCGGCTCGTCATCGGGATCGTTCGGCGCCTGCGCCGCGCTGGCAAGGTCCTTGCGCGAACACTTGCAAGGATAAATCGCTCCCGCCGCCAGCAGCGCCGCCCACGTCTTCAAATACTGCGGCCGCCGCCGGCTCTGCTCGTATGGCGCATACGGCCCGCCGCAGTCAGGCCCTTCCTGCCAGCGAATGCCCAGCCAGTGCAAGTCTTCGATCATCGCCGCCGCGAACTCGGGCTTAGAGCGCTGCGGATCGAGGTCTTCGTTCCTCAACACCAGCACGCCACGGTACTTACGCGCGCGCTGGTAAGCAGTCCAAAAGGTGCGCGCATGGCCGAGGTGCAGATAGCCGGTAGGCGAAGGTGCGAGGCGTCCGCGATAGGGAAGAGTGGGCATTGCGAAGAGCAGTTTTACAAGATTTAGATAAGATTTGCAGGGGAGATGCGCGTGCGAGTGCTGAGCGAAAAGTTAGGATTTTTTCTGCTACTTGCGGTGTGTGCGGTTTCTGTCCCTGCCCAGTCCCGTCCCGGCAACGCGAGAATCCGAGGAACCGTGCGCGACCCAACTGGCACAGTTGTCCCACGAGCCTCTGTCGACATCACGGGCAGCGGTTCTGGGCATATTGAACGAATTCGAACCGACGCGGCTGGCCGATTCGACTCGGGTGACCTTCCACGTGGCAAATACACGGTCACCGTCTTCTGCGCAGGCTTCGCATCCTTCGAACGAGAAATCGATTTGACCACGCAACCCTCAGCCGATCTGCACGTAAGGTTGGACGTCGGAAAATCTGGCAGCGTCAGTGTCGAGCTGGGCGCCAAGCCTGCGCCCCAGATCCTTAATCGTCTTGACAGCACCACAACGTCTTCTGAAATCGATTCCACCATCACCCGTCTCATGTTCGCCGCGCACGTCACCGGCATGGGGATTGCCCTCTTCAACGACGGGCGCGTTGTCTATGAGAAGGCTTACGGCTTTCGCGACAAAGAAAAAGCCCTGCCGCTCACGCCCGACTCGGTGATGACCGCGGCTTCGCTCAGCAAGGCCACCTTCGCTTATATGGTGATGCAACTGGTGCAGGAGGGCGTGATCGACCTCGACAAACCCGTCTACCAGTACCTGCCCAAGCCGCTGCCCGAGTACGACGACTACAAAGATCTGTCCGGCGATGCCCGCTACAAGAAGATCACCGCGCGCATGCTGCTCGACCACACCGCCGGATTCCCCAACCTGCGCCGCTTTACCGACGACAAGAAGCTGAGCATCGACTTTGAACCGGGTAAGCGTTTTGCCTATTCGGGCGAGGGCATCAAGCTGCTTCAGTTCGTGGTGGAAACCCTGACCGGCAAAACGCTGGAACAACTGATGCAGGAACGCATCTTCGAGCCCTTCGGCATGACCCGCACCAGCATGGTCTGGCAGCCGCGCTTCGAGAGCGATTTCGCCAACGCTTATGACGAGCAGGAGCACTCGCTAGGCCCGCAGCGCCGCACCATCGCCAACGCCGCGGGTGGCATGCAGACCACCCTCGCAGACTTCGCCAAGCTCATCGATGCAGTCGCGCACGGCGAAGGCTTGAAGCCCGAAACCAAGAAGCTGATGCTCACGCCGCAGATCGCCATCCACTCTAAGCACGAGTTCCCTTCGCTGGCGAAAGAAACCACCAAGGAGAACGATAGGATCCGCCTCAGCTACGGGCTGGGCTGGGGCTTGTACTTCACGCCCTACGGCGAGGCGTTCTTCAAAGAAGGACACGACGACGGCTTTCGCCACTACGTCGTGTACTTCGACGAAGCCGGCAAGGGCCTGCTGATCATGTCGAACAGCGCCAACACCGAGGGCATCTACGAGGAACTGCTGGAGAAGCTGCTGGGCGACACCTATACGCCCATCGAGTGGGAAGGATTCAAGTGATTGACGAATTGCGATTGACGATTGGCGATTGAAAAGCCGCCAGGCTCACAGCGCTGTGGGAGGCAAGCACCTGGTCGACGCCCAACACGTTGGATGCCGGCATCATTCCTCCGAGCACAGGCCGCCACTGCGTCGCTGAAAGTCAGAGCCGAAGAAACACTGGCGGCCTTGATCCTATTGCGGAGGCGGAGTCGGCTCGCTCATGGGCAGAATGCGGGTATCGGTGCGGAACTTGCGGTAGTTGCTGTAGGTCGTGGTCTCAGCAAAGTCGTATTTCTTCACCAGACCGATGCGGGCCACGAGCTGCACCTGCATCTGCTTGGGGAGCCAGAC
>Ga0335076_10005163_pt1 | contig 13215 bp, 14 predicted proteins | sample Lox_Sample_25_FD_206717 | JGI IMG/M metagenome (GOLD analysis project Ga0335076, IMG submission 206717) | Soil microbial communities from Loxahatchee National Wildlife Refuge, Florida, United States - Lox_Sample_2.5 | ecosystem: Environmental > Terrestrial > Soil > Wetlands | place: USA...
TTGAGCCCAAAGCTTCATAAAAGGCAGTATTGATTTTATACCCCACACAATATGCTCTTGTCGCATCAATGATTTGCCTGTTGAATTCAAATACCGGATCGGGAAAAGAAAGCAGGGGTGTTGGTATTTTGGTAAGGTCAGTGTCCAGGCCAATACAGAGGTAAGATTTCTTCTGAAAGATTTGTTTTACAAGCTGCGCTCTGTTCATGCAGGTGAATATGATTTATGGGTTGTAGTTTCCGTTATCATAGTCCTCAATTCTTTTATTCATGACATCAGCGATCTCTTTACTGTCTCCACTCATTCCCGACAAATGATGAATGATGTTATGATAAGATTTCTCATCCCTGTTCTGGCTCAGCTTGAACACATGATCGATAGCAACAACTTCGATTTCGAAGGCGACAATGGCCTGCATCATTTTCCGGACATAGTCTTCATCCATTTTTTGAACAAGGGATGGGGAATGCGGATCATTCTCAAATTTTTCTGTCAGCTTTGTCAGCACATTAAGAAGTCCCTGTTCATCCAAAAAACGCAGGATACCTTTTGCATGAACGGCCTGGTAATTCCATGTGCTTGCTATTTGTTTATTTTCATACCAGCTCGCACTGACATAAGTATGTGGCCCGTAAAAAATGGCTAACACTTTTTGATTATTGTGAAATGCATTGGTATGGTCCTGCTTGCGCATCACATGCGCCTGGATAAATAATTTATTATCCTTTTCTTCAAGCAATGTGGGAACATGCGTGGCCACAGGCTGCCCGTTCTCATCTGCTCCGCATAAAATAATGAATGGGTGCGCATGCATGAATGCAACAACCTCTTTTTGATCAGAAGTTTTGAAATAAGGGACGTTATACATGAATCAAATGTGGGATAACAAAAAATAGGATTTCACATCACCGTTTCGGCTACTTTTTCAGTTGCAATATTTGCGTTGAGCATGGCGACGCTCCTCACTGCCAGTCCTGCGAATTCCTCAAACGCTTTTTTGGAAAATTCATCATCACTCAACATCACCGGGATTCCTGCATCTCCTCCTTCCCGGATATTTTGGACCAGCGGGATTTCTCCGAGGAATGGAATATCATATTCTTCTGCAAGCCGCCTGCCCCCTTCTTTCCCGAAAATATAATATTTGTTAGCCGGCAATTCCTCTGCGACAAAATAACTCATATTCTCCACCAGTCCGATGATTGGCGTTTTGAGCTGGGCCTGTCCGAACATGGCAATCGCCTTTTTTGCATCAGCCAAGGCCACATCCTGTGGAGTGGTTACCACAATAATGCCTGTAACAGGAACAGATTGCATCAGGGTCAGGTGGATATCTCCGGTACCGGGCGGCATATCAATCACAAGATAATCCAAAGCATCCCAGTACACATCAGTAATAAATTGTTTGATAGCGCTGCTTGCCATAGGTCCTCTCCATACCACTGCATTTTTTTCATCGACCAGCAGGCCAATGCTCATCAGTTTAATATTATATTTTTCCAGCGGAACGATCATTCCTTTCTCACCCACATTCATCATCATCGGTCGCTCGCCGCGAACGCCGAACATAATGGGTACACTGGGTCCGTAAATGTCTGCATCCAGCAGCCCCACTGTTGCTCCACCCTTCGCTAAAGCCAGCGCAAAATTTGAAGCCACCGTACTTTTCCCTACTCCGCCTTTTCCGCTCACCACGGCAATGATATTTCTGACTTTTGGCAAAACTGTTTTGGGATCCTGCCGGTTGGAATTGGTATTGGCTGTGAATTTAATGTTGACCATTGCATCCCGATCGACCTGATCATGAATAGCGAGCACGCAGGCTTTTTTGATCATGTCTTTCAACGGACAGGCAGGTGTTGTCAACACTACAGTAAATGAAATATATTTCCCTTCAATCACAATATCCTTCACCATATTTAGTGTCACAATATCTTTTCCCAGGTCAGGTTCCTGTACACTGGTCAATGCCTCCAAAACTTTTTCCTTTGTCATGCGCAATTATTTGTTAAAAACATTATTTTCAGGCAAAATTAATCATTGGTCTTCTTATTTTGCTACGATTTTAAAACGAATAAAGTTTATTTTTGGGGCGAACTTTAGGACCTTTAATCAACATCGTTGTGTCACTCACTTGTACGGCAGTAATTCTATTCAGCTTTTCATCAAACTGATGGCCAATGACTGAAAATACAGGGAGTCACTCACTGACTGACAAAGCGTTTCGGGCCATGAATCAAAAGTTGCTTGATGAAAAAAATTGTACTATACGTTCTGCTGCTAGCGGCACCTTTTGCCGGACATGCACAGTTCGATAAATTGAAAGATTCGGTTGTTCAATTCTATGGTATCGTCATGACGGCCGACAGCCTGCGCGGCATTCCTGCCGTCAGTATTGTTGTAAAAGGACAAAATCGCGGTACTATATCTAACGATCAGGGCGTATTTTCCATTGTGGTTTTAAAAGGGGACAAGATTGAATTTACCAGCGTCGGATATAAACCCAAGCTGTATGAAATACCTCGCGATCTTACAGGCAATCAATGGAGCATTTTACAGTTGATGGTAACAGATACGATGTACCTGCCGGCGACTGTCATTAAACCCCGTCCAACCAGGGAACAATTCGAACGTGATTTTGTAAACACAAGAGTCCCCGATGATGAAATTGAAATTGCCCGACAAAATACTGATGCCGCCAAGCGAAGGCTTCTCGCCAGATCACTGCCTACAGATGCAAAAGAAGCAGCAAATTATTACCTGAACCAAAAAGCAAAAAGCTATTACTACCAGGGGCAGGCTCCTCCGCAAAATATCTTTAACCCGCTTGCCTGGGCAGATTTCATTCAGGCCTGGAAACGGGGAGATTTCAAGAACAATAACTAAGCACGAATTACACGAATCAGTGCTTTATGTATTTTTAATTTCGGGCTGCTCACAGATTGCACGGATTATCACAGATTATATAATTTGAAAAACTGATGCAAATTGCATGAAACTTCTATTCATAATAAATTCGTGCAATACATGTAATTCGTCTAATTCGTGTAATCCGCGCAATTAGTGTAATTAGTGATATATGAATTATGTCCAGACCATTGACTATCTATTTACCCGACTGCCGATGTTCAGCAGGATCGGTGCAGCAGCCTATAAAAAAGATTTGACCAATGCACTTGCCCTTTGCAGTTTTCTCGGTAACCCACAGGCGAAATTCAAATCGGTTCACGTTGGCGGCACTAACGGAAAAGGATCCACGAGTCATATGCTCGCCGCGGTTATGCAAACTGCCGGATATAAAACCGGATTGTACACTTCCCCTCATCTTCGTGATTTCCGCGAGAGAATCAAAGTGAATGGAGAAATGATAGCGGAGGATTTTGTCATCGATTTTGTCGAAAGAATAAATCCGCTGATTGAAATCGTCGAGCCTTCCTTTTTTGAGATAACTGTCGCCATGGCTTTTGAATATTTCAGTCAGCAACAGGTGGATATCGCCATCATTGAAGTGGGTCTCGGGGGCCGGTTGGATAGCACAAACATTATTTCTCCCGAATTATCTGTTATCACCAATATCGGATACGACCATATGAATATGCTCGGCGACACATTGGATAAAATTGCTTACGAAAAAGCCGGGATCATCAAAAAAAATATTCCGGTCGTGGTGGGAGAAACCCATCCCCTGACAAAAAAAGTTTTTCTCGACAAAGCCGCCGCTGAAAATGCCCAAATTCATTTTGCCGATCAGAAAAGATTCGTGGCCGACTGGAAATTCGAAAAACATGAACTGATCGCAGAAGTCACCTTTTCGCATACCGATCAAAAAAATTATTATCATCTCGATCTCACGGGCATCTATCAACTAAAGAATTTGATAACCGTGCTGGAAGTAATCCAACTTCTGCAACAGAAAAAATATGCCATTGCAGAAACGCAGATTCAAACTGCATTGCGAAAAGTAAAAAAACTTACCGGCCTCCACGGGCGGTGGGAAATCATACATGAGCATCCGAATATTATTCTGGATGTCGGACATAATGTAGACGGGATGCAACAGGTCATCAGGCAGATTGAAATCACTGACCATGAAGAATTACACATTGTATTCGGCATGGTAAAAGATAAAGAAACAGAAAAAATATTAGCTCTTCTGCCCAAACACGGTAATTATTATTTCACCAAAGCGCAGATACCAAGAGCATTACCGGAAGAAGAACTCGAAGAAAAAGCAAAAAAAATCGGTTTACGGAGTAGTCATTACGATCATGTACAATCCGCGTTGCAGGCTGCAGTCAATCATGCCGGTAAAAAAGATTTGATCATAGTTTGTGGAAGTGTATTTGTCGTGGGGGAAGTGGATATAAATGAAATCAGTTTCAGGTAAAGATCATCACAAGTCAAAAAAGCCAGTTTTTTCAATAACTAATCTCACCCAGCTTTTCCAGGCCGTAAAAGAGAGCAGTCATGTGCATGCTTTGGATAATGCTGTTTTCCTTTATCATTTTTTTTACTTCCTCAATAGTAAAGAGGTGTACTTCAATTTCTTCGTTGTGATCCAGTTCCTGGTCTTGCGCAGGATATCCGCCCGTAGCCAGGAACATATGCATCCAATTATTATTGGTTGAAGGATTAGACGAAGTCTTGCCCAGGTATTCAAATTTTTTGAAACGATAACCCGTCTCTTCAAGCAACTCCCTTTCTATTGCAGCTTCGAGAGTGGCATCCGTATCGTCCACACATCCTCCGGGTATCTCATAGTTTGTTAATCCAATGGCATGCCTATATTGTCTTTCCATAATGATTTTCCCATCTTCTGTCAATGCAACCGCCGTTACCCAGGCAGGAAATTCATACACATAATAAGGAGTGATGATTTTACCCTCCCTGTTTTGACAGGTATCTTTCCTGATAGTAAACCATGTGTCTTTAAAAAGATATTCTGATGATAATGTTTTCCAGCTCAGGTCCTTCATATAATTTACCCTTTGTGCTTTGTGGTTTTGGCATCCAATATATTATTCTATTATGCAATCGGGGATAAAAAAAATTTTACCACCCGTTCCTTTCACGCAGACGCAGAATATGTGCAACATGATGCCTGCCATGCCAGGCATACATACCGAGCAAGTACCATACGGTATATACTTTATTGTATTCCGGATGCACATAGGTAAGATCCCAATCGCTGTCGGGAAGGCGTTTCAACAATTCATGCCAACGTGTGTGCAATGCATATAATAAAGTAATTGAAATATTCACCGGAAGATGTTTAACATCGTCCAGCAAGGCCCAGGATTTTTCATCATATGCTCTGATTACAGGATGTTCTTCCGTTAATGCAAGTTTGCATCTGCAATAGGCATTGATATGACTATCCGCAATATGATGAACCAATTGCTGCACCGTCCATCCCCCCTCACGATAAGGAGTATGGATCTGGGCTTCATCAAGGTTAAGAATGGCATTCTCTACAGCCTGGGGCAGGAACTTAATATCGTTGAGCCATTGCTCTTTTTGTTTAACAGAAAAAAGAACAGGCTCGTATTTCCCGATAGGATAACGCAGGTCAGTGTCCATAACAATATGATTGTTTAATCAGGTTTGCAAATTAAAAAATCACTATTCATCTCTTAACGCATGACCGGTAAGATTGATAAATACATCTTCCAGGTTGGCTTTTTTCACTTCTTTTGGTCGTTCGAAACCGGTAGCTACGAGATTATCAATTAATCTATCCGGCGTATCCATGGCGATGATCTTTCCCGAGTCAATGATCGCGACACGATCGCATAACACTTCAGCTTCATCCATATAATGTGTGGTAATGATCACTGTAGTCCCGCGGGAGCGGATGGTTGTCACAAGATCCCACAAGTTTCTTCTTGCCTGTGGATCGAGACCGGTAGTAGGCTCGTCAAGAAAAATAATCTTAGGATGATTGATCAGTGTGGTCGCAATGGAAAAACGCTGTTTCTGTCCCCCGCTGAGCTCCTTGTATTTTGATTTTGCTTTATCCCTGAGATTCACCATGTCGAGCAACTGCAATGGTTTTACAGTTTCATTGTATAGTCCTCCGAATAACTCGATTAATTCAGTAAGATTCAGGTTAGGATAATATCCGGAAGTTTGCAATTGTACGCCGATGATTTTCTTTATCCCATCCGGCTTTTTATCCAGGTCAAGTCCGTCTACAGTAACAGACCCGCTTGTTTTTTGGCGTAATGTTTCAATGATTTCGAGTGTAGTTGATTTGCCGGCGCCATTGGGTCCGAGCAGTCCGAATATTTCTCCTTCATACACTTCAAAGCTGATTCCTTTAACAGCCTGAAACTGGCCGTAGTTTTTGGTCAGGTTTTTAACTGAGATAATTCCCTGTTGATTGTTCATCCGGCAATTTACATCATTAAGTTTTAATTAAAGTCGGTAGCATTAAGAGCGCGGGGTCTTCACATTTAATCCCCGCTCATGTAAGAGCTTCCAGTGAAAGACCCTGCGATGACGGTCATAGTGAAATCTTCCGCAAATTGATCTCACAATAAAAGCAAGCTTCGCGGAGACCCTAGTTATTACTCATTTACACACTGTGGGTCTTCGCGCCTCATTGCATATTACTTAAGAAACTGCTGCGAAAGATCCTGCGTTAACAGTCATAGTGGGGTCTTCCGCATCCTGATCTCGCAACAAAAGCAAGCTGCGCGGAGACCCCAGGTTCATGTTTATTGTAAATCGTTATAATGAGTGGTTTTGAAATGGATTACTTTATCCAATTCGTAAAAAGATGCACTGCTATGTTCATATTGAACATAATCTTCGGCCAGATTCCATTTGCCAGATACCGGGTTGTAGTGAATATAATCCAGTTTTTGATGCAGGAAAGATTCTGAAAAAATCGGTTTGGCATCGAAGCTATTTTCAAATACTCTGTGCCTTTGTTTTTTGCTGAGTTCTCTTTCAGTCAATCCGGCGGATAAATATTCAAGCAAATCAATTCGACCCGTTGCTTTTTGCCTTTGAATAATCTGATAAGCCATAAACCTTTTTGCATTGCTGACAATTTTATTCAGATCAAACTTTTCCTGAATAAAATATAATATGCCATGAAAATGATTAGCCATAATTACATAAGCAACTACCCGGGCGATTTTTTTATTCTGCAGGTAGTCGAACCAGCGATAGACAGAATCATAGCTATCAGTCAATTCAAATAAAGGAATCCAGGGATAGCATGTGCATGTCAGATAGTACATAGGATAGACATTGCTGTGCTTATACTGTATAGCCATACTGCACATTAATGAAAATTCAATTAGAATCCCGGCTGAAAACACGTACTAAATGTAAGTAAAAGGGCGCGGGGTCTTCGCGTTCACTCGCTGGTTATTTTAGAAACTGCAGCGAAAGACCCCGCGTTGACAAAACTCGCATGTCCCGTTGGGGTCTTCCGCAGCCTGGTTTCTGAAATAAAACCTGATACGCGGAGACCCCACATGTATTTTTTCATCAGGGACCATTTAGCACGCACGGGGTCTCTACTTTCACCCATGATTATTTGAGTAGCTGCTGCGAAAGAACCCGCGTTGACAAAACTCGAGCGTCCCGTTGGGGTCTTCCGCAGCCTGGTTTCTGAAATAAAACCTGATACGCGGAGACCCCCACGTACACAGATGGAACTAAGTCCTGAAATCAAGAAATCCATAACCGGAAAAGCATTATCAGGAAAATTATATGCTGCAAGAGTTCTTCAAATTGGGTTAATATTTCCAAGCTTGCAGCTATTGGATACGAATAACAGGAATGTAGTTATTCCTGGAAAGAATTCATCCAAATATATTAGTTGATTTTTGGTTCAGCCACTGCTCACCTTGTTTGAAGCAAATTCCAAAGTATAAGGAAATATATCAACAATACAGGCAGAAGGGATTTGAAATCATTGCCATCTCTACAGACTTCAAAAAAAATATTCCGGAATGGAAAAAAGTGATTCACGAGAAGAATATGAACTGGATACAATATCTTGATCAAGGTGGGAAATTATCTGCAAATTTGTCAATTGATCAGTTCCCAACGAATTTTCTTCTTGATAATTCCTGGAAGATAATTTCAAAAGACATCGAACCTGATCAATTGGATTTATTTCTAAAGGGAAAATTGCAATAAGAATGTCGAGGTTGCAGTAGGAGCTTCTCATCAGATGCTTCATTTTCACAAAACAGCTGCGAAAGAACCCGGCATTTAAAAAAGGTTAACATAGATTGAGTCGACCTCCTAAGAAAAAAGGTGGTCCACCAAGTGGTCGACTCACATCAATTCTTACTCTTTGCTCTCAATCCAAGTCGACCCTTCAATAGGAGTCGTCGACCTAGTGGTCGACTCCCCTCAATTCTTCCTCTTTACTCTCAATCCAAGTCGACCACTTCAATGGGAGTCGTCGACCTAGTGGTCGACTCACATCAATTCTTACTCTTTGCTCTCAATCCAAGTCGACCACTTCAATGGGAGTCGTCGACCTAGTGGTCGACTCACATCAATTCTTCCTCTTTACTCTCAATCCAAGTCGACCACTTCAATGGAAGTCGTCGACCTAGTGGTCGACTCCCACCTGATCGCTACCTCGAAAAAATCTGTGTGAAATATATCATCCCATTTTTGCCTCCCGCCCATCCTATTCCCGTAAGGGTGAAATCACCCTCGATATTTCGTTTATGACCCGGGCTATGCAACCAGCCATCTACTGCCTCCTTGGCCGTCATTTGTCCTGAAGCAACATTTTCGCCGACTGCAGTTACTGATCCGAGTTGTCTTTGTATGGCCCTGGCCCTGTCATTCAATCCATCATGCCCGAATGGCACTTTGCCTGTAGCCATATCCCTGCTGTGCTTTTCAGCTAAAGATGATTCCACTTTGTTCAATTGCAAAGGTTTCAGTCCTATTGATTTCCTGTCAAGGTTTACGTAATACAAAATATCCTCATCAATGCTTGTGTCTCCTGTGTGAGGAATAAATCCATTCGTAAAAGAGAAAATTAAAAAAGCAGTAAAAATATATAACGGGAATTTCAGTAATCTGGAAATCATCATACAAAATCAATTATCTGTTTTTAAACGAATAGTATGCCAATATTGCATCAATATGATGCAACGTGCCGGTTATTCATTTAGTATAAAGCGACTTATCTTTGGCCTCATTTAACAGATAGTTATATTTCTGAAAGCAAACATCAGCATGAAAGTATTCAAATTCGGCGGGGCAAGCGTTAACAGCAAGGAGAGAATTAAAAAAGTAGCCGACATTCTGCAGGGCTGCAAAGACCAAAAAATACTGATCGTGATTTCTGCGATGGGAAAAACCACCAATGCATTGGAAAAAGTGGTTGAAGCATTTTATGCCGGTCAGCAGCAGGAAGCGTTTAGGCTTTTTAACATTATCAAAGAAAACCATTTTGCTATCACCGATTCGTTACTTAAGGAAAACAATAAACTAAAAAACGGACAACTTAAAGATATCTTAACAGAAATTGAATGGCTCCTGCATGATAAGCCGAAAAGAGAGTTTGACTATTACTATGACCAGGTCGTGTGCACCGGCGAATTATTGTCGACCGCGATCATCAGCGCTTATCTCAATGAAGAAGGAATTATCAACAAATGGATGGATGTGCGTGATATTTTTCGCACCGACGATAACTTCCGCGATGCCAATATTGACTGGGATTTTACGCAACAAAAAATTGATCAGGAGATAGTCCCCCTGTTCAGTAAATACAATTTTGTGCTCACCCAGGGATTTATCGGCGCCACGGATGAAAACGAAAGCACTACGCTGGGAAGAGAAGGAAGTGATTATTCTGCCGCCGTTTTTGCCAATATGCTCGATGCGGAAAGTCAGACAATCTGGAAAGATGTGGAAGGAGTAATGAATGCAGATCCAAAAGAATTCCCGGACGCGCAATTAATCAGCGAGCTGAATTATGATGAAGTGATCGAAATGGCTTATTATGGTGCACAGGTGATTCATCCCAAAACCATCAAGCCCTTAGAGAATAAACAGATCCCACTCTATGTAAAATGTTTCCTGGATAAAAACCTTCCGGGCACAGTCATTCACTCCAAAAACATCGGGCACTTGCCACCGATTATTGTCGTGAAACAAAACCAGGCGCTGGTTCATCTCCATTCAAGAGATTTTTCCTTTGTGGGAGAAAAACCAACCGGAGAACTTTACCATTTATTTTCAGAATTAAAAATCAAACCCAATCTCATGCAGAGCGGGGCAGTGACCTTAGAGGTATGTCTGGACGACAGGTCAGATAAAATTGAAAAGCTGGCTCTCAAAGCATCTGAAATTTTTGATGTGCAGGTTGAAAAAGGACTAAGCCTGCTAACCATCCGCCATTATAATCAGGATACAGTAGAAAAACTAACCAAAGGAAAAATAATTGAGCTGAAACAGCAATCCCCTGAAACCATCCAGGTGCTGATGAAATAACCGGAAATGCTTGGGGAAGTCAGCAATCATTGTCCTGATTCAACGCTAATGGTTTGTTTGAGTTTGATCGGGACATTGGCTCCTGCATGAACAGCAGGAAGCCAGGCAGGCATGTTCATGAACGATTGCTCGATAGCAGCATTCATTTTTTCATTTCCGCCACTGAGTACATTTGCATATATGGTTTTACCAGTACTGTCGATGATATATTCAACCATCACATAGGTTTTCTTCTGACCCGGTTCGAGCTGGCCAATCATATCCTTATTTAATTTATCGACAAAATTTTTGAACGCTTCGATTCCACCCGGATAAACCGGAAGATAATCTACAACCTTAGCCAGGTCTTCTTCTTTGATCGGTTGCGATGCATGGTTAGTTTTCTTAACTGCAGGTTGCCTGGCATCGGCTCTCAAATCATCAGCTGGCGGGGCAACATCTTCCATTATATATTCTCCTTTACCATTAACCAGCACAACTGGCATTTCGTGATTTTTTTCGAAATAATAAAAAGCATTTCTCATACTTTTCTCAAATCCATAATATTCAGAAAATGTCTGAAGATACCTGTTGAGATAAGCAACGCTGCGGGTGCTTCTGAAGTCAACAGGAAAAATATGCACTGGAATAAAATCCTGGCCCAAATCCTTGGCATGGGCTGCAAGAATATACAATTCTTCGATCTGCTCATCAGTAACCGGAATGCAACCTACAGTTACACAACTTCCATGGATATAGATATCGCCGCCCGGTTGTGAAAAATCACTGAGCATTTTATCCGATTCATTTGGATAATTCAATCCGAGAGAAAGGTGATAGAGACTTCTTGGATTAAATTCATTGATATAATAAAAACCTTCCGGAACCTGGTAGTCGCCGGCCATTCGTTTCGGACCTAACGATCCTGCCAATGCGCAAACCTTATAAGTTTTAAACAGCTTGTATTTATCAGCTGCTTTGTTTTTCACCCATAATTCCAGTTCGCAATCATATTTGAATGAGCGTATGTAAATATATTTTGCGGGCCACACGAGACCTTTCGCCTGGAATTGCTTCATCAGGGTATCTTCCTTTCTTTTCATCAGGTCGCCGACCTTGGGAAAAGAGCGCTGGTATTCCAGAAAATTAACGGAAAGTGACGAGGTCTGGGCGAATGCACCAAATAGCGGCAGCAAAATGCCAATAATTATCAGGCGATATGGTCTGGTAATGATATATCTGGTCATGCAAAGGGGAAAGATTAAAGCTTTATCGTTTAATGAGTGCGATAAAGTTACCATAAAAACAAAAAATCTGCCAGATTATTATGTTATTAGAATTATAATCATTCCCGATTTGGGCATTTACCCAATGTCCAATGACAGAATGACCCAATGACCCAATTTCTTTGGCTTAATTTCTACAAATTTCCCCTTGCTGCCTGTTCTCTTTCTATAGCTTCAAACAAAGCTTTGAAATTCCCCTTTCCAAAACTCTTTGCCCCCTTTCGCTGGATGATCTCAAAAAATAAAGTAGGTCTGTCTTCCACCGGCTTAGTGAATATCTGTAGCAGGTAGCCCTCATTATCGCGGTCAACCAATATTCCCAATTCCTTCAGGGGGGTAATATTTTCGTCAATATGTCCTACCCTGTCGAGTAAATCTTCATAATAAGAGGATGGAATTTTTAAAAATTCGACTCCTCTGTTTCGCAAATCCGTCACCGTTTTTACAATATTGTTTGTCGACATGGCTACGTGCTGCACGCCTTCGCCATTGTAAAATTCAAGATATTCTTCTACTTGCGATTTCTTTTTTCCTTCCGCCGGTTCATTGATCGGGAATTTAACGTATCCATTCCCGTTACTCATTACCTTACTCATAAGTGCAGAATATTCTGTGGAAATATCATTGTCATCGAAAGAAAGGATGTTCCGGAAACCCATGACTTCTTCATAAAATTTTACCCAGGGTTCCATTTGATTCCAGCCCACATTTCCGACACAGTGATCTATGTATTGTAGTCCTGTCGAAGAAGGATTGAAAACCGTTTTCCATTCTTTATAACCGGGCATAAAGAAGCCGGCATAATTCTTTCTTTCAACAAAAAGATGAACCGTTTCTCCATAAGTATAAATTCCGCTGAGTATTACTTCTCCGTGTTCGTCATGAAGTCTTGTCGGCTCAAGATAATTCTTCCCTCCCCTTTTTGTCGTCTCTTTCCATGCGCTTTCAGCATCTTCAACAAGAAGTGCAATAATCTTGATTCCGTCACCATGTAAATAGACATGATCGGCAATCGCATTCCCTGTCCGCAATGCAGTAGTGAATACAAAAGTCATTTTGTTCTGACGCAAAACATAGCTGGCTTTCCCCTTCACTCCCGTTTCGGGGCCTGCATAGGCCAATGCCTGAAAGCCGAAAGCTGACTTATAGTAATGGGCTGCCTGCTTTGCGTTGCCCACATAGAATTCAATATAATCAGTTCCCAGCAGGGGTAGAAAATCGGTTTGCTTTTGTTGTTTGGCATCAGCGGCTAATATGGTATACATATCGTTAATAAATTTAATGGGGTAAGATGTGGTTTGCCTCACAAACTGTTCATTTCAGTAACGTGCTGTGTTCGTTGATTTTTTGCCTCACTAAACAGTTATTATTGCTTTGGTATAACGCTTAGGCCGTCGCGTCCATTGCAAGCGCCTGCATGAGAAGGCAATAATTCGCGCGCTTGTCATTAAAGATTTTATGA
>Ga0335076_10005165_pt1 | contig 13213 bp, 14 predicted proteins | sample Lox_Sample_25_FD_206717 | JGI IMG/M metagenome (GOLD analysis project Ga0335076, IMG submission 206717) | Soil microbial communities from Loxahatchee National Wildlife Refuge, Florida, United States - Lox_Sample_2.5 | ecosystem: Environmental > Terrestrial > Soil > Wetlands | place: USA...
TACTCGCGCCCATTTGGGAGGGAGGTCTGGAGTGGCGAACTGTTTCTTTTTCACCGCTTCGGAATCTTGCGAACTGAGCTGTTCGACCCCGGAGAGCGCTTCCGCTTTCGATTTTGGCTGGGGTAGATCCGGGTCGTTACCGCCTGCGTGGACGGATTCCGGCTGCTGTCCCATCGCGGTAAGTGAGCCCAGCAACATAACCCAAAACGCGGCACGGGCTACTCGAGTTCTCATCGATATTGCTCCTCGGGCAGACTAGGCGGTCCGCCGTAAGTGGGAAACTGTCAGAATGAACAGTGGGGGAGTAGTTACGAGCGGAGTTTCAACCGCGGAATGCACGAACTGGCTTTGAAGCGATGTATCGGGACATAGGGATAGTTGCGGCGGGGTGCGTAAGTGACACTCGGAACGCCCCGATAACTTCTTGGGGCTGGTTCCCGACGACACGAATTACTTGTGTCCAATATTAAAGATCAATCCGACTCCGACTTTCGGGCATACCTTAGTTTCTCCGCCGACATGAGTGATGGATGCGGTGACGTCAAACGCTCGAAGCGTCCACCCGCGGCCGATTTCGTAGTCTAGTCCTCCTCCTAACTCAGTGGAAAAGCCGTGTTCTTTTTCGCCCTCTACCGATTTCTCGAAGGCAACACCAAACAACGCATATCCGACCGGCGTCCATTTCTTACTCTTGCGCAGCGAAAACTCCGGGCCGAAGGTGACGCTATGCTCGCTGGCCCCTCCGGCATAATCGCCATCAAAATCCGCTGCGAGCCCAAACCAGGAATTCACGTTCCCAACGACCGAGGCTTTCCATCCGTTAAAGTTGGTGTCCGAAGACCGAAGGTAGGAATATCCGCCCAGGATTTCAGCCTGAGGTACTTCGTGTTCTTGTGACCATGCGGGGCCGACGCCACAAAGGACAAAAGCGAGTGCCAGCAGCGCCAGGATCCGCATTGCACCCCGACAGAATTCGGTGCTACCAGATACTTGAAAAGAAAGCGAACGATTCATATCTTCCACCTTGAGAGTTACTTCATACCGAACACAGTCACGTGGGCTCTGCCCTTCAAGAGACCTTTCGTGTCGTACCAAAAATCGATCCTGCGAATTCTGCGCTTTCCAGAACCTGCTAAATCGATCTGCCGGCTCTCTCCGCCTTCGGGGATGTTGTGCCGGGCATCCATCTTGTCGGGGACTCCGTTTTCGTAGGTAACCACCAGGCGCTGCAGATTCAAGGGGGCGCCCGTCACTTTGAATTTGATCTTGCGAAAATCATCGAAGGGACCTCTCACCAGAATCCCATCGTGGTCTGCCTGGAAACCGGCTTCGGTTGTACCAATGACTCGCCAACCTCCGGCCGTTCCGCCACGAGGATGAGACACGACTTGCGAGTGAACCGGAACAGCCCAGAGCACTGCGAGCGTCGCGACTACTGCTGCGAACGCCAGGTGACTGAATCGTGCGCCTCCAGTCGTGCGATGAGTGTTCACTATTTCGGTCCACCTTCGACTTCGAGGGTGCATTCGCAGCGTCTCCGGAATAGTCGTGCGGGTCGGCGTCTCGCACAACTGTCTAAACTGACAGGCCTATTGCTTGAAATTGGCCGGGCAAGAAATCCGCCCGAAGAAATACCGACGCCTTCCCTTTCTCCGACCGCCAGTTTTGGAGCAAAACAGAGGGTCTGAATGAGCGACGGCCTCCTGTCAATACTGACAGTGCATTCTTGGCAACGAGACAGATATAACGATCCCTGATGCGGCGAGGGGTCGATGACGGTGCAAGACCTCTGAGACTGAGTCGACGGCGAGAAGAAGCGACGGTCCGGCACCCAAGGGATCTTTTTCACGCGAATTTCAAAGGTGAGGTAGAGAAAATGAAGAAACTCCTGATTGTTATCGCTATGCTGTCATTTGCCATGCCATCGTTCGCAGATGACCTGGACCAGTACCTTAAGCTCCTCAAGACCGACGTCAAGGCCGACGCTCGACAGATCGTCACCAGAGGGATGGTTACATTTACCGATGAGGAGGCCAAGCGGTTTTGGCCGGTTTACGAGTCCTACATGGCCGAGCGCGAGAAGTTCCTCGATGCCCGCGTCGCGCTGATCATGGAGTACGCCGACAATTTTGACAAGATGACGGATGAAAAAGCACAGCAACTGTTGAGCCGAAGGTTCGAACAGCTGAAGCTGAGGAACCAACTGGATGAGAAGTATCGTCCGAAATTCGCCGAAGCGCTTTCCCCTCGGCGGCTCGTCCGCTTTTACCAGATTCAGCAGGAACTGGAGATCATGATCGAGCTCAGAGCAGTTTCGCAGATCCCGTTAATGAAATGGTGGCAAGGTGAGTAAGGACGCTTTGCTTGAATGGGCGCGGCTCAAGCCGCGCCCTCAGTTTTTCTTCTGAGAGATGTTGTCTGTATGAAGGCATCCCAGGGTGTCTCGACGTTCTTACTGCCGAACCATTGAATTCGGCTTAGCGTTTCCGCGAACTGGCCCCGCTCGCAATGCTTCTTTCTCGGCAGCTGGCATTTCCATGATCTCATCGGCGAAACGGCCTGAGCGCACCAGGCTGGTCATGATCTTCATCGTTCCATCGATATGATTGAAGAAAGCCTTATACGCGGCGCACAAATAGTTGAGCCCATCTTCTCCGTCTGGAGTCTTGATAAAGCGGTTCTTCGGGCATTCACCGTGACACGCAAAGCGCACTTCGCATTCGCGGCAGTAACGAGGCAAAGTATTCTTTTTATCTTGGCCAAACTTGATCTGTTGAGGAGACGAAAGCAACTGGATCAAATGAGTTTCGCGAATATTTCCCAGCTTGTAGGCAGGTTCTACAAAGTGATCACAGCTGTAGAGATCGCCATTGTGTTCTAAAGCCAGCGCCTGCCCGCACGTTTCCGCAAAAATGCATACCGCACCGGTCACTCCTACCCAGTTGGCCAGAGCCGAATCGAAGTGCTGGACATAAACCTTCCCGACATCCGTCTTCACCCACTCGTCGAAAATGGCAATCAGGAACTTTCCATAGGCCTGCGCATTTACAGACCTGTTCGTGACCTGATTGCCTTCGATCGTATAAAGCGGGCGGTCCCCGCCCGGGCGCTCGCTCCATCCCTCATTGGCAATCGGCAGCATCGAAGCGGTGACACGCTCGATGATCGGAATGAACTGGATGAACTCCGCGTACAATTCATCACGAAAGAAGCGGTACACGTCTAAGGGGTGTTCTTGATTCGCGGCATGTACGGTGCAGAGGATGTTCACGTCGACTTTGTGTCTTTTTAGAAATTCGAAGCCGCTCATGACCCGGTCGAATGAGCCGTCCCCGCCTTTATTCACTCGATAAACATCGTGCAATGCCTTTGGGCCGTCCACGCTAAGGCCAACCAGGAAATTGTTCTTCTTGAAGAACGAACACCATTCGTCATCAAGTTGGGTTCCGTTGGTCTGAATCGTGTATTGGATCTGCTGACCGGGGCGCTTCAGTTTGTTGACGAGATCAACCGAGCGCCGGAAGAACTTCAGCCCCATAAGCGTCGGCTCTCCGCCTTGCCATGCCACATCAACCTGCGGGGCCCGATGACTCTCCAGGAGCTGTTTGAGGTATACCTCCAGCAGATCCTCTGCCATTTGAAAGCGGCTGCCCGGATACAACATTTCCTTCGACAAGAAGAAACAGTATTTGCAATCGAGATTGCAGATCGCACCCGCCGGCTTGGCCAAAATATGGAAAGCTTGCGGCGCGTTAGCCGGGAAGGTGAGTCCGCTGCTTGGTCGGACTGGTGTTGGATTAGTCATTGGGTTCACTCTCGAACAGTCTAGGCCTTGCGATCTAGTCTCGTAACTGTCAAAACAAACAGGTTTGCCTTCATGCAGCGATAGAAACTCAAGATGAGCATTAAAATACTCCAACTTCTACATTTGGCCTGACCATCTCCGCGATATTCGGCTACAGCCGGCCGTCCAATTCTTTGACCCTATTCGTTGACTGTTCATTCTGACAGTGGAAGGACCCTGGGCTAAGTCCTAGTCTAAGAACTGACGAGCTGTGAAGTGCATTCGCTGAGATCGCAATGCACTCCGAAAAGCGCTTTGGCTCGCCGAAAAGGAGACTCAATGCCTGTCCTTCGTACAGCAATACTCAAGTTTCGGACGTTGGTGGTAGCCGGATTCATCGGCGTCTTGGCAGTCGCGCCATCTATGATGTCTGCGCAAGCGCCGCTCGACCAGGCTTGGACCATCCTGCAGACTGGTGCCGAAAACAAAAGCAAGGATCAGCAGGTAGTGACCATGAGAGTGCTGCAGTTGATCCCTGGCGATGCAAGAGCTGTTAGCTTGGCTGAGAAGGCGTTGACAGATAATGACACGCAGGTGCGCGGAGCAGCCGCACTCTCACTGGGCGCAATGGCAGACAAGAGTGCGATTCCCCACCTAATGGAAGTGATCAAGACCGACAAAGAAGGTGGGGTAGTGCTGGCCGCCGCTAAAGCTCTAATTCAACTGGGAGATGAAAGGGGATATGAAGTGTATTACGCGGTAGTCTTTGGTACGCGCAAGTCCGGCGAAGGGCTGTTGGCGGACCAATCGAAAGAACTCGGTAACTTCTTGTCCGACACCAAAGCGATGGAAAAAATGGCTTTTGAACAGGGAATAGGATTCGTCCCGTTTGGTGGAATCAGTTTGCAGGTCTATCAACACATTCAGGGCAGTAAGGCGAAAGGCCCAATTGTGAAAGCAACGGCGATCAAGGCTCTGGCGAAAGATCCAGATCCGCGCTCCGGCAAAGCGATAGTTGCCGCACTTTCGGATAAGGAGTGGCTTATCAGGGCCGCTGCCTACGACGCCCTGGCTCGACGCGGCGATGCTGCGGTGCTGACGAACTTAAGCCCAGGGCTCAACGACAAGAAAATCGAGGTAAAGCTCACCGCAGCCGCCGCCATCGCTTATCTTTCCACGATTTCGAACAAGGCGGAGTGAACAAGTCGGAAGAACTCCAGTTAGCAGACGCCATTTCACGTTCTGGAGACTGTTTTTAAAATGCTGCTCACGAAGATTCAAAGGTTAATCGTTTTCGAATCGTTGGAATGCTCGCGGTCGTTGTGTTGTCGTCGTCGACTTTGCATTTAGGCGTGCTGATCGTTCAGGAGGTCTGAACACCTCCCCGATTTCTTATTCAAGTGCAGGGACTGCTCGAGATTCTTGGATATTTCCTGTTTGTGCTGATTGGGGTGGAGTTGCTGGAAACGCTGAAAACCTATTTGACGAAGGACGTGATTCACGTGCGCGTTGTCTTGGAGGTTGCGCTGATCGCAATGGCCCGCAAGGTCATTATCGCGGAACCCACCGTAATACCAGCCTTGACTTTGCTCGGGATTGCAGCCTTGATTTTGGCACTCGCGGGCGCGTTCTACTTCGAGCGGCAGGCGAAACGTCGATTGGTCGCGGAGCAGGATCAAGCGGATCCGCACGCGATTTAGCAACTCTTAAAAGTTTGGTGACGGGGCGGGAAAAACAAACTTGGTGCTCACGCCGATGCAATCGGCGCCACGCGAGATATCACGCTGCCACCATGTGGTTCCTGACAGCGTATTTGACAAGTTCAGCGTTCGTTTTGACCCCCAGCACTTCCATAATGCGGTACTTGTGATACGCAACCGTCCGGGTCGTCATCTTCAAGATACCGCCGATTTCTTTCATGACCTTGCCTTCGGCCAGCAGTTGCAGTACTTCCCGCTGCCGGTCCGTGAGGCGCTCGTATTCATTCACCAATTCCTTCTGCTGCCAGCGCAGCACATTGATCTCGTCCTGCGAGAGCGTCCGTGAGAGATATGTTTTACCCCTTAAAGCGGCGCGAACCGCCAGCACCATCTCCGCCGATGCGCAGGTTTTGACCAAATAACCAGACGCTCCGCGAGCGAACGCTTCGGCGGCCACTTCAGGATCGGGATTCATGGTCAGATAGACCAGCTTGACGGATGGGAGCGCTTCCTTCACTTGCCGCCCGGCGTCCAGACCGTTCAGAATCGGCATCGCCACATCTACGATGATGACATCCGGCTTCAGTTCGCGGGCAGCACGCACCAGAGCGCGACCGTCAACAACCACTCCGACCACTTCAAATTCGGTCTCAAGAAGCTGTTTGCACAATTCGGCAATCAGATTGTGATCGTCAGCAATCAGAACACGGGGCCGGTTGCTCATGTTGGTCTCCTTCGGATGAACCTTTTGCCTATCGGCGAGGGCGCAGCACCGCCGATCGCTTTAGACGATTCTGATTTGTCTGGGCCCGGTTACTTGCTTGAAAGGGAAAATCGAACTTCTGGCTGGCCAACTGAACTGGGCTTGCTGACCTGCTGATGAATTCCGATTCTTACCGCAACAACTGTACCACTCTAACAGCGTAGCGTCCCTTCTAACTTCGCGAATGATGGTAACCGGAGTATACGCAGCAAAATGTGATTACGATCACATCGAGATCTGATTTTAACCGATGATTAACGTTGGAGTGTCATGGTTAGCAATTTCCGCTGAATCTTGGCGGACTATGACTTCTGACAGTTCCGGAAAATCTCGTGAGGGCTTTAAATAGGGGCTTGGATCATTCTTACACGCCGCCATTAGATAATCTGTCTTCGCAGTTCGTGGGACGCGGTGTGGAGTTGCTGTTGGTTTTCCTTGCAGTCACCCTTTTGCGACTGCGGTGGTCGGCGCCGATGCTGATACCTCCCGGGCGACCCTGCCTGACACGCCCTCCACCCTTCTCGGACTGCGTTCACAACTTTTTGCGAAAGACGCCTCGGAAACTCAGCTCAGCCTCTCGGAGGTTCCATCAGTTGACCAGCCAGTGTCCGATCAGAACACACGACCACCTGTATTCCGCCGAGCCCTGCAAGATCAAAAAGAAATTTACACCGCACCATTTCATCGCCGAAACCTTAAGTGGGACTTGGCTTTTCTGGCTGCGACGGGAGGACTGATCGCGGCTGACAGGCATATCTCTGGAACACTTTCACGTGATCACATTGACGTTAGCCGGCATATTTCTGACATCGGGATGTACTCGATGACGGTCTCCGTGGCTGGTATTTGGCTATCCGGCCTGAAAACGGGCGATGAACACGCCAGGGAAACGGGGATCTTGGCCGCCGAGTCTTTTGGCAATACAGCAGCTTTAGTTGGCGTTATGCAGTTGATTGCGGGTCGCGAGCGACCCACCGAAGGTAATGGGAATGGTTGTTTTTGGCAACATAACGCATTCGGGAGTTCTTTTCCTTCTGCGCATTCCAGTTTTACCTGGACCATGGCCAGCGTCGTGGCCCATGAATACCCGAAACCGTGGGTGCGATGGTTGGTTTACGGCACTGCCACTACCGTTTCTCTGACTAGGCTGACGGGTCTCAAGCACTTTTCTTCAGACGTTGCTGTAGGCGGTGCGTCCGGCTACCTTATCGGGCAGCACATATTTAATGCCCATCACAAGCGGGATGTTGGCTCGCGGCATTGTTCCAGGAAGAGAGTCAGCGCGGAGAAGTGAACTTAGTCCATTCCAGCAGAACTTGCATCGGAAATTCAGAACACTTGCCCGACAGTACCTGATTAAAGGTAAGGTTGAGAGCGGTTCACAACTGTCACTTCAATTTACGGAGCCAGGCGGCAAGGGTTCTTGGAATGGCAGATCCACGGTCATGGGACTATGGTCGGAAAGCGGTTCCATCGTTGAGTTGTTCAGATCCGACAGAGTGCGCCCGAAGTGGGGTGCGAAGATGTACGGTCCTTTTACGTCGCGAGGATTGGTGAGTTCAGATTTGACGACGATCCAGTCAAGCTTGAACTTTGCAACTCGGAGCTTCTTCCAGACGAACTCAGTTGCGAAAGTGGGAGCAAAGCCCCTGCCTAAGCGCTGGTTCGAATCGCCCAGGGTGCCGGACTTCTCATTCACCGTTCGCGCCGATACTCCTCTAAAGTCGAAGGATCTCCCATCTGCAAAGCGGAATCGCTCCAACGTTTTGAAGAGGCCACGTTCGAGGTTGGGATGGATCCCGGGAATATTCGCCGACGTTGGATCAACACGGTACTGAATACCCGCGAGTTTCCTAACGCCTCGCGCGGCGCTGTAAACGAGACCAACCCCCGTTGCCCATTGGATGCCCTGGGTGGTCCAGAAATCCAAACTTCCGTACCGCTTGTAGAGCATGTTGCTTACGCTCGTGGGAGTCGAGTTAGAGCCGCTCGTGTTCCAATCGCCCGCGATCACCACCGGATTCCGGACATCGCGAATCTCGCCGAGTAGTTCCTCCATTTGCTGGCGTCGCACCTTGGGTTTCGCGCGGTTCTCCAAGTGGGTGGCAGCGATCGTCAAGTGCTGCCCAGGAACTTGCGGAACGTCCAGATCCACAAATAAGGTTGTGCGGCCACCGCGGCGAACCTCCTGCAGCAGTTCTTCACCAACCAGGGCGGCTGCTTTGCGTTTTCCTTTTTCCAGAACCGTAATTTTGCTCTCCTTAAACCAGTCGTAGCCAACCTTAAAGGGGACAAGCCGTGCTCCTAGAATCGGATAGCGCGACAGAACGGCATGTCCATGCAGAGCTCGCACTCGGTCCTTGTCCACTCGGAAGTGTTCGAGGAGTTGCTGCCGCTCCTTTTCGTCTTCTTTGTCTTCAAAGGTGTCGGTTCCCAATTGCTTCGAGTCGATCTCAAGGAATTCCACTCCATACGCCCAATTCATGTTCAAGGTTTCGGCGAGTTCTTGCACGACCTCGCGATATTTGGTCCGTTTCACCCCCCAATCCACTTCATTCAGAATCCACACGTCTGCCGCTTTCAGTATTTCGATTTCCAGCGGAATCTGTTCCAGGTTGACTGCTCTGGTGCCGTGCCCGGCCTCCTTAGCCTTCTTCCGTTCCTCCTCTACCTTGGCCATGAAGCCTTCCTTGTCGGTGAGGAACAATTGAATATCATCGAGGCTCAATCCCCGCTCGATGTTCCACATTGCGACGCGGAGAGAAGGTCCGAGACCTCTGATTTCGAGCGGTCGAGGTCTGGCCCCGCGATAATACGCCTCATTGTTGATAAAGGGAGTGGTACTAACCGTGTGAAGCTTCTGCGTCAGTTCTGGGCTAATTGGCTGGTTCAGGCTCAACTGGACGAGTTCGTCGTAGGAAAACAGTTGCGGTCTGGAATCGCGTACATAGCCCGGCTCTTTGGAATCTCCCGCTTGATCTCCATCGGCTGTGCCAGACTTGCTATCGATATCGTGTGTGCCCTTCGAGGTGTTCTGGACGCGCGGGGCAAACGTGCAAACAGGGACGCATTGCATCGTGCAGGGCACAGGTCCTGATTCGTGGCGACACGCCGATCCGCACTCGACGAATTGTCCGCCCGCCGAATGACACCATTGTTCGCTAACGGATTCGCATTCATTGAACTTCTCAAGCCAGCGCCCATTATTTTCGGCGCACGATTGGGGTAATTGCTGAGCTGAGAGACCGGTCGGCACCGCCGTCAAGACCAGTGTCAGACCGGCGGCAATGGAGGCGGAGATTAGGTAGTCGGAGACTGTCGGTAGTGAAGCAGTTCTCATTGGTACTCCAGAATCTCTGATTAACAACGTATAAGCTCTGCACTCTCTCAACAACTGTCAACTCTGACAGCCTGGAATACGGACTCCGATTCCGGGTGCCACTCCACTACCGACAGTGACGGCCGTCGCGGCACTGTAAACATTGACAGGTTACAGGGCACCTTGTTGCTCCTAGCATTTGCTCTGCTTGAGGAATGCGGTGCCCGGGAGAAGCGTCCTGATCTTGAGAGTCGATATATGAGTGCCCTTCCAAATAGCAGCCTGCGTCCGATTGCGGTCCGCACCGCCCTACTGGTTGGCGAAGATTCAGAGGTTGAGCAACAGTTGCGTGGGATCCTGGAGGACGGACTATGGAGCATTCGGAGCGCGACTACCAATACGGCTGCTCTTGCTATGGCGCAGAACAAGAATTTCGATCTGATTGTGACCGGGGAGAAGACCTCGGGGCGAGAAGATATCGAATTGCTGCGGAGGCTCCGCCGTATTCGGCCGCACACCCGTCTCGTCATCCTTGCGGATGAGAGCACGCCTGCGGATGTAATTGCGTCAATGCGTGAGCACGTCTTCAGCTATTTCTCCAAGCCGTTTTCGCCCGGATCGCTAGCGGTGATGGTTAAGCTTGCGATCGAGGATCCGTGTTGGGACGACGGTATCGAAGTGATTTCCGCGACGCCGGAATGGATTCGTCTCAGGGCTCGTTGCGCTCTGGAGACCGCCGATCGAGTGCTTCAATTCCTTGAAGAAATCGCCGAACTGCCAAACCCAGAAAAAGGTGCGGTGGCTGTGGCGTTCCGAGAGATGCTAACCAACGCAATCGAGCATGGTGGGCACCTTGATCCCACTAAAGACGTCGAAATCTCGTACCTGCGCGCTCGTCACATGGTGTCTTGCCGTATCAGCGATCCGGGAGAAGGATTCACGTTAGACGAGATTCCGCATGCTGCCATCGCCAATCCGACGGACGACCCATTACGCCACGTCGATTATCGAACAGCGCTGGGCATGCGACCCGGTGGATACGGCGTTCTGCTGGCGCAGCGGCTCGTCGACGAACTCGTTTATAACGAGCAAGGCAACGAAGTGATACTCGTCAAGTATCTTGATCTTGAGCCCCGAAAAATATCAGGCACAGAAAGGCCTTGTGACATCAATGACGGGCTTCACGGCGGGAAAAACCTGGATGGCGGCTCCCACTGATGAAGAAGGATCGGAGAGCGACAGACCGATTTTATGGAGCTACCTTCCGGGCAGGCAATTGTCCCGCGAGGGATGTCTGAGAAAAACGAAAGAGGATAAAGCTATGAAATTTCTGAACCCGCACATCCTTATGGCTGTAGCCCTTGCTTGTGCGTCATTGCCCATGGCAGCACAGGATCAGGCCAAACCAGAGAACTATGCCATCACTGTTTTTGGAACCTCAGGCGCCACTGCCGGCAGGACGGTAACCGGGTCCGTGATCGTCGAAGACTATTCGAGTGATGCCGAGCTCAACGAACTCGCTGGAATTCTGAAGAGCAAGGGACAGGATAGCCTCGTGAGCGCGATGGAGAAAATCAAGGGCAAGGGTCGCATTGCGATGACCGGCACAGTGGGAAACGAAGTGCAGATCATTCGGCAGAAGCCCGGACCCAAGGGGCGTCGCGTTACTCTCGTGTCGAACCGGCGAATGTCGTTGCCTGAACTGTGGAACTCTGGACGATCGACCAGTTATAAGTTCAGCATCATAGTTCTCGACCTCGACCAGGACGGCAAGGGAGACGGATTGCTGTATTACGCCGTGAAATTGAAATTCAATAAGAGCGGTCAGCTCGAGCTCGAACACTACGGGCAAGCCCCTGCAAGAATCGCGCAAGCAATGCTGATGAAGTGACGGGTCCTCCTCGATCCCTCAAACATGATTGGGCGTTGCGCGGACCCGTTCGTCCGACGAGTAAGCAGCCGTCTGATCTTTTCATCAATGTTTCAGCGGTCTGCGACTAATTGTCAGGAGAGGGGATGCCGAGTTCGAGCGTGGGTCGCCAAAAGCCGTATGCTGCGAAGGGCGGTGCGGTCTTGTCGGTCTTGTTTCTCGTTCTAGTCTCTTTCGCAACAGCACAGGTGACTTCAGGTCCAAATGTCGGTAGACCAGTACTCCTCCACTCAGGCCGGCTCCCAGCCCGCTGATACAAGCGCCCTAGCTGACAGCGAACGCATGTTTGGCGTTGTGCGAACCTTCGGCATCACAAACGATAAGAATGCACTCCGCTTACATCGCGTGGCAAGTTCCGCATCTTCAGGGAAAATGTTACCGACCCGTTCACATTCGTTGCCACCGGAATTCAGGAAGCGCTTTGGTGCATCGTTCGCCGACTACGCAATTGGCGAATTTATGAGTACGTATGCTTTTCCTTCGATGCTACACGAAGATCCCAGATGTTTTAGGGAGGGGGAGGGAAATACAGAGAAGCTGGTAGGCCATGCTATCGCGAGCGCATTCGTGACACGCAAGGACTCGGGGGCGAGCTTCATTCAAATTACTCCAATTCCGTGGGAAGGGTTGCAGCAGGCACTTTTTCTACTCTGTATTACCCCGCAGAAAATCGCAGTGTGGGCCTGGTGTTCTCGCGAGCTGGAATCGGCCTCGTGTTCGGAACGGCCGGGGCAATCTCTTCCGAGTTTGTTCCCGATCTTCAGCAAAAGTTGTTCAAGAAGAGGAACGAGAAGCGAAATCAGAAGATCCAGCCTCATTAGGAGTCGCAGACCTGCTCGTCCTTGGGATCCTCAGGGTTGTCACCTGCAAATTCTGACAGGTGTGCGCCTGGCCGGGGTCACATATCGTGATTTATGAATGCCTCAATGACTCTAGTGCGCTGAGGAGGACTCTGCCCATCATTCCCAAGCGATGTTTCGGCACAGCAGCCGTAAGGATTCGGGAGACTCCGATAGGAACGAAGAAGCAGGTGGGACTATGCCATTCATGAAGGTTCATCGTCAGGGATCAATTCGCCGTCGGTTCGCCAGAATGACTCTGCTGTTTTTGTTTATAAGTTCGGCATGCCTAGCGCGGGCGAAGAAAGATATCATCCAGTTCACCAATGGTGACCGCATTACGTGTGAAATCATCAAGCTCGAGAAGGGCTATCTATACGTAAAACTTGATTATGTGGACGGCACCGTCGCAATGGACTGGTCCAAGATCACAAAAGTGGAAAGTGCCCAGGAGTTCGTGGTCGCGGACAAGGCTGGAAGACGCTATACGGGTAGTCTTGAGACCACAAACCAAGGAAATGAACCGAAGGAACTGCAGGTGCAGGTAACGGGCCCTTCCAGCGGTGAGGTTGTCCCCGGCAAGGAAGTGGTTGAGATCGATAGAACGGATCGGACGTTCTGGCAGAATCTGCATGGCGGGTTGTCCACCGGCCTGAATTTCTCCAAAGAGCAGAGCCGCACGCAATACAACTTTCAGGCGAATGCGCTTTTCCAACGAGCCAAGTGGTCGACCTCGGGGAATTATCAGTCCACGTTCAGTGGTGGCGGGGACATTTCCGACCTTCGTAACGACTTAAGCCTAAACATCACCCGACAATTGCGGTCGCCGCGCAACTTCTACTTGGGTCTCGCTGAGTTCTTGCAGAGTGATCAGCAGC